>OKEG01000081.1_pt1 | contig 53416 bp, 49 predicted proteins | sample 1614111 | NCBI WGS metagenome assembly OKEG01 (sample SAMN04436907, study PRJEB24849) | human gut metagenome | biome: human gut; feature: NICU; material: stool | host: Homo sapiens | place: USA: Saint Louis, MO | collected 2012-04-09 | reverse complement strand
GTATACAATCAGAAATATATGAATAGAAATACCAATATGAAAAATAATATGATTAAAAATGATGAATGGCATACTTATAAAGTGTCTAAATATTGGTGGTCAATATTACTTACAAACACGAATGTTAAGTAATGAAGACAATGCTGAAAAAACAATAAGTGGAAACTCTATATAGAATGTTCGTTTTTATTTTTAATAATTGAATAATCATTATTGATGATTTAATATGTATTCGGTCGCACACGATACAAAGTGACTTGTTTTAATGATATGCAATAATATGACGTTTATCGTCGCGTGTAACAATGTATGAGTGTGTCAGTTTAATTTTAAAAGGGTTATAAGGATATTTAATAAGATAAAGGAGGGCTTAATAAACAATCACATGTGAAGTTTTTAAGGATTATATGAGTTGGGCAGCTCTTTAATCCATAGTTATAACGAGTTTTAAATTGTTAGATTTAACGTATGGTATCAGTATGTATGAGTTTAACTTAAGTATTAATCTATAGTTTAAAGAGCGGTCTAATTGTCTTTTTAAAAATAGAAAATAAGGATGATTATAATGAGGGGTTATAACGAAAGATATTGTAGCTGGACTAATACAGCTATACAATGTGATTATTTTAATAAAGTAAGACAGGTGAAAAAAGACGGTAAATCGGATAGGTTGAGCAACAACATAAACTCGAACATTATTTATCGTGTGTTTGAAAAGTGTATCACGCTATATAATGTGTGTTCGCGGTGTAAACGCGCACTTATTTTATCAGAACATTCTAAAAAGAACATATTCAATATAAAAAAGGCTGTGTAGGGGTGTCTTATGAATAATAGAAATGTGTATGATATCGAAGTAAGTGACTATAAAGGCTTAACTTATAAATTAGAAGCATTTAGAGGTAAAGTGATTTTAGTTGTTAATACTGCAACAGAATGTATATATAGCGAACAATTGAAAAAACTAGAGACTTTGTTTCAAAAATATAAGGATCGTGGATTTGTAGTGTTGAGTTTTCCGAATAATAATTTTGACAATCGACAACCAGGTTCTAATGAAGAAATCTTGAAAATTAGTCGTGAGAAATTTGGTGTTACATTTCCAGTGTTAGCTAAAATATCTGTGAACGGGAACGATGAACATCCGTTATTTACGCATTTAAAGAATGAACAACCAGGAATCTTTGGGTCCCCAATAAAATGGAATTTCACAAAATTTATAATCGATCGACAAGGCAATGTCGTAAATCGATTCTTGCCAATGGAAGATCCATTGGATATATCGGCAAATATAGAAATATTATTGCAAGAATCTTCATCTTAAATTTAAAATTGAGCGCTTAGTATGCAAATAACACAAGAGCCTCTTAATGATGTACTAAAAGTATGTCATTAGGAGGCATTTTATATTTAGAAAATCAGTAATTTGACCTATTTTACTGACAGGCTGATTTGGTACATAATAAATAGTAAATAAAAAATAACAACGATGCATTACTGTATGTATTAATAACTGACACGACATAATCAAAGTTTTGTCTGAATTACTGATAATGTCATTCAAGCAACATGAAGGTTGTAAATATTTGTAAGTATAACTATCAGACACAACTCAAGTTTGTTTTAATTTATACGATACATATTAAAAAATTGACTAAACTATCGATAAAAAATAAGTCAATCATCTATTTCAAGTTTATTGAGGTGAAAATATTTGAAATTAAATACATCTAATAGTCCATTTACAGAAAAACAAGTCACAGAGATTAACAATCTGCTGCAAACATTAACAGAGAGCCAACAACAGTGGCTTAGTGGTTTTTTATTAGCTAATAGTAGCGATATGACAAATGATAGTAATCAACAACAATTAGAGACAGAAGTGAGGCAACAATCACAAATATCAGAAGAACAAGCAACTTCAACAACGTATATGTTACAAAATAAAGAGCCACATATCGAAGCTAATCAGCGGCATGTCACAGTGCTATATGGTTCTGAATCAGGTAATGCCATGCGTTTAGCTGAAATTTTTTCAGAACGATTAAGTGATATCGGACATCAAGTTGTTTTGATGTCAATGGATGAATATGATACGACAAACATCGCACAGTTAGAAGATTTATTTATTATTACGTCTACTCATGGTGAAGGAGAACCGCCTGATAATGCATGGGATTTCTTTGAATTTTTAGAAGACGATAACGCACCTAATTTAAATCATGTGAGATATTCAGTACTAGCTTTAGGTGATCAAACATATGAATTTTTCTGTCAAGCCGGTAAAGATGTAGATGCTTTACTAGAAAATCTAGGCGCTGAGCGTATATGTAAGCGTGTAGATTGTGATATTGATTATGAAGAAGACGCAGAAAAGTGGATGGCAGACATCATTAATATGATTGATACCACATCAGAAGGTATTCAAAGTGAATCGGTGATAAGTGAATCAATTAAGTCTGCCAAAGAAAAGAAATATTCTAAATCAAATCCATACCAAGCAGAAGTATTAGCGAATATCAATTTAAATGGTACCGATTCAAATAAAGAAACACGACATATAGAATTTTTACTTGATGATTTTAGTGAATCATATGAACCAGGAGATTGTATAGTAGCATTACCGCAAAACGACCCTGAATTGGTTGAAAAACTAATATCCATGTTAGGTTGGGATCCGCAATCTCCGGTGCCAATTAATGATCATGGTGATACAGTTCCTATTGTTGAAGCACTAACATCACATTTTGAATTTACTAAATTAACATTGCCATTATTGAAAAATGCAGATATCTATTTTGACAATGAAGAATTATCTGAACGTATTCAAGATGAGTCATGGGCGCGTGAATATGTTATAAATCGGGACTTTATAGATTTAATAACAGATTTTCCAACTATAGAATTACAACCTGAGAATATGTATCAAATCCTTAGAAAATTACCACCAAGAGAGTATTCGATTTCTAGTAGTTTTATGGCAACGCCAGATGAAGTGCATATTACCGTTGGTACGGTTCGTTATCAAGCACATGGACGTGAGAGAAAAGGTGTATGCTCGGTTCATTTTGCTGAGCGTATTAAACCAGGTGATATAGTACCAATTTATTTGAAGAAAAATCCGAACTTCAAATTTCCGATGAAGCAAGATATACCGGTTATTATGATTGGACCAGGTACTGGAATTGCTCCTTTTAGAGCATATTTACAAGAACGTGAAGAACTTGGTATGACTGGAAAAACATGGTTGTTCTTTGGTGATCAACACCGTAGTTCTGACTTTTTATATGAAGAAGAAATAGAAGAATGGCTTGAAAATGGAAACTTAACACGCGTAGATTTAGCATTTTCAAGAGACCAAGAACACAAAGAATATGTACAGCATCGTATAATGGAAGAAAGTGAACGCTTCAATGAATGGATTGAGCAAGGCGCAGCAATCTATATTTGTGGCGATGAAAAATGTATGGCGAAGGATGTCCATCAAGCCATTAAAGATGTACTGGTAAAAGAACGTCATATTTCTCAAGAAGAAGCAGAGTTATTATTGCGACAAATGAAACAACAACAACGCTATCAACGTGATGCTTATTAGTGATTGGTGTTAAATATTTTAAGGTGTAATGATGTAAAATTATATAAAGGATGTTGCTCAACATGAATATGCCATTAATGATAGATTTAACAAATAAAAATGTCGTCATAGTTGGTGGAGGCGTCGTTGCAAGTCGTCGGGCACAAACATTAAGCCAATACGTTGAACATATGACGGTCATCAGTCCGACAATCACTGAAAAACTTCAAAATATGGTAGATAAAGGTGTCGTCATATGGAAGGAAAAAGAGTTTGAACCAAGCGATATTGTAGACGCGTATCTAGTTATTGCAGCAACCAATGAGCCATGTGTTAATGAAGCGGTAAAACAAGCCTTACCTGAGCATACGTTGTTTAATAATGTTGGAGATGCATCAAATGGCAATGTTGTCTTTCCAAGTGCACTACACCGCGACAAGCTAACTATCAGTGTATCAACTAATGGTGCGAGTCCTAAGTTGACAAAATCGATTATGGCAGAACTTGAGGCATTATATCCACCATCATACAGTTCGTATATCGACTTTTTATATACTTGCCGACAGAAAATAAAGTTACTAGATATAACATATAACGAAAAGCAGCAGTTACTGTCACAAATTGTGTCACAAGAATATTTAAATCATGACAAACAAGCTCAATTTTTAGCGTGGTTGGATGTAAGACAATAATAGCGGACCGTCTAAGGTAAGCCTTCTTATTTTAACTTTAACGCTTAATCATTGAAATTAAGACATGGGCGGCTTTGTGAAAAGTCTAATAATGAAGGATTTAAGCGATAATGATATGCGTTTTAAATATGAATATTACAATAGAGAAAAAGATACGTAGAACAAACTTAATAAAATAGATGGATAAATTGAAATCTGGTTGAAGTCGTTACTATCATAGCGACCTTTAGCCAGATTTTTTGTGCAATAGAAAGCAATAATAAAAAGGATAAATCAAAATGAAGTACAGGACAGGATATACAAGGATTAGTCATGCCATGTTATCAAGTAGGAAAATCAAACTTCACTATTGATAGTTACACAAAAAAGAAATTTTTGATAAAATGAGTTAACTTAAATATAAAAAATTATATTAATTATTATATTTAAGTTAAAGAGGGGGATTATGTAAATTGTATTAAAAGTGGAGGGAGAAAATAATATGAGTAGTGATAATATGTGGTTAACAGTAATGGGGCTCATTATTATTATTTCAATAGTAGGTTTACTCATTGCCAAAAAGATAAATCCAGTTGTAGGTATGACAATCATACCTTGCTTAGGGGCAATGATTTTAGGATATAGTGTGACAGATTTGGTTGGATTTTTTGCTAAAGGGTTAGATCAAGTCATCAACGTTGTTATTATGTTTATCTTCGCCATTATTTTCTTTGGCATCATGAACGATAGTGGTTTATTCAAGCCGCTTGTCAAACGCTTAATATTAATGACACGAGGCAATGTCGTTATAGTCTGTGCAATGACAGCTTTAATTGGCACAATAGCCCAATTAGATGGTGCCGGTGCGGTAACATTTTTGCTTTCTATTCCTGCATTATTACCTTTATATAAAGCGTTAAATATGAATAAATATTTATTGATTCTACTATTAGCATTAAGCGCGGCGATTATGAACATGGTACCTTGGGGAGGTCCAATGGCACGTGTAGCTGCAGTGTTAAAAGCCAAAAGTGTCAATGAATTATGGTATGGATTAATTCCTATTCAAATAATAGGATTCATTCTTGTTATGTTGTTTGCGGTATATCTTGGATTTAAAGAACAAAAACGAATCAAAAAAGCAATTGCTAGCAATGAATTGACGCAAACACAAGATATAGATGTACATAAATTGGTCGAAGCATATGAACGAGATCAAGATATAAAATTCCCTGTAAAAGGGCGTGCACGAACAAATCCATGGATAAAGTGGATGAATATTGTTTTAACTTTAGCTGTTATTCTAGCGATGTTAATAAATATTGCGCCACCTGAATTTGCATTCATGATAGGTGTTTCATTGGCGCTTGTTATTAATTTTAAATCAGTGGATGAACAAATGGAGCGATTAAGAGCGCATGCGCCAAACGCATTAATGATGGCGGCAGTCATTATTGCAGCAGGTATGTTTTTGGGTGTGCTCAACGAGACAGGGATGCTTAAGGCAATTGCGACAGACTTAATTAAAGTGATTCCGGCAGAAGTAGGGCCGTACTTACATATTATCGTTGGATTGCTTGGTGTACCATTAGATTTATTAACGAGTACAGACGCTTATTATTTTGCTGTGTTACCGATCGTCGAACAAACAGCAGGGCAATTTGGTGTACCGTCTTTATCAACAGCTTATTCAATGGTCATAGGGAATATTATAGGCACATTTGTCAGCCCATTTTCACCAGCCTTATGGTTGGCAATTGGTTTAGCAGAGGCAAACATGGGCACGTATATTAAGTATGCATTCTTTTGGATTTGGGGATTCGCCATCGTGATGTTAGTAATTGCGATGTTAATGGGCATTGTGACAATTTAAGTGGCATAATGTGAAAATAATATCACGTTGCAAAATGAAATAATGGAATGTAACTATGCTAAAATGACGGACGAATCTTTAAACAATTTTAAAAATTAATGAAATAATTGTGTAGAAATATGAATTTCACTAAATGTTAATAACTTTGTGACGTTTTAGTTAACAGACTAATAAAAATTTGAAAATACTATATATAGTGGTATAACGTAATGAGTAGACACAATATATAGGAAGAAGGGGTAAAATGAATCAAATCGAAGAAGCATTAACGGGTTTGATTTCTAAAGATCCTGCTATTGTTAATGAAAATGCCAACAAAGATAGTGATACATTTTCAACAATGAGAGATTTAACAGCAGGTATCGTTTCTAAATCTTACGCATTAAATCATTTATTACCAAAGCACGTTGCAGATGCACATCAAAGAGGGGACATACATTTTCACGACTTAGATTATCATCCATTCCAACCGTTAACAAACTGTTGTTTAATAGATGCTAAAAATATGCTACATAATGGATTTGAAATAGGCAACGCGAATGTAACTTCACCAAAATCAATACAAACTGCATCAGCGCAGCTTGTACAAATTATAGCCAATGTTTCTAGCAGTCAATATGGTGGCTGTACGGTTGACCGCGTTGACGAATTACTTAGTACATATGCACGACATAATGAAGAACAACATAGGAATATCGCAAAGCAATTTGTCAAAGAATCTGAAATTGATCGTTATGTTGATCAACAAGTCACTAAAGACATCAATGATGCGATTGAAAGTTTAGAATATGAAATTAATACCTTATATACATCTAATGGACAGACACCTTTTGTAACATTAGGATTCGGCTTAGGTACAGATCATTTAAGTCGCAAAATTCAACAAGCTATCTTAAATACTCGTATCAAAGGCTTAGGAAAAGACCGCACGACAGCGATTTTCCCAAAACTTGTATTTTCAATTAAAAAAGGAACCAACTTTAGTCCGCAAGATCCGAACTATGATATTAAACAACTAGCATTAAAGTGTTCAACGAAACGTATGTATCCAGATATTTTAAATTATGACAAACTCGTAGAAATATTAGGTGATTTCAAAGCGCCAATGGGTTGTCGTTCATTTTTACCAAGTTGGAAAGATGCGGAAGGTCATTTTGAAAATAATGGTCGTTGTAATCTTGGTGTTGTTACACTTAATTTACCTAGAATGGCATTAGAATCTGCCGGTAATATGACGAAATTCTGGGAAATCTTTTATGAACGTATCGATGTCTTACACGATGCATTACTTTATCGTATAAATCGTTTAAAAGATGCTGTACCGAATAACGCACCAATTTTATATAAAAGTGGCGCTTTTAACTATAAATTAAAAGAAACAGATGATGTTGCTGAGTTATTTAAAAATAAACGTGCAACGATTTCAATGGGCTATATAGGGTTGTATGAAACAGCTACTGTTTTCTATGGTCCAGACTGGGAAACATCTCAAGAAGCAAAAGCATTTACACTTGAAATTCTTAAAGAAATGAAACGTTATCAAACGAAATGGACAGAATTATATGACATTTGGTTCAGTATTTACAGTACGCCGAGTGAATCGCTAACGGATCGTTTTTGTCGTTTAGACCAAGAGAGATTTGGAGATATTAAAGACATTACAGATAAAGGATATTACCAAAACTCTTTCCATTATGATGTACGTAAAGATGTTACACCTTTTGAAAAGTTAGATTTTGAAAAAGATTATCCTTATTATGCGAGTGGTGGTTTCATTCACTATTGTGAGTATCCGAAATTGCAACACAATTTGAAAGCACTAGAAGCGGTATGGGACTACTCTTATGACAAAGTTGGTTACTTAGGTACAAATATTCCGATTGATCATTGTTATGAATGTGATTACGATGGAGATTTTGAAGCAACTGAAAAAGGGTTTAAATGCCCGAACTGTGGCAATGATAATCCTAAAACAGTTGATGTCGTTAAACGAACATGTGGTTACTTAGGCAATCCAGTTCAACGTCCAGTAATTAAAGGCCGTCATAAAGAAATTTGCGCACGAGTAAAACATATGAAAGCGCCTAAAGAATGACACTTTTAGACATTAAACAAGGACAAGGTTATATTGCTAAAATAGAATCAAATAGCTTTGTTGACGGTGAAGGAGTAAGATGCAGTGTTTATGTATCAGGATGTCCATTTAATTGTGTTGGATGTTACAACAAAGCCTCACAAAAGTTCAGATATGGCGAGAAATACACTGATGAAATATTAGCAGAAATATTAGATGATTGCGATCATGATTATATATCTGGGCTAAGTCTATTAGGTGGCGAACCATTTTGTAATTTGGATATTACATTAAATCTTGTCAAAGCATTTCGAGCACGTTTTGGAAATACAAAGACAATTTGGGTATGGACTGGATTTTTATATGAATATTTAGCAAATGATTGTACAGAACGTCGAGAGTTATTATCATACATTGACGTTTTAGTAGATGGGCTATTTATACAACACTTATTCAAACCTGATTTACCATATAAAGGTTCTTTAAATCAACGCATTATAGATGTACAACAATCACTCTCGCATGCGCGTATGATTGAATATATTGTTAGTTGAATATGTATTAGAAGTCAAGGTAACATCCGTTGCCTTGGCTTCTTTTTATGTTAGGTACATAATTGAAAGTTAATAAAAGCAGTTCTTTAGAAAAATATATTGATAGAATATGACCTAACAATCATTTTGATACCAATATTAAAAGTTGCATATCCGTTTTTTAAAAAAGTTGAAAGAGAAAAGTGGTATTTTAGTGGGAAGGAAGTCTAACTTTTTGGTAGCGTTTTACAATGAATAAATATTCGTTAATAACGTATAAATATTCTTAAATGCCGTTCTAGTAAAATTTGTTAAATTCGTTAAATCATAACTTAACACAGTTGTTTTAGCGCTATTAAAGTTTTGTTTATTATGAGAAAAATTATATAAATATTCAATAATTGCCAAGTTTCAAATTGTATGAAATTTGCATTATTATTAAATATTAGTTATTGTCAATTTTGTGAATCAATATAATTATTACATTTTGAGATAAATCGAAACAGGATTCATAAAATTAATAATTAGGGGGAGCACAATTGAAAAAAGAGAAAGTTATGGACTGGACGACCTTTATAGGGACAGTAGCTGTACTTCTTTTTGCAGTTATACCTATGATGGCTTTTCCAAAAGCAAGTGAAGATATCATCACTGGTATTAATAGTGCCATTTCTGATTCAATTGGTTCGATATATTTATTTATGGGGCTGGCGATTTTTTGCTTTGTAATGTATATCGCATTTGGTAAATATGGTAATGTCACACTTGGTAAAGCAAGTGATAAACCAGAATTTAATACATTTACATGGGCGGCAATGCTGTTTTGTGCAGGCATAGGCTCTGATATTTTATACTGGGGCGTTATTGAATGGGCTTTTTACTATCAAGTTCCACCAAATGGCGCGAAAAGTATGAGTGATGAAGCACTCCAATATGCGACGCAGTATGGTATGTTCCACTGGGGACCAATTGCTTGGGCTATTTATGTTTTACCAGCATTACCAATTGGTTATTTAGTATTTGTTAAAAAACAACCGGTGTATAAAATTAGTCAAGCTTGTCGTCCGATTTTAAAAGGTCAAACAGATAAATTTGTAGGTAAAGTTGTAGATATCTTATTTATCTTTGGATTGCTAGGTGGTGCGGCAACATCACTAGCGTTAGGTGTACCATTAATTTCTGCAGGCATAGAAAGATTAACTGGTTTAGATGGTAAAAATATGATTTTACGTTCGGCCATTTTATTAACAATCACGGTTATATTTGCCATTAGTTCATATACAGGATTGAAAAAAGGTATTCAAAAGTTAAGTGATATCAACGTTTGGCTATCATTTGTACTTTTAGCTTTTATATTTATTATTGGACCGACTGTTTTTATTATGGAAACGACAGTGACAGGATTCGGAAATATGTTGAGAGATTTTTTCCATATGGCGACATGGTTAGAACCATTCGGTGGTATTAAAGGTCGAAAAGAAACGAATTTCCCACAAGACTGGACAATATTCTACTGGTCATGGTGGTTAGTATATGCGCCATTTATCGGTTTATTTATCGCTAGAATTTCAAAAGGTCGACGCCTTAAAGAAGTCGTGCTAGGAACAATTATTTATGGAACGCTTGGATGCGTATTATTCTTTGGTATTTTTGGTAACTATGCTGTGTATTTACAAATTTCTGGACAGTTTAATGTAACACAATATTTAAATACACATGGTACAGAGGCAACCATTATTGAAGTGGTGCATCATTTACCATTCCCATCATTGATGATTGTACTATTCTTAGTATCTGCTTTCTTATTCTTAGCAACAACATTTGATTCGGGTTCATATATTTTAGCGGCAGCATCTCAGAAAAAAGTGGTAGGCGAACCATTACGTGCCAATCGTTTATTCTGGGCATTTGCATTGTGCTTATTGCCATTTTCATTGATGTTAGTTGGTGGCGAACGTGCATTAGAAGTATTGAAAACTGCTTCAATACTGGCAAGTGTGCCATTAATTGTTATTTTTATTTTCATGATGATATCATTTTTAATCATTTTAGGACGCGATAGAATTAAACTTGAAACGCGGGCTGAAAAATTAAAAGAAGTTGAACGTCGTTCATTGCGAATCGTTCAAGTATCAGAAGAAGAACAAGATGATAATTTATAATTTAATAAATGATGCATAAGATTTTGAATTTTATAAGTATATGATTGATTGTCATATTAAGCAAAAACGGTAATTTCTATTTATTGAGATAGAAGTTACCGTTTATTTCGTGCACCTATTGCATTATTTTCATTTTGCATAATCATCATTGTCGCTGTTAGAGTCAATTTTAGTTTTCAGTATCAGAAGGTTGTTCTGGAATTGGGAAATATTTGAAAATTTCACCGCTTTCAATCGCTTCGGTTAACTGTTCTAACCATTCGTAATAAACATGTGTATGATCAAGCTGAGCTTTAATTTTTTGCGCCTCTTGTGTTTCAGCTTCAGTTAAATCACTGCTTTCAAGTAATGGATTGATAATAGCTTGAGCATCTTTTACTGCTTCGACATTGATGTCAATTTCACGCTGAAATTTTTTAGTGAAAAAGTTTCGAAAAAAGATGAAAAAGTCTTTCTCGGCGATAAAATGTTGTTTGCGGCTTCCTCTCGTAAATTGTTGTTTAACAATATCAAATTCCTGCAATTTCTTAACGCCAGCACTCATACTTGGTTTGCTCATTTGCAATTGATGACGCATTTCATCAAGCGTCATACTGCCTTCAAACACCATAGTGCCATATAAGTTTCCTACACTTCTATTAGTGCCATACAAATCCATTGTCTGTCCAATTGAATTAATTACAATATCTTTTGCTTGTTCTAATTGTTGCTGTTTGTTCTGAGAACGAGTCATCATTGCACCTCCGTACATCATTTTGGTCACGTTAAAATAAATACTAATACATTATAAAACCTTTTCTAAAAAAAGACATTAAAAATATTTAAAGCATTAAAGTTAAATGTTTCGTTAAATAAAAATCTAACGAACTTACAAAACTTAATTCTTTAGTTGTTTTGTAAATTGACACATTTTTCATTTCTATGCTAACATAAGTTTGTAAAATTCGTTAAATAAAAATTTAACAAACTTAACGGAGGTTGTTGAATGGAACTTTTAAAACATTTATCTCAGCGTCAATATATTGATGGTGAGTGGGTTGAAAGCGCGAATAAAAATACAAGAGATATTATCAATCCTTACAATCAAGAAGTGATATTTACGGTTTCTGAAGGGACAAAAGAGGATGCAGAACGTGCAATCTTAGCTGCAAGACGTGCGTTTGAGTCTGGTGAATGGTCGCAAGAAACTGCTGAAACAAGAGGTAAAAAAGTACGTGCCATCGCGGACAAAATCAAAGAACATCGCGAAGCGTTAGCACGATTAGAAACATTAGATACTGGAAAAACGTTAGAAGAATCATATGCAGATATTGATGATATTCATAATGTGTTTATGTATTTTGCTGGATTAGCAGATAAAGACGGTGGTGAAATGATTGATTCACCAATTCCAGATACAGAAAGCAAAATTGTTAAAGAACCAGTAGGTGTAGTTACACAAATTACACCTTGGAATTATCCGTTATTACAAGCATCATGGAAAATTGCGCCAGCGCTTGCTACGGGTTGTTCACTAGTTATGAAACCAAGTGAAATTACACCATTAACAACAATACGTGTTTTTGAATTAATGGAAGAAGTTGGTTTCCCTAAAGGAACAATTAATCTTATTCTAGGTGCAGGTTCTGAAGTTGGTGACGTAATGTCAGGTCATAAAGAGGTCGACCTTGTATCATTTACAGGTGGCATTGAGACTGGTAAGCATATTATGAAAAATGCTGCTAATAATGTTACAAATATTGCCTTGGAACTTGGCGGTAAAAATCCAAACATTATCTTTGATGATGCTGATTTTGAATTGGCGGTAGACCAAGCGTTAAATGGTGGATATTTCCATGCAGGTCAAGTTTGTTCAGCAGGATCAAGAATATTAGTACAAAACAGTATTAAAGACAAATTTGAGCAAGCACTTATTGATCGCGTGAAAAAAATCAAACTAGGTAATGGTTTTGATGCTGATACTGAAATGGGACCAGTGATTTCAACAGAACATCGTAATAAGATCGAATCTTATATGGATGTAGCTAAAGCAGAAGGCGCAACAATTGCTGTTGGTGGTAAACGTCCAGATAGAGACGATTTAAAAGATGGTCTATTCTTCGAGCCAACAGTCATTACAAATTGTGATACGTCAATGCGTATTGTACAAGAAGAGGTTTTCGGACCTGTCGTTACTGTAGAAGGCTTTGAAACTGAACAAGAAGCGATTCAATTAGCGAATGATTCTATATATGGTTTAGCAGGTGCTATATTTTCTAAAGATATTGGAAAAGCACAACGCGTTGCTAACAAGTTGAAACTTGGTACGGTGTGGATTAATGATTTCCATCCATATTTTGCACAAGCGCCATGGGGTGGATACAAACAATCAGGTATCGGTAGAGAATTAGGCAAAGAAGGCTTAGAAGAGTACCTTGTTTCAAAACACATTTTAACAAATACAAATCCACAATTAGTGAATTGGTTTAGCAAATAAAAATTAGATAAGGTGAGTGCCATTGTAAGAACACAAGACACTCACTTTGTTTTGTATAAGTAGCGAAATGTTGATTGATAATTTGGACTAAACGAAAAATGAATCATAGATTATTTCATGACTGTTAGTAACAATCATATAAAGAAAATCGAGTGTTTGGTTAGCTAAGTTTAGAAATTCAACGATAACCAAGCAGCCACGATCAATTATTTCATACATTACTCACTTTGAAATACAACAAACTTTGGAGGTCATAACGATGAGCAAGAAAAACAAATCATATGATTATGTCATCATTGGCGGAGGTAGTGCAGGTTCTGTACTGGGTAATCGTCTAAGTGAAGATAAAGATAAAGAAGTATTAGTATTAGAAGCGGGTCGCAGTGATTATTTTTGGGATTTATTTATCCAAATGCCGGCTGCGTTAATGTTCCCTTCAGGCAACAAATTTTACGATTGGATTTATTCAACAGATGAAGAACCACATATGGGCGGTCGTAAGGTAGCACATGCCCGAGGTAAAGTTTTAGGTGGATCAAGTTCGATTAATGGCATGATTTATCAACGTGGTAATCCAATGGACTATGAAGGCTGGGCAGAACCAGAAGGTATGGAAACTTGGGATTTTGCGCACTGTTTACCGTATTTTAAAAAATTAGAAAAAACATACGGTGCAGCGCCTTATGATAAATTTAGAGGCCATGATGGACCAATTAAGTTAAAACGAGGGCCAGCAACGAATCCTTTATTCCAGTCATTCTTTGATGCAGGTGTTGAAGCAGGCTATCATAAAACACCTGATGTGAATGGATTTAGACAAGAAGGTTTTGGACCGTTCGATAGTCAAGTGCATCGTGGTCGCCGAATGTCAGCTTCAAGAGCATATTTACATCCAGCGATGAAGCGTAAAAACTTAACCGTAGAAACACGTGCTTTTGTGACTGAAATTCATTATGAAGGTAGAAGAGCAACTGGTGTTACGTATAAGAAAAATGGCAAACTACATACCATCGATGCTAATGAAGTCATTTTGTCTGGTGGGGCATTCAATACGCCACAATTACTACAATTATCAGGTATCGGTGATTCAGAATTCCTAAAATCAAAAGGCATTGAGCCACGTGTTCATTTACCTGGTGTGGGTGAAAACTTTGAAGATCACTTAGAGGTATACATTCAACATAAATGTAAGGAACCTGTATCATTACAGCCAAGCTTAGATATCAAGCGCATGCCATTTATTGGTTTACAATGGATTTTCACACGTACAGGTGCAGCAGCATCTAACCATTTTGAAGGTGGCGGATTTGTACGTTCAAATAACGAAGTTGATTATCCTAACTTAATGTTCCATTTCTTACCAATAGCTGTAAGATATGATGGTCAAAAGGCAGCGGTCGCACATGGCTATCAAGTTCACGTAGGACCAATGTATTCAAACTCTCGTGGTAGCTTGAAAATCAAATCTAAAGATCCATTCGAAAAACCAAGTATCCGCTTTAATTATTTATCAACAGAAGAAGATAAAAAAGAATGGGTAGAAGCAATTCGTGTAGCAAGAAATATCTTATCTCAAAAAGCAATGGATCCATACAATGGTGGAGAAATTTCACCAGGACCAGAAGTGCAAACAGACGAAGAAATTCTTGATTGGGTTCGTAGAGATGGTGAAACAGCATTACACCCATCTTGTAGTGCTAAAATGGGTCCTGCTTCAGATCCAATGGCAGTAGTTGACCCGTTAACAATGAAAGTCCACGGTATGGAAAATTTACGTGTAGTTGATGCATCAGCTATGCCACGTACAACTAACGGTAATATCCATGCACCAGTGTTGATGTTAGCCGAAAAAGCTGCAGATATTATACGTGGCAGAAAACCTTTAGAACCTCAATATGTGGATTATTATAAGCATGGTGTTCATGATGAAAATGAAGGTGCAATCGAAGTAAAACCATACGCTAAATAAATTTATATAGTAGACTCTTAGTCTGGCATCTATTGTATTGGTGCCAGGCTTTTTTGCGTTTTATTTAAATGAGAAGTTAATGTGTTGTTCAAAAACGGTGTGTGAGTATATGAACTGAAAATAGGGTTAATTGTACATTGTGATGATTAATTGACCTAATTGGCAGACATTAAAAGAGTGCATAACCTTAAAAAGTTCACTAAATAGACATTTAATTGTGTTTTCTTGAAAGCTTTCGTGGTAGGATTTATATAAGTAAATTGAGAGAAGGAATACTATGAGCTTTTACGAATATATACAAACATTTAAAGATGATAAAACACCATTAGGCGAATTAGCGATTTGGATTAAAGAAGATGATTCATTCCCAAAACAAGAGAAGCTAACAGAAAACATTTTGTCTTATTTTCATCAAATGTCCAATATAGATCATGAGTTTTTAGAAATTGTTAAAAGATCACTTTCTCTGTATGATCAATTAAAATCGTAAAATCAGAAATAAAGTTAGCTAAAATACAAGGCCGGTGATTTCACAGATGAAGTTGTCGGCTATTTTCATGACTAATGTCCAATATAGATCATGAAATTGAAGACACAAAAATAGAGGGCGACTCCTGTCCCCATTTGTATGAAATATTAATACTTTTTACAAAGTCTTACCTTTTAAAAAGAAGCCAAACTATGATTGTAATTAATAAATACGGGAATGAATTAGTAATAGATATAAAGTAATATGACCAAAAATATAAATGAAATGAAGGCATTTATTATGAACATTTATGATGAATATAGAAGTTATGTAATAGAAGAACTGGATGATTGTCTCACAATACAAAAAAATAATGACACTGCATATTACGATGTTCTAGAAGCGATAAAAGATTTATCAAATGATTCATTATGTGTGTTAAATCATTTATATATTAACGAAGGACAAGAAGAAACATTCGAGCAAAAATTTTTGCAACGTAATAAGCATTTAAAAAACGTTGATGGGTTTAAAGCATTAAGGTTTTTAAGACCTAGAACAGCTGGTAGACACTATATCATTATTACGCTGTGGGAAAATAGGCAAGCATTTTATCATTGGCAAAATTCAGCTGAGTACAAGCATACACACAAGCAACGTGGCACTTCGAAAGGTGCAGATGTAAAAATAATTAATCGTGAATTATCATACAATATTCGTATTGAATTAGCTGATATGGTCTAGCCCGAGATATCAACCCTCAATCATTTGAAAGTCCTTGAATGCTACGTCATGTCAAAGTGTAGTGTCGAGGACTTTGGTATTTAACCCTATTTAATTGAAAATTCTGTAAAGATAGGCGTATGATATATATAATTCATTTATAAAATTACAATGTTCATCACAGGAAAAGTGGATGTATGAAAGGAAGTTAGTTATGCAAAAGTCAGCTCTATTCGCGCCTGAAAAATATAACATTATTTCGGAAATCGAAAAATATAGCCACATACCAGATAAAAAGGCAATTTTATATCATAATACTGAAGGTGAAGATATATCAGTCACTTACCAACAGCTCATTGAACAGTCTAATAAAGTAGGTAATGTTTTAGCATCGCACGGTTTATCTAAAGGTGATAAAGTACTCATTATGATGCCACGATCTATTGCGACGTATGAATTATATATTGCTGCTTTAAAATTAGGTGTCGCAATCATTCCATGTTCTGAGATGCTAAGAACTAAAGATTTACAATACCGTATCACACACGGTGAAATAAATGCAGTCATTGCATTAGAGCCATTCACAGTTGAATTTGAAAAAATTAAAGAATATGATGCGTTAACTAAATTTGTTATCGCTGGTCATAAAGATGGATGGATTTCACTCGAATCTGAGAAGGAAAATGCAAGCAACAAACTAGAAATGGCAGATACGACGCGAGATGATACAGCGATTTTGTCATATACATCTGGTACAACTGGCAATCCTAAAGCCGTTACACATTGTCATGGATGGGGATTTGCACATTTACAAATGGCACCAAAACATTGGTTATGTATTAATGAAGATGACTTAGTTTGGGCAACAGCAGCACCAGGTTGGCAAAAATGGGTATGGAGTCCTTTCTTATCTGTATTAGGTTCAGGTGCAACTGCTTTTGTATTTAATGGAAGATTCAGCCCTGAAACATACTTAGAATTGCTTCAAAAATATCAAATTAATGTTTTATGTTGTACACCGACAGAATATCGTATGATGGCTAAATTACAGAACTTAAATGATTATGACTTAACGCATTTACATAGTGCCGTTTCTGCAGGTGAGCCACTAAATCGAGAAGTAGTTGAACAATTCAAGAAATACTTTAATTTAACTGTAAGAGATGGATATGGCCAGACTGAAAGTACCTTGCTTATAGGCTTTTTAAAAGATACACCACAAAGGATTGGATCAATGGGTAAAGGCATTCCGGGTAGTTCGGTCACTGTAGTAGATGATGACGGGAATAGCGTACCTGCTAATACGAAAGGGAATATTGCAGTACCACTTGATTTGCCAGCACTTTTCAAAGGGTATTATAAAGAGCCAGAACGTACGGCGAAAGCGCAAACAGGTAAATACTACATCACTGGTGACTTAGCTCATGTAGATGATGATGGTTATTTCTGGTTTGAAGGACGTCGAGATGACATTATTATTAGTTCAGGCTATACGATTGGGCCTTTTGAAGTTGAAGATGCGTTAACGAATCATCCAGCCGTTAAAGAATGTGCTGTAGTAGCAAAACCTCATGATATACGAGGGAATATTGTTAAAGCATTCGTTATTTTACAGGACCATACTGCGGGTGATGATACGCTAGTTAAAGAACTACAACAATTTGTTAAAAATGAAGTTGCACCATATAAATATCCGAGAGAGATTGAATTCGTTGACGACTTACCAAAAACAAATTCAGGTAAAATTCGTCGTGTTGAACTACGAGATGCTGAAATAGAAAAGTGGGAAAAACAAAAAGATAACAATTAAAAAGCATAGTAAAGCAGTCCAATGCGTATGGTATGATGATACGCACTGGACTGCTTGTTTATTTATGATGTTCTTTGTCGTCTAGTTATAAATATTAAAATTAGTTTAGAAACAAGCGCAACCACTATTAAGAATGAGAAAATATAAGATTTCAAACCTCGAATATCCCATGTTAATAAAAATACATGTCTATCACCGGCATTAAGTTGAAACTCAGTATGTGTTAGAACGATAATTACAATGCCTATAAGTGCAAGATTCAAAATAATTTTCAATATTAAAGGTAATTGTGATGTATTTCTTGGATGCATATATTGAATCTCCTTTTTATGATTGATTTTACACTTATATTGTATCAAAATAGAGTATAGGTTTAAAATGCTATAAGCCAAATGTAGATTAAAACAATCGTTAACGATTTGTTGTCAAATAATTATGATTGATTTGATATTTATCTTCTATGAATAAAAGATTTAATATATTGCAAAGTTAATGAATAATTATAATTTACATTTACCACTGCTTGCTTTAACATATATATGTAAGCACTAACTATAGTATTTTGTTACAGCGTATCAATTAAAACAGGAAGTTATCTATGGCGTTGATATTTTAAAGAAATATGTCAGTTTTATGTAACTTTCATATTGATGATACACATTTACAATTTTTGGAGAGGTGAAACCAATGGCTAAGTCTAACAGTAAAGACATCGTTTTAATTGGAGCCGGTGTACTTAGCACAACATTTGGTTCAATGTTAAAAGAAATTGAGCCAGACTGGAATATCCACGTTTACGAACGCTTGGATCGTCCTGCAATCGAAAGTTCAAACGAAAGAAATAATGCTGGTACGGGTCATGCAGCATTATGTGAGTTGAACTACACAGTTTTACAACCTGATGGTTCTATCGACATCGAAAAAGCGAAAGTGATTAACGAAGAGTTTGAGATTTCAAAACAATTCTGGGGTCACTTAGTGAAAAGCGGTAGCATCGAGAACCCAAGAGAATTTATCAATCCATTACCACACATCAGTTATGTTAGAGGTAAAAACAATGTTAAATTCTTAAAAGATCGTTACGAAGCGATGAAAGCTTTCCCTATGTTCGATAATATCGAATATACTGAAGACATCGAAGTAATGAAAAAATGGATTCCATTGATGATGAAAGGCCGTGAAGATAACCCTGGTATCATGGCGGCAAGTAAAATTGACGAAGGTACAGATGTAAACTTCGGTGAATTAACACGTAAAATGGCTAAAAGCATTGAAGCACATCCAAATGCTACAGTGCAATTTAACCATGAAGTTGTTGATTTTGAACAATTATCAAATGGTCAATGGGAAGTTACTGTTAAAAATCGCCTAACTGGTGAGAAATTCAAACAAGTAACTGACTATGTATTCATCGGTGCTGGCGGTGGAGCAATTCCATTATTACAAAAAACAGGTATCCCTGAAAGTAAACATTTAGGTGGATTCCCTATCAGTGGTCAATTCTTAGCTTGTACAAACCCACAAGTTATTGAACAACACGATGCCAAAGTTTATGGTAAAGAGCCACCTGGTACACCACCAATGACTGTACCTCATTTAGATACGCGTTACATTGATGGTCAAAGAACATTATTATTTGGACCATTTGCTAATGTTGGACCTAAATTCTTGAAAAATGGTTCTAACTTAGATTTATTCAAATCAGTTAAAACATACAACATTACAACTTTATTAGCAGCAGCTGTTAAAAACTTACCTTTAATTAAATACTCATTTGACCAAGTGATTATGACAAAAGAAGGTTGTATGAACCACTTACGTACTTTCTATCCAGAAGCACGTAATGAAGATTGGCAATTATACACTGCTGGTAAACGTGTACAAGTTATCAAAGATACACCTGAACACGGTAAAGGATTCATCCAATTCGGTACAGAAGTGGTTAACTCACAAGACCACACTGTAATCGCATTATTAGGTGAATCACCAGGGGCTTCAACTTCAGTTTCAGTTGCGTTAGAAGTATTAGAACGTAACTTCCCTGAATACAAAACTGAATGGGCACCTAAAATCAAGAAAATGATTCCATCATACGGTGAATCATTAATTGAAGACGAAAAATTAATGAGAAAAATCCGTAAACAAACTTCAAAAGACTTAGAATTAGGTTACTACGAAAACTAAATTCTAATAGCTATATTTAAAATCGGGCAACTGAGAAATCTTATAGATTTTTCAGCTGTCCGATTTTTTTCGCGTAATCTATAATATATACGGCAAAATCAACTTTAATCAAAAAGACTCATACACAATGCTTTTAAAGCACATGTATGAGTCCTTTTTAGTAGTTTATATCAAAAAATACGTTTAATGTATAAATTAGTTTTTGTTTACAGATGCGTCGTAGATTGATTCTACAGCGTCACCTAATGCTTTATCGAATTCTTCTTTAGATTGTCCAGCTCTTAAATCACTAGCTAATGCACGTGAGAAGCTTGCGATAAGTTCAGCGTTATCTTTAAGTAATTCGTTCGCTTTTTCTCTGCTGTAACCACCTGATAATACAACGATACGAACAACATTTGGATGTTCAGCTAAGTCTTTGTATAAGTTAGCTTCAGTAGGAATTGTTAATTTTAACATAACTAATTGATCAGCATTTAAGCTGTCTAAACCTTTTTTAAGCTCAGCTTTTAATACTTTTTCAATTTCAGCTTTATCTTTTGCGTTAATATTAACTTCTGGTTCGATAATTGGCACTAACCCTTTAGCAATAATTTGTTTAGCGACTTCAAATTGTTGTTCAACAACGTCTTTGATACCTTGTTCATTTAATTCTAAAATATTAGAACGCATTTTTGTACCAAAAATGTGACGCTCGTTTGCACGATCTAATAAGCTGTCTAAGTTGTCGATTGGTTTCATTAATTGAACACCATTTTGCTCTTCAGCAAGACCTTTGTCTACTTTTAAGAACGGAACAACACCTTTATCAGCTAAGTAATCTGCAGTGTATTTGCCTTCTACTTCGCGATCCATTGTTTGTTCGAAAAGAATAGCACCCAAAATTTTATCTGGTGAGAATGAAGGTGAAGTTACCACACGTGTACGCATATCGTGAACAAGTTGGAACATTTCGTCTTCATTGCTATATTGATCTTCGTTTACACCATATTCTTTAAGTGCTTTTGGTGTACTACCACCACTTTGGTCTAATGCGGCAATAAAGCCTTTTCCATTTTTCATTTTTTCTAATTGCTCTTTATTCATACTTTCCACTCCTTAACTTTTCAATACACCTCCAGTATGATAAAAATGAGAACATTTCTCAAGTCATAAACCTTGAAAAGTGTATAAAATGTGAAAAATAATTGTCAGTTTAATTAAAAATATTATTTTATTCTAGGTATGACTAACGCCATTAATGACATAAAGAAAATATGTGTAATAATCCAACCGATTAATTCTGTCACACTAAATTGAAAAATTGGACGTTGCGCAATAAATACTAAAAAGGGATACAATGCTATAAATAAGAAAACTAAAGGGATATAACATAGATAGTAAAGCCTTTTAGAAGTATGAAACAGAAACACAAATACAAAATAAATGACGCTACCAATTAGTAAGTGACATATTATTTCTAGAGTATATGGTGTATTGCCAGAAGGAATTAGAAAATCTAAATTCAATAATAAAGCGTTTAAATGTGATTGATCGCTAATTATGTCAAACAACATGGTCATCCATAGCAACATGAATGATATGAAAATAGCAGCAATGAAATGGAACAATACTTTTAAACGCATTCATATCACCTCAGAGTCAAATGGAATATAGTAAACAATTCCCTAATCGAACAAAATTATGCGCATAAACAAAGTAGATTGATATAAAATTCTTAATTATCAGAATATATTTACAAATCTGAATTTTATTAGTATATTGGATAGTATTCATAATGACATGACAGTATTTTCACGTGATATCAAATCGAATGTGGTTATCGATGTAGGGAAGGTAATTATACGAATAAGGTCTGTCAATGGGAGGGGAATGTATATGAGTAAAGCACATCAATTAATTCAAGAGGATGAACATTATTTTGCGAAATCAGGACGTATTAAATATTATCCGTTGGTGATTGATCATGGATATGGAGCAACATTGGTTGATATTGAGGGGAAGACATATATCGATTTGTTATCGAGTGCGAGTTCTCAAAACGTAGGTCATGCACCTAGAGAAGTAACAGAAGCGATAAAGGCACAAGTTGATAAATTTATTCATTATACACCAGCATATATGTATCATGAACCGTTGGTACGTTTAGCTAAGAAGCTTTGTGAGATTGCACCTGGAGATTTTGAAAAAAGAGTGACCTTCGGATTAACCGGATCAGACGCAAATGATGGCATCATTAAATTTGCCAGAGCATATACAGGGCGTCCTTATATCATTAGTTTCACTAATGCATATCATGGTTCAACTTTTGGCTCGTTGTCTATGTCAGCTATTAGTTTAAATATGCGCAAACATTATGGTCCGTTATTGAATGGTTTTTATCATATTCCGTTTCCAGATAAATATCGTGGTATGTACGAGCAGCCACAAGCTAATTCAGTAGAAGAATATTTAGCACCCCTAAAAGAAATGTTTGCGAAATATGTACCTGCTGACGAAGTAGCATGTATTGTTATTGAAACGATACAAGGCGATGGTGGACTTTTAGAACCAGTTCCAGGGTATTTTGAAGCGTTAGAAAAGATTTGTCGTGAACATGGTATTTTAATCGCTGTCGATGATATTCAACAAGGTTTTGGGCGAACAGGTAAATGGAGTTCAGTCTCGCATTTTAATTTTACGCCTGATTTAATCACTTTCGGAAAATCTTTAGCAGGTGGTATGCCCATGTCAGCAATTGTTGGACGCAAAGAGATTATGAATTGTTTAGAAGCACCAGCACATTTATTTACAACAGGTGCTAATCCAGTTAGTTGTGAAGCTGCATTAGCCACAATTCAAATGATTGAAGATCAGTCGCTTCTTCATGCTAGTGCGGAAAAAGGGGAATATGTTAGGAAACGAATGGATCAATGGGTATCTAAATACAATAGTGTTGGCGATGTTAGAGGTAAAGGTCTGAGCATTGGTATTGATATTGTTTCCGACAAAAACCTCAAAACACGTGATGCTACTGCGGCACTTAAAATCTGTAATTACTGCTTTGAGCATGGCGTAGTTATTATAGCTGTAGCAGGAAATGTGTTACGATTCCAACCGCCATTGGTGATAACATATGAGCAATTAGACACGGCGTTAAACACTATAGAAGATGCACTGACTGCTTTGGAAGCAGGTGACTTAGATCAATATGACATATCTGGACAAGGTTGGTAATAGCGATTATCTTAATATAAAATAAAAAATCATTTCCGCATCTGGATGTTAATCAGATGGGAAATGATTTTTTTGATTTTTATTTTGGTGGGTGGTATTCAGCTACGTCATTTTTCTTAGAATGTCTAAGTCCATAACTTAAATATAGAATGATACCAACAATAAACCAAATTAAAGTGTATAATTTCGCTTCGAATCCTAATCCCCAGAATACTAGCAATACTAAAACAAATGTAACTGCTGGTAACACAGGATATAAAGGTAATTTAAACGCAGGAATTGGTAGATCTTTACCTTCACGATTTCTCAAACGATACATTGCTAATGAAACGAACATAAATGCAACTAGTGTACCTGCTGAAATTAATTGTGCTAAAAATGCGAATGGGAACATAGAACCAATTAAAACACCAATAATAGTAAGTATAACTAGTGCGCGATTAGGTAAATGTTTGTCGTTTAAGTGGCTTAACCATGAAGGTAATAAACCGTCACGTCCAAATGAATAAAGTAAACGTGAGCCTGCTAACATCATACCAATTAATGCTGTAAACATACCGATAACAGAGATAGCTTGAACAATAGCTGCTACAACACCATGACCACTTTGACGTAAAGCCCAACCAACAGGTTCAGCATTGTTTGCGTATTGTGAGTAATGGAACATACCAACTAACACAAGTGCTACAGCAACAAATAATATGATAGCAACACTTAAAGAACCAAGAATACCTCTAGGCATTGTCTTTTGAGGGTCAAGTGCTTCTGCTGAGTTTGCTGCGATAGAATCGAAACCAATATACGCTAAGAAAATCATTGAAACACCAGCATATATGCCTTGCCATCCACCAAAGTCACCTGTAGCAGTTACTTTGTGTTCTGGAATAAATGGCACATAGTTACTAACATTTATTGCTGTTAAACCTACGATTACAAATAAAATAATAGCTAATACTTTTAAAATAACTAAAATATTTTCCATACGTGCTGCTTCTGACATACCACGTGATAGTAATAATGCAGTTAATAAAATAACGATAGCAGCAATAATATCGATAAAACCGCCATTCGTACCAAATGGATTTGATAATGCTGCAGGTAATTCGATGCCAATTGGTTTTACAAGTCCGCGTAAATTCGCTGAGAATCCTGATGCAACAAAGGCTACGGCGATAAAATATTCAGCTAATAAAGCCCAACCGGCAACCCATCCAAAAAATTCACCAAATAATAAATTGACCCAAGAATAGGCTGAACCTGCAAATGGCATAGCGGCAGCCATTTCTGCATAAGTAAATGCAACTAAACCGGCAACAATAGCAGCGAGTAAGAATGATAACGCAACGGCCGGTCCTGCATGTTCTGCAGCAACAATGCCAGGTAGCGTAAAGATAGATGTCGATACAATTGTTCCTACACCTAAAGCTAAGAAATCACGCACCCGAAGTGTACGCTTTAAATGACCATCTTTATTTTGATAGATAGCCGGATCCTCTTTTCGTGCTATTTTATTGAAAAAACTTCCCATAAACTTTCCTCCCAAACATTCATAAACAATTCTATACGGTGTTTTTTAATATGTTATATCATAGCACAAATAATCAATATTTTGTCTAAAAATTCTGAAAAATCACAACTTTATGTTACGTATTAATGACTTGTCTTGATAACATCCATAGATTTTTTAAATGATAAAACTGATTATAACAGATATTAAATGAATAAGTACTATTTTTTGCTAATTTTCTAACAATTTTGCGCATTATATTTTTAAAATCAATTTCATGTTTATATCTGATTGGCTAGTTTGTATGAAATGTAATTCTTTGACTATAAAAAGATGCATCAAATATGATAAGGGTAAGGCGGAAAATAGGAGGTTATATAGTAAGTCATTTAAGTCGAATTGCCATCCTTTTTAAACTGAAAAAAATAGAAAGCTCAATAGTTTGTTAAAGCCTTTAAATAGCGTCGTTACGCAATTTTAGAATGCTAAAAATTGTCACAAATTTCAAATTACGTGCTAAAGCTTGAGATATCAATATTTATTGGCGATAGAGTGTAATTTGACTCCGTTTACATCTCAGTTTTATGTTTGTAATTTGGTAGCATAATATTATAATAAAATAAAATTGTTAATCTTTAATTTCAGTATAGATATTTTTACGTGTAGTCACGTGTAAAATAAATTCAATTAGGTTAGGAGACATAATTATGAAAACATTTGGTAAAAAGGTTGTATTAATCGGAGATGGATCTGTAGGATCAAGCTATGCCTTTGCAATGGTTACGCAAGGTGTTGCTGATGAATTTGTAATTATTGACATTGCAAAAGACAAAGTAAAAGCAGATGTTCAAGATTTAAACCATGGTACAGTCCACAGTCCTTCACCAGTTGATGTGAAAGCAGGTGAATACGAAGACTGTAAAGATGCAGATTTAGTTGTTATTACAGCTGGTGCACCTCAAAAGCCAGGTGAAACACGTTTACAATTAGTTGAAAAAAATACTAAGATTATGAAGAGCATTGTTAAGAGTGTTATGGATAGCGGCTTTGATGGATATTTCTTAATCGCGGCAAACCCTGTAGACATTTTAACAAGATTTGTAAAAGAATATACTGGATTACCAGCAGAACGTGTTATCGGTTCAGGTACTGTATTGGACAGTGCACGTTTACAATATTTAATTAGCCAAGAACTTGGTGTTGCACCTTCAAGTGTTGACGCTAGTATTATTGGTGAGCATGGTGATACTGAACTTGCAGTTTGGTCACAAGCAAATGTAGCAGGTATTTCAGTATATGACACATTAAAAGAACAAACTGGTAGCGAAGCTAAAGCGGAAGAAATTTATGTAAATACACGTGACGCTGCTTATGAAATTATCCAAGCTAAAGGGTCAACATACTATGGTATTGCATTAGCATTGATGCGCATTTCAAAAGCCATTTTAAATAATGAAAATAATGTCTTAAATGTTTCTATACAATTAGATGGTCAATATGGCGGTCACAAAGGCGTTTACTTAGGTGTACCGACATTGGTTAACCAACATGGTGCAGTTAAAATTTATGAAATGCCATTAAGTGCAGAAGAACAAGCATTGTTCGATAAATCTGTTAAAACATTAGAAGATACATTTGATTCAATTAAATATTTATTAGAAGACTAAGCCTATTTTAAGTATTAATTAGAAATATATTAATGGTAAGAGGATCTATTAGTGTTGCGGTAACATGTGGCACTGATAGATCCATTTTTTTAGCAAGCATTGATAGAGGCAATACTTTTGCGTAAAATAATAATTGAATAAAGTATTATGACTCGTGAAAATTTAGTGACATGAATAGAAATGTCGAGGCGTCATTGAGTATAAAGGAAAGTAGTTCTGCATTAATCACGAAGTAGAGCATGACAACGAGGAATAACTATAGGGAGATGGTTTTGGAATGACGAATGTCTTGTATCAACACGGCACATTAGGAACGTTAATGGCTGGCTTACTAGAAGGAACAGCTACAATTAATGAATTGTTAGAACATGGGAATTTAGGGATTGCAACGTTAACAGGGTCTGATGGCGAAGTAATATTTTTAGACGGGAAGGCATATCATGCTAACGAGCATAAACAATTTATAGAATTAAAAGGCGATGAGAAAGTACCGTATGCATCGATTACTAATTTTAAAGCGAGTAAGACATTTTCATTGCAACAATTATCACAAGATGATGTATTCGCACAAATTAAAAATGAAATGTTAAGTGAGAATTTATTTTCGGCTGTTAAAATTTATGGCACATTTAAATATATGCATGTACGTATGATGCCTGCTCAGCAACCACCATACACACGTTTGATTGATTCAGCACGCAGACAACCTGAAGAAAAAAGACAAGATATTCGTGGTGCCATTGTTGGATTTTTCACACCAGAATTATTTCATGGCGTAGGGTCTGCTGGTTTTCATATACATTTTGCGGATGATGAAAGAGCTTATGGTGGACATGTTCTTGACTTTGAAGTGGATGACGTTGTCGTTGAGATACAAAACTTTGAAACATTCCAACAACATTTCCCGGTAAATAACGAGACATTTGTTAAAGCGAAAATAGACTATAAAGATGTGGCAGAAGAAATTAGAGAAGCTGAATAGTCTAATATAATTAAAAGACCTTAGCGATATTTAGAACGATATGTTTTAAATGCGTCGTTAAGGTCTTTAATATGTGCTTACATATTTTGTTGATAAGCGCGTAAAAAGCTATAAATAGTATCAAGATATGGGGTGTCAAGATTGTGTTCACGTGCACGTCGATAAATAAAGCCTTGAATCGCTTCGACTTCAAGAGGTTGCTGATGCACAATGTCGTAATACATGCTCGTTCCCATTTCGTCGGGATAACCTTGATATATAGTCATAATAGTATCGACAGTTTGTTCTGAAAAGTTTAACCCCTCTGCCTGTGCAACACGACAACCATCTAGTAATAGCTGCCTACACAGTGTACGTATTTCAGGATTATGCATGATTGCAACTGTCTGTCTCCCGAGTGCTGTTATAGAATTAATGCCCAAGTTAACTAACAATTTATACCAAATAGCTTGTTGAATATTTGCTTCTAATACAATGTCGATTTGACTTTCTTGGACCAAATCTCTAAATTGTCGAGTTAATGTATTATCTTGTATACGTAATTGATAATCTCTGAAGTGCGTAACAACATCGCCTTTCTTTTGACCACTTATATAGACAACTGCTTGGCATACGTTTTTAAATGAAATATGTTCGAGTTGACCATAACCATTTTGGGCTAAAATGATGAGCGTGTCCTCATGTGCAAGATGAGTTAAATGAGGAATAACGGCATCAAGTTGATGTGTTTTGACCGCAATAATAATAACATCAAATGTGTTTGTGACATCTTCATAACCTTTCACAACAATATCTTGTGCAGGTGCATGTGGTACAGTATAATATGTTATTGTTTTGGCGTGTCTCCCGATAAGCGTTGTATGAGGCAATGATTGTTGTAATTCATAGGCAATAGTTGTACCGACAGCGCCTGGGCCGATAATCGCAACTGATAACATCTTCTTCTTTCCTTTCTATAAAAGATTCATTATACTATTTCTAATAATACTGCAAAAAGAGGTTGAATAACATTGAAAACAGTAAGTCAATTAATAGATATGAAACAAAAGCAAACTAAAATTTCTATGGTAACAGCTTATGATTTTCCAAGTGCTAAACAAGTGGAAGCAGCGGGTATTGATATGATTCTTGTTGGGGATTCACTTGGTATGACTGTATTAGGTTATGAAAGTACCGTACAAGTGACGTTAGCAGATATGATTCATCACGGTCGTGCAGTAAGAAGAGGCGCACCAAATACATTTGTAGTTGTTGATATGCCGATTGGTGCAGTAGGCATCTCTATGACACAAGACTTAAATCATGCTCTAAAGCTTTATCAGGAGACGAATGCAAATGCAATTAAAGCAGAAGGAGCGCATATTACACCATTTATTGAAAAAGCAACGGCAATAGGTATTCCTGTTGTTGCACATTTAGGATTAACACCTCAAAGTGTTGGCGTTATGGGATATAAATTACAAGGTGCAACGAAAGAAGCAGCTGAGCAACTTATTTTAGATGCGAAAAATGTAGAACAAGCTGGTGCAGTTGCGTTAGTACTTGAAGCAATTCCAAATGATTTAGCAGAAGAAATTAGCAAGCACTTAACAATTCCAGTCATTGGTATTGGTGCAGGAAAAGGTACAGATGGTCAAGTATTGGTTTATCACGATATGTTAAATTATGGTGTTGAACATAAAGCGAAATTTGTGAAGCAATTTGCTGATTTTAGTGTTGGTGTGGATGGTTTAAAACAATACGATCAAGAAGTTAAATCTGGTGCATTTCCATCAGAAGCATATACGTATAAAAAGAAAATTATGAATGAGGTTAATAACAATGACTAAGCTGATTACTACGGTAAAAGAGATGCAACACATTGTTAAAGCAGCCAAACGCTCAGGCACAACGATTGGTTTTATCCCAACAATGGGTGCCTTACATGATGGACATTTAACGATGGTACGCGAATCAGTTAGTACAAATGATATTACAGTTGTGAGTGTATTTGTTAATCCATTACAATTTGGTCCAAACGAAGATTTCGATGCTTATCCGAGACAAATTGATAAAGATTTAGAATTAGTATCAGAAGTAGGGGCGGACATTGTTTTTCATCCTGCAGTAGAAGATATGTATCCAGGTGAATTAGGTATTGATGTCAAAGTAGGTCCATTAGCTGATGTGTTAGAAGGAGCGAAGCGTCCAGGGCATTTTGATGGGGTGGTAACAGTAGTTAATAAGCTATTTAATATTGTTATGCCGGATTATGCTTATTTTGGTAAAAAAGATGCCCAGCAATTGGCTATTGTCGAGCAAATGGTAAAAGACTTCAATCATGCCGTTGAAATTATTGGTATTGATATCGTTCGAGAAGCAGATGGTTTGGCGAAAAGTTCAAGAAATGTTTATTTGACGGAGCAAGAACGACAAGAAGCGGTACATTTAAGTAAAAGTTTGCTATTAGCACAAGCGTTGTATCAAGACGGTGAACGTCAAAGTAAAGTAATTATAGACAGGGTTACTCAATATCTTGAATCACATATAAGTGGACGCATTGAAGAAGTTGCTGTTTATAGTTATCATCAATTAGTAGAACAACGTGAAATAACTGGACGCATATTTATCTCGTTAGCTGTCAAATTTTCAAAAGCGCGTTTAATAGATAATATAATAATTGGAGCTGAATAAAGTGATAAGAACAATGATGAATGCTAAAATTCATAGAGCAAGAGTGACTGAGTCAAATTTAAATTATGTAGGTAGCATTACGATTGATTCAGATATATTGGAAGCGGTAGACATCTTGCCAAATGAAAAAGTAGCCATCGTGAATAATAATAATGGTGCACGTTTTGAAACATACGTAATAGCTGGTGAAAGAGGTAGTGGTAAAATTTGTTTAAATGGTGCAGCATCAAGACTTGTTGAAGTAGGCGATGTAGTCATAATCATGACTTATGCACAGTTGAATGAAGAAGAAATTAAACACCATGCACCTAAAGTAGCAGTAATGAATGAAGACAATGTCATTATTGAAATGATTCATGAAAAAGAAAGTACGATAGTGTTATAAAATTAAATAGCCATAAATAATAAAAAGGGCCACACCTTGGTTTAAGATTCCAAGCGTGTGGCCTTCTCTTGTTATACAGTCCTATCACTATGTCACTTTTAATCAAAATCGACCGTAATTGCTGTATATCAATTAACGATAGGAATGATTAATTGTGAATCATATTTACCACCAGTATAAATCATGTGCATGCCTTTATTTACGGTTTCTTCATGTTCATAACGTGTTTTCATGCCAGGGGTACTATTACCAATTACAATTTCACTACCTTTTACAACAACTTCCAATGTTTCGCCTTGTTTAAATAGCGTGCCTGAAGGTAACAATTCGATTTCAACAGGTACAATATCAACTTGTGACAACTTTAATTCTGTTTCATGTTTATGCCAAGGTTGCGCAATTGTGGATTTTTCTTGATCTAATTCACGATGTGATACGCGTAACCAACCAGTAGCTACTTGACCATTTTCAATATGATTAAAATCAGGGAAGTTAACTTCATTACCACGACGATCTAACTTTTTAATACCTGCAAATAAATCCATATCGTCTGAGTCTTTAGTGCTTACCCATAGTTTTAATTTCATGTTTCCAACTAACTCAGTATCTTTGTCAAACGTATATTTAAAACTTACATCTTGTCGTTTATCTTCAGAGTCATATTGTGCGACATGCGCGCTACTGATCTTTGCATGATTCAATGTGTGATTTTCAGCATTCAAATACAATGGTGTATATTCTGTGTTAGGTAAAGGGAACGCTGACGCTGATTTGAATTCGCCTTTATAAAATTGATCTCTAACTTCATAAATGACATGAGGCGTATCTTTCCAATCGTTATTTTCTTCTTTAAGGTAAAAATCAAAGAATGATTTTTGGCGTTCGAGATTTTCTCTAGCGTAGTAACTTTCCCACTCTTTACGTCCATGCACATATAGCCATTTTTCTTCTGATGCAGCTTGTTTAAATCCTTCAAAAGAGCCACGGTTGTGCAAACCTTGTGTAGACCAACTCGCACATGTTAGTAGAGGTGTTTTAATTTGTGATAATGGCACTTGACGCTGTTTCCAAAAATCATCGAACAAAGGGTGTTCTTGTTGTGCTTGAATCAAATCTTCGATATTTGGATTATCTGTCCATCTCGCAAAAATACCTTGAGTCCAGAAACGATAAAAGCCAGTATCCGGTATACCTCCGTGAAAGGCTACTTCTCTATACATATCATTTAAGCCTTCCCAAGGAATCATTGCTTTTAAATGTGGTGGATTTAATGATGCGACCCACCATTGAGTCACCGCAAGATAAGAAACGCCATTTGTCCCGATGTTTCCATTACTCCATGACTGATTCGCTGCCCATTCAATCACTTCGTAATAATCTTCCGCTTCTCTTTTTGACCATGGAGATAAGACGCCTTTTGATTTGTCACTACCGCGTAATGCAACTTTAACTACAACATAATCATTTGGCACCCAAAATCCTGGGTCTGGTGATTCTTCAGGTGTAAAACTAGATGTCGGAATGGCGCCTAATGTTGGCCAAAGGGCACCCATATTTGTGATTTTAGGCTTATTATCTTTACCGTAAGTATCTGCAGACATAACTACAGGGAATTTGCCATCTTTATTTGGTCTGAAAATATTAATATATAATTTTTCGCCATCGCGCATTTCCACAGTGACATCTTTTTCCATAATCATTTCTTGATTTCCATATTGAACACTGTCGACAACGATGTGGTTAATACCGGCTTTCACTTCATTGACATTAGTTACAGTTAATTTTGGATTTCCTAGTAAATGTTGGTTCATTGTTATCACCTTTTTCCGTTTGTTTGTATCACCTATATTAAACAGGTAAACATTGTGTGCCAATCATCAATGTTGGAGATTTGTAGGATAATGAACATAACATTTATAATTGTTTATAATCATTGGGGAGGACTTGATACAAATGACTATAGATCGACGTATTAGAAAATCACAAGTTGCAATGAGAAATGCATTTATTGAACTTTTACATCAACACCAATTAGAAGAGATTACTGTGCAACAAATTGCAGATTTAGCTGATGTTAACCGTAGTACATTTTATACGCATTATTATGATAAATATGATTTGCTTGAAAAATTAGAGGACCAGCAGTTGGAGGAAATAAGAGACTTCATTCATGATGAGAAGTTAAATGGAGCAGTTAAGTTATCCACGGATAATATACATCAAATTATGACCGTTTTAATAGAAATGATAGAAAAAGACATCGCATTTTATCAATTGATGTTTCGTATGGGTAAAGATTCAAATATCCACGAAAAAACTTTATGATTTAATTATGTGTCATTTGCAACGTTATAAAAATGAAAATGATCAAATTAATGGTATACCATTTTCCTATTTCATGAGTTATGTTTCAGGTGCGGGATTGTCTCTGATAAGACATTGGGTAGAAGATCCAAACCGTATAGACAAAGTTGACTTAATAAGGCATTTTAATACGATTGTCAATCAAGGGCCAGCAACGATAATTAAAAATATACAATAAAATAAGGCAAGCCATGAATCAAGAGTGGCTTGCTTTGCTAAATAACATAAGCTTATTAAATGATATCTTTATCAATAACATTATTGTTGGATTGCAGTATAGTCTTGACCATGTAACATCCAACGAACACCGTATTTATCGGTAAAGATGCCCATTTTGCCACCCCAGAATTGGTCAGCAAACGGTAATTCTATTTCAATTGAAGAATGATCTTTAATTTGCTCATAGAATGCTTCAACTTTATCAGCATCTTCCTTATTGTTAACATCATAATCAATTAATAATGATATGCCATTATTAATTTTGTCAGCGCGACCAAAAGAATCAGAACATAGCACTTTTACGCCAAGCACTTCAAATTCAGCATGCATAGTTGCTTCTTGCGCTTCTTCCTTAGTCATACCAAAATGTGACGCTTGTTCTTCGCCAACTTCTAAACGTTTAACGTCAGTTGCACCAAATACTTCTTCGTAATATGCAAGGGCTTCTTTTGAATTTTCAAAAGCGATATAAGGGAATAATGCTGTCATGTAAAACACCTCAATGTATTATTTTTATTACTAACATCATGTTACATTAAAAATAGACAAAAGTATAACTTTAACGATTAATTGAAATCAATTTTTTGTAAAACACATGATAAATTGAAGGGTGAAATTTTTCAACATGTAGTAAACATATATGACATACAAAAAATGAAAATGACACAGAGACGTATGTGTTGTTTAGTGTTGTAAAATTCAAGTTTAAAAAATACTTCAGATACATAAGGGATTTTCGAAATATAAATGTATTAAAATAAATTTCTAACTTTTTTGACTGACATTTAATATGAATCATATATAATAGAAGTTAATGATTCAATGTGGGAGGTTAAATCATGATTAATGCTGAACCAATTATCAGTAAAATGAAAAATCAAAAAATTAATTATGACAAGGTGTTGAAGAAATTAATCGGGCAGTGGGAAAGAGAAGCAATCAGACCTAAAATCTTATTGCATAGTTGTTGTGCACCTTGTAGTACATATACATTAGAGTTTTTAACACAATATGCAGACATTGCAATTTATTTCGCGAATTCCAATATTCATCCGAAAAATGAATATTTACGACGTGCTAAAGTGCAAGAACAATTTGTGGAAGATTTTAATCGCAAGACTGGTGCGAATGTGAAGTATATTGAAGCACCTTATGAACCGCATAAGTTTATGAAAATGGTGAAAGATAAAGAATTAGCTGATGAAAAAGAAGGCGGCTTACGTTGTACTGCTTGTTTTGAAATGCGTTTGGATATTGTAGCTAAAGCAGCTGTAGAGCATGGGTATGACTATTTTGGAAGCGCACTAACGTTATCCCCTAAAAAGAACGCACAATTAATCAATGAACTTGGTATGGATGTCCAAAAAATATACGATGTGAATTATTTGCCAAGTGATTTTAAGAAAAGTAAAGGTTATGAGCGTTCCATAGAAATGTGTAATGACTATAATATCTTTAGGCAGTGTTATTGTGGATGTGTCTTTGCAGCGATGCAACAAGGTATTGATTTTAAAACAGTTAATAAAGAAGCGAAAGCATTTTTAGAACAATATCCAGATTAATCATTGGAAATGAGATAAAAGGCAGGCGCATATACAAGCCATGCCCTATTAAAAATTATCAAATAGAAACCCGAGACTTTAGTGAAATGAATCATACTAAAATCTCGGGTTATTTATATCATCGTAAATATTGTAGCTATAATGAATAACTGAATCCTGAGACATAAAACAATGTCTCACTCTAATTACATCATTTTATGAACAAATCTTATAATTGCTAAAATAACAATGACAAGTGTTGAAATAAGAGAAAAAACTTTAAACTTTTTGTAGTCGTTTTTCGTTTCATTTTCACCTGTTTTCATCATTTCACGTAGCTCTTGCTCGATTTCTAAATCAAGATCTGTTTTACGATAACCATTTAAACCTTGACGTTCATCTTCTTCAGTTTGATTTTGTTGCTTTGTGTCTTTGTTGTCAGAAGTCGCTACTGTTTTTTTATTATCTGTTTCTTTAGTCATAACAAACGCCTCCGTTATAAAACGCTATATTTAATGATATGTGATATTTAAGCCATTATTTTGAAAAATGGTGATAAATATATCTTCTTGAGTTATATCATAATTTTAATAAGACGATTCAGCAAGTTTTAAAGTGTTATTTGACTACGTTGGATTAGGCATCTAGTCCTATAATATCACTGACATTGTCAAAATGATGATCTTTTAAGTAACGTGCGATGCCTTTGTTCATTTTCTTAGTTAAACCTGGGCCTTCAATAACAAGTGATGAATAAATTTGAATAAGTGACGCACCGTGACGCATCATTTTGATTGCATCTTCAGTACTGAATACGCCGCCTGTACCTATAATTAAAAATTCACCATTTGTTTGCTGATAAGCATACTTAATCAATTTTAAATTACGTTCAAATAATGGACGACCACTCAAACCGCCTTCTTCGACTTTATTAGCAGAAGTTAAACCATCTCGTTGTCGCGTTGTGTTTGCTAAGATGATACCGTCAAATGTCTCAGTAATCGCTGGTAATAGTGCTTTTAAGCCATCGAAATCCATATCAGACGTTAGTTTTAAGTAAATTGGCACTGTTACATCGTGCTGTTTTTTAAATGTTGTTAAAGCTTGGCATAACATTGAAAATTCATCTTTATCATGGAAGTTTTGAAGATTTTCAGTATTTGGAGAACTGATATTGACTGTGAAAAATGAAACGTCGTGTTTAAACGTATCAACAACCTTTATATAATCTTGATAACGCGCTTCATAAGGTGTCATTTTATTCACACCAACATTGATACCAACAGGTACTTGATAAGCATTTTTACGCAAATGACTGAGTGCTTTGTTCATACCAATATTATTGAAGCCCATTCGATTTATCAAGGCATCATCTTCTAATAATCTAAACATGCGTGGTTGAGGGTTACCCGGTTGAGGTTTAGGTGTGATACCACCTAATTCTAAAGCACCGAATCCAAGGTGTTCCAATGCTTTTGGCACTTCGCAAGATTTGTCGAAACCAGCTGCTAAGCCAATTGGATTGTCGTACGTATTACCTTGTATCGTTTGTGATAACGTTGGATTCTTATAAGTAAATAGTTTATCGACGACTGGGAATAAAACCGGAAATTTTTGTAACGTTTTTAATGCATCGATAGTTAGTCCGTGTGCTTTTTCGGGTTCGATTTTGAATAAGAAAGGTTTAATTAATTTGTACATGAGTATGCTCCTATTTCATTATATTTGAGGCTTACTATCCTCAACTTAATATATGTGAAATATATTCTTTTAATAGACTAGCATTTCCCTACATAATTTCCTAGTTAAAACTAAAAAGTTTTGAAAATTGACGCAAGTTTGAATAACGTTTTTAAGATTAAATCATCCTAATTAGGCAATATAATAGTATAAAGTAAGCGTAATGGAAGGTGTTTGTATGAATGAACAATGGTTAGAGGAATTACCTTTAAAAGATATTAAAAAGATTTCACCAGTGAGTGGTGGTGATGTAAACGAAGCATATCGAGTCGAAACGGATACGGATACATTTTTCTTACTTGTCCAACGTGGACGTAAAGAATCATTTTATGCTGCAGAAATTGCAGGTTTAAATGAATTTGAACGTGCAGGTATCACGGCACCTAGAGTAATTGCAAGTGGCGAGGTTAACGGTGATGCGTATTTAGTGATGACGTATTTAGAAGAAGGGGCTTCAGGGAGTCAACGCCAATTAGGGCAACTCGTAGCTCAATTACACAGTCAGCAACAAGAAGAAGGCAAATTTGGCTTCTCATTACCTTATGAAGGTGGCGATATTTCTTTTGATAATCATTGGCAAGACGATTGGTGTACCATTTTTGTCGACAAGCGCATGGACCATTTGAAAGATGAGTTGCTAAATAGAGGGCTATGGGATGCCAACGATATCAAAGTATATGACAAAGTGCGACGTCAAATTGTGGCGGAATTAGAAAAGCATCAAAGTAAACCGTCTTTATTACATGGTGACCTATGGGGTGGTAATTATATGTTCTTACAAGATGGTCGTCCAGCGTTATTTGATCCAGCGCCATTATATGGTGACAGAGAATTTGATATCGGTATTACAACGGTATTTGGTGGTTTTACGAGCGAATTTTATGATGCGTATAATAAACATTATCCACTCGCAAAAGGTGCATCCTATAGACTTGAATTTTATCGTTTATATTTATTGATGGTGCATTTATTGAAATTTGGGGAGATGTACCGTGATAGTGTTGCGCAATCTATGGATAAGATTTTACAAGATACAACAGGTTAGTTATTACGTTAGATTAAGATAATAAATAATATGCACAGATATTTTTACAATGAGAAGGTCTTCAGCTGCCTCAATAAAATATTTGTGCTTTTTTATTGTTGGAAAATAAAATTTTAATTTCTAGCGCTAATTTCTGTAATGCAAAACAAGGTTGATTTGCAATAAAAGTGATTTTATAACTTTTTGTTCAATAAAATTCTAGGAATGATACATATTTATTGATACAATAATTTTGAATATAATCATAAAACAATATTTAAGTATAATTGAATGTTTGAATATCATATATTGATACAGTTTCTAATAATTTTAAAATAATTTAAATGGGAAGAGGTGTAAATGATGAGTACAGTTCAAAGTGATATTTTTAAGACCAATAGTGCATCATCATCTATTAAAAGCGCTGTTGAAACATGTAATAATGTTTCGAAACCGGATAAAGATGAAAGTACAACAGTAAGTGGAAATAATAATGCTCATAGTGTGATAGATGATTTGATTAGTAAGAATCAATCTGTTGCTGAAGCAATACGAACTGCGAGCGATAGTATACAAAAAGTTGGCGAAGAATTTAATCAAACAGACGTAATGATTGGTAATGAAATTGGCAAAAATTAAAACGTGGTGAAATGATGTCTAATAAACTTGATGAAATCAATAAAATAATCACAGCGAAACATAAGCAAATGGATGACTTATATGATGAAAAGCAAGAGGTTAAAGCATTGATAGATGAAAGTGATGCGCTTAATCATTCGATAGAACAATTATATCAACATTTAAGTGAGCGTTATTATAGTAGCAATATGGCTAGTCGCATGGAACAGTTACGCGATGAATTTCATTTTGCGAAACGACGTTCAACGGAAGCGTTATACGAGCAGCAACAGCAAATTCAACATGGCATTCGTAAAGCGGAAGAAGAGATGATTGACTTGGAAATGCGAAGGAATATCGAAATCGAGATGGTGACAAAGGAGGAAAATAAATGGAAACAATAGGAAGCATTATTTATTTAAAAGAAGGTTCGCAAAAGTTAATGATTATTAAAAGAGGACCAATTGTAGAAATTGAAAATCAAAAGTATATGTTTGACTATTCTGCATGTAAATATCCGATTGGTGCTGTGGAAGATGAAATTTATTATTTTAACGAAGAAAATATAGATTCAGTTATTTTTAAAGGTTATTCTGATCAAGATGAGGTTAGATTTCAAGAGTTGTTTGATAATATGAAACAAAATTTGGATAGTGAAATACAACGTGGAGAAGTTACACAACAATAAAGAAATACTTTATATTTATTGGGGGGACGACGAAATAAATTTTGTAAAAATATGATTTCTGTCTCATCGCCAAAATGTTATCTCCAAGTACTGAGGCTGGATGACAACCATTGAATGTCTATCGCAATCATTTGAACTAACCGTAGCATCTTTAAATTTAATAAAAAAGACACATACCAACTTCCGAAATGTAGATGAATTCTCTACAATAGCGGAAGTTTTTCTTTTAATATTGAAATTTCTCAAGGATAGGTCTATACTTTATAAATCGTAATTATTACGATTTATAATCAAAAACAATAACTTGAAATAGATCATTGAGGGAGTGTTAATATGCAACATCATAAAGTGGCTATTATCGGTGCCGGTGCTGCAGGTATAGGTATGGCCATTACCTTAAAAGATTTCGGTATAAAAGATGTCATTATTTTAGAAAAAGGAACAGTAGGACATTCATTTAAACATTGGCCGAAATCGACCCGTACGATTACGCCATCATTTACGTCTAATGGATTTGGCATGCCTGATATGAATGCAATTTCCATGGATACTTCACCAGCATTTACATTTAATGAAGAACATATTTCCGGAGAAACATATGCTGAATATTTACAAGTGGTTGCCAACCATTACGAGCTGAATATCTTTGAAAACACAGTTGTCACAAATATATCTGTAGATGATGCATATTATACGATTGCAACGACAACAGAGACATATCACGCGGATTATATCTTTGTCGCAACAGGTGATTATAATTTCCCTAAAAAGCCATTTAAATATGGTATTCATTATAGTGAAATTGAAGACTTTGATAACTTTAATAAGGGGCAATATGTGGTTATCGGAGGTAATGAAAGTGGCTTTGATGCTGCATATCAACTTGCAAAAAATGGCTCTGATATCGCACTTTATACTAGCACAACCGGTTTAAATGATCCGGATGCTGATCCTAGTGTTAGATTGTCACCTTATACACGTCAGCGACTAGGTAATGTCATTAAGCAAGGAGCTCGCATTGAAATGAATGTGCATTATACAGTTAAAGATATTGATTTTAACGATGGACAGTATCATATCAGTTTTGATAGCGGACAAAGTGTGCATACGCCTCATGAACCAATACTAGCAACTGGCTTTGATGCAACAAAAAATCCAATCGTTCAACAATTATTTGCGACAACAAATCAAGATATTAAATTAACAACACATGATGAATCGACACGTTATCCGAATATTTTTATGATTGGTGCAACAGTTGAAAATGATAATGCCAAATTATGCTATATCTATAAATTCAGAGCGCGATTTGCAGTACTTGCACATCTTTTAACACAGCGGGAAGGCTTACCAGCTAAACAAGAGGTCATTGAAAATTACCAAAAAAATCAAATGTATTTAGATGATTATTCATGTTGTGAAGTGTCATGCACATGTTAGAAGTGAAATATGATATGAGAACCGGGCATTATACGCCCATACCTAATGAACCTCATTATTTGGTTATTAGTCATGCGGATAAACTTACCGCAACAGAAAAAGCGAAATTAAGATTATTAATCATAAAACAGAAATTAGATATTTCATTGGCAGAAAGTGTAGTTTCTTCGCCTATAGCGAGCGAACATGTGATAGAACAATTGACACTATTTCAACATGAACGACGACATTTAAGACCTAAAATAAGTGCGACATTTTTAGCCTGGTTGTTGATATTTTTAATGTTTGCATTGCCAATCGGTATCGCTTATCAATTTTCAGATTGGTTTCAAAATCAGTATGTATCAGCATGGATAGAATATTTAACTCAAACAACATTGCTCAATCACGATATATTACAGCATATATTATTTGGTGATTATGGTGTGCTATCACTTGGAACATATTCGCTCGTATGGGCATTGCCGGTTGTAATATTGATTAGTTTATCAACTGCTGTAATTGATCAAACAGGACTCAAATCATGGATGATATGGGCAATTGAACCTTCAATGTTACGGATAGGATTACAAGGCAATGATATCGTGCCACTATTAGAAGGATTTGGATGTAATGCAGCAGCCATTTCACAAGCAGCACACCAATGTCATACCTGCACGAAGACACAGTGCATGAGCTTAATAAGTTTTGGTAGTTCTTGCAGTTATCAAATAGGCGCGACATTATCTATTTTTAGTGTAGCTGGAAAGTCATGGCTGTTTATGCCGTACTTAATATTAGTACTATTAGGTGGCATCTTGCATAATAGGATATGGTTGAAAAAGAATGATCAACAACTTAGCGTTCCGCTACCTTATGATAGGCAATTACATATGCCAAATATACGTCAAATGTTGCTACAAATGTGGCAAAATATACAAATGTTTATCGTTCAAGCGCTACCTATTTTTATCACAATCTGTCTTATTGTTAGTATTTTATCACTAACGCCAATTTTGAATGTTTTATCACAAATATTTACACCTATATTATCGTTATTAGGCATCTCGTCAGAATTGTCACCAGGGATTTTATTTTCAATGATTCGAAAAGACGGCATGCTCTTGTTTAATTTGCATCAGGGCGCCTTATTACAAGGAATGACAGCAATACAGTTACTACTACTTGTGTTTTTTAGTTCAACTTTTACAGCGTGCTCGGTCACAATGACGATGCTTTTGAAACATTTAGGTGGTCAGTCAGCACTAAAATTAATTGGAAAGCAAATGGTGACATCATTGTCTTTAGTTATTGGTGTAGGCATCATTGTTAAAATGGTAATGTTGATTATTTAAAAAAGAAATGAACTATAACTGAATATAGAGTCATGTCAGTCAATAGGAAAGCTATCTTGGAATATTCTATGCATATGAAGTATAAGAGGAGAGTCGCAGATGAAAATAGTTATTATAGGTGGGTTTTTAGGTGGCGGTAAAACGACTGTCTTAAATCATTTGCTCGCTGAATCATTAAAGGAGTCGCTGAAACCGGCAGTTATTATGAATGAATTTGGCAAAATGAGTGTTGATGGTGCCTTAGTATCTGAAGACATACCTTTAAGTGAACTGACAGAGGGGTGTATCTGTTGTGCAATGAAAGCAGATGTATCAGAACAGTTACATCAATTATATTTAAAAGAGCAACCAGACATTGTATTTATTGAATGTAGTGGGATTGCAGAACCGGTCTCTGTCTTAGATGCTTGTTTAACACCTATTTTAGCTCCGTTTACAACAATTACACATATGATTGGTGTAATAGACGCAAGCATGTATAAACACATTAAATCATTCCCTAAAGACATCCAAGGCTTATTTTATGAGCAATTAGCATATTGTTCTGTCTTATTTGTTAATAAAATAGATTCAGCAGATGTTGATACGACGAGCAAACTTTTAAAAGATTTAGAAGTAATTAATCCAGATGCTGATATACAAGTTGGTATGCATGGCAGAGTCACTTTGCCAATATCAGTTGGCCAAATGACAGTAACTTCTGACAATAAACATAAGTCGTTACATCAAATGATTAATCATCAATTTGTACAATCACCAGTCAAATGTACAAAAGCTGAATTTATAGAACGTTTAGCATGCCTTCCGTCTCATATTTATAGGTTGAAAGGATTTATGACATTCCAAGACACCACACATACATATCTCATTCAATTTACACAAGGACAATATGAATTAACACCTGTAGCATTTTCAAAAAAAGTGCCAGAATATTTGGTGCTTATCGGAAAGGGTATTTCAAAAGAAGACTATCAATGTTTGGAACAGTAGTGTTTTCAGTGGAAAAGAATGGTTAACATGCCTTCATGTATAATAACGAGTCGATTTGAATGTTTAAACGTAAACAAAAATAAGCTTAGGCAGTCATCAAAAATATTTTGAAAACTGCCCAAGCTGTTTTATTAGAGAACGATAGATTAACCCCACATATTTAATAATACGTCAGCAAAGCCTTCAGGTTTTTGAATATAACCTAAGTGACCGCCTGGAATATCTACAATAGGTATGCCAGTTTCTTTATTTATATAAAAGTTAACATCTTGTGGGAAGGAGCCTCTAGAATCTGTCCCATTTAGTAGGGTGATTTTATCGCTGTATTTTATGAAATCATCCAAAGTAATATCTGAATGCGTATATTGTCTAATTTCAAATTCTGACCAGAACATCGTACGTTTGTACTGTTCTATACGTCCTTCTTCAGTATCAGCAGGTTGAGACATCATTTTTGCATCAATTGGTGCGATATTTAATGTTTCACCAAATGTTTTCATGCCTTTTTCTAAGCCTTCTGTTAAAATTTGATGCACAATGTCATCATTTTTATCTTTCCAATAAGTACTGTCTGGTAAAAATGTATTAATTGGTGGTTCATGAAATGCAATCTTTTTAACGACTTCAGGGTAATCTTTTAACACATGCATCGCAACGATTGAACCTGAACTTGAACCTAATATATAGACAGGTTCATCACTTAATGACTTTGCAAGTTCGGCAATGTCCTGTGCGTCGCGTTTGACACGATAATCACTGTCAGGGTTAGAAGCGGAATCAGGGAGTGGTTCAGTTAACTCGCTTTCTCCATAATCACGACGATCAACGGCTACAACAGTAAAATGGTCTTTTAACTGTTCTGCAAGAGGTAGAAAAATGTCTCCGGTACCGTTTGCACCAGGAATAAAGATGAGCACGGGTCCTTGTCCGACTTGGTGGTAGCGTAATTTAGCGCCTTGTAATTCTAAAGTTTCCATATTCAATGACCTCCATTTGTTAATTGTTAGATGATAAACCTAATAATTTAACACCATTTGTATAACTTATTTTCTCCTTTTCTTCATCTGTTAAACCCAGTTCATCTAAAAATACACCTAATTTTTCAGGCTCAATATATGGATAATCAGCAGCATAAAGAATTCTATCAATGCCTACTTCTTTCTTGACTAAATCAAACTGTGGCTTCGTTAACATGCCACTCGGTGTGATATAAAAATTATTTTTAAAGTAATAGCTTACAGGGTGGTTCAAATGTTCAGCGAATAAAGCTTCATCCATACGTTCTAAGAAGAAGGGGATAAACTCACCCCAATGTCCAATAATCATATTTAACTTTGGATAACGATCAAAAATGCCAGATAATACTAGATGTATTGCATGAATACCGACATCAATGTGCCAACCATAACCAAAACAAGCAAATGTTGCCGCAGTTACTTCAGGATAATTTCCTTTATAGTATGATTGATAAATGTCACTGTTAACTGGCGCGGGATGTAGATAAATCGGTACGTCTAAATTTTCAGCTTTTTTGAAAATAATGTCATATTTGTCTTGATCAAGAAAACCATCTTGTGCACGTCCCATAATGAGCGCACCTTTGAATCCTAAATCATTGATGCAACGTTCGAATTCTCGCGCTGCGGCTTCAGGCTCATTGATAGGTAAAGTTGCAAAGCCTACAAAACGATTGGGATATTGTGCAATATAGTTTGCCAATTGATCGTTGGCTTTTTGACATAATTCAATGGCTTTCTGACCAACTAAATTTGAAGGAGACCCATTTCCATAAGATAAGACTTGAATTTGAACGTCTTGATTATTCATAAATTGGATACGTTCATCATGATGTGATAATTCATCTGCATTTGTAAAACCTGTCTTTTTTTCAAGGCCTTCTAACATTACTTTCATCGGCACACCTTTAGGATCTGCCGATATCGCATTCATCGTTTCTTTTTGAATATCTTCAATGACATAATGTTCTTCAAACGTAATACTTTTCATTTGATTCGCCTCCATATTGTTTTGCATGTATATTGCATCTATTGCAGAAGCATTTTTTATTTACCTCTAAATTCAATATTTGTAACATAAATTTGGATTACCAAGGCATTTCACCATTCCCATTAATAAATGTACCTGTCGGGCCATCTGCATCAATGGTTGCTAATTGAATGATTGGCTTGATCCCTTCAGAAACATGTTTTGAATTATTACTAAAATCACCAACTAAATCAGTGTTTGTAGCACCTGGATCAGCAGCATTGATTTGCATGTTTGGTAATCCTTTAGCGTATTGTAATGTTAGCATTGTTACTGCCGATTTAGACGAACAATAAGCTAATGAATTCACTTTATATTCAGCTGTTTCGGGGTTTGTAACCATTCCAAATGAACCTAAACCACTTGATACGTTGACGACAACAGGTTGTTCAGATTTTTCTAAGAGAGGGACGAATGTGTTCATCATTCGAACGATACCAAATACATTCGTTTGATATACTTCTTCAACGTCACGAGGTGTCAATTTGGAAGGTGCTGAAAATTGACCAGATATACCTGCATTGTTAATGAGGATATCAAGACGACCTTCTTTTTCAGCAATCATGTTATAAGCATTTTTGACAGAGTAGTCACTTGTAACATCTAACTGTACATAATGAACACCTAATTTTTGAGATGCTTGTTGTCCTCTTACGTCATTACGAGAACCTATATACACTTTGTAGCCCAATGCTTTAAGTGCCTCCGCACTTGCATAGCCTAATCCTTTATTACCACCTGTAATTAACACAATTTTAGTCATTACGTTCCACCTCATCTAAATAAATGTTTAATAAATAATTTCTATACGCTTCAATTGAAATATGGCGATGTTCTATTTGGAAATCAAATACACGTGTTGATAATGCTTGCAACAGCATATCTGTTTTAAACTTCGTGTAAATGTCGTCATCGCTTTTAAACAAGTCATAATAAAAATCAAATAATTCTTGATAAAATGCGCTTTGGTAAAAACGTAATTTATTGTTGCCTGCTTCAATACATTGCAGTAGTGCCTTATTATCGATTTTAAATTGTAAAAGATAATCTAACGACACTTGCATAACCTCATAATTAGAATGATAGTCATCTTTAATTTGCTTAAAATGAGTGATAAAAATATCAAGGTCTCTTTGTATGACGTAGTAGCATAAATCGCTTTTATCTTTAAAATGTCGATATAGTGTCCCCATACCGATACCTAGTTCTTTAGCAATACGGTTCATACTAATGTTTTCAACGCCTTCTTCATCAAAAAGTTTGTGCGCTATTTCTTCAATTCGTTGCCTATTCTCTTTTGCATCTTTTCGCATGATTCCACCTACTTATAGTTCTCTAAAATTGACAAACGGATAACTCTCCGTTTATTATAAAACGTGTTAAGAAAGTTAGCAATGAATTTGCAATAACTATTAAACATCATAAAAGAAAAGAGTGTTGCGTATGTCTTTAAATAAAGAGCAAAGACGTATTACAGCTGAAGAATTGCAAGCACATTTCGAAGCATCAACTTTATCGGTTCAAATGATTGCAGAAAAACTGAATGTTACTACAGAAGATGTGGAAAAAGCATTAGCTATGAAAGCGCCACTAGGCATTTTTAGTCATCAATTACAACGATTTATTCATTTAGTATGGGATGTCAGAAATGTAATAAATGACAATATTAAGGAAAATGGACAAACACCAGAACCATATACGTATTTAAAAGGTGAAAAAGAGGACTATTGGTTTTTAAGATAAAAGGGGAGTGGATCTAAAATGAAAGATATTTTAGTAATAGGCGCAACAGGGAAGCAAGGTAATGCAGTTGTAAAACAGTTGTTAGAGGATGGATGGTATGTAAGTGCATTAACAAGAAATAAGAATAATCGTAAACTTTCAGACATAGGACATCCGCATTTATCAATCGTTGAAGGTGATCTGAGTGATAGTGTTAGTTTGCAATCAGCGATGAAAGGGAAGTATGGCTTATACAGTATTCAGCCAATCGTTAAAGATGATGTTAGCGAAGAATTAAGACAAGGTATGAAGATAATTGAAATAGCTGAGCAAGAAAATATTCAACATATTGTGTATAGTACTGCGGGAGGGGTTAATTGAAATCGAACTGGCCCACACTTTGAAGTACTAGCAAAAATAGAAAATAGATTAATAGAATCTAATATAAATGCAACAATTATCAAACCATCATTCTTTATGGATAATTTTTTACGTATTGCTAAAGTCGAAGATGAACGTATTACATTACCAGAATTTATTAATCCGAATATAAAATTCACAATGATTTCTTCTATTGATATAGCTAAAATTGCATCGTATATTTTTGCACATCCACAAAGCTTTACGCATCAATCAATAGAGATTGGTTCCGATGAAGTTACATTAAGTGAAGCAGCAACAATTTTTAGTGAAGTGACAGGTAAATCAACTGTTATAGAAGGAGAATTTGTTAGTGGTGTTGCAGAAAAGCAATGGTTGGAAGAAAAAGGTTATGAAGTAGACTTTGAATTAATGGCTGAAATAAATCCAACAAGATTATCATTAAGTGATTGGCTTAAAGTCCAAGACTATAATAAGTAATGAATGGGGTGCAATCATGATTCAATCAATGTGGTTTAATTTGCATGTGCAAGATTTAGAAAAGAGCGCACAGTTTTATAAAGCGTTAGGATTTAAAATAAATAGAAACCCACAAATGTTAGATAAAATGGTAGGCATTCAAATAGGTCAAACAACCGTAATTTTAATAGAAAACAAGCATTTTCAAAATGTGAGTCAGCAAAGCCTTAACACTGAACCAAATGAAGTGATGATTTCTCTAGGTGTGAACACAAATGAAGAAGTTGACCAGTTGGTGAATAAAGTGAAAGAAGCGGGTGGCACAGTCGTTCAAGAACCAACAGTAAGCCAAGGGTTTTATGGTGCAATGTTCAAAGATCTTGATGGACACCATTTTAATTTTTTAGTCTGCTAAAATAAAATTCTCAAAAGAATAAATAAAAAGCCCATACAGAGATGAAGCGTAATGTGCGCATGTCGTAAGAGACATGGTGCGACACATTAGTGTCTTCAATCCGTATGGGCTTTGTTTATGAGGTCAGTTGGCACCTTAAGTGCAATACCTCGTGAGCAAATATTAATTTTGAATATAACCGTATTGTTGGCGAAGATCATAAACTTTATCTGGTGTGACATCCTGACCGATTGGATCAACGACTTTCATTGTAGAGAATGTTGTTAACACTTGACCTCTAATCATGCTCAAATAGTCCTGTCTCAAAGCATGTTGTTCTTGTTTTTCAGCTACAGTAAGTGGTTGTACTTTTTCTTTATTTGCAAGTTCATTAATTCTATCTAAAATTTTCATATTGTCATATCCTCCTTAGAATCAAGTGTTGATATATTTTGAGTTTATTTCTATAAGGTAATTTATCAACACATTCAGTAATGTTTTTAGTTTCTCGGTCTTTTGACCAGCAGATTTTTGGAATTAAAATAAGGGGTTTGAGACACGATTTTAATAGTAGTACGACGGCAAAGTGATGTTATTGAAGTGCCGTTTGATATACATGTCTGCAATGTTGTTTTATAAGACAGGATGACGTAGCTGAGCAAAGAAATGAGCATTGTCGAATGACATCGTGTGTCTTATTAAAATTGCAATGGCCATCGCATAGGTATATTCACAGTCGATTTTCTTGATTTCTACATTATCATAATACGTAGTGTAAAAGTTATACGACAGTCGATAGTCGATTCGCTTATTACCACGAGCAATTATTATGTGATGCTTCAACTTCGACTTCAATTTACTTATAATGAATGTCATTAGACTCTGACTATTCTGATTAATATTTAATATGTTATGCGTGTGTTCAAACCCCTGAGGTTCATCTGTCTCGCTCACGTCAATCCCTCCTATCTTAGTATTTAAACAACGCATATCAACTATGCGACATGTGTTGTTTAGACATACTATACTACTATGTCGTACGTTTGCCAATAAACACGTACATATCATTTGTTGCCTAAACAACATATTGCCTGAAGTGTTGTTTAAGTACGCAAAAACAAAAATGCTTGTCACTAAAATCTATATGTTTTAATGACAAGCTTATTTTTATTCAGTTAACGACTGCCAATATGGCTTTGTAGAGTATAGGACGTTGATTTATGTCCTAGACACGGCTAATCAATCGTAATACGTTAAATTTTATTGTGTGTACAAGTATGAACCTAAGTCACATAGTGATTTCAAGATGCATGACTAAATACCAAGTTTTATTAAAAATGTGCTATATGATGAATTAAAAATGGAAGGTTGCGATCGATAAACACATCGGCTGTTTCTTGACTCGTGTTAAACCAATGTAATGCTAAGCCTGAGATACCAGCTGCTAAAAAACTCGCACTATTTACAATGATATCTCGTTGATGCTCCGGATAGCTGTTTTCTAACATAATCGCAAAAATATCTTCTAATTCATTATTAATACGTTGATGTGCTTTGTTGCAAAATGCTTCACTATTTAATTCGCAAGACTTTGCAGCATCTTTGATATAACTCGCAATTGAAATGAAAATATTACGCAGTACCTTTTCATTAATGACATTAGAAATGCTCAAGTTATCATTCAAGTCTTTTAAAATGGTTACAGACAATGTGTAGTCTAGGAGGTCTTCTTTATCAGTGAAATGAGCGTAAAATGTTGCACGATTTAGCGTAGCAATATCAGTGATATCTTTAACTGTAATTTGAGATAATTTCTTTTCTCTAGAAATTTTAAGAAAAGCATCGACAAGCAATTGTTTGGTTCTAACGATTCTTGGATCTATGGATTTACTTTCAATCATTTGTTCACTACCTAACATCTGTTGTTTTAACACTTATTATCAGTATCTTCTATTATATTGTCAATTGTGTTGATGATATGTAAGTGCTGATACGCTCCTAACAAATAATGTACCTTTTTGGTAAGCATTTGAATGCCTTTCTTCTATTATATGAATGTATTTTAAAAATGAAGATAAAATAAAAGTGTATTGTAACAATATGTTTGAAAAATTGCCAATTTCTTTATCTAAAAATTCAGAATTTTGTGATATACTATTTTTCATAGTCTTGAGTTATAGATGATATCGCTAGCCTAAATATAACAACATCGGCATGCACATCTTAGAATTTAAGCTAGTGGTAGCTTATAACTTAAGGCTCTTTATTATTTTTGCATAAATATGCGTATACATAAGTGGAAGGATGATATTATGACATCAATTAAAACAATTACACCAAAAGATTTTATATTTAGAGTTTTATCGGGTGTCGCTATAGGTATTGTTGCGGGTTTAGTTCCCAATGCTATACTTGGAGAAATTTTTAAGTATTTTATGGATTATCATCCAATTTTTAAAACATTACTGGGTGTTGTAGTAGCAATTCAATTTACAGTACCAGCTTTGATTGGTGCATTAATTGCCATGAAATTTGACCTATCGCCATTAGCAATTGCAGTAGTATCTAGTGCTGCATATGTAGGAAGCGGGGCAGCACAATTTAAAAATGGTGCTTGGGTTATTGCTGGTATAGGTGACCTGATAAATACAATGATCACAGCAGCTATAGCCGTATTATTTATTTTGTTAATTCAACATCGTGTCGGTAGTATGGCGTTGATTGTTTTTCCGACAGTAGTTGGAGGTATTTCAGGAGCTATAGGTGTTCTAATATTGCCATATACTAGAATGATTACAACAGGCATTGGAAATATGGTAAATGGATTCACAGAATTACAACCAATTATAATGAGTATTTTAATTTCAATGGTATTTAGTCTTATTATTATTTCACCGTTATCTACGGTAGCAATTGCTTTTGCAATAGGTATTACTGGACTAGCTGCTGGATCTGCATCAATCGGAATTTCAGCAACTGAAGCCGTTCTTATTATTGGAACTAGTAAAGTAAATAGATTAGGTGTACCACTATCTGTATTCTTCGGTGGGGTCAAAATGATGATACCGAATATTGTCAAATACCCAATTTTAATGTTGCCAATATTAACGACTGCAATTGTTTCAGGGTTGGTATCAGCAATAGTTGGTATTTATGGAACGAAAGAATCTGCTGGTTTTGGTTTTATAGGTATGGTTGGGCCAATCAATGCGTTTAAATTCATGCATGTTGATTCAGCATGGTTAAGTGTATTGCTTATTGTAGTTGCATTCTTTGTAGTACCATTCCTTACAGCGTGGGTTGCGGATATCGTTTATAGAAAAGTATTTCGTCTTTATACAAATGATATTTTCAAATTTATGGGTTAATTTCCGATCTATCTATTGAAATGGAGTAATCTTTAAATCATAAGTTTGGATTAGCAAAACAATTGAAATAGAAACTTTCATTATAGAAGAAATTTACTCACGTGTTTAAAATCAAATATGTCTTTTGAAAAAGGAAGACTTTAATTTAATAAAAGATGTGTATTCTAAAACTTTGAATATGTAATAATAATAGCAATCAATACATTTGTAGAAATCTATGTGTTGATTGCTTTTTAATTGCGTTTAATTGATCAAAGTAAGTTGTATTTGATGACGGTAATGTTACAGGCGTGTAACAAAAATACAATCTGTAATATTACGAAAGCTGTAATAGTTGAGCTAAATATAGTAAAAAACTTATGCATTTATGCTTATTTCAAGGATTGATTAGATTCTAAAAGAAACATATTTCACATTACAGTATAAAACAACCATATTTCAACATTACAAATAACACTTGATATTGTAATGTTTTGTAAAGAAAGTGTAATTTACTTGCTACTTTTTTATGATATAGTGAGTACCGTTGAAAGAAATAAAAGACAATTTAAACTTGCACTACGACATTCAAATTCAAAATATAATTACTAAAAACATAAACTTACAATTATTACTGGAGGATTTTTTACTATGAAAAAGACAATTATGGCATCATCATTAGCAGTGGCATTAGGTGTAACAGGTTACGCAGCAGGTACAGGACATCAAGCACACGCTGCTGAAGTAAACGTTGATCAAGCACACTTAGTTGACTTAGCGCATAATCACCAAGATCAATTAAATGCAGCTCCAATCAAAGATGGTGCATATGACATCCACTTTGTAAAAGATGGTTTCCAATATAACTTTACTTCAAATGGTACTACATGGTCATGGAGCTATGAAGCAGCTAATGGTCAAACTGCTGGTTTCTCAAACGTTGCAGGTGCAGACTACACTACTTCATACAACCAAGGTTCAAATGTACAATCAGTAAGTTACAATGCACAATCAAGTAACTCAAACGTTGAAGCTGTTTCAGCTCCAACTTACCATAACTACAGCACTTCAACTACTTCAAGTTCAGTGAGATTAAGCAATGGTAATACTGCAGGTGCTACTGGTTCATCAGCAGCTCAAATCATGGCTCAACGTACTGGTGTTTCAGCTGCTACATGGGCTGCAATCATCGCTCGTGAATCAAATGGTCAAGTAAATGCTTACAACCCATCAGGTGCTTCAGGTTTATTCCAAACTATGCCAGGTTGGGGTCCAACAAACACTGTTGACCAACAAATCAACGCAGCTGTTAAAGCATACAAAGCACAAGGTTTAAGCGCTTGGGGATTCTAATTCCTTCATAATTAATAAAAGTAATGTTTAGACATTAAATATATAGCTCTTCCCATAGAAATTGGGGAGAGTTTTTTTATTAATTAAAAATACATTTCTTAAAAAGTGGATATTGAAGTTAGGGAAATTTATTGGACTTTATTGTATTACTGCTAAAATACTTGTCTTTATTAAGTGCCAAGTGGAATGAAACTTCATTTGAGGCTGTACTGAGTACACTAGATACAAACTAAACGCGCATTTTATGATTAAATTAAATGAAAAAGGAGATAAAAATGGCTATAAACATAATTGAATATAATAGATCTTATAAGGAAGAGTTAATCGAATTTATTTTATCGATTCAAAAAAATGAATTTAATATAAATATTGATAGGAATGATCAACCTGATTTGGAAAACATCGAACATAATTATTTGAATAGCGGAGGTCAATTTTGGCTTGCAATAAACAATCATCAAAATATTGTTGGTACTATAGGTTTGATTAGACTAGATAATAATATGTCTGCACTTAAAAAAATGTTTGTTGATGAAGGTTATAGGAATTTAAAAATAGGTAAAAAACTTTTAGATAAAGTTATAATGACATGTAAAGAACAAAATATCGATGGTATTTATTTAGGAACAATTGATAAATTTATTAGTGCACAGTATTTTTATTCTAATAATGGCTTCCGAGAAATTAAGCGAGGAGATTTACCAAGTAGTTTTCCTAAATTAGATGTAGATAATAGGTTTTATTATAGAAATTTAAAAGATTAATTCGATGCAATGAATAATTGATATGACAATCTTAGTAATATTCA
>OKEG01000079.1_pt1 | contig 53593 bp, 45 predicted proteins | sample 1614111 | NCBI WGS metagenome assembly OKEG01 (sample SAMN04436907, study PRJEB24849) | human gut metagenome | biome: human gut; feature: NICU; material: stool | host: Homo sapiens | place: USA: Saint Louis, MO | collected 2012-04-09 | reverse complement strand
GATATAAAATAGTTTATAGCCATTAATTTATAAGTGTAAAATTTGCACTATTTCAATTTGGCATTTAAAAATAGTTTGCTTAATCATTAGTACTTTTGTTTATCATTAAGTATGGCACTTACATTAAAATCAGAATTCGTAAATGAAAATACTAATAAATTCCTAATCAAATCAAAATCACGTAAGTTATAAAGCCATATAAAAAGACAGAATATAAACTGCTAATTTAAATGGTTAACAGTTGTATATTCTGCCCTTTTTCTGTACTTAAAGTAAATATTCAAACACTGGTTCAAATACTCGTACATACTGAACTTGTTTCTAATAATTAGTAATGTTACATCATCATCTGTGGATCAATATCAATCTTCAATGCTAATTTTTCTTTTATAAATTTTTCATGGTAATAGTCATCTAAAAATTGAATGGCTTGTAATAATCCAGGTTCACTTTTATATTTCACTAAAATTTGGAATCTAAATTCATTGTTGATTCTCGCAAGTGCTGCCGGAGATGGACCTAGTACAAGCGCTTTTTCCGTTAAATGCTGTAATAAAATTTTATGAACATGCTGTGATGCTTCCATAACCTTCTTCATTTCTTTATGTGAGATTGTGAAATTAATCAAATAATAATACGGTGGATACTTTCCTAATTTACGATATTCCATTTCCTGACGATAAAATGTTAAATAATCATTTTTTTGAACATCCAATATTGAATAATGATCTGGGTTATACGTTTGAATGATGACTTGACCTGCCTTTTCATGACGACCAGCTCTACCAGCCACTTGCGTTAATAGTTGATAAGTACGTTCACTCGCCCGAAAATCAGGTAAATTTAACATTGTATCTGCATTCAGCACACCAACTAAAGTAATATTTGGATAATCTAATCCTTTCGCAATCATCTGAGTACCTAGTAAAATGTCACCGTTACCTTTTTCGAATTCAGTCAATAACTTTTCATGTGCACCTTTCTTTGAGGTTGTATCTACATCCATCCTAATTATGCGCGCATCTTCAAATTCTTGCTGCAATAGTTCTTCAACTTTTTGTGTTCCTGTACCTACTTGTCGAATGTGTTCACTCTCACAATTTGGACATTGATTCGGTGGCGTCTCTTGGTAACCACAATAGTGACATTTTAATAAGTCTGTCGTTTTATGATACGTTAATGAAATATCACAGTTTGGGCATTGCGGTACATAACCACAATCCCGACATAACATAAATGATGCATAACCACGTCGATTTAAAAATAAAACAACTTGTTCCTGTCGATCTAATCTTAATTGTATGGCTTCACGTAAATCTTTTGAAAACATTGACCGATTACCTTCACTCAATTCTTCACGCATATCTACTATATCAATTTCAGGTAAAGCTTGTTGGTTCACTCTGTTTGGTAATGATAGCAAATGATAAACACCTTTTTCAGCTCGAGCATAACTTTCAAGACATGGTGTTGCACTTCCTAAAATGACTGGGCAGTGATGATATTCACTTCGCCATTGGGCAATTTCTCTAGCGTGATATCTCGGATAATCTTCTTGCTTATATGTAGATTCATGTTCTTCATCAATAATGATTAAACCTAAATTTTTGAAAGGTGCGAACACACTTGACCTTGCACCAACACTTACTCTCGCACGACCATCCCTAATTTTTTGCCACTCATCATAACGTTCCCCATTAGATAAGCCAGAATGTAATACAGCAACGTCATCACCAAATCGACGTTTGAAGCGTAAAACCATTTGCGGTGTTAGAGCGATTTCAGGAACTAACATCATGGCCTGTTTTCCTTGGCTTAAAACATCTTCTATCGTTTGTAAATATACTTCTGTTTTACCTGAACCCGTCACACCATGAAGTAAAAATGTTTCTTGCTCTTGGCTTACAATTTTAGCTTTAATCGCTTCATATGCTTTAAATTGGTCTTCTGTTAATTGCTGTTTTGATTCTTGTTCGAAAACACGATCTTTAAATGGGTCTCTTTCAACAACCGCGTCATATTTTTCAACATAACCTTTTTTGATAAGTCCATCTAAACTGGATTTTGAAAAGCCCATATCCTCAATATCAGTTAAAAATATTGTTTTATGTTGTTCTTCAGACAAGTAAGCATACAAATCGTATTGTTTAATAACTTTCTCCAATTTAGCTAATACTTCATCAGGATGATACCCTTCAATGACACGAACAGCACGCTTAGTTTTTTTAGTTATATTTTGTGTGAGAATCGTTTTTTCTTCAACGATATCATCTTTTAACAACTTCATAAGCAATTGAATATCATTATTTTTTTGGGCATCTTTATAATAATAGTAACCATGCTTATCAAATTTTTGTAATAAAGCTGAAGGTACCTCTATCTCATCTTTCATCTTAAATGCTTTTTTATACTTCGCTTTAATAGCACTCGGAAGCATCACTTCTAACATAGAAATACGTTTAATGATATGAGTTGAACCCATCCACTCACTTAAAGCTATTAATTCTGATGTTAATTCTGGTTGTATATCTTTCACTTCTATGATTTTTTTTAACTTCGAAACGTCAAGTTGTGCATCAGGTTCTGCTGTTACTTCCATTACATAACCTTGAATCGTTCTTGGTCCAAAAGGTACAATTACACGCACACCAGGTTGGATGACAGATTCGAGTTGTTCAGGAATTATATAATCAAATTTATAGTCAACGCTCTTCGACGCGACATCGACTATGACTTTCGCTATCATTATTGCCACCTAGTTTCTAGTTCATCTAAAATTTGTGCAGCTAATACTACTTTTTTTCCTTTCTTGATATTTACTTTTTCATTATTTTTAAAATGCATTGTCAATTCATTATCATCAGAACTAAATCCGATAGACATATCCCCAACATTATTTGAAATAATCACATCTGCATTTTTCTTGCGTAATTTTTGTTGTGCATAATTTTCAATATCTTCAGTCTCTGCTGCAAAGCCTATTAAATACTGTGATGTTTTATGTTCACCTAAATATTTAAGAATGTCTTTAGTACGTTTAAAAGATACTGACAAATCACCATCCTGCTTTTTCATCTTATGTTCTAATACATCAACCGGTGTATAGTCAGATACGGCTGCTGCTTTTACAACAATATCTTGTTCATCAAATCGGCTAGTCACTTGTTCAAACATTTCTTCAGCACTTTGAACATGAATAACTTCAATATCTTTTGGATCCTCTAGTGTTGTAGGACCAGTAACTAATGTCACGATAGCTCCTCGATTTCGCAATGCTTCAGCTATTGCATAACCCATTTTTCCAGAAGAACGATTGGATACAAATCTGACTGGATCGATAACTTCAATAGTTGGTCCGGCTGTAACCAATGCGCGTTTATCTTGAAATGAACTATTAGCTAAACGATTACTATTTTGAAAATGAGCATCAATAACAGAAACGATTTGAAGCGGTTCTTCCATACGTCCTTTAGCAACATAACCACATGCTAGAAATCCGCTTCCTGGTTCGATAAAATGATACCCATCTTCTTTTAAAATATTAATATTTTGCTGCGTACGTTTATTTTCATACATATGCACATTCATAGCAGGCGCAATAAATTTCGGTGTCTCTGTTGCTAGCAACGTTGATGTCACCAAATCATCAGCAATACCTACACTCAATTTTGCAATTGTATTTGCCGTTGCAGGTGCAACAATGATTGCATCTGCCCAATCACCTAATGCAATATGCTGTATTTCTGAAGGATTTTCTTCTATAAAAGTATCTGTATAAACAGCATTTCGACTTATTGCTTGAAATGCTAATGGTGTCACAAATTTTTGTGCGTGATTCGTTAACATAACGCGAACTTCATACCCAGATTGTGTTAACTTACTTGTCAAATCAATCGCTTTATATGCCGCAATGCCACCTGTAACGGCTAACAATATTTTCTTCATATTCAATCTCCCTTAAATATCACTATGACATTTACGCTTTACATCATCATATGCGCACAAATGCTCATTACTTTTTTATAGATACAAATTTAGTATTATTATAACATCAATCATTGGATAAACTAAAAAAACACACCTACATAGGTGCGTTTGATTTGGATATGCCTTGACGTATTTGATATACGTCTTGCTTCACATATTTTTAATGGTCGAAACTATTCTTTACCATAATAATCGCTTGAAATAACAGGGCGAATTTTACCGTCAGCAATTTCTTCTAACGCTCTACCAACTGGTTTAAATGAATGATATTCACTTAATAATTCAGTTTCAGGTTGTTCATCAATTTCACGCGCTCTTTTCGCTGCAGTTGTTGCAATTAAATACTTTGATTTAATTTGTGACGTTAATTGGTTTAATGGTGGATTTAACATTATTTTTTAGCCTCCAAAATCATTTTTCTATACTTAGCTTCTACGCGCTCTCTTTTTAAGTGCTCAGCTTCTACAATACATTGAATTCTATTCTTCGCAAGTTCTACTTCATCATTAACTACAACGTAATCGTATAAATTCATCATTTCAACTTCTTTACGTGCTTCGTTAATACGACTTTGTATTTTCTCATCAGATTCTGTTCCTCTACCTACTAATCGCTCTCTCAAGTGATCTAAACTTGGAGGTGCTAAGAAAATAAATAACGCATCTGGAAATTTCTTTCTAACTTGCTTTGCACCTTCTACTTCAATTTCTAAAAATACATCATGACCTTCGTCCATTGTATCTTTAACATATTGAACTGGTGTACCATAATAGTTGCCTACATATTCAGCATATTCTATAAATTGGTCATCTTTAATTAAAGCTTCAAACGCATCCCTAGTTTTAAAAAAGTAATCTACGCCATCAACTTCACCTCCACGCATTTGACGTGTTGTCATTGAAATAGAATACTTATATGATGTACTTGGATCTTCAAATATTCGTTTTCTAACAGTACCTTTACCTACTCCAGATGGTCCTGATAAAACGATTAACAATCCTTTTTCATTATCCATGCCTTACGACCTCTCTAAGCTAATCTTCTATTATTTAAATATGATATCACATTGTTCTTTATATTGTATAGCATATTTGAAATTGCATGCCATAATTTCTATTAGGTCTAACAATATCGTTATATTGCACGATTAATTTTAATTAAATAAATTGAATTGCGAACTTTTAGATAATGTAAAATGCGTGGCATAATGTATGATTCAATAACTATACCGAAAAGTTACAATCATGTTAAAATGAAACGAATGATATGAAGAAGGTGGAAGATAAATTATGGCTTATGATGGCTTATTTACAAAGAAAATGGTTGAGTCTCTACAATTTTTAACAACAGGACGCGTTCACAAAATCAATCAACCTGATAATGACACGATACTAATGGTTGTACGTCAAAATAGACAAAACCATCAGTTGTTATTGTCAATCCATCCAAACTTTTCAAGATTACAATTGACTACTAAAAAATATGATAATCCATTTAATCCACCCATGTTTGCGCGTGTTTTTAGAAAACACTTAGAAGGTGGTATTATCGAATCGATTAAGCAAATTGGTAATGATCGTCGCATTGAAATCGATATAAAGAGTAAAGATGAAATTGGCGATACTATTTACCGCACTGTCATCCTTGAGATTATGGGTAAACATAGTAACTTAATTTTAGTAGATGAAAATCGCAAAATAATTGAAGGATTTAAACACTTAACACCAAATACGAATCACTATCGTACAGTAATGCCAGGTTTTAATTATGAAGCACCACCTACTCAGCACAAAATGAATCCGTATGATATTACAGGTGCAGAGGTGTTGAAATATATCGATTTTAACGCAGGTAATATTGCTAAACAATTATTGAATCAGTTTGAAGGATTTAGCCCTTTAATTACGAATGAAATCGTTAATCGTCGTCAATTTATGACTTCATCAACATTACCAGAAGCATTCGATGAAGTAATGGCAGAAACCAAGTTACCACCTACTCCTATTTTTCATAAAAATCATGAAACAGGTAAAGAGGATTTCTATTTTATAAAGTTAAATCAATTTAATGATGATACAGTTACGTACGATTCATTAAATGATTTACTTGATCGTTTTTATGATGCGCGTGGCGAACGTGAACGCGTTAAACAACGTGCGAATGATTTAGTTCGATTTGTTCAACAGCAGTTGCACAAATATCAAAATAAATTAGCGAAGTTGATTGAAGAATATGAGCAGTCTAAAAATAAAGATACTGAACAGTTATATGGTGAATTGATCACTGCTAATATATATCGAATTAAGCAAGGTGATAAAGAAGTGACAGCATTGAATTATTATACGAATGAAGAAGTTGTCATTCCTTTAAATCCTACAAAATCCCCATCAGCAAATGCTCAATATTATTATAAACAATATAATCGTATGAAAACGAGAGAACGTGAATTACAACATCAAATTCAATTGACGAAAGACAATATAGATTATTTTTCAACAATCGAACAACAATTACATCATATTTCTGTCCATGACATTGATGAAATTAGAGATGAATTAGCAGAACAAGGCTTTATGAAACAGCGTAAAAATCAAACTAAGAAAAAGAAAGAGCAGATTCAATTACAACATTATGTATCAACTGATGGCGACGATATATATGTTGGCAAGAATAACAAGCAAAATGATTATTTAACAAATAAAAAAGCTAAAAAAACGCACACATGGTTACACACAAAAGATATTCCTGGTTCACATGTCGTTATATTTAATGATGCACCAAGTGATACGACAATCAAGGAAGCGGCTATGTTAGCAGGATATTTTTCAAAAGCTGGTAATTCTGGACAAATACCTGTTGATTACACGTTAATTAAAAATGTGCATAAACCATCAGGTGCAAAGCCTGGGTTTGTAACATATGACAATCAAAAAACTTTGTATGCTACACCTGATTATGAACATATTCAAAAAATGAAACAATCATAATCAAGTTGTCGACAAATAAACACCTCACCATAAGAAAGGACTACTTTCTTTTGCGAGGTGTTTATTTTTAATTTAATGCGTTCATTGAAACGAAGTATCGTGTTTTTTAATAACGTATCATCATTTAAGTTACAAATTATCTTTGTGATTTTAAAAATGAGTGAAACTAAAATGATAAAGAACTACTAATCATTTATTATGTAGTGGTTCTTTATCATCAACCACAGATAATGTGTACTTTAAATAGGAATACATAGGTAAAACGCATGCATAAGAAGAAGTGTTTCTTTATCATTCAACGCTGTGCGAATCCTATTACTCAGGTAATGCTAATTGAAAACTTACTCCAAACTTATCTTGAACCCAAGCAAACTCTCTGTATGGTGGCATATTCGTTTTTGGCATTAAAATGGCACCTTCATCTTTTAATCCATTAAATAGTCGTTCCATTTCAATAGTATCTTTTACTGTAACAAATAATGAAATCGCAGGATTCATTGGTAATTCTGTACCACTATTAGCATCAATCGCCATGAATACTTGTCCATTTAATGTAAATATTGAGTGTTGTACAGTCCCAGGATCACCAGGTCCATTTTCACCATACTTAGCCATTGTTATAATCTCACTATCTTCAAATAAGCTTGTGTATAGTTTAACAGCTTCTTCAGCTTGGTTATTAAACATTAAAAATGTCGTAATTTTTGGAATATCCATGCTACGCCTCCTATAGATTGAACTTCTATAACTACTATTATCTTAACATAATTAAAATGACAAAAGCGCGTCGTACCGTTATGTGCGCGAATGACAAACGTCTTATTGGCTATTGATTAAATCACATAGTTAACGATAAAAATTACGCAAGATTAAAAATATGATACATATGTTAATAAATGATACTTATCATTGGTATTAATGTTTTGACTTATTGTCAAATTTGATTACAATTAAAATTAAGTTAAAGGAGGGACGTTATGTTACATTATGTGATTCCAGTATTAGTCCTATTACTCGTATTCTTAATTGGTTGGATTTTAATAAAGTTAATTATCCGCTAATAAATTTTTTATATAATAAAAGCTATAGTGTTTGTAATATTCGGATGCGGTTAAGCAGCCCCTGATATTAAACACTATAGCTTTTTTGTTTTTAAATTTGTCCTTGCTTACGTAATATATCCTTTACATGTTTAAATAAATCATCATTATGATCTATAGTTGTTTTATTTTTTATATGTTTTTGCTTCGTTGAATTTTCGTCGACATCGTGACTACTAGATAGATTGGAATCATTTGAATGATTGATAAATTCGTTACAATGTTTTATCTTCCCATATAAATCATTAGATGTTTTGTCATTCATTTGTTGAATTCCTCCTTCTAGTGTCTATATTATGCTAAGTTGTCTCTCCATTCAACTAATGTTTGGATATCTTCACTAGAAATTTCACCTTCATTTTCAGCTACTTCAATTAATTCATTGTAATCACTTAAAGTGTAAAAAGGTAGTTGAATATTGCTAAATGTATCATCTGCTTTTTTCAAACCGTAAGTAAAGATAGCTACAACACCTAATACTTCTGCACCTGCTTGTTTTAAAGCTTCAACTGCTGTGACTGAAGATCCCCCTGTCGAAATTAAATCTTCTATCACAACTACTTTTTTACCTTCGCTTTTAGCACCTTCAATTTGATTTTGCTTACCATGACTCTTATTTGATGAACGAACATAATTCATTGGTAATTTTAATTTTTCAGCAATAAAAGCTGCATGTGGAATACCAGCTGTTGCAGTACCAGAAATAACTTCTACTTCAGGAAAGTGTTCTTTAATTAAGTTAATTAAACCATCACGGATTGCGCCTCGAACTAAAGGATAACCTAACGTAACACGGTTATCACAGTAAATCGGTGATTTAATACCTGAACTCCATGTATATAAATCATTTGGTGATAATGTTACAGCTTCAATATCTAATAATGATTTTGCAATTTCTTTAGCCATTATACTAACCAACTTTCTTTAATTTTATGATAACTTTCGACTGGATTGGCACTTTGTGTAATCGGTCTACCAACTACAATATGCGTCGAACCAAGCTGTCTTGCTTCTTCCGGTGTCGTAATACGGTGTTGGTCATCTTGAGATGCACCTTTAGGTCTAATGCCTGGAGTTACTTTTAAAAATGATGTACCTAACTTTTCAGTCAACATACGACTTTCAAGAGGTGAACAAACTACGCCATCTAAACCAGCTGCATTTGCTAACTTGGCATAATTTAAAACGGCCTCTTCAATCGATGTTTGTATATTTTGTTCGTGTCGTAACATGTCTTCTGTTGTTGACGTAAGCTGTGTTACTGCAATAATTTTTGTATGTTGATTATGTTTTCTTAATCCTTTAATGGCCTCAGACATCATTTTTACGCCACCAGCAGCATGAACATTTACCAGATCAACATTCAATTTAGCTAGTCCTTCCATCGCCTTACCAACTGTATTAGGAATATCATGCAGTTTTAAATCTAAAAATACATCATGGCCTCTTTCTTTTATCTCATTAATTAATTGAGGACCTTCTTGGTAAAATAGTTCCATACCTACTTTTACGAATAATGATTCATCAAATAAATCTAAAAATTGATTTACTTTTTCTTTTGATTCAAAATCTAATGCAATAATTGGTAAATCTTTCATCATATATGTCTCCCTTTACGTTAAGAAATTCATTAAAATAATGAGGCTGTAATATAAACTTCTTTAAGTAAATGGTTAATTACAGCCTCACCGATACAGTTTGATTGATTTACATTTGACGCATTGTAAATGTCATACTTTCAATTACATTCGTTAAGGCATTAGCTGTATCTAAAGATGTCAAACATGGAATACCATTTTCAACTGTAGTACGTCTAATTTGGAAGCCATCTCTTTCTACTTCTTTACCTTTAGTCATTGTATTTATAACGATTTGAACATCACCATTTTGAATACGTGTTAATAAATCATTTTCGCCACCAATTTTGCCTACTACTTCTGCAGGTATGTCATACTCAGCTAATTTATTAGCTGTTCCAGACGTTGCTAAAATTTTATAGCCAACTTCATTTAAGCGTTGGGCCAATTTAACAACTTCCTCTTTATCTTTGTCACTGACGGTCATTAATACTGTACCGTGATCTTTAACTTCAACACCACTACCTGTTAACCCTTTGAATAACGCCTTTTCTAATGTAGTATCTTTCCCCATTACTTCACCTGTAGACTTCATTTCAGGTCCTAAAGTAATATCAACATTTTTCAATTTATTAAAACTAAATACCGGTGCTTTCACAAATACACCCTCAGCATATGGTTGAACCCCTTCTTGATAACCCATATCTGTCAGTTTTTCACCAATAATTGCTCGCATTGCCAATTGTGCCATTGGAATATCAGTAATTTTACTTAAGAATGGTACCGTTCTACTAGAACGTGGATTTACTTCTAAAACATACACACCATCGTGAGCTATAACGAATTGAATGTTGATTAATCCAATGATGTTTAAACCTTTAGCTAATTTTATAGTATAGTCCTCAAGTGTTGCTAACTCGTCTTCTGTCAAAGTTTGTGGCGGATATACAGCGATTGAGTCACCACTATGAACACCAGCACGTTCAATATGTTCCATGATTCCTGGAATAATGACCGTTTCTCCATCACAAATCGCATCAACTTCAATTTCTTTACCAGTTAAATATCTATCGACTAGTACCGGATGTTCCGGACTCGCTTTTACAGCCTGGGTCATATAGTTTTCTAACTCTTTGTCATTGTCTACAATTTCCATTGCGCGACCACCTAATACATAAGAAGGTCTGACTACAACCGGATATCCGATTTCTGCAGCATTTGCTAATGCTTCCTCAGGTGATGTAGCTGTTTTCCCTTGTGGCTGTGGCACGTTAATTTTTCTTAATAGTGCTTCAAATTCTTTTCTATCTTCAGCACGATTTAGATTTTCTAGTGAAGTACCAAGTATTTTAACTCCATGTTTAGCCAATTTGTCTGCTAAATTAATCGCTGTTTGTCCTCCAAATTGTACAACGACACCTTTAGGTTTTTCTAAATTAATGATATTCATCACATCTTCTTCAGTTAAAGGTTCAAAGTATAATTTGTCAGAAATTGAGAAGTCTGTTGATACTGTTTCTGGATTGTTATTCACAATTATCGCTTCGTACCCTGCTTTTTGAATTGCCCAAACGGCGTGAACTGTCGCATAGTCAAATTCTACACCTTGGCCGATTCGAATCGGTCCAGAGCCTAATACTAAGATTTTTTCTTTGTCAGTAATTATGGATTCATTTTCAGTTTCGTATGTACCATAATAATATGGTGTTGAAGATTCAAATTCAGCTGCGCAAGTATCAACCATCTTGTAAACAGGTTTAATATCATTTTCCATACGCAATTGATATACTTCTTCTTCCGTCATATTAAAGCGATGCGCTATTGTTTTATCACTAAATCCATAATCTTTTGCATATTTAAGATATTCTAAATCACCTTGATGCTCTTTTAATTGATGCTCAATATCAATAATGTTTTGGAACTTGTGTAAGAAGAAGTAATCTATCTGAGTCATATTATGAATTTCTTCTAATGTTGTGCCTCTTCTAATTGCTTCGCCGATGAAAAATAATCGTTCATCATCTTGGTGTGAAATACGTTCTTTAATATAATCCAGATCGAAGCTTTCACCATTTGGTAATCCTAAGTGATGCACACCATACTCAAGTGATCGAATTGCTTTTAACAATGATTCTTCGTAAGTTCGACCAATGGCCATAACTTCACCTGTTGCTTTCATTTGTGTGCCAAGCTCTCGTTCTCCTTTTTCAAATTTATCAAAAGGAAATCTTGGTATTTTTGAAATCACATAGTCTAAAGTTGGTTCGAACGCTGCATAAGATGTTCCTGTAATTGGATTTAACATTTCATCTAATGTTAGACCAACCGCGATTTTAGCAGCTAATTTTGCAATAGGATATCCTGTTGCTTTTGAAGCTAACGCTGATGAACGTGATACACGCGGATTTACTTCTATAATATAATAATCGAATGAATGCGGATCTAATGCTAATTGAACATTACAACCACCTTCGATACCTAAAGCTCGAATAACTTTTAATGAAACATCACGTAACATTTGATACTCAACATCTGATAATGTTTGGCTAGGAGCCACAACAATTGAATCACCTGTATGAATACCAACTGGATCAATATTTTCCATGTTACATACAACGATGGCATTATCGTTTTTATCACGCATTACTTCGTATTCGATTTCTTTAAAACCTGCGATAGATTTTTCTAATAAACATTGCGTTGCTGGACTATAATGAAGACCATTTGAGACGATTTCATGTAATTCTTCATCATTATGACAAATACCGCCTCCGGTACCACCCATCGTAAATGCTGGTCTAACAATTAGCGGGTATCCCACTTGCTCTTTGAATTTAAAGGCTTGCTCTACTGTATTTACAATGTCACTCTCTGGTACAGGAACGTTTAAATCATTCATTAATGTTCTAAACATTTCACGGTCTTCTGCTTGTTGAATTGATGTTAGCTCAGTTCCTAATAATTGGACGTTATTATCTTGAAGCACACCACTTTCGTGTAGTTGAATCGCCATGTTTAAACCTGTTTGACCACCTAAAGTTGGAAGTAAAGCGTCAGGTTGCTCTTTACGTATAATTCGCGCTATAAAATCATGAGTTAACGGTTCGATATATACTTTATCCGCAATTTCCTTATCAGTCATGATTGTCGCTGGATTTGAATTTACAAGAATAACTCGGTATCCCTCTTCTTTTAAAGCTAGACATGCTTGTGTTCCAGCATAATCAAATTCAGCTGCTTGACCTATGATAATTGGCCCAGACCCTATTACTAAAATTGTTTTGATATCATTACGTTTAGGCATTGATATGACGCTCCTTTTCCTTAAAATTAGTCATCATTGCTACAAAATCATCAAATAGATAGTTTGAATCTGACGGTCCTGGATTTGCTTCAGGATGGTATTGAACAGAAAATGCTGGTAATGTTTTATGTTTTAAACCTTCTACAGTACCATCATTTAATGCAAGATGAGTAACTTCTAAATCAGTACTTTTTAACGAATCTATATCTATTGCATATCCATGGTTTTGACTCGTAATATCAACTTTTCCAGTCTCTAAATTTTTAACTGGATGGTTCGCACCACGATGACCAAACTTCATTTTAAATGAGCTTGCTCCTTGAGATAATGCAAAAAGTTGATGTCCTAGACAGATACCAAAGAACGGAATTTTCCCTAAAATTCCTTGAATCATTGGAATCGCACATTCTACAACTTCAGGATTACCTGGTCCATTTGATAGCATAACACCATCTGGAGCCATTGCTAAAATTTCTTCGGCAGTAGTTGTATATGGTACAACCGTGACGTTACAACCTCTGACGTTTAATTCTCGAACAATATTTTGCTTCTTACCAAAGTCTACAAGTACGACACTTAGATCCTTACCTGTCGAAACATACGGTGTTTTAGTCGAAACGATTTCTACTTCGTTTTTAGGTAATTCTACTTGTTGTAAATGTTTGACAAGTTGATCAATATCTTCTTTTCGATCAGTAAAACCAGCTTTTAACACACCGTGTTGTCGAATTTTACGCGTAATACTTCTTGTATCTACACCTGCAATCCCTGGAATTTGATGCAATTCTAAAACGTCATGAAGTGTCTTTTGTTGTCTAAAATTACTTGGATGCGCACTCGCTTCTTTCACTACAATACCGTTTAATGTAGGTACTAATGATTCAAAATCGTCTCTATTGATACCATAATTACCGATTAATGGATACGTAAAAGTAATGATCTGACCTGTATATGATGGATCTGAAATAGTTTCTTGATAACCTGTCATCGCTGTATTAAATACAATTTCTCCTACAGTTAAGTTATCAGATCCTAAACGGTAGCCTTCGTAAAAAGAACCGTCTTCTAACACTAGATAACGTTTGCTTTGCATATTATTTATCCCCCTCAAATTTAACTTCGCCTTCAACCATAGTTAAGATCGGATTTCCATAAACTTTATAGCCGATAAATGGTGTATTATCTGCTTTTGATAAAAAATCTTCACCTTTAATTTCTTGTTCACTATCTAAATCAATGATTGTTAAATCTGCATAACCATTTTCTTTTAATGTGCCGTATTCTAAATTAAATGTCTCACATGGTTTAATTGTTAAGTAATCTACTAATTGTTGTAATGTCCAATCACCATTTTTTACAAAATGTGTATATAATAATGGGAATGCTGTTTCACTACCAACAATTCCGAATGGTGCTTTTTCCATTGGTTGTGCTTTTTCATCACGTGCATGTGGTGCATGATCTGTTGCGATACAGTCAATTGTACCGTCTAGTAACCCTTCTAACAAAGCCTCTCTATCTTCAGTACTTCTCAATGGTGGATTCATTTTATAAATGGCATTGTTACCAGGAATATCATCTTCTGTTAACAATAAATGGTGTGGTGTAACTTCAGCTGTAACATGAATGCCTGCGCGTTTAGCATCACGAATGACTCTAACACTTTCTTTAGTAGAAACATGACATACATGATAATGACAACCTGCTGCTTCAGCTAATAGTACATCTCTTGCGATTTGAACAGATTCACAAATGTTTGGAATACCTGGTATACCTAATTCTTTACTGCGTTTCCCTTCATGCATTGCACCACCATAGATTAATGAATTATCTTCACAGTGTGCTACGATGGCTTTGTTTACTTTTGCAGCTTCAATCATGCCTTCATACATCATGCTTGCAGTTTGTACTCCTACACCGTCATCTGTAAACGCAAAAGCACCTTCTTTTACTAGTGCTGGGAAATCAACCAATTCTTTACCTAATTGACGTGTTGTAATTGAAGCATAAGGTAATACACGTACTTGAGCATTGTCATCGATTAATTTTTGTAAAGCTTCAAAATGTTCTACAGAATCTGGTACCGGTCTTGTGTTAGGCATTGGACATACAGTTGTAAATCCGCCTCTAGCAGCAGCTTTAGTACCAGTTTCAATTGTCTCTTTATATTCACCACCAGGTTCGCGTAAATGAACATGAACATCGACAAATCCAGGTGACACAAAGTGACCTTTCGCATCTATGATGTCAACACCATTGCTTGGTTCAATTGTAGGTGCAATTTGTTTAATTACCTTACCATCAATTAAAATATCTGCTTGTTGTAATTCGCCATTTTGTAATACTTTACCGTTTTTAATTAATTTCATCATTTTCGTCCCCTTACCTATTTTAATAATTCATCAATGACTGCCATTCTTAAGTAAACGCCATTTTCCATTTGCTTAAAAATTCTTGATTTTGAAGCTTCTACTAAATCGCTTTGTATTTCTACTCCTCTATTCACAGGTGCCGGATGCATAACAATTGCATGTTCTTGTAATTTGTTATAGCGTACTTCATTTAAGCCCTGCTTTTGATGATAATCATCTGCTGCAAATCTAGTTTCTTCTGCAAGCCCATGTCTTTCATGTTGAATTCTTAATAACATAACTATATCTACTGTTTCAATAACATCATCTATATTTACATAAGGTGCTTCTAAAGAATCATCAATCCAAGCATTTGGGCTATTAAACATTACGTTTGCACCTAATGCTTTTAAACTATGGTAATTACTACGTGCGACACGTGAATTTTTAATGTCTCCACAAATCAATACATTCAAGCCTTCAAAATATCCATATTCTTCATATATCGTCATTAAATCAAGCAAACTTTGTGTTGGATGTTGTCCACTACCATCACCAGCATTCGCAATTGGGATGTTAATATTCGCTAATTTTTCATAGTAGTTATTATACGGATGTCTAATGACTAATAAATCACAGCCAATACTTTCTAAAGTTTTACATGTGTCATATAAAGATTCACCTTTTGAAACAGATGATGTTGATGTTTCAAAGCTAATCGTTTTTAACCCTAGCTTAAGTTCTGCCATTTCAAAACTACATTTTGTTCGAGTAGAATTTTCAAAGAATAAATTTGCGACATATTTCCCTTCAAAGTTTGGTAGTTGACGTTCACCAGATTTAAATTGACTTGCTTTTTGGATAAGTTTGTATATTTGATCTGTAGATAAATGTTCCATTGATAATAAATGATTCATAAAAGCGCCCTCCTTAATTTGTAAATCTTAATTGTTTTGTTTTTTCTCTTTAGGTAAGATTAAGTTCAAAATAATTCCTGAAAGTGCAGCTAATGCCATCCCCTCAATTTGAAGGTTGATACCAATTTCTTTTAAGTTAAATACTAAATTACCGATACCTACAACTAAAATTACTGAAGCTATAACTAAATTTCGATTGTTCGCAAAATCTACTTTGCTTTCAACTAACATTCTTAAGCCACTTGCTGCAATAATACCGAAAAGTAATATAGATACTCCTCCCATAACTGGTGTAGGTATAGAAGAAATTAATGCAGTGAACTTACCAATGAATGCTAAAACAATTGCTATAACTGCTGCACCACCAATGACGTAAATACTGTATATTCTGGTAATCGCTAATACACCGATATTTTCACCGTATGTTGTACTTGGTGGTCCACCAATAATACTGGCAAACATTGTAGAAACACCATCACCAATGATTGATTTATCAAGTCCTGGCTTTTCAAAGAAGTTTCTACCTACGATTTTATTCAATACCATTTGGTGCCCAATATGTTCACTTACTGTTACGAACACAATCGGAATCATTACAAGTACAAGTCCTAAGTGAAATGAAGGTACATAATCTTTAAATGGCAGATAAATATGAGGGAAATCTATCCATTTTGCTGACATAATTGCATCAAATTTCACAATCCCCATAAAAATCGCTACCACATAACCTACGATAATACCTACAAGTACTGGAATTAAAGATAGGAATCCTTTAAAAAATCCTTGAACGGCTATTGTTACAAGCAAGGTTATCATTGCAACAATTAAGAAACTGATATTGTAACCTTTCATATCTCCAGGATTTTCATACATTGCCATATTGACTGCAGTAGGCGCTAAGCTTAAACCAATTACCATGATGACTGGTCCTACAACAACTGGTGGTAATAATTTCATTAACCATGCTGTTCCACTTAATTTGATTAGAATCCCAATGATGACGTACATAACACCACTCATGAATAATGCTACAAGCATGTCTCCTAAGCTATGCGTACTTAATCCCGTGATAATTGGTGTGATAAATGCAAAGCTAGATCCCAAGTAAGCTGGTATTTGCGCCTTCGTTATTAAGATATAAAGTAATGTACCGATTCCCGAAGCTAGTAACGCTGCGGATATTGGTAATCCTGTTAAGAATGGTACTAGTACTGTTGCGCCAAACATCGCAAATAAATGTTGTAAGCTTAAAAATGCCCATTGCGCTGGTTGTGGTTTTTCATTTACATCTAGTACAGGTTTTACTGTTCGTTCAAACATTTCATCATTTTGCATAATATTCATTTCCTCCGATAATAAAAAAATCTCTTTACATCAGTATATGTAAAGAGACAAAAAGTGTGACAAGTTGCTACAAGTCATTTTCGTCCATAGAAATTGACTTATAGTTGTCGAACATGAGGGTATTATTAGATAAACAAGCATATGAAATCTTATTTATCATTCAACTCCCCCACCTTTTTCAGTCTCTCGTACTGAATTAAAAGGGGTATTATTTAATTATAACTGCATTTCTTTGATCCATTTCTTCTAAATAGACACTTACCGTTTCCTCTTTAGAAGTAGGTATATTTTTTCCAACAAAATCTGCTCGAATTGGTAACTCACGATGTCCTCGATCAACCAAAGCAGCTAAACCAATTTTAATAGGTCTAGCATTTAGCAAAATAGCATCAAGTGAAGCACGAACCGTTCGACCAGTATACAGCACATCATCAATAATGATGACTACTTTATCTGTAATATCTGTGTCGATGTCTATTGCGTCTTTTGTCGTAAGCGATGACATGTGCTCTATATCATCTCTAAAGTATGTAATATCAATTGTTCCAGTAGGTATACGTTGTTGCTCAATTTGATGAATTTTATCTTGTATACGATTCGCTAAATATTCACCTCTTGTTTTGATACCTAAAAGAATTAAATTATCAGTACCTTTGTTATACTCCAAAATTTCATGAGCGATTCTCGTCACTGTACGTTGTATTGCGGCATCATCCATTATGATACGTTCAGACATATTCTCACCCTTTCAAAATTTAGAAACAAAAAACCTCATGTCTTTAATATCGACATGAGGTTTAGTATATACAATCAGCCTATTTACATAGAAGAATCGTAGTATTACTACTTATTCTTGCATATGTGAAAGTGTTATGATTCATTTTAGTATATATCTATATTTTCATGTCTTTGACGTCTCTCTGGACGCTCAATTAAAGACTCTTTATGTTGTACTTAAACTGTTATAAGGATAATACTAATCAGGCGCTTTGTCAATCTATATTGAAAAATTAACCGATCTCAGTAAAAATGTTAACCTTAATCTATTTTATAATGTGTTTTCATTTTAAAAAAACGAAAACGATAAATACTTATAGTTTACATAATAATGTTATCGTAATTATAGCACGACACAATTATGTATCTATTTTTCGAATTGTATCTAATAAATCTTCAAAGTCTTGTGGTAATTCAGCATGTCTTTCAATATATTCACCTGTTACTGGATGTTCGAATCCAATAAGTCCAGCATGTAGAGCTTGACCACCAATATCCAATGTCTTTTTCGGTCCATACTTTGGATCACCAACTAATGGGAAGCCAATATATTTCATGTGCACACGGATTTGATGCGTACGTCCTGTTTCAAGTTGACATTCAACAAGCGTATAATCTTTAAAATGTTCTAGTACGTTAAAATGTGTCACTGCTTCCTTACCATCATCAACAACAGCCATAGATTGACGATCATTTTTGTTTCTACCAATTGGCGCATCGATTGTACCGTAATCATGAGGAATATTCCCGTGAACTAAAGCGATATATTTTCTTTTAACAGATTTATCCATTAATTGTTCTACAAGCCCACGATGAGCAATATCATTTTTAGCAACCATTAATAAACCAGAAGTATCCATATCTATACGGTGAACAATACCTGGACGAATTTCTCCATTAATACCCGATAAATCTTTAATTTGATACATTAAACCATTAACTAATGTATTGGTATAATGACCTGGTGATGGATGAACTACCATGCCTTTCGGTTTATAAACAACTGCAACGTCATCATCTTCATAATAAATATCTAAATTTAAATTTTCAGGTAGAATATCAGCTTCAACCACTTCTTTTTCAGTGACAACTATATGATCATTAAGTTTCACTTTATAATTAGATTTAACAACTTTATCGTTTGCAACGACTAAACCTGCTTTAATCCAATCTTGTATCTGGTTACGAGACCAATCACTATTTAATTCAGGCAGCAACTTATCTACACGCATACCTGTTTGTTCTTTATCTGTAATGTTAAATTCATAAGTCTCCATTACTTAACCTCCTTCTCCTTTTTATTGGAAGTATCCTTTAATAAGGCAATAATAATTAATATTACACCAATTGTTAAACTTGAATCTGCGATATTAAATATTGGAAAATCATAACCAAAAATATTTGTATCAATAAAGTCAACAACTTCTCCTGTTAAAACTCTATCAATAAAGTTTCCAAGTGCACCTGCAAAAAGTAAACTAATAGCAACTTGCATAAATAAATTATATTGAGCATCTTTAATAAAGAAATATACTAAGGCTATTAATATAATAATGGTAATAATAAAGAAAAATGTCATTTTTCCACTCAATATTCCCCATGCAGCACCATTATTTCGATGTGACGTTATGTTTAAAAAGTGCGGTATCACTTCAAATGAATCTCCAATTTTCATTGTAGTAGCTATAATATATTTAGTAACCTGGTCAAATATAACGACAAATACTGCTATTAAAATGGAAGTGCCAATAAAATATTTTTTGTGCATTTTCGTTCCTCCAATCAATCGTCCATAAGACAACTCTTTATATTATAGCTTACACCTGCTAATAAAAAAAGTAAGCATATTACATTAAATCTAATGTTACTGACTCAACACTTGATAAACTACTATGTTTTGACATTAAATATGAACTTAATTATTCATTTATCATATTTAAGATGACATTAAAAATTATGAAAGCAGCCTCATGAGAAACCTCATAAGACTGCCTTCATAACTTGTATAAAAAGATCATTAAAAACGATTCATTATATGGTTCGTCCATTCAAAGTATATACTAATCTTCAACTTCGATATGATTAAATCGATAATAGATACCATCCGGACCTTGTAAATTTAAATGTGTTGTTTCAGGATAATGAAAGTCAACAATTGCTAATCCATACGTATCAAAATTTTCTACACGTTTCGTTGCTGATACCCAATCATTCATGGCCAAATGTTGATAATAGCCATTCGATGCTAAAAATATTGAATAATCATCCATATATGCCGATTGCTCTAATCCAAAATAATCGAGGTAGTAGTCTTTTACCTCTGATAAATGAATTGTCTTAATATGCAATGCACCTATAATAGCGTCATCTGGAATACCTAACCATAACAATTTTGTTGCATGACTCACTAATCTCGGTACATTTAATGGTCTAATATCAATTTTTACTAAATCATTTTGCCTCGTCCATTGCGCTTCGTCTTTATCAACATAAAATTTAAAACCGTTTCCTTCCGGGTCTTCAAAAAATAATGATAACGAAGCAGGCTGTATACCTCCGTTAACTGGAATATCATATTCGCTTAAATGAATTAGCAAATTAGCTAAATCACTAATTTGAGGTAGTTTAATTGCGATATGAAACAGTCCCGCTTCTGACATTAAAGGTTCACGTCCATTTTGTAATTCAACAAGTGTAATGACATGATTATTTTGACCTACTTCATATTGTATCGATGTTAATGTCTCATTTATAATATTTAATCCTAATACGTCCTCATAAAATGGCTTTAATTCATTCTTATCTCTCACATTTAAAGTGATACCATTTACAAAGTTTGCGTTACTGTTATGATACATTCAATTAACTCCTATCAAATTCAATATCTGTGCTTACTTTTACTTAAAATTATCGCGAACATAATTGAGAATAGCAACTATAACGCATTTATAAGCTTCAGAGAATTTGTACCATTCCTGAATAATTTTTATTTTAGTGAATCACACATTTTTTAACACATATAACCAGTAACTTGGTCATTTTTTATTCGCAAAAAAACTCTCCTCATCATGTCAACAAAAACTACAACATGATTATGAAGAGAGCTTTAATTTATATCATCTGTATGAGTACTTTATACAATTTCAATTATACAAGTGATTTTATAACTTGTTGGCAACGTGGACATAGATGCGTCAATTCATCAACAGCACCAAGATCCTCTGAATAGTTCCAACATCTTTCACATTTTTCACCATCTGCATGTTCGATGGCAATATCACCATGTTCATAAGCTGTTGCCTGTTCATCTAACTTATCTACAACTTTAACTTGTGACACGATAAATAATTGATGTAATGCATCAAATGAAGTTAAGAATTCAGATGCATTAAATTTATCGTTACTAGCAATCGTAACTTTAGCTTCTAATGATTTACCAATAACTTTTTCATTACGAGCACTTTCTAATGCACGGTTCACATCATCACGTAAATTCATAAATGTACGCCATTTATCCAATAAAGCTTGATCTACTTCTACAACTTTAGGCATGTCTGCTAAGTGAACACTTTCTTCTTTAACATGTGGCGTATGAGACCAAACTTCTTCAGCTGTATGCACTAAGATTGGTGCTAACAACTTCGTCATATCAACTAAAATTTGATATAACACTGTTTGCATACTACGACGGATATGAGAATCACGTTGTTCAATATATAAAATATCTTTACCGTAATCCAAATAGAAATTACTTAACTCAACATTGATAAAGTTTTGAACTTCTTGATAAATATTTAAGTAGTCAAAGTTTTCATAGTTGTTAATCGTACTTTTAGTAAATTCACATAAACGATTTAGCAAGTAACGATCCACTTCTAATAACTCTGATTCAGGAATGCTATCTGTATCAGGATTGAAATCATTAATATTACCTAACATAAATCTTAATGTATTTCTGATTTTACGATAAACATCAGATGTTTGTTTTAAAATTTCATCAGAAATTCTAACATCAGCTAAATAGTCCGTACTACTTACCCAAAGTCTCGCAATATCAGCACCTTTTTGTTTAACCACTTGGTCAGGTACAATCACATTACCTAAAGATTTACTCATTTTCTTACCTTCTCCATCCATTACAAATCCATGTGAAAGTAAGAATTTATAAGGAGAAACACCTCTCGTAGCAACAGCAGTTGTGATTGATGAGTTAAACCAACCACGATATTGGTCACTACCTTCTAAGTACATATCTGCCGGGAAGCTTAATTCAGGTCTTGTTTCTAATACACCGCGATGTGATGAACCTGAATCGAACCAAACATCCATGATGTCTGTTTCTTTAGTAAATGTGCCGTTAGGGCTACCAGGATGTGTAAATCCTTCAGGTAACAAATCTTTAGCTTCTCTTTCAAACCAAATATTTGAACCGTGTTCAGCAAATAAATCAGCAACATGATTCACTGTTTCTTTAGTCATGATAATATCGCCGTTTTCAGCATAGAATACTGGTAACGGTACTCCCCAAACACGTTGACGTGAAATAACCCATTCGCCACGGTCACGTACCATATTATAAATACGTGTTTTACCCCAATTTACTTTGAAGTTTGTGTTTTCGATTGCATCTAAAATATCTTTTCTAACTTTACTAATTGATGCAAACCATTGAGGTGTTGCACGGAAAATAACCGGCTTTTTCGTTCTCCAGTCATGTGGATAACTATGTGTAATAAAGTCTAATTTTAATAAAGCACCTTTTTCAGTTAATAAATCCGTAACGGCTTTATTTGCTTTATCATAAAACATACCTTCAAATTGTCCACCTTCTTCAGTGAAGACACCTTTATCATCAATTGGACTAATAACAGGCAATTCATATTTTTGACCTACAATATAGTCATCTTCCCCGTGACCTGGTGCTGTATGTACACAACCTGTACCAGCATCTGTAGTAACATGTTCACCATTAATTACTAATGATTTTCTATCTAAGAATGGATGTTGTGCTACAACATACTCTAATTCTTTTCCTGAAAATTCTTTTTCTAATTTGATTGAATCTTTATCCCAGCCTAATGCTTCTGCTACGGCATCAGATAACGCTTCTGCAACGATGTATTTTTGACCATCAACATTATATTGACCGTATTTTAATTCCGGATGTACAGTAATTGCAACATTAGATGGAATAGTCCAAGGTGTTGTTGTCCAAATAATAAATTTAGCATCTGAATCTACTACACCTTTGTCATCTTTCACATCAAATGCAACATAGATTGATGCAGAACGTTTATCATGATATTCAATTTCAGCTTCTGCTAATGAAGACTCACTTGAAGGAGACCAGTAAACTGGCTTTTTACCTTTGTAAATTAAACCTTTATCTGCCATTTCTCCAAAAATACGAATTTGTGCAGCTTCGTATTCAGGTTTTAATGTAATATATGGATCATTAAAGTCACCACGAACACCTAAACGTCTAAAATCTTTTTTCTGTAATTCAATTTGTTCTAAAGCAAATTCTTTACATTTCTCACGGAATTCAGCTGTTGACATTTTCTTACGGTCAACACCTTTTTTCGTTAATGCTTGTTCAATTGGTAAACCATGTGTATCCCAACCTGGTACGTATGGTGCATAGAACCCTTGCATAGTTTTATAACGTACAATAAAGTCTTTTAAAATTTTGTTCAAGGCATGTCCCATATGTAAGTTACCATTCGCGTATGGTGGGCCATCATGTAAAATGAATGTTTCGTTACCTTTATTTTTTTCTAACGCTTTATGGTATTGATCTTCTGCATCCCATTTTTCTTGAATTTGCGGTTCCTTGTTTGGTAAACCACCTCGCATTGGGAAATCTGTTTTAGGCATTAATAACGTTTCTTTGTAATCCATTTTTTCACTCCTTAAAAATTTAAAAAACTCTAAGTTAAATTAAAAGGGACGATTGCTCGCGGTACCACCCTTATTAACTCAACTTAGAGTTCTCTCATTACATTATTTAAATATTAAAAAGCCAGTGATATAACATACATGCTTTTACTAGGCTCTCACCATTACCTAATTCGCTGTGAAAAGTTAAATGTATATTACGCGTCTGTCTTTATTTAATTCTTACTTCTTAGTTGTTTCTGAATCATTGGATTGTTGATTATTGTCTGATGTATTTGATGCATTATTTTGTGCATTTGCTGCAACTTCATCTGGCTTTAAATCATTTTCATGTAAATGATGAATATTTTCAAGCGTCACTTGTTCAGCGTCTAAATCATAATTCAACAAGTAATCCCAATCTTCGTTTTTTAATAAGTCTAATTGCGCTTCAACTAACATACGGAAACGCGATCTAAATACTTTTGATTGACGTTTCATATCTTCAGTCTGGAATGCTAAACGGCGTGCTTTTTCTACCGCGTCACCAACCATTTGATTAGCTTGCGCTTCTGCCTTAGCTATAATCGCTTCAGCTTGTTTCTCTGCAGCTTGCTTAGTTTCTTCACCAGCTTTTTGAGCTTGTATCAAAGCATCACTTACAGATTGATGCACGTCTTGATAAGACTTAATATTAGTATCTCTCTCTTCGATTACTTTTTCAAGTTGTTTTTTATCTTCTTTAAGACGTTCAATTTCAGTGCTTAGTTGCTCCAAAAAATTAGCAACTTCAGTAGGTTCTAAACCATTCTTTACACGTGAAAACTCTTTATTCTTAATTTCATTTGGTGTAAAAGGCATTTGTTATCCTCCTTAAATCATTACTATTTGAATAATGTTCTATAGGTAATGTGCGTTTTATCTTTTTTAGTTTTACCACCTAAGTCAGTAATGTGTGCTCTACCAAAACCTTGGATGGATATTAAATCATTTGCTTGTAATTGAAAATCTGCTGAATCAACAATAGTGTGATTCACTTTAACACGTTTTTTTTCGATTAGTTGTTTCGCAATCGTACGTGATTTACGTATCATTTCTTTAATAACAACATCTAACCTTAAAGAACTAACTGTTGCACTTTCAATTTTCCAATTCTCATTAGATTGTATCATATCTGTTACTGGAATAGTATAAAGTTTAACTGATGCGCCTTTAATACGTTGTAATTCTAACATAATAAATGATTCCAATCTACTTGTCAAAACAAATTGAATTCGTTCATTCACAATTATATCTCCAACTTGTTCGCGTTCGATACCTAAAGACATTAATGTCCCTAAAATATGTTGATGTTTTAAAGTGACGAATTTTTCAGGATAATCTATTTCCATTAATGTTAAATCAAAGTCACTTTCTTTAGGTTCATAATAGTTTGGCGAAATGATTGCTCTTTTTCTTTCAACATTAGGTCCGCCATAAAAAGATACGTTTAAATCTTCATAACTGCCACAAATCACTTCCAATATATATTGCCCTCTTGGATCTAAAAAATGCGTTAATACTGGTGCATAATGCTGTTCCGCTTGATCACATTTATCCGATAGCTGATCAATTAATTCATATTCTTCCTGTCTAAAGTGTTGATAAATATCTATGTTAATCACTACCTTAAAAAAATTATAAAATACCATCTATTGCCCTTATATTCAGAAAAATAGATATCAAAAACGAGGCTAAAGTATCATATACCCTTGCCTCGTTATGTCGCTTAATTTATTGTAATTGAATTAAAATCCAATTAAAGATTTGGAGTAACCCTCTTTGGAATAATACTAAAACGAAAATTGCAGCGATTGATGATATGTCGATAATTCCAATAGGTGGAATTACTTTTCTAAATGGTTGTAAGAAAGGTTCATATATTTTCGCTAAAAAATAACCTACCTTAGTTTCTCTAATACTTGGTACCCAAGATGTAAAGAAATATATAATCATGCCGAAATAATAAATTTCAACAACAAAAAGGATAAATTTAAATATTGTAGCTAGCACATTTATATCCATATGTTAACTCCTTAGTCGAATGAATGTTCCATATTTTCAATATGGTCTGTAATGCTTCCAGCTACTTCCACATTATCAGGCGTACATAAGAAAATATCAGTACCTACACGTTGGATATCTCCACCGATTGCATAAACAGTACCGCTTAAAAAATCAATAATTCTTTTCGCTGATACTTTATCAATACGTTGTAAATTGACAAGTGTCGCACGGCGGTTTTTAAGCTCATCAGCAATATCTTGTGTATCTGAAAAAACACGTGGTTCGAATAAACACATTTTTGAACTTTCTTGTGATGCATTGTTTGGTGTAGCATTGTTCATAGTTACAACATTACGTGAATTATTTTTTGAATAATTAGACATACGGTTATTCCTTTCTTCTGACGTTGTTGTATATCTTGATGCAGATTTTTGAGGGACTGATTTGATTGCGTTTTGTTTTGTTGTTTGTTGTGACTGCTCTTTTGCTGGCGCTTCATTTACCTGTTGTTGTTTGTCAGGTACTTCTACTTCCTCTTCATCATCTATTACAAAAAATCCACTAAATAAATCTTTTAAAGCCAAGTGGCTCACTCCTCTTCTCCTACAAGTTTAGTCCCAATTCTAACAAACGTTGCACCTTCTTCAACTGCAATAAGATAGTCATTACTCATTCCCATTGATAATTCATCACAAGGCGCATATTCTAAATTGAGTCGTTGTATTTCTTCTTTTTTCAAACGTAACTGTTTAAATAACGATCTAATATATGCTTCATCATCTGTCAATGGTGCCATCGTCATTAAACCTACAATTTCGATTTTGTCATATTTTTTAAGATCATCTATAAACTGATCAACATCTTCTAAAGCAATACCATGTTTAGAAGCTTCTCCCGAAACGTTCACTTGCAAGAAACATTTAATTTTATGTTCTGCACGTTTGTTAATTTCTTTGGCTAAGCTCAATCGATCTAAAGCATGGAAATAATCTACGTCGTTTATAACGTCCTTAACTTTTCGAGATTGTAATGATCCTATAAAATGGATCACCGCATCTGATGGTAATGCTTCTTTCTTTTGAAAAAAGCCTTCCAATCTATTCTCACCAAAATGTCTTATTCCAGCCTCATACGCTTCTTTAGCTCGCTCTATTGTAACATATTTTGTAACTGCAATCACGTTTGGTTTTGTTGAAAAATTATTTTTTTTACTTTTGTCATTAATTTGTGTTGAGATTTGTTGTAAATTATCTTTCACACGCAAGCATATCCCCTCCTTATTTACTGTTGACCAATGAATGCTAACATGCGTCCTGTTTGACCTTTTTCTAATCGATAAGAGAAAAATAATTCTAAATGTTCAGATGTAGCATACGCTGTCGTATAAATATTTTCTTTAGGAACACCATAATAATTTAATAATGCAGCATTGGCTTTTTTCAAATCAATACCATGACGATCTCGTCCCCTAGTTTCAATATAGTTTCCACTATCAATTGGCAATGTTTCAAATTTATTTTTAATATCATCGTTAATTTCATAACTTGATGATGTAGATGGTCCAATAACGACATGTAAGTCTTTCAAATCAAAGTTCACATGTTTTAGCACTTCTTTTACAATTTCAGTGTAGGTACCTCGCCACCCTGCATGCGCCAATGCAATAAAATGATGTTTTGTACTATAAAAATATACTGGTACACAGTCTGCATAACACATCGTTAATAAGACATTACTATCAAATGTGTACATCGCATCAATACCATGAAGCGCATCAGTTAAAGTGTCTATATTTGTGCCTATATCATCCTTTGTAATACAAGCGACTTTATTTTCATGTGTTTGAATGGGAAATACCCAATTTTTTCTATTAAACGCAATTTCTTCAGCTAATTGCAATTGATGTTGAGTAATATTATATGGGCGATCATCAATATATCTCGCCATATTAAAAGCATTTTTAGGATAGTCACTTAAACCATCGCCTCTAGTTGTAATACCTAGAGTAATACCTTGTTGTAATAATTCTTCATATATTAAATGATGCGGTTGCTTTTTAAAATTATCATTCACTCGATCGTCACCATCATTTCATTTAAATTATCTTCGTCTAACTGTATAAAGTTAATAATTATATAATATAACATTTATGTTTAAAGTTAAAATGTTGCGCAAATAATTTTCGACTTAATTTTGACACGATAGTTAAACACTTTTAATGACTTGGAAAAACTTAAATGTCCTTCTACATGTTCTAAAAATTAGTAAAAAAATCATCAGATATGTTATCTGATGATTTGTGTTGAATTATTTGTGTGTATATATTAACCGATTAACGTCTTGTTCTTCTTGAACGTCTTTCTTCTCTATTTCTAATGAAGCTAGGAATATCATCTTCTTTAGTTGTATGTGTTCTTTCACTTACACTATCAGTTGCTTGTGCATTTGATGAATTTGAAGTGAATGATTCATCTTTAGAAGTTGCATTGCTAGAAGTATTTACGCTTGTTCCGAATCCAGTGCTACCAGATTTACGACCATGTGATGTTGGTTTGTCATCAAAACCAGTTGCAATAACTGTTACAACAATCTCATCTTGTAATTCAGGATTAATAACTGTACCGAAAATCATATTAACGTCTTCATCTGCAGCATCTTGGACAATATCAGCAGCCTCTTGTGCTTCAAATAATGACAATGACTCGCCACCAGTAATATTCATAAGCACACCTTGTGCACCAACGATAGATGTTTCAAGTAATGGAGAAGAGATTGCTTTTTTAGCAGCTTCTACCGCTCTATTTTCACCAGAAGAAACACCAATACCCATTAATGCAGAACCTTGGTTAGACATAATTGTCTTAACGTCTGCAAAGTCTAAGTTTACTTCACCAGAAACAGCGATTAAGTCTGAGATACCTTGTACACCTTGGCGTAACACGTTGTCAGCTTCTTTAAATGCTTCCATCATTGGCGTAGATTTGTCAACGATATCTAATAAACGGTCATTTGGTATAACGATTAATGTATCTACTGCAGCTTTCATAGCTTCTACTCCAGCAGCAGCTTGAGTTTGACGTTTACGTCCTTCAAAACTAAATGGACGAGTTACAACACCAACAGTTAATGCGCCCATTTCTTTTGCAATTTTAGCAACGACTGGTGCTGCACCAGTACCAGTTCCGCCACCCATACCAGAAGTAACAAATACCATATCTGCACCTTGGATTGCATCTTCAATTTGTTCACGAGATTCCTCTGCAGCTTTTTTACCGATTTCAGGATTAGCTCCTGCTCCTAAACCACGTGTTAATTTTTCACCGATTTGGATTTTAGATTCAGCTTTAGATAAGTTTAAAGCTTGACCGTCTGTGTTGATAGCGATAAATTCAACATTATTCATTCCGTGGTCAATCATTCGGTTTACGGCGTTGTTACCGCCACCACCTACACCAATGACCTTTAAAGTCGCTAAATGATTAAATCCTTGTTCAAATTCTAACATTTAAATTTCCTCCTAGTTTTATTGGCCAATAATCATTCAAATAGAGATTTCATTAGTTTTTTGAATTTACTTTCTTCTTTATCTTTGTCTTGAACATGTTCATGATTCTGTTTATGTTCCTGATGATTATCTTCTGATTGATAAATTTCTTCATCTGTTGACTCTACTTCATTTTCATGAGTATCTTTTTTGTTTGTTTTACGTTTAAACCAATCAAATCCGCCTAATTTAGATTCGTTATCTTTGTCTTTCACATCAATAACATCTTCTTCAGTTTCTTCATTATCATGATAATTAATTGTAACATAATCTAATAACTCATCAAAAGCGATACTACTAGAAATTGTAGAAATTGCTGAAGAAAATTCAGGTTTTCTAATTCCCATTTGTGATGGCGTGTGAATTCTAACTTTTTCACTTACCATATCTGATAATAATTCTTTTACGCCAAGTAAGTTTGCAGATCCACCAGTTACAATAAACCCACCATTTACTTTTGTTAATCCTAAATCTTGTAAAACATCAAATACTTCGAAGAATATTTCTTCTACACGCGCTTCAATAAAGTCACTCAAATCTTTTTGAGTATACTGTACTGTTTCATCACTATCAACCTGTTCAACAGTGAAGATATCTTGATCTGAAGCAGAATCATAGAATGCATGACCATATTGGTGTTTAACTTTTTCAGCAGTTTCATAAGAAGTGTTTAATCCTTGTGCAATATCGTCTGTAATATCTCGCCCTGCCATTTCGATAGAATCAGCATCTACTAATTCACCGCGTTCATAAAAAGCAACTTGCGTAACGTCTTCACCAATATCAATGACACATGCACCTAACTCTTTTTCAGTAGCTGTTAGGATTGAACCATAGTTATATGCATCAGAATAAACATCTAATACATCAACACCACATGCTTCAACGCATTTAATCATATTAATTAAAATCGATTTTTGAATAGCAATTACGCCTGCTTCAACCTTTAATGAATGTCTGGCAATTAATTCTTTAGGGTCTGAAACCTCATTTTCTTTATCGACTATAAAACGAATCGGGAACACATTAATTACTTCTGTTTCTTGCACATCATTTTTTTCTCTAATACCTTCTAATACTTTTTCGATATGTGAACCGTTGATTTCTGTATCCTCATAAAAGTCGATTTCATTTGATTCATCATAAACTTCCGTTCCAATGATAGGTAATTTCAGGAAAACTTCTTTAATATCAACACCCGAAGCGATTGATGCCTTTTTAATTGTGTCTTTGATTGCTTGACGCGCAATATCAAAATCATCAATTAAACCATTTTTTATACCGCTCGTGTAGGTTTGTCCTGTACCTATCACATTTATACCATTGTGAAATTTCTCGCCTACTATTGTTTTTACGCTTGATGATCCAATATCAATACTTACGTAGTAATGTTCTTCCATAGATAGGCACCTCCTGACAAATTACTATTAAAAAATACACTATCTTTAGTTTACAATACGTTGAATGGCTTGTGAACTATAAACATAGACAATATCAAAATTTTTTAATTATTCTTACTTGATTGTTTGTTAATTTTGTTTAAAACGCTTTGTAATTCTTCTTTTGCTTGATTTTCCTCTTGAGATGATTTAGTCACATTTTTATCGCTTTCTGATTGAGTAGACGTGTTTCCACGATATGGGATAAATGAAGCACCGACTGATAAATCAATATAGCCTCGTGTTTTTAGTTTACCCGAACTATCTCTTGATAATGATTGTGACATCTGCGGATAATATTTCATTTTCTTAGATATCGTCGAAATATCACCGATTACTTGAAGTCCATCCGTCGTAAACAATTCAATTCTGCTTTGTTTGTTTTTACTTGGGGCGTATGTCACTTCGGCAATATATCGTCTAACTTCAGGTGTCATTTCAGATAACGCCTTAATCATATCATCTTCTTTTGTACCTTTGAAACCATCCATGACAGGTGCATCATTAATTTTGACATCATTTGAACCTTTAAGCAATTTACCATTTTCTAATAAAGGTAAATATTTACCTTTATATTTCACTAAAGCAATAATTTCATTTTCTGTGATATCTACGTTTAATGTGTTCGGTAATTGCTTGTGTATCTCAACACTTTTGATTAATGGATCCTCTTCGAGATCATTAATAGCATTTTTTTTACTAAACGTATACATCCTCGAATCATTTTTAACACCTAAAACTTTGTTTATCTTTGAAGTACTGACGTGATTATTGCCATTAATATTCACATGCGCAATTTTACTAAGTGGTGAAAACATGTAAATTAGTATAACAGCAATCAACAATACTAATATTGTAATAACACTGTATTGGATTCTTTTTTGTCGCTTACGTCTTAACTTCCGCTTTTCTTCAAGTGTTAATGGTTTTAATTGTGTTACTTTACTTTTTCGTTCTTTTTTCGTTACTGTTTCCTCATCATTCGAGTCGCTATTTTGTTCATTAGGAGCTGATTGATGTTGTTCGTTGTCGACTGCAATTCCATTCGATTCATTTTGGTCGTCAATTTCTTGAGTATATCTATAATCCTCATTTTCAATATTAGAGTCTGTAGAATCATCGATATTATTATCATTCGCATGACTAGAAGCAGAATCATTATTTTCATCATTGCTTTCTTCTTTTTTGAAGTCTTTATTTATCAAGTAAATTTCTTCATCAAAATCAGCTTGTTGAGATGTATCATCTTTATTTTGATTAGAAAAATGTGTAGCCTTTGATCTTTTTCTTTGCCGTCTTTTCTTAGATGTATTCCTCGTAAATAATTCTAATTCATCTTTATCTTCATTTGATTCTTGTTGATCGTTCTTCGTTTTATCATCCATCAATACTCACACCCTTTAATAAGATGGTAAATGGGCACGGAATCTTTCAATAAATTTCTCTCCACGCTCTTCAAAAGTACTATATTGATCCCAACTTGCACAAGCAGGTGACAATAATACAACATCATTTGGTTCTATAATATCTTGTACTTTATCAACAGCGTCTTCGACATTGTTCGCTTCAATGACCGATTTCCCTTGACTATTACCTAGTTTAGCAAACTTAGTTTTCGTTTGTCCGAATACAACCATCGCGCGAACATTTTCCATATAAGGAATGAGCTCGTCAAATTCATTCCCTCGATCCAAACCACCACATAACCAAATGATTGGTTGATTAAATGAATTTAAGGCAAACTGTGTTGCTAGCGTGTTTGTTGCTTTGGAATCATTATAATATTTATTAGTTCTATTAGTACCAACATATTGTAATCTATGCTCTATTCCTGAAAATGTAGTTAAACTATCAATAATTGCTTTAATAGGTACACCAGCTAAAATACAAGCAAGCACAGCTGCTAATATATTTTCTAAATTATGTTCGCCAGGCAATACTAAATCTTCAGTGTTAATAATACGAACACCTTTATAAACGATAAAACCATCTTTAATATAAATACCATCAACTTCTTGTTGAGTTGAGAAATACAATGTCTTAGCTTTTAATTCTTCCGACTCTATCACTTGTCTTTGATGATAATTACAAATCAAATAATCTTCTTCCGTTTGATTTTTATATATTTGCTTTTTAGCATTTTGATAGTTTTCTAAATTTTCATGGTAATCTAGATGCGCTGAATAAATGTTAGTAATTATAGCAATGTGTGGTTTATACTTTTCGATTCCAAGTAACTGGAATGACGACAACTCTGTAACCAAATAATCTGTAGGCTGTACTTCTTGTGCTACTTTAGATGCAACATAACCAATATTGCCGGATAATCTTCCAGTTAAGCGACTTTTTTTAAACATATCTCCAATGAGAGAAGTAACTGTCGTTTTACCGTTTGTACCCGTTACAGCTATGATTGGTGCTTCAGAGATTAGATAACTTAACTCAACTTCTGTTAAAATTTTCAAACCTCTTTTCACTGCTTCATCAATAATAGATACTGTGTAAGGTATTCCAGGATTTTTAACAATTATTGGATTACTATCAAGCAATGTTAATGGATGACTTCCACTTACAACAGAAATGCCCATAGATTCTAAATCTTTTGCATGAGCATCTTGTGATAAGTCTTTCCCATCATTGACAGTCACATTCGCACCTAATTTACTTAATAATTTAGCTGCTTCATAACCACTTTTTGCCAAACCGACGACTAATACATTTTTATTTTCTAACCCTGTGTAATTAAGCATCTTAATGCACTCCAATCCATAAACCGATTAAACCTGAAATCAGACCAACAGCCCAAAATACTGTAACTACTTTCCATTCGCTCCAACCTATCAATTCAAAATGATGATGAATCGGACTCATTTTAAATATACGCTTTCCAGTCAATTTAAAGCTAGCGACTTGTAACATAACAGATAATGTTTCAATTACGAATACTAAACCTATAAAAATTAATGATAATTCCTGGTTAAGCATGATTGAAATCGTAGCAAATATACCACCTAAAGCTAAGCTACCTGTATCTCCCATAAACACTTTAGCGGGGTTAATGTTATATGGTAAAAATCCTAAAAGTGCAAACAACATAATGATACAGAAAATACCAATTGCCGTTTCTCCTAACACAAAGCTCATGATGGCATACATTGTAAATCCTATAATTGACAGTCCAGTTGCTAATCCATCTAAACCATCTGTTAAATTTACTGCATTAGAAAAACCTACTTGCCAAAAAACAATGAAAATAACATATGCAAATGATAGTGGAATTGCTACATTCGTAAATGGAATATGTATGCTCGTAGAAAAATTCACCAAATGAAATACATTACTTAAAATAAAGAAAATAATCGCAATACCAATTTGCGCCAAAAACTTCTGTTTACTTGTTAAACCTTGGTTATTCTTTTTAACAACAATAATATAATCATCTATAAAACCAATTAACCCAAAACCAATCGTCACAAATAATAACAGTATGATTGGATTAGATTGATCTACAAATATAATAGCAACCAAAGACGTTATCACAATACTTAATAGAAATGTTAGTCCACCCATCGTTGGTGTACCAGTCTTCTTCATATGGCTTTGTGGACCTTCTTCTCGAATACTTTGACCAAATTTCATCCTTTTTAACGTAGGTATTAAAACAGGTACCAAAACAAATGTAATCACTAGCGCTAATAACGCATATACAAAAATCATAACTATCTCCTCTTCTTAATCCAGACTTTTTTAACCACTAATATATTATCAATTTTTCAATTAAATAAACAAAGTTGTAATCAAAATTTATAATTTTTCTTTTTTACGGCATAAGAGGCCAGTATAAAAAGTTTGCCTATAACAAACAAGTTAATCTGACCTCGTCTACCTTAAAATTCTCTATCAACACTTATTTATAAAGATTAAATGAAGATGTTGTTTTCTATCACAGCATTACTTTAGTAAAAACAAATAGTGACAATACATCCTTATTTAATGTAGCCATTCTTTTTAGTCCGACTTATCCTTGTCAGTTTTACTGTCAGATTTCTTCTTATCATCTGAATTTGAATCAGAATTATTCGTCGAATTGCTGTCTACATTCTCTGATGAAAATTCTACGTCTATTTTATCTTTTTCAGTAAGTTTTTGTCCCTTACTAATTGATTGGTGGGAAACAAAACCGCTACCTTTTAAATTCACTTTAATATTTGTTAGGTTTTCAAAAGCAATGACATCTTCTTTCGTCCATCCTGTCATGTCAGGCATAGTTAAGTCTCCATCTGTTAATAACAGTACTTTACTATGAGGTAAGACTTTATTCCCTGCTTTTATAGATTGTGCTTTTATTTGTGTACCAGAACCGATAGTAACTGGTTCTAATGATTTTGCACTCACATTATCAATAGCTTTTTGTTTGTCTTGACCTTCAACATCTGGCACTTTACTATACTCTGCATTAGATGTGTCATCTTTTGATTTACCTACATTTAAATATTTCAAAGTATTTTCCATTATTGGTTTAAACGCTTTACTAACACCTAATTCATAAGCTTCTTGGTCATTTTTTTGTGCCAAGCTCATACCAGCGTATACAATAACTTTAGGATTTTTCTTCGGCGCGTCACCCATAAAACTTACAAAATATGGGTTTGGGCCTTTAACGTATCCACCACCATTAGGCGCAGCGACTTGTGCTGTACCAGTCTTACCTTCGACCTCATAACCATCAATACGATAGTTTGCAGCGTGACTCTTCTTACTATTCACAACTAAATCCAATTGCTTTTCAACTTTTTCAGCAGTTTCTTTTGTTATTGGTTTGCCTGCAATTTGTTTTTGACCTTTATAAAATTGTCTTTTACTAACAGGATTTTCAACGCTATTCACAAACCATGGTTTTAACATATTACCATCATTAAAGAACGCTGATTGTGCTTGTAACATTTGAACAGGTGTTACAGTTGTCGATTGACCAAATGATGACGTTTTTTGTTGCAACTCATTACTCCATCCAATTTGACCAGGTGCTTCTCCATCAAACATACCTTTAGTTGATTTTCCAAATCCAAATCGTTCATACCAAGATTTCATTTTGTCTGCACCAACTAAATCTTGTAAATGCATCATCAATGTATTAGATGAATAAGTAAATCCGAGTGACATTGGGATTTCACCCCAACCGACTCTATTCCAGTCTGAAATACGTGAACCCATAATATCTCTATGTCCAGATTTATATTTCTTATCAGGATCAAAAGCACCTTCTTGAATAGCAGCTGCTAACCCATATGATTTAAATGTTGATCCAGGCTCGTATGTGTTTTGATATAGGTCATTTGCCCACTTTTTACCAAAGTCTTTACCAGTTTCAGGATTAAATGTTGGTCGCTGACTGTATGCTAAAATTTCTCCAGTTTTGGCATCCATGACAACCGCAAATAAATCTTTCGGCTGGTATCTTTCAACCATGCCATCTAAAGCTTCTTCAACAAATACTTGAATATTTGAATCGATTGTTAAATGGACATCATCACCACGTTTAGGCTGCTTCTCTTTTTTAGTATTCGGTGCAATATATCCCCAAATATCATGAATATATCTCAATGATCCTTTAGATCCACTTAAATAACTATCAAAAATCTTTTCAACACCAAGCGCACCTTTAAGTTCACCAGTATCCGGATTTTTCTGAGCTCTACCAATTAAGTGTGATGCAAAATTGCCATTTGGATAAAAGCGTTCTGTTTCAGGCAATAAAGAAATACCAGGCAAATTCATTTTCTCTATTTTTAATTTGTCCTGATACGTTAAATTTGTTCCTTTGCGTCCAAATTCAATTTGGAAAGCTTTCTTTTGACTAAGTCTCTTTTCAATTTCCTCTGGCTTCATATCAATGACTGTAGATAATTTCTTTGCAGTCTCTTTTTTATCAACTACATGCCTAGGTTTTTTAGAATTGGCACTCGCCTTTTTATCTATTACTGCAACAAGTTTATATCTTTCTACATCTTCTGCTAGCACTTTACCATTACGATCATATATCTTTCCTCGTTCTGGTTGTTGTGCATTCTTAACTAAATACTTTTCATTTGCCTTCATGACTAAATCTTGACCATTAGAATGTCCAGTAATCATGATATATGAAATTCTTAAAACCAATATAAAAAAGAGCAGTCCGAATAAACCAACAAGTAGGACTGCCCCTATTTTATTTTTTTTAATTTTAATTTTTTGCTTCGCCATTACTACGCACTACCTTTACATTATCGTTCTCAAGGCTCATCCCCTGTTTCTTAGCCTTTTCGTATATGCGTTCATAAGAAGAATTCTTTTTGATTTCAGATTGTAAAGCACTGTTTTCACTTGATTGTTTATCTATTTTATAATCTAAATCTGCAATCTTTCCTCGCGTATCATACGCATCCATTTTTAAAGATAGCATATAAATACTTAACATAGCAATTACAGTAATCAAAGTTATGTATAAAACTTTTTCAAATTTAGTTAATTGTACAACCACTTTTCTCGAAACAGTCTTCTTTTCGGGCTTAGTTTGTGGTTGTTGCTTCGGTATACTATTATAAACTTGTTCGTCATATGGTTGGTACACTTTTTCTACAGCCATTATAAATTGCTCCTTATTTAAGTATTTCAGCTACACGTAATTTCGCGCTTCGTGCTCTGTTATTGTCATCTAAATCTTCTTCTGTAGCGGTAATCGGTTTACGATTAACACGCTTTAACTTAGGTGTATATGCTTCTGGTATAACTGGTAATCCTCTTGGTACCTCTGGACCTTTTTCATATTCTTGGAACACCTGTTTACATAAACGATCTTCTAAAGAATGGAAAGTGATTACCGAAATCCTGCCTTCTACTTTCACTAATTCAATCGCTTGTTCTATTGAATCTTCAAAAGCTGACAATTCATCGTTTACTGCAATTCGTAGTGCTTGAAATACTCGTTTTGCAGGATGTCCGCCTTTTCTTCTTGCTTTTGCAGGAATACCTTCTTTTATAATGTCAACTAATTCTAATGTTGTTGTTATTGGTTGTTGTTCGCGATGTGCTTCAATTCTACGAGCTATCTGTTTTGAAAATTTCTCCTCGCCATAGCGATAAAAAATCTTCACTAACGCTTCATATGACCAATTGTTAACAATTTCATATGCTGTTAGTTCTTGTGTTTGATCCATACGCATGTCTAATGTTGCGTCATGGTGATAACTGAATCCTCGTTCTGGAATGTCGAGTTGTGGGCTTGAAACACCCAAGTCGTAATAAATTCCATCTACTTTTTCAATGTTTAAGTCTTTTAATATTTGAGTTAATTCACGGAAGTTGCTATGAACAAAAGTCACCTTGTGCAAATGATCCTTTAATACCTCTTTAGCATTATCAATTGCAGTTTGGTCTTGATCGATTGCTATTAATCTTCCGTCGTCATTTAATTGATTTAGTAAATAAAGGGCATGTCCCGCTCCACCTAGCGTACAGTCAATGTACACACCATTTTCTTTTACATTTAAATAATCAATGGTTTCGTTTAACATAACGCTGATATGATGAAACACTTCAATTCCTCCATTTTAAAAATCAAAATCTATTAAATCTTCAGCAATATCTTCGAAACTTTCTTCAGATTCTTCATAGAAATCATTCCAAGTTTCTCTATCCCAAATCTCAATACGATTTGAAACACCGATTACTGTACATTCTTTAGTTAAATTAGCGTATTTCCTCAAGTTTTGAGGGATGTTAATACGCCCTTGCTTATCAAGTTCTACTTCAACAGCTCCAGAGAAGAACATACGCATAAACTTACGTGCGTCTTTTTTTGTCATAGGTAAGGTTTTCATTTTCTCTTCAATCTGTTGCCATTCGTCTAGAGTGTAACCGAATAAACATTTATCAAGGCCTCTTGTGATAATAAAACGCTCATTTAAGTCATAACGAAACTTGGACGGTATAATCATACGTCCTTTTGTATCTAATTGATGATCGTATTCTCCCATGAACATTTTTTATCACCTCACCTTATATATAATTTACCACATCTCCCCACTATCCACCACTATTTATACAAAATTTGTGAAATTTATTTTAAAAAACAAAAAAATGCCCGATTTATCATTAAGATAAATCGGGATAAACCCTTGGTATATTAAGGTTTTATAATAATATGATCAAAAGTGTAAGAAAGTGGTGGATAGGTGGAGGGCTTGAACACATCTGTCCCAAAATCATTCAAAATTTGAAGTGGATTCCATATTCTTTCTTGTAATCCTCCCATTGGATGGAGTGTTTCTTGAATTTCTCTAAATTGCTTCATACTGATGTCGTTTTCTCTTTCAATGTTTAAAAGATAACGTTTTAACAAATAATCATACTGTTGTATATGAATTTCATTATTTTTATTCACAAGGTTAATATTATTTTGATTCCCCGCCACTTCATCTAATAAGTCTTGGTATAGACGACGCTGTTGTTCTATCATACCTTCTACCTTTTCAATAAATTGATCTGATGCTTGTTCTCTAATAAACTTACTTCTTTCTCCTTCAACACCATCGACTAACACTTTTTCTAATGGAATATTGTATTTCGAAAGTAATTTTTCAATACGGTCATTTAAATAAGTAATTCTAAGCCTTGGCATCACGATAGGCATTTCAACATCAAATAGTTCAAATACATCTTTTAGTTCAGCCCAGTACTTAATTTCACTCGGCCCTCCAATAAATGCCACCGTGTTAAATAGCCATTCTTCCATTAATGGTCTTGTCACTACATTATTAGAAAATAATTCAGGTTGATTTTCCGCAATATTTATAATTTCTTCCTTTATAAATGTCTTATCTGTTTTATTTAATTTAAAATGCTTACCATCATACGAAACTAATTGACGCAAATTTTCATCATGTAAGAATAAATGAACATTTGTATCTGTTTGTATCATCGCCTTCAAACCTTGATTTTGAGTGCGTTGTTGTGTTGCTCTAAATGCATCATCAAGCAATTGATGTTTTTTCAAAATCTTTTTAAACATAGGCGCTTCCATTTTTCTTAACGGCTCAAACTGCGCATCTACAAATAGAACGCCATATGCTTTAAATGTTTCATGCAGTAGTGCTTTAAACATATCAGTCCACGAGTCATATTGGTCAATAATTCTGTCACAAATTTCCAGTAGACCTTGTGTATGAACAGTTTCTTTCATATGAATGAACATCGTTTTTAAAGTTTGTTTCAACTCAGCCTTATCAGGATAATATCTAGAGACAGTCGTCTCTGGCATCTCCATTGTATGATATTTAACCTTATGCAGTGACCCATGATTTTCGTTATAAACAAATGTATGATTCACTTCATCGAAATCATGATCTTCTCCTGCAATCCAAAAAACGGGTACTACTTGTTGCTTATGTGTATCCGTTAATTCCTTAGATAAAGTAATGATTGAAAATATTTTATGGAATGTATACAATGGTCCCCCGAAAAGCCCTGCTTGTTGTCCACCAATCACAACTTTTGAACCATTAGCTAAATGTTGTATGTTTAATTCTTGTTCACTAGAAAGCTTTAAATCACTCATATATTCACGAATAACATTCGCTAATGCCGCTTCTCTTCCATTATTTTCTTTAGACATTCTTTTTTCAAAACTAATTTGTTGAGCTGCATCATATTGAAATAATCCTGTTATTACAGGATCACTGCTCTTTATTTTTGGTATAAACTGATCTTTTTCATTTAAACTAACTACTTTACAGTCCATGTTTTTTCTCCTTAAGTACGCGATTACAAACTATAGTATAAAGTCTATACCGGTGATTGACAATTTTACGGCTTGAAAATCAATTTAATCATGGAAAATTTATAATATTCATTGTTTTACATTTTCAAATCAATGAAAAACACAAGTGGTTTAATGTATAATAATAGTAGTAAACAAATAAGGGGTAGATAAATATGAGTGAAATCAAACGTCTTGAAATAAATTACAAAACTGACGAATTATTCGAAAACTTTAGAGCGTTTGGCAACAAAGACTTATACATGGTCAATGAGTTAAACGGTCAAATGATTGATGCAAGTTCAGATTCACCTTTTTATGGCATATTTGTCGGAGATCAATTAGGAGCTAGAATGGCATTACTAAAAAAAGGGGATGTCGAAGAAATCTACTTCCCAGATTTTGAAGATTATATATTATTATGGAAGTTAGAAGTATTGCCAAAATATCAAAACAGAGGGTACGCTTCAGAATTGATTGATTTTGCAAAGAGTTTCAATATGCCAATTAAAGCCATTGGCAGAAATGATTCTAAGGATTTCTTTTTACATCATGGATTTACAGATGTGGAAGCTAAAAATATAGAAGGACATGATGTCTTATTGTGGAAACCATAAGATAATAATATTCGACACTACGAGCATGAAAATGCATCTTTTCGTAGTGTCTTTTTTACAATTACTTTCGTAGCTAATATAAGTAAATCATTTTCAAATTATTTGTCTTAACGTACAATATCATTTAATTGTTTCCATGAATTAATTTCATAATCAGGTATAATTCCTGGATTATGATCAAATCCTCTAAAATTAAACCAGCAAGTAGCTATACCCGCATTGATTCCACCTAGAATGTCAGATGTTAAAGAATCTCCAACTATAATCGAGCGCTGTCTTTCATCCTCACCAATATCATTAAAAACATAATTAAAAAATTCCGGATTAGGTTTTTGATATCCTGTTTCTTCAGATATAAATATCTTTTTAATATATTTATGCAACGGCGTCTGATTTAACCTTCTCTTTTGCGTTTCGGTTACACCATTAGTAACAATATATAGATCATGTCTTTTCGATAACTCGACAATTGTTTCTAATGTTTGATCAAAGTATTTAACTTTAGCTTCTGCTAATCCATTTCTAAATAACACATCTGCACGATGCCCATCAACTTCCATTTGATGATGTTTGAAGTAATTCACAAATCGTTCTGATAATACTTCAGACTTCGATAATTTATTTTGTTGAAAAGCTTCCCAATGTTGGTGATTGATTTTTTTAAATGTTAAAAAATCATCCTTTGTTGCTTTATGATTAAAAACATTCGCCATATAGTGAAACGCCCATTCTTCTGCATCATAAAAATCAACAATTGTATCATCAAAGTCTATCAAAATATTTTTATATCCCAATTTCCTCACCTCCTATATTGTCTATGTATCTAAATCTTAACAGAGGCTCAAATTTCTGCAAATAAAATAAACTGAGTGCATAACATTAAAGTATGCTCACCCAGTTTATTTTAAAGAATATTAATAATTATATTAGAATCCGAATAATTTACCTAGTAAACCCACACCGTTAGCAACGATGTCTACGATACTTGTGCCTAACTTCACACTATCATGTTGTTGTGCAGCTTGCACAGTATTTGCGATTGCTTCTGCTAGTCCAGTCATTTAAATCTCTCCCTCACCTTTGAAATAATACTTATTACTTACATAACATATTGAAATTAGAACCCGAATAATTTACCTAGTAAACCTACGCCATTTTCAACGATGCTCACAATGCTTGTGCCTAATTTTGCGCCGTCATTATTAATTGCTGCAGTTACGGTATCTTTAATTGCGTTAAATAAACCTTCCATTGAAAACACTCCTTAAAATTTAAATTTGAAGATAACAAAAACGTGCGTAGCTTTTAAATCACCGAAATGTTATTCGCTTAACGTTTTGTTGTTGTTATTTTAAAATAAATTTGATGCAATTAGTTTGTTTATCCGCACAACATCTTATAATGTACTTAACTGTATTTTAAAGAGAAAAGATATACAGTTAGGCATTCAAAAATGTATTTAACACAATTAAGTTGCCTAAATTCGTATTTAAGTCTTATTGAACCTTTTTAGATAAATAGCTCTATAATAGTGAAAAATATAAACTTTTTTTATTTACAAGGTATTGCTAATTTAAGTTCATTTAGATATAATAATTCTTGTGTTGTTAAACGTGTCCTGGTAGCTCAGCTGGATAGAGCAATGGCCTTCTAAGCCATCGGTCGGGGGTTCGAATCCCTCCCAGGACGTTTATAGTATTTTTATACGCATTACTAAACAAAAGAGTTCCGTGATTACGGGGCTCTTTTTGTTTTGAATTTCAGTAATATAGTATGATGCGTCACCAAAACGTCCCCGCATAACCCCAGAAAATACAGTGATTAAAACAAGCACGCATATTCGTTATAGAATTTTTTGACACACAATTGACACGCGTCTGACACTTGTTTACACATTTTTAATTAAGTAATTTTGCGCTAAAATTTCATCTATACTGCACCTGAACTACACCAAAACTACACCAAGATTTTTATCACTCACCATTTGTATGCGTAGAAATTTTTATTATTATATTATTCCTATAGATTTTGATACTATTCAAAATTTTAGGGACTTTTCAGGGACCCGAAATTCTATAATTATATACATGTAAAAATAACCACGTCCATCGAGACGTGGTTTTCTAATTATTTAATTCACTAATTATTCTTCTTAATTTTCATCACTAAATATACCATTGGCAAATTTATAAAGTAGTTCAGCGTTTTTCAATGACATATTGTCTAATGATCTTTCATTTTTTCTCATTCTGTGTATTGTGCTTTGTGGCACTCCTGTTTGTTTTGATATATGTAAACTGCTCAAATCACTGTCTAATAGTTTTTGAATTTGATTTCTCATTTTGTACCCCCTTGTAAATCTTCAATCATTATTTAAATTAAATAATTACTTTTCCACATATTCCAATATTTAGGTTGCAAAGCATACTCAAGAATCATTAATTTTGAGATTTAAATGTCAATTATGTGTCTATCAATCCATTATACATACTCTAAAAACGTAATAGTACACACTCTTCTTATTAATAGGCCATAGCTATCATGATATAATTAGTGAAGAAAATCACATAAGAAAGGTTGTAAATCATGAGACTTCAAAAAGCACCTCTTGTAACGTCAGGACTAGTCTTAGGATTATTAGGCCTGGGCAATCTATTAAAAGACTTATCTCTTAGTTTAAACGCTGTTTGCGGAATCTTTGCTTTCTTGATTTGGATTCACCTTTTATGTACTATGCTCAAATATTTTAATAATGTGAAAGAACAATTAAACAGCCCTCTTGTTTCATCAGTGTTCACAACATTTTTCATGTCCGGCTTTTTAGGTACTACTTATTTAAATACATTTTTTAGTAACATCACATTTATCAATAATTTAATAACGCCTATTTGGATTTTATGCCTTGTGGGAATTATGACGCATATGATTATTTTTTCAATCAAATATTTAAAAGATTTTTCACTTGAGAATGTTTATCCATCATGGACTGTACTTTTTATTGGAATTGCTATCGCAGGATTGACGGCACCCGTCAGCGGATATTTTTTCATAGGTCAATTAACAGTAATATATGGCTTTGTAGCTACTTGTATTGTCTTACCTATAGTTTTCAAGCGATTAAAAGCATTTCCATTGCAGACGTCAATCAAACCAAACACATCGACAATTTGTGCACCATTTTCTTTAGTCGCTGCAGCATATGTTATAGCCTTTCCTAAGGCGAATACTTTTATCGTAATTATACTTTTACTATTAGCTCAAATATTTTATTTTTACATCATTATACAATTGCCTAAATTACTAAAAGAACCTTTTTCGCCAGTATTTTCAGCTTTCACATTCCCTTTAGTAATCTCTGCAACTGCTTTAAAGAACAGTTTGCCTGTACTTATGTTTCCAGTCATTTGGAAAGGTCTTTTGTTTATCGAAATGTTATTAGCCACTGTAATAGTACTTAGAGTCTTTATAGGATATCTTCACTTCTTTTTAAAAAAGGAAAATCAAGATAAATTTCTTCGTAATGCGTCTCAGTAACACTAATACCAAGAATTAACACGCATATTTAATAACTAAAAAAGAGGCAGCTAATCTTGCCTCTTTTTAGTGTATATCAATGCCTTTTTGATTTAATATCATCTTATGTATGAACAACAATGATACCTTCTGACTAAAGCTGTAGTAACTATACTAGAACATCTAGTTCATAAACACGTTTCACTCTAAGCTTTATTTAAATAATATATAAGCAGCAAACGCCAAGGCTAATATACCAATAAAATAATTAATAAAGATTTTTATTTTAGTCTTTGTAATAGTTGACAAATTTTATCACCTCTAAATATCGATAAATTAAACACCGTTATTTTTCCTTTGCCTATCTTTTATCATTTCAGAAGGTACTCCGAAAATAAACATCAGAATAAATAATATAATTGGCAAATGTGGTATGTTTTCTAGCAAATACCATCTTAAATTCCAATCAAATACCATATTTGCATACGCCACAAAATATTTACTAAATAATAATACTACGCATATCCCAGTTAGTGTATCTAAAACCTTTGTCAAATGTGTCATTTATAGCCATCCTTTATATATGCTATTTTCACAACCATATGCGTCATGTGTTACAAAAACTGTTTACAGCAAACACCATATTTACCACGATAAATATAATATACCATAGATCTAACATTACATTAAAAACAAATTTTAAAAATATCATTATTAAATAGAACATTGTATCAATTACTTACTAGTGTTGTCATTAACGCCATTATTTTGTTAATCAAAGATAATAATGCACCTCGCTTAGTTTAGTATTTCTACAAACCTACGAGATGCATAAAATCCAGTTAGTATTTTTTATAATATAGCATTTCAAATTATGAATAAATTAGTACTTGCGTAATTAGTACTCCGCCACCGAAAATCAATACAAAAGCAACTACCGGCCATACAAATCGGAACCAATGTGAATATCGCATGTTTAACATTTGAAGTGTAGCCATAACAAGTCCAGTCGGCGCTAAGAATAACATCGCATATTGACCAAATTGATATGTCGTAACGATGACGAATCTTGGTATACCTACTGTATCAGCTAGTGGTGCAAAGATAGGCATTGATAATACCGCTAAGCCAGAAGATGATGGCACGATAAAACCTAAACAGAAGAATATAAATAGTAATACGATGATAAATAATGGTCCACTCATATGTTGAACTAAAGATGATGAAAAGTGTAAGATCGTATCTGAAATCATACCTTCATTCAACACTAAATTAATACCTCGAGCTAAGCCAATAATTAAAGATACACCTACTAAACTTGATGCGCCATTGACAAATGCATCTACAGTTCCTTTTTCTCCCAATCCAGATTTACCTGTCCCAGCAATAAACATTATTATAATTGTAAATATTAAAAATGCTGAAGCCATAACTGGGAACCACCAACCTTGCGTCATAACTCCCCATACCATAATTGGAAATGGTAGTACAAATAATGTAAGGATTATCTTCTTACGCAAAGTAAAATGGGCACTATCGTCATCTTTTAATACAGACCATTGCTGTTCAAAAGCATCTTTGTCTTCATAAGAATATGATGCTTTAGGATCTTTTTTAATTTTTTTACAGTACCAATATAAATAACTAATAACAAAAATCGCACCGACAATACAAGCACCTATTCTCCAATACAACCCATCCGTAAAAGTTGTACCAGCAGCATTAGAGGCAATTACAACCGAGAACGGGTTAATAGTTGAAAATGTACTACCGACAGAGCTGGCAAGGAATATGGCACCAACTGAAACGATAGAATCGTATCCTAACGCTATAAATATAGGGACTAAAATCGGATAGAATGCTACAGCTTCTTCTTCAATACCACACAACGTCCCGCCGATAATCATTAGTATTGATACAAACACAATTAGCATAAATTCATGCCCTTTTGTTTTCTTAGTTAAAGCTAGCAATCCCGATTCAAAAGAACCACTGGCTTGAACTACGCCAATAAGTCCCCCTAATACAAGAATGAATACCATGATATCGACCGCTTCTATCGTACCTTCAACCATGCTACTTGTTATTTGTTCTGGTCCAGCTGGATGTTGCTTTAATCTTTCATAAGTATCCGGAATTGATACCGGCTTATTAATTGCACCTGATTTAAATTGTTCAATCTTAATTTTAACCCCCATTTTGTCTAATTCCTGTTGCGTACCTGGAACCTTTTTCACTTGGTTATGAGGGTTAACTATCTTTAGTTCTTGGGATGAAGGTTCGTAAGAAAGTTTAGAATATGCACCAGCAGGAATAATCCATGTTGCTATAACTGCAACAACCGTTAAAATGAATAAAATCATAAATGCACCTGGCATTTTTAATTTAAATCGCTTTTTCTTTTCACTTTCATTAATTGTATTTTCCACGGTTTCATCTCCTTCGACATTTAACCTAGCATTTCTACCTTAAAGATTTTATAAATATAAATTAAGAAAGTGCACCCCGCATCAAAATAGAGGCATTATTTTCAGGGGTGCACATAAATAATAAAAATCATGCATTTGACATATAGTAATTGAAAAGCGTTTCAATTCAATTACTTTTTAATCACAGTACCTACTTTACCCTCTAAGGCAGCATCTAATTCATTTAATGATGTTATAAGCACACTTCCTTTTGGATTGTTTTCAATAAATGATATGGCTGCTTCAATTTTTGGTAACATACTTCCTTTTGCAAATTGATTTTCGTCTATATATCGTTTTAATTCATCAACATTTGTTGTTTTCAAAGGCTGTTGGTTTTCAGTGTTAAAATTAATATATACATAATCAATTGCTGTTAAAATAATCAATTGATCGCATTGAATATTAGCGCCCAACAACGCACTTGTTTTATCTTTGTCTATAACTGCATCAATACCTTTAAAACCATCATGTTGCTCTCTAATTACTGGTATCCCTCCACCACCAGCAGCAATAACGAGTGTATCATTTTTAATAAGTGTTTTAATACTCTCTAATTCAATAATAGAGATGGGTTGTGGTGAAGGAACAACACGTCTATACCCTCTTCCAGCATCTTCAACAAATGTAAATCCTTTTTCTTTTTGAATTTGTTCAGCTTCTTCTTTGTTGTAAAATAACCCAATTGGTTTTGAAGGATTGTTAAATGCCGGATCATTTTCATCAACTTCAACTTGTGTCACTAGCGTTACCACTTGTTTATCCATTCCAATAGAATGCAATTCGTTTTGTAAGCTTTCTTGTAATTGATAGCCGATGTAAGCTTGACTCATTGCGCCACATTCAGCAAATGGAAATGCCGGACCTTGGTTGTGTTCTGCAGCATAGTTAAGTCCCAAATTAATGCTTCCAACCTGTGGCCCATTACCATGACTAATAACAATCTCATGTCCTTTTGTTATTAATCCTACTAATGATTTCGCAGTATTTTTAACAAGCTCGAGTTGTTCTTGAGGTGATTTACCTAAAGCATTACCACCTAATGCTACTACTATTTTCGCCATCATATTCACTTCCTTATATCATTTAAAATTCACCCAATGTAGCAACCATGACTGCTTTGATTGTATGCATTCTGTTCTCAGCTTCTTGGAATACAACTGAAGCTTTACTTTCGAATACTTCATCTGTAACTTCCATTTCTCGAATACCATATTTTTCAAAAATTTGTTGTCCAATTTTCGTATCAGCATTGTGGAAAGATGGTAAGCAATGCTCAAAAATAACATTTGGATTACCAGTTTTATCCATCATTTCTTTATTTACTTGATAAGGTTTCAATAATTCAAGTCGTTCTTTCCATACTTCATCAGGTTCACCCATTGATACCCAAACGTCAGTGTAAATTACATCCGAACCCTTTACACCTTGGTCAATATCATCTGTGATTAATATGTTGCCACCATTTTCAGCGGCAATATTTTTACAGCGCTTTAATAATTCATCTGTTGGATTTAATTCTTTTGGACAAACTAAATGGAAGTTCATACCCATAATGGCAGCACCTTGCATTAATGCATTTGCAACGTTATTACGTCCATCTCCAACATATGTAAAGTTAATATCTGCATAATCTTTTTTTAAAACTTCTTTTGCTGTTAAGAAATCAGCAAGAACTTGAGTAGGATGATCTTCATCAGTTAAACCATTCCACACTGGTACGCCTGAATATTCAGCTAAAGTTTCTACTGTTCTTTGTGAAAAACCACGGTATTCAATGCCATCATACATTCCACCAAGCACACGTGCAGTATCTTTAGTTGTTTCTTTTTTACCCATTTGTGATCCAGTTGGGCCTAAATAAGTTACATTAGCACCTTGATCATGCGCTGCAACTTCAAATGCACATCGCGTTCTTGTAGAATCTTTTTCAAATAACAGTGCAATATTTTTATTTTTTAACATAGGCTTTTCAGTGCCAATATATTTAGCACGTTTTAAATCCTCGGAGAGTGTTAATAAGAATTCTACCTCTTGTCGTGAAAAGTCTAATAAAGTTAAAAAACTTCTGTTTCGTAAATTTTTCATTAATAACAACTCCTTTTATTTTAGTTACACCTAAATTGTAAGCGCATACAAAATAAACACAACCTACTATTAAAATTTGTAATATTTTATCAATAATTAAATGAACATTTTATTAATATTAAATTTAAGTAGTAGGAAATTATTAAAATAAGTACTACATTTAAAGTATAACTATTTTTCAAGTAGTTAGAAAATTCAATTATCAAACAATTTAATGCAATTGATTATGGAATAATTCTAACGTGTCGTTTTTAATATATAACTCCCGCCTACTTTATTAGGTACTGTTTCTGTCCAAAACTTAAAAATGATAAGTTTTGCTTAAATAACACTACTAGCCGTTTAAGTTTATTTAACATAGTTTTAGCTTTTATTTAATTCCGAATCGGTGTGATAGCTTATATACTTTGGGTAATTCACGCAAAGGAGATTTTCATATGAAAAAGAACATCATGAATAAATTAGTTTTATCAACAGCATTGTTACTTTTAGGAACTACATCAACACAACTTCCTAAAACACCAATCAGTTTTTCATCTGAAGCAAAAGCCTATAATATTAGTGAAAACGAGACTAATATCAATGAGTTAATAAAGTATTATACACAGCCTCATTTATCACTATCCGGAAAATGGTTGTGGCAAAAACCTAATGGTACCATTCATGCAACATTACAAACGTGGGTTTGGTATACGCATATTCAAGTATTCGGCCCTGAAAGTTGGGGAAACATTAATCAATTAAGAGATAAATATGTAGATATATTTGGAACTAAAGACGAGGATACAGTGGAAGGTTATTGGACTTATGATGAAACATTTACTGGTGGTGTTACACCAGCCGCCACTTCATCTGATAAGCATTATAAATTATCTTTAAAATATAGAGATAAACTACAAACTATGATTGGTGGACTTGAGTTTTACCAAGGTAACAAACCAGTAATAACTTTAAAAGAACTGGATTTCCGCGTTCGTCAAACTTTAATTAAGAACAAAAAACTATATAACGGAGAATTTAATAAAGGTCAAATTAAAATTACAGGTGGTGGTAATAATTATACGATCGATTTAAGTAAGAAATTAAAATTAACTGACACAAATCGTTATGTTAAAAATCCTCGAAATACAGAAATTGAAGTCATTCTTGAAAAATCTCGTTAGTATCATTCATTGAGTGAATACAAATAGACTGAATGATTTAATTGATTTCTCTCTTTTTATAAACTTATTATTCCTCGTATATAACATTCCTCGTAAAGGAGATTTTCTAATGAAAAACAACCTCACAAAAAAAATCATTTTATCAATAGCATTGACTATGATAGGCACAGCTACAATTCAATCCCCACACTCACCTATTAGTATGTCATCTAATGCAAAAGCTTATTATATTGACCAAGAGGAAACAAATGTAAGTGAATTGACTAAATATTACACACAACGCCATTTAACTTTTTCAAATAAATGGTTGTGGCAAAAGGAAAATGGTACAATCCATGCAACATTGTTACAGTTATCATGGTTTAGTCATATTCAAGTGTTCGGTCCTGAAAGTTGGGGTAATATTAATCAATTAAGAAATAAATATGTAGATATTTTTGCTTTAAAAGATTATGAAACTTGGCACACTTATATGTTAGCTCAAGAAACATTTACTGGTGGTGTTACACCAGCAGCGAAACCTAGCGATAAACATTATAAATTGAACCTAACATATAAAGATAAATCAGGAACATTTATTGGCGAACATCCATTTTACACAGGTAATAAACCCGTATTAACTTTAAAAGAAGTTGATTTCCGAATCCGTCAAACATTAATTAAAAACAAAAAATTATATCATGGTAATTATAATAAAGGCCACATTAAGATTACAGGTGGCAGCAACAACTATACAATAGATTTAAACAAAAGATTAAAATCAACTGATGCAAATAGATATGTTAAAAACCCTCAAACTGCACACATCGAAATCCTCCTTGAAAAATCTAACTAACATCGAAATCGGAGCAAACAGAAATAAGCACTATGGTTACATTGACACCGTTCATTTTTATATTTGTTAATCCTCATATTGATGAATACGCAGAAAGGAGAAGTTCGAATGAGAAAGAGCAATATTAAAAAACTAATTTTAATGACAACATTGTTATTATTAGGAACAACAGCTACACAAATCCCTAATTCGCCACTAAATGTTTCTACTGACGCTAAAGCTTATTATATTGACCAAAACGAAACGAACATCAATGAGTTAATTAAATATTACACACAAAAGCCTCTGACATTTTCAAATAGATGGTTATACCAATATGATGACGGCAACATTTATGTTGAATTTAAGCGTTATTCTTGGTCAGCTCATATACGATTATGGGGTGCCGAAAGTTGGGGCAACATTAATCAATTAAGAGACCGCTATGTAGACGTATTTGGTTTAAAAGACGAAGACACTAGCCAGTTATGGTGGGTATATCGTGATACATTTACAGGTGGTGTAACACCTGCTGCATCATCTTCTGATAAACCATATAGTCTTTTTGTCCAATACAAAGATAAACTACAAACAATTATTGGTGCACATAAGATGTACCAAGGTAATAAACCAATATTAACGTTGAAAGAAATTGATTTTCGAGCACGAGAAGCGCTAATTAAAAATAAAATATTATATCATGAAAATCGCAATAAAGGTAAGCTTAAAATTACCGGTGGCGGCAATGACTATACAATTGATTTGAGCAAAAGATTACATTCTGATCTTGCAAATGTTTATGTTAAAAATCCTCAAAAAATAACAGTCGAGGTCCTCATCGATTAAATGATATTGCATGACTTGTATTGCAAATTCCAAGGATAAACAATATAGTAATGATACTTCGACATGTATCAACAATATATACGCAATAAAAAATTAGTCTACAAAATATAAAATGGCATTTGGAGTCAATCAGAAATGCCAAATCATTCTCTGTGTTGGGGCCCCGCCCCAACTCTCACATTATTGTAAGCTGACTTTTCGTCAGCTTCTGTGTTGGGGCCCCGCCCATAATTGAAAAATGTTTGTTACATGGGCATTTTTGTTTGGTCAATGTCTGTCTATATAATATTGTAGAGCCTAAGTCGTGGTTACGTCTTAGGCTCTACTCTTAATTTAATGATTCAATGATGACTGCTCTTTTAATGAAGTATAATAACTATATAGTTTTATAATCGTTCTAAATCTAGCATCTTCTATTTTCGTTTTACCGTTCCTCAAATCTTGTACGGTCTGATACGGCACCCCTGAATTTTTCGATATTTTGTAGCCTGATTCAGACTCAAACAAAGACTGAATAGCGTTGATAATTTCATTCAACTGTGTCATTTTTAACCCTCTTTCTTCTATTAACGATATACAATGTTGTTATTAAAACAGTCAGTGTATGAATGACTTCATTTCCTAAAAATATATTCAGCCATAAAATAATTAGAAATGCGATATAAAATAGTTTCATTATAATCCCCTATCACTTTTACATTTATCACTTTCCACTTGGTTTCAACATTAAAAGCTAACCTAAGTTTAAGATTCTCTTATAACTCCTATAACTAGATGTCTACATTTTTCCTTGTATAACATATTTTACAATGTTTTATAATATTACACTACACCCTTTTACATTTTTATACGAAATTACAATACTTTGTTAAAATTAATTCGCACAAATATTCCAAGACAATTATTTTTTCTCTATTCATAATTGATTAATTATACTAGTTAATATACAGTTAACTTTTATTTAATAGTTAATTAATTGATTTAATTCTAAGATATTTGTATTTTTATATTGTAATCGATTACATTTTAAAGTTAAAT
>OKEG01000073.1_pt1 | contig 57420 bp, 46 predicted proteins | sample 1614111 | NCBI WGS metagenome assembly OKEG01 (sample SAMN04436907, study PRJEB24849) | human gut metagenome | biome: human gut; feature: NICU; material: stool | host: Homo sapiens | place: USA: Saint Louis, MO | collected 2012-04-09 | reverse complement strand
AGTTAACTTGTATCAATTAATTTCTTAGTATATTAGTTCATTTTCAAAATCTATTAAATTTAATAAACACCATCTATACCAGTTCTTCACCGCTTCTCGAAAAATAATTATATTAATGATTTCGTTAATTGAATCTTATATTTAATTATTACTGTACATCTTTTGAAGTTAGCTTTATTCTTAAATTGAAATATGTATAAAACATAGAAAGAAGGACGTTTTAACATGGAAAACACGGTTAAATATCGTAAGTTTATACTCCCTATCGTTGTAGGTCTCCTTATTTGGGCACTTACACCTTTTAAACCGGATGCTGTGGATCCAACAGCATGGTATATGTTCGCAATATTCGTCGCGACAATCATTGCTTGTATTACACAACCGATGCCAATTGGGGCTGTCTCTATAATTGGATTTACAATCATGGTACTCGTTGGCATTGTTGACATGAAAACGGCTGTCGCTGGTTTTGGTAATAATAGCATTTGGTTAATTGCTATGGCATTTTTCATTTCGAGAGGATTTGTGAAAACAGGGCTTGGTAGACGTATCGCACTTCATTTCGTCAAATTATTTGGTAAAAAAACATTAGGCTTAGCATATTCTATCGTCGGTGTAGATTTAATTCTAGCGCCTGCTACACCAAGTAATACTGCGCGTGCTGGTGGAATCATGTTCCCAATTATCAAATCACTTTCTGAATCATTTGGTTCGAAACCGAAAGACGGATCAGCACGCAAAATGGGTGCATTTCTTGTTTTCACAGAATTCCAAGGTAATTTAATTACTGCGGCTATGTTTTTAACTGCAATGGCCGGTAACCCCCTTGCACAAAATTTAGCATCTAGCACATCTAATGTTCACATTACATGGATGAATTGGTTCCTAGCTGCTTTAGTTCCTGGACTTGTTTCCTTAATTGTTGTACCTTTTATCATTTATAAAATTTATCCACCAACTGTTAAAGAAACACCTAATGCTAAAAGTTGGGCTGAAAATGAATTAGCGACTATGGGTAAAATCGCTTTAGCTGAAAAATTTATGATTGGTATTTTTGTCGTTGCATTAACACTATGGATTGTTGGTAGTTTTATTCATATTGATGCTACTTTAACGGCCTTTATCGCGCTAGCATTGTTATTATTAACAGGCGTCTTAACATGGCAAGACATTTTAAACGAAACAGGTGCTTGGAACACATTAGTATGGTTCTCAGTGTTAGTGTTAATGGCCGACCAATTGAACAAGCTTGGATTTATTCCTTGGTTAAGTAAATCTATTGCTACAAGTCTTGGTGGATTAAGCTGGCCTATAGTACTGGTCATTTTAATATTGTTCTACTTCTATTCACATTACTTATTTGCAAGTTCTACAGCACATATCAGTGCGATGTATGCAGCATTACTAGGCGTTGCCATCGCATCCGGTGCACCACCATTATTCAGTGCATTAATGTTAGGTTTCTTTGGTAACCTATTAGCTTCAACAACACACTATAGTAGTGGCCCAGCGCCGATTCTATTCTCTTCAGGTTACGTGACTCAAAAACGTTGGTGGACAATGAACTTAATATTAGGTTTCGTCTACTTTATTATCTGGATTGGTTTAGGATCACTTTGGATGAAAGTAATTGGTATATTTTAAAATATTTAAATTAGCGCTCGAATCTCATTGATTTGGGCGCTTTTTAATTTGTATTTAAAATCAATCTTTGCTAAATCAAGACTCCCTTTTTAAAATACATTCATACTTCAAATCATTGCGTGCTTCACTGAAAATTTGTATAAAGATTTAAGTCATTACGTAACATCACATAAAATACATTTTTATATAAACGCACTTCATTGATTAACATTACTTATGTATCATAAATCATCAAACAAAAAACACTTTCGCTTAAATTCATTTAATTATGAATTCAAAGAAAGTGCTTTATTTCATATTTAATGTTTCAAATTTATACGGCTGTCACTGTTACTGCACACACACCTCAGTCTCACCTTATCATGACACAAAGGAAATTGAAAATACATATAATTATCTTTCCTCGTATTTTATAGGGTTTTTGCGACCGGATGTTTCTTCAATTTAATGTATTGAGAAAGACTATATAACACAATACCTGTCCAAATAAATATAAACGTAATTAATTGATCTATACTAAAAGGCTCTTTGAAAACAAATATGCCGAGTACAAACATTATTGTTGGTCCAACGTATTGAATAAATCCTATTAGCGAAAGTGGAATACGTTTTGCCCCGGCTGAGAATAGGATTAGTGGTATTGCCGTAATAGCACCAGAAAATAACAACCAAAATGATGACATGTTCAATCCAAATGACATCTGATGTTGCTGCCATAAATAAATAACGTATATTAGTCCAGCAGGTGCGGTAACAATACATTCAATCGTAATACTGCTGATGGCATCAATATGTACTACTTTTTTCAATAATCCGTATGTACCAAAGGATAACGCTAATATAATAGAGACGATTGGGAATTCTCCAATCTTGAGCGTCATATATAATACACCGATGAATGCGAATAAAATGGCTAGCCATTCAAATTTATTGAATCTTTCTTTTAAAAAGATAAGTGCGAGCAAAATGCTAACAAGTGGATTTATATAATAACCTAAACTTGTTTGTAGTACGTGACCGTTCGTTACAGCCCAAATAAATGTACCCCAATTTAATGTGATAACATAACCCGCTACGACAATTGCTAGTAATTGAATGGGCTTGGCTAACAATTGATTCATATCTCGTTGAAATGCATTGCGTTGTTTTTGTCCAACCGCGAGTATGAAAATCATGAATATTACTGAAAATATAATACGAAAGGCTAAAATTTCAAATGCACCTATTGCATCAACGAACTGCCAATATATAGGTAGTATTCCCCACAGAATGTATGCACTGAGTGCTAAAAATATACCTTTTTTATATTCTGAATTCACTTACATACCTCCTTACTCTCCCAATTTTTATTTTACTGCATACGCTCACTTAGTTAAGCTAATATAACGATTTTACTAATAATATTTCGATAAAGATATCATTTTGTTTATATTTCCCACATTTATTCACCAATCACTAAACAATATTAATTTTATAAATAATTCTGTACAAATCAGGGTATATTGCCAGAAAGACTACCATACAACATAAAGGATGGATACAAATGACTTTACCTAAAATTGGAAAGCCTGCAACACGTGCATTAAATTCACAAGGTATATACACATTAGAAGATGTATCACAATATACAAAGTCATCTCTAATGGAGATGCATGGCGTTGGTCCTAAAGCTATATCAATATTGGAACAAGCTTTATTTCAGCACCAACTACATTTTAAAACGGAAGTTCATTCATCATTACCTTTTTTATTAACAGGAGATGTGTCATGCAATCATGCGCCTAAACGTCAACAAATGATAGATTTTATAGTTGCTACAGCAGCATTAGATATTGAATTATTACGTTCACTGGTTACAACAGAATTTATTTGGTCTGTCCCTGACCGCTTTGACATATACGGACCTCAAATGTTAATTCAAGAACTATCTAATCATTACAATCAGGTTGCTAGTCTCAATATCCACTCCAGCATCACACATGGGTGCTTAGGTTCCATGCATGGTATTGAAATATTAAAAACTGGTAAAGAGATTCATTTTGCTCATTTTTTTGAATTTGAAAATCATAAAAAGGATGCCAAGTTAAGCAAAGTGACATCTTACATTGTTGTTGGTTAATGTATCAAATTATATATATCGCAAAAAATTCTTTTTCGGTTACATGTATATTTTTATATAACAAATAATTTTGCATAACATTTTTGTTATATGAATACTTTTTACTAGAGTGCACATTGAACATACAGTATGATTAAATATCATGTTATGAAAGAAGGATATATTTTGACTGTTTTTAAAAATGAGCGCTTAAGCTGGTTACCATACATAGCTATTGTCATTTTGTTACACGTTATTGGGTTTAGTTTTTTATGGATTGCTGGAAAAGACTATCATATCTTATTTGGTATGGGGATTCTTGCATATACATTAGGTTTACGTCATGCATTTGATGCTGATCATATCGCCGCGATAGATAATACGGTTCGCAAATTATTACAGCAACGCAAAGATCCATCTGGTGTTGGTTTCTACTTTTCAATTGGACATTCATCTGTTGTATTTTTAATGGCTGTTTTTTTAGGAGTATCTGTAAAATGGGCTAAAGATGAATTACCACATTTCCAAGATATTGGTGGAACGATTGGTACACTAGTATCAGGTTTCTTTTTAGTGCTTATCGGTGTGTTGAATCTAATTATTTTAATCTCTTTAATTAACTTGTTCGCTAAATTACGTCGTGAACACATTGAAGAAGCTGAAGTCGATGCATTACTTGAATCTAGAGGATTTGTTTCTCGATTTGTAGGACCTTATTTCAAATTAATCACGCGTAGTTGGCACGTATTGCCACTTGGCTTTTTATTTGGACTTGGTTTTGATACAGCTAGTGAAATTGCGTTACTCGCTCTTTCTTCAGGCGCGTCACAACAGGCCATTTCATTTATCGGAATCTTATCTTTACCAATTTTATTCGCATCAGGTATGAGTTTGTTGGATACTTTAGATGGTGTTGTAATGAAATATGCCTATAATTGGGCATTCTTCAATCCTATTCGCAAAATCTATTACAATATAACGATTACTGCGATATCTGTTATAGCTGCATTAGTGATTGGGATGATTGAATTGCTGCAAATTCTTGCTGATAAACTAGAATTACATGGTACATTTTGGTCATTCATTGCTTCCATTGAATTTGACTACTTAGGTTATATTCTAGTCGCTTTATTTTTAATTACTTGGCTTATTTCAAGTTTAATTTGGAAGTTTGGTCGCATAGAACACAAATGGTCTAAATAAAGTAACTTGTCTTGCAATCATCTTTTTATTATTGCGTTTTTAGACACCCTGCATACTGACTCCTTTAGGGTACGCTCTCTGTTGTCATATTTTGAATCTTACTTTTAAAGATGACAGTATTGAGAGCGTATTTTTCTATCTAAAATAGATCTTGTAAAATCCAGTGCTTTCTTATTTAAAATTTTAGCATTTCTGTTTACAATTCTCTTATAGTCTTTAATACAGGAGGCGGTATACTAATGAATATTGCAAAGTTAGAAGATTATCTACAAATTGAACCAACTCGTTATGATCAACCGAGTATTGAAGCATTAAATTATTATGCGACTCGCTTTATGTTAACGGTGCCTTTCGAAAATATTGATGTTCAAAATGGTAAACCAATATCTGTAGATATCGATGCACTTTTCAATAAAATTGTTCATGATAAACGCGGTGGTTTTTGTTATGAGTTAAACACATTTTTCAAAGCATATTTACAACAAAAAGGATTTAACCCAGAATTAATGTCGGCTACCATTCATACACCCGGTGGCGGTCGTAGTCAAAACGGTTCACATGCATCACTTGTTGTTTCTATTAATAATGTCTTTTATGTAACCGATGTCGGCTTTGGAGACTTACCTCTAAATGCCATACCGATTACTTTACCAGATGATACACAGCAGATCACTGATATCAGTGGTACATTCCGCGCTATTTTCAACAGTGAGGATAAGGACATTTTCTATGTTCAAAAATATGAAAATAATCATTGGCATACAAAATACGAAGCTGAATTCAAGGCTAGAGAAATAGAAGAATTCGATCAAAACATTGAATATAATCAAACACATCCTGATTCAGTATTTGTAAAACATTTATTAATTACAATGCCACAATCATTTGGACGTGCTACAATGTCTGAAAACCATTTAACTTTAACAAAAGATGGAACGCCAGAAAAGTTAGCTATCACAAAAGATAACTATAAACAATTTTTAACAAAATATTTTGGATTAAATGTAACAATTAGTCGACTTGAAAACAGCGACAATTAATCATAAAAATACGGACGTAACTTACTTTAATGTAGGTAACGTCCTTTTTTAATACACATGTTCGTTAGGATGTGGGACAAAAATGATACAGCGCCACTAACAATTAATGATTTAGTGGTTTTCACACGTTAGCCACAGCTCGTGTGCACTTATAAATAGGCATGCATGCATAAAAAATACTAATTTCTAAAGAAAAAGTATTTCTTTATTGACACTCTGTGCAAACACAACAAAAAGGATATGGCACAAACTTCATGCCACACCCTTCTTTTGAACCGCTTCATTTTACTTAAGCAAGTGCATCTACAACATAAATGACACCTACGAATACAAATGCAATAGCAATCATCGTCGAAATAAAGACGATACCCATTAATGGATTAAATAATAAAATGACACCGAAAACAATACCTAATAAATTAAAAATCACTGAAATTAGTTTTAAGCTACCACTACCCGAAAATGTAAATAATCCAGCGATAGAGCTAAAAATAAACCAAAAAGCAAACATGTAGATAAAAAATGCCGAGCTAGCACCAACATTAAAAATGACAATAAGACCAAAGAGAATATCTACAATCCCCATAAACAGAATCCAATTTTGGTTACCACCAACTAAAGTTTTGGCTTTTCTACGATAAACAATTTGAATCACACCATTAATCAATACAAATAATCCAATTAACCATGTGATTGCATAAAAGTTTTCAATGGGGAATGTAAAAATAACAACTGCTAACATTAATAACAACACACCCATAATCAAACTAGACCATTTAATGCCTTGATTTCCTTTTTCCATAACAATCATTTCCTTTCAAAAAACGCCTTCTTTATATTTTCATTAGTGGCACTATTATTCATTGTTTAAATTCCCTCATCTTAACTTATAGAAACATTTCCTCAGTGCTAATACTGTGATGCTCAAATTAGTTGAACTGCTTTCCAATAATCCAAATTCACCCGAGAAAATCACAATATATTAATATCTTTCAACTATGTAAGATTCAAACATTGAATTGTAAGTTTAGATAAAGGCTGCTGTCCTAATTATTATTTAAAATGAAATTAAATACAAAAGGAGTGATACTATGACGATATTATCAGTGCAACATGTTTCAAAAACATACGGTAAAAAGCACACATTTCAAGCACTTAAAGATATTAACTTTGACATACAAAAAGGCGAATTCGTTGCGATTATGGGGCCTTCTGGATCAGGTAAGACAACCTTATTAAATGTACTAAGTTCAATTGACCAAATTTCTAGCGGTAGCGTGATTGCTAACGGACAAGAGCTTAATAAACTTAATCAAAAAGCACTTGCCAAATTCCGTAAAGAATCATTAGGTTTCATCTTCCAAGATTACAGTATTCTGCCGACATTAACTGTTAAAGAAAACATTATGTTACCTTTATCTGTTCAAAAAATGTCGAAGGCAACAATGGAAGAAAATTATAAAGCGATTACGACAGCATTAGGTATTTATGACCTAGGAAATAAATACCCTAGCGAATTATCTGGTGGTCAACAACAAAGAACTGCAGCAGCGAGAGCATTTGTTCACAAACCACAAATCATATTTGCAGATGAGCCAACAGGCGCACTCGACTCGAAAAGTGCAAATGACTTATTACAACGTTTGGAAGAAATGAATAAATCGTTTGATACCACTATTGTCATGGTTACACATGATCCGGTTGCAGCAAGTTTTGCAGAACGTGTCATCATGCTAAAAGATGGCCAAATTCATACACAACTTTATCAGGAAGGACGTTCTAAACAGGCCTTTTATGAAGACATTGTACATCTTCAATCAGTATTAGGTGGTGTCTCAAATGACATTTAACCATATCGTCTTCAAAAACTTACGCCAAAACTTAAAACATTATGCAATGTATTTATTTTCATTATTTTTTAGCATCGTCTTATATTTCAGTTTTACAACCTTACAGTTTACTAAAGGTGTAAATAATGACGACTCGATGGCCATCATTAAGAAAGGCGCTTTAGTCGGATCAATATTTTTATTTATCATTATTGTCATCTTTTTAATGTATGCCAATCATTTATTCGTGAAACGCCGTACACGTGAATTTGCGCTATTTCAGTTGATTGGTTTAACACGACAAAACATTTTGAAAATGTTAGCACTTGAACAAATGATTGTATTTTTAATCACAGGTGTTGTCGGTGTATTATGTGGCATTGCAGGTGCACAATTATTGCTTTCCATTGTATCTAAATTGATGTCGTTATCGATTAACTTATCGATACATTTCGAACCTATGGCCCTTGTTTTAACTATTTTAATGCTAATTATTGCGTATATACTGATTTTATTTCAAAGCAGTTTATTTTTAAAAAGACGCAGTATCTTATCAATGATGAAAGACTCAGTTAAGACTGATGTTACAACTGCGAAAGTTACAGTTATAGAAGTCATTTCAGGCGTATTAGGTATTGCTATGATTGCACTAGGATATTATATGGCGACAGAAATGTTTGGTACGTTCAAAGCACTAACTATGGCTATGACATCACCGTTTATCATTTTATTTTTAACGGTTGTAGGTGCCTATTTATTCTTCAGAAGTTCCGTGTCACTAATTTTTAAAACTTTGAAAAAATCTAAAAATGGACGCGTATCTATTACAGATGTTGTATTTACATCGTCTATTATGTACCGAATGAAGAAAAATGCCATGTCTTTAACTATCATTGCAATTATTTCTGCAGTTACAGTAACTGTATTGTGTTTCGCAGCGTTATCTAAATCAAATACCGATCAAACCCTTACATCTATGGCACCCAATGATTTTAACGTCGTCACCGCTCAAGACGCGCAACAATTTGAATCTAAACTAAGCCAACAACAAATTACATTTTCTAAAAATGCTTACGAAACTATTACTGTAGATAATGTTAAAGATCAGGTTATTACTTTGGAAAATGGTAGTGATTCAGGTCGCACGAATTCAATATTAAGTGCAAATAACAAGTTAACAGGCAACAATGCCATCATTACAAATACAAAATCGCTGCCTAACGTTATTAATATTCATTTAAACAAAGATTTAGTAGTAAAAGGTACAAAGAACGAGACTTTCCGTGTTACACAAGAAGACAAAGACAAGGTTTATCCTTTAAATCTAAGCTTTAATTCACCTGTCATTGAAGTAAGTCCAGAAAAGTATCAGCAATTGAAAACACAAAATAACGTTCATACTTTTTATGGATATGATATTAAACAAACATCACAAAAGAAAAAAGCTCAAGCAATTGCAAAACAGTTTGGAGACAAAATCATCACTTATGATGACATGAAAAAAGAGGTCGATGCTACTAACGGTATTCTAATATTCGTTACATCATTTTTAGGATTAGCATTTCTAGTAGCAGCTGGATGTATTATTTATATTAAACAAATGGATGAAACTGAGGATGAACTAAGTAACTTCAGAATATTAAAACGCATAGGCTTTACGCATACAGATATGCTTAAAGGATTATTACTAAAAATTACTTTCAACTTCGGTTTACCATTATTGATTGCTATATTACATGCAGTATTCGCCGCAATAGCATTTATGAAATTGATGGGTAATATATCCTTCATGCCGGTTATTATAGTAATCATTGTATACACACTCATTTACATTGTTTTTGCTTTAATCGCTTTTGTACATTCAAATAAATTGATTAAGAAAACCATTTAACACTTGTGATTAAAAGATGATTCATTGAGATTTTGATTTTAAGCAATGCAGTATAACTTTTAACTGATTTATAAAAAGGAGAGATTGAAGCATGAAATTTAGAGAATTAGTAAAACAATCATACGAGGATTTGAAAAATTTGACTGTAACTTGGTATAACGTTATTGCTTTAGCAATGATTGTTATTGTCTTAAGCGCCGTTACAACACCAATTATAGGTATTCCAGCTGGTTTATTAGGTGGCGCTTATTATTTAAAACGCCGCGAAGAAAAAGGTAAATAAGCGCATTCCATCAGTATAAAACATTGCTATGACCTATCAAGTCAGATTTTAATATCAGGGAGTGGGACAGAAATGATATTTTCGCAAAATTTATTTCGGTTAAATATTAATAGAACAAGCAGCGGTTAGTCGTTGCTTGTTTTCTATTTTTAAAAATTAAGACATCTTTCTAGAATCCAATTTAAAATTAAGTATTACTCTATATATGTGAATACTTATCATTATCCAGAGCACCCCCAACGTGACACCACCTAATACGTCTGTAAAATAATGTGCATGGAAGTAAAGTCTCGAAACTAGAATACTCAACCAAATAACAACAATAACTATTTGAAGTATTATTCTAAGTACGTATTGCGTTAGCTGAGGTAGAATCAAAAATAGCAAAATCATAATAACCATCGTACTCGATAGTGCATGACCACTTGGAAATGAAAAACCAGAATCTTGTATTAAATGATCATAGGGTCTATCTCGATGTAATATTTTTTTCATAATAATGCCAGCGATACCACCTGAACCTACCGTAAGAATGACCCACATACCTAGTAGGTATGACTTTTTACTAAGTAGAATAATGCCAATGATGATAGCTACAAATAGCCACGTTGCAACATCTCCATATTTAGCCACTACAGTTAAATAATCATTTAATAAACCACCTTGAAAATTTAATTGCGGATTGCCAAAATTTGATTTAAACCAATTGAAAATGATATTATCTAACTCTTTTAATAATGTAAATTGAAATAATACAAAAGTAATTAATCCTATCATAATGATGGTAGTAATTGTTAATATACTTCTCGTTTTTAAAGCTAACATTTGTCTTCTCATTATCTTTATCCTTTTTGTAAATTTTACTAATTATAACTTTTAAAAATAAAAATGGTATCAGTATTTAGACTGATATATCAATATAATTGATAAATTTTCAAATGCTTATAAACCCCTTTAAATCAACGTTTCTAAGGTTTTTAAAAATCTTTTTTAATTTATTTTCAAAAAAGACTGTACATTATGCCAATATGAGCGTATAGTTGGACTTACGTAATAAAAGCTCGTGAATTAAATTGTAGTGTATTTGTTTAGAATATCCTCTTTTTTAGTTATGAATTTGTTACAAATATTAAGTGCAAAAGCACACGGAGGTTTTCTATATGAATAACGGTACAGTAAAATGGTTTAACGCAGAAAAAGGTTTTGGTTTCATCGAACAAGAAAATGGCGGAGACGTATTCGTACATTTCTCAGGTATCGCTAGCGATGGCTACAAAACTTTAGAAGAAGGTCAAAAAGTTACTTTCGAAATCACTGAAGGTCAACGTGGAGACCAAGCAGTTAACGTACAAACTGTTTAATCTTACAAAATAAAACGACTCATTATAAATGAATCGCTTTGATTACCAACAAGATTTAGAACCTTGTTGGTATTTTTTTATGCTATTTTGGATAATATAAATAATATGAGGCCGTACCACGATGATTTATAAAAACTTATTTGCCAGATGCATACTAATCAAAGCTATAAGAATGATTGCACCAACAAATGCTATGAAAGAAAGTACACCTGTTTTTATATTTCTAGCTTTAGTCGTTTGTACTTCACTAGGATCTTTTCCATTCATAAAAGCAACAATTCGATCGTAGTTATCCATTTTATGCACTTTTTTAAAGTCTTCTATTTTCATAGATGCATAAAAACCTATTCCATAAATGACTATCACCGTTATACCCCAAGCCCAATTCCAATAAACAACTAAAGGTCCCATTAAAATTGCAGCTAATGTTATGAAAATAAGCATCACATATGTCCATAAGTTAAGGCTTCGTTGCACTTTAATATCAGGTACAAATGGAATAGTCCCTTTTACTAAATCATCTAAAGTTACATTGAACAATTCGCAAATCATTAATAAGTTATGTATGTCTGGTAAGCTTTTGTCATTTTCCCAATTAGAAATACTCTGCCTAGATACATATAACTTTTCAGCAAGATATTCTTGTGAATATCCATCTCGTTCCCGATACTTTTTAATTTGTTTACTCAGATTCAATTACATACGCCTCCATTCAATTAGTACAATCATTAAAATCAGACTATCAGATAAAGTTAAATCACGTCACCTTTATGATTGACTAAATATTTTGACATACGACAACATCAAGGTTCGAAGACTCCCTTAAGACAAACCTGTATGATTACGCGCTTGTAATTTTCTCAATGCCAACTTGAATTTCATTTATTAATGATGCAACTTTTCCCTGCTATTCAATGCTTGCGAAGTTAGTCCTATTTAAGAGATTACGTTCACACTATTTACTATTCGATTTTCCAGCTTTCCAACTATGCTTTTCTAATCTTTTTTGTGCTATAAATTCTACCGCTTCAAAAATACATACGGCACTGATGAACCAGCTTAGGAAACCAACAATAATGCTAATCAACCACATGTGCGTCATATGTAACATCATCCATGTAACTAAAATACAAACTAATACCCCTGTCATACCAAACACTGCGCCACGACTTACATGCACAGCGACTTTATCACCATATTGCATACCTGTAATAAACATAGACACTAAAAATACTGCCGGAAACGTTGCAAATATACCGCCAAATTCTTTCCAAGGTAGTGTTACAGATACAATATAACTTAATAATACTGCAAATCCCCCCACAAAAAATTTCATTAATGTTAATTTCATGATGTTCTGCCTCCAATAATTTATTACTTAATAACTGAATACAACTAATTATCATGCATTTTCCAAACTATAAATGTCTAATACTGAATATTGCGAGGGAAATAACAAACCAACAAACAACTGTGAATATTGCACCTTTCCGATAACCTTTATGCTTAATATAGAGAGATGTCAAAAATACAGTTAATATACAAGACAGAATACCGACAATTGCTCCAGTACTAAGATTCATCGACATCTCCACTAATTGCGTACCACGATGATCCAAAGCTAATGCGATAATAGCCGCAAGAAAGACTGCCGGCATAGTAGCTATAATGCCTCCTAACTTGCCACCTACCTTATCAGCAATAATTGAAGCTAATGCAACAGCGATACCACCAATGACAAAATGAAGAATTGCACTTCCAATTGAAAACATCTTCAACGTACCTTTCTATAATTAATTCAATACAAAACGTATCATTCACACAAAGTGTAAAACTTAAATTTTCTACTGTAAAGGCAACTGAAGCGATGTTCATAAAGCTTTCATGATACTTTCATAAACTAGCAATAAAGGGTTCAAATAAAGGTATATCCAGCTCAAATTATTGAAAATTACCATTAACTGTAATTTTCAAATCAACATATAAATATAAATTTTTATGTTTCACGTAAAACAAAAAAAGACAAAGCTGTTATGATCTTAGCTTTGTCTTTTATGTGTTAGTCATCATGTATACGACATCCTACTACTAACGTTTATATATTCGAATTTTTATTTCATAATAATCTTCATGATCTTTGTCTTTATGCTCAACATGTAATCCTGTTTGTTGAATCGCTTGGATACTTTTGCCTACCTCATCTCGTGCTTGAGTGACATCTTGTGCAAAGCGAAGGTTTTGTGCTTTGACTTTTTCGGGCCCCGTTTTTTGGCGTACTCTATCTTCAGTCTGTTTCACATTTAGTTTTTGTGCAATGACTTGCTCAATCAACGCTTCTTGTTCGCTATCAGACAATGATAATACCGCTCTCGCATGGCGTTCAGTAATTTTACCTTCTCTTAAGCGAAGTAGTACTTTCGGCGCCAACTTCAATAAACGCAACTTATTTGCAATAAAGCTTTGACTTTTACCTAAACTTTTTGCCAATTCACTTTGCGTTGTATCACCAATTTCCAATAATTTCTTATAGGCTTCCGCTTCTTCAACAACAGACAAATTTTCTCTTTGAATATTCTCAATTAATGCCACAACAGCCGTCTCTTCATCATCCATATCACGAATAATAACGTCTGCTTGAGGTAAATTTAGTGATTGTATTGCTCTAAATCGGCGCTCTCCAGCAATAATTTCAAACATATCTTCTTCAATCGGTCTTACAACAATAGGCTGTAATAAACCATGTTCATGTATTGATTCAGCAAGTTCTTTAATTTTATTTGGTTCAAACACCTGTCTTGGTTGATAACGGTTGGGAACGATACGTTCAATTTGAATGGATTCAACATTACTATTGCGATCTTCTTCAATATGTCCAATGATGTCATCTTTGTTTTTCAAACCAAATAATTTTGAAAAAGGTTTTTTCATTATCCATTCGCTCCTTTTATGTTAGTTGTAAAGGATTATGCATTATTTTTCAAGTAAAGGAGTCTTATTAGGCGTCCCTGGTTTTCTTGGATACTTTTTCGGCGTCTGTCTTTTTTTATCAATAATGAACATCTGGCGCTCTCCAGCATCTTCTGGCAATTCAAAGGTATGTGTTTCTGTAACGTTACCACCTAACACACTAATTGCAAATTTTGCTTCTTCTAATTCTTCTTCACCTTTTGAAGATTTTAATGCAACAAACTGTCCACCTTTTTTAACTAGCGGTAAACACAATTCACTCAACACGGATAATCTAGCTACTGCTCTTGCAGTAACAACATCATAAGACTCCCTGTAGACACCCTTACCAAATGTTTCTGCTCTATCGTGTATAAAGCTGACATCCTGTAATTGTAATTCTGACGCTAAATGGTTTAAAAATTGAATACGCTTATTTAATGAATCAACAATCGTCACTTTTAACTGCGGAAACATTATTTTTAACGGAATACTTGGAAAACCAGCTCCAGCGCCTACATCACATATACTTATAGGCTGATTAAAATCAAAATAAAAACTAGGTGCAATGGAATCATAAAAATGTTTCAAATATACATCGTGTTCATCTGTAATACTTGTCAAATTCATCTTTTCATTCCATTCAACAAGTAAACGATAATATGTTTGAAACTGTTGTTTTTGAGTCTCAGTTAATTCAATATTATGTTCTTTTAATTGTTCTGCTAACCATTCTACAGTCATTAGTCACTCACCCTTTGGAGTTTACCTTGTTCTAAGTAAATCAATAATATAGATATGTCTGCTGGATTTACTCCTGATATTCTAGAAGCTTGTGCAATATTTAAAGGTTTTACTTCTGATAATTTTTCTCGCGCTTCAGTCGCCAAACTATCAATTTTACTATAATCTAAGTCTTCTGGAATTTTCTTCTCTTCCATACGCTTAACTTTCTCAACTTGTTGTAGTGATTTATTGATATAACCTTCATATTTTGTTTGTATTTCTACTTGTTCTTCAACATCTGCATTCAATTGATGTTCTTCTTCTAAAATTTCTAAAATTATATCGTAAGTCATTTCAGGTCTGCGTAATAAATCGATAGCTAAAATACCATCTTTTAAGCGAGAACCACCATGTTGCTCGATAATCGCTTGCGTATGTTCGTTTGGTTTGATACGAATATCTGATAAACGCTTAATTTCCGCATCAATTTGCTGACGTTTTTCATTAAAACGTGCATATCGTTCTTCAGAAATCATACCAAGTTCATATCCCATATCCGTCAATCTCAAATCAGCATTATCATGACGTAGTAACAAACGATATTCTGCACGTGATGTTAGTAAACGATAAGGTTCATTAGTACCTTTAGTTACAAGATCATCGATTAACACACCAATATATGCATCTGAACGACTTAATATCTTTTCGCCTGTGTTTAACACTTTACCAGCAGCGTTAATACCTGCCATCAATCCTTGTCCTGCTGCTTCTTCATAACCAGATGTACCATTAATTTGACCTGCAGTGTATAAGTTTTTAATCATTTTCGTTTCAAGTGTAGGCCATAACTGCGTTGGCACAATCGCATCATATTCAATTGCGTAGCCGGCACGCATCATATCTGCTTTTTCAAGACCTGGTATCGTCTCTAACATTTGACGTTGCACATGTTCAGGAAGACTTGTAGACAATCCTTGTACATATACTTCATTTGTATTACGACCTTCAGGCTCTAAGAAAAGTTGATGTCGCGGCTTATCATTAAATCGAACAAATTTATCTTCAATTGAAGGGCAATAACGTGGCCCGGTTCCTTTAATCATCCCTGAATACATTGCAGATAGATGTAAATTATCATCGATAACTTTGTGTGTTTCAGCATTAGTATACGTTAGCCAACATGGCAATTGATCTAATATATATTCTGTTGTTTCAAAGCTGAATGCACGACCTACATCGTCACCTGGTTGTATTTCAGTCTTCGAATAGTCAATTGTTTTTGAATTTACACGCGGTGGTGTACCTGTTTTAAAACGAACAATATCAAAACCAAGTTCTCTTAAATTGTCTGATAATGTGATTGATGGTAATTGGTGATTTGGTCCACTTGAATACTTCATATTACCTAAAATGATTTCACCACGTAAAAATGTTCCCGTTGTAATAATTACTGCTTTAGATAAATACTCTGTACCAATATTTGTACGTACACCTTTAACTTCATTATCTTCTATAATAAGTTCGTCTACCATACCTTGCATTATATGCAAATTTTCTTCATCTTCAATCACGCGTTTCATTTCTTGTTGATAAAGTACTTTATCTGCTTGCGCTCTTAGTGCTCTTACAGCAGGTCCTTTACCAGTATTTAACATTCTCATTTGAATGTGTGTTTTATCGATTGTTTTTGCCATTTGTCCACCTAAAGCATCAATTTCACGAACAACAATACCTTTAGCTGGCCCACCTACAGATGGGTTACATGGCATAAATGCAATATTATCTAAATTTATTGTTAGCATTAATGTTTTAGCACCACGTCTTGCAGATGCTAAACCTGCTTCTACACCTGCATGTCCAGCACCTATAACGATTACATCATATTCTTGAGCCACAATATAAGCCTCCTTATTTGATATCTTACTAGCCTTCTTTAGACTGTATTCCGTCTAATTCAATTACTATTTACCTAAGCAGAATTGACTGAATAACTGATCGATGAGTTCATCACTTGCAGTCTCACCAATAATTTCTCCTAATATTTCCCAAGTTCTAGTTAAATCAATTTGTACCATATCCATAGGCACACCAGATTCTGCTGCATCAATCGCATCTTGTATCGTTTGTCTTGCTTGTTTTAATAATGAAATATGTCTTGAATTAGAAACATAAGTCATATCTTGATTTTGTACTTCTCCACCAAAGAACAAATCTCGAATTTGTATTTCTAATTCATCAATACCTTCTTGTTTTAACATTGAAGTTTGAATTAATGGCGTATCGCCTATCATATCTTTAACTTCATTAATATCTATATTTTGCTCTAAATCCATTTTATTAACAATTACGATTACATCTTCATTTTTAACCACTTCATATAATGTGTAATCTTCTTGAGTCAATGCTTCGTTATTGTTTAATACAAATAAAATTAAGTCTGCTTGGCTAAGAGCCTTTCTAGAGCGTTCAACACCAATCTTCTCTACTATATCTTCTGTCTCACGTATACCAGCAGTATCAACTAATCTTAATGGCACACCACGAACATTGACGTACTCTTCCAAGACATCTCTAGTCGTACCTGCTACCTCAGTTACAATCGCTTTATTATCTTGTATTAAATTATTTAACATCGATGATTTACCTACGTTTGGTTTACCAACAATAACTGTAGATAAACCTTCACGCATAATTTTACCCTGCGCACCGGTATCTAATAAACGATTAATTTCCTGTTTGATTTCTTTAGACTGCTCTAAAAGAAATTCAGTAGTCGCATCTTCAACATCATCGTATTCAGGATAATCAATATTCACTTCCACTTGAGCGAGTATCTCTAATATAGATTGACGTTGTTTTTTGATTAAGTCACTTAGACGACCTTCAATTTGATTCATCGCAACTTTAGAAGCTCTATCTGTTTTCGAGCGAATAAAATCCATAACTGCTTCAGCTTGAGATAAATCAATACGACCATTTAAAAAAGCACGTTTTGTAAATTCACCTGGCTCAGCCATTCTAGCGCCATAGGTCATAGTAAGTTCCAGCACTCTATTAATCGTTAAAATACCACCATGACAATTGATTTCTATAATATCTTCGCGTGTAAATGTTTTTGGCGCTCTTAACACAGACACCATAACTTCTTCAACCACTTCTTTAGACTCTGGATCAATAATATGACCGTAATTAATCGTATGTGATGGAACATCATTTAAAAGATGTTTTCCTTTATATAATTTGTCAGCAATTTCAACGGCTTGCGGTCCAGACAATCGAACAATTCCAATTGCCCCTTCACCCATTGGTGTTGAAATACTCGTAATTGTATCTAAATCCATATTGCTACTCGCCTCCTTCAACGACGTGAATACATTTTAAAGTAAGTTATTATAACCCTAAGGTAAGTCTTACGTTTGTCTGAGGTAAGACTTCGGGAGGTGTTGAGTGGTTAATGTTTTACTTCCCTTCCCCTACCCTATCCTTACTTAATCTTTTTATTAAAAACTTTGGCAATTTTAAGTACGTGCTCAAGACTATTCTGTATTTGTAAAGTCGTCATATCTTTAGCTGGCTGTCTTGCTATTACAATAATATCTTTGGCCAATATATGCGACTTATGTACTTTGAAATTTTCACGTATTGCTCTTTTAATCTTGTTTCTTAACACTGCATTACCTAGTTTTTTAGAAACACTAATACCTAAGCGAAAATGGTCTATTTCTTTATTATTACAAGTGTATACAACAAATTGTCTGTTGGCTACAGAATGACCTTTTTTATATATTCTCTGAAAATCTGCATTCTTTTTAATTCGGTAAGCTTTTTCCAATAACATCACTCGCTTATTTATCGTTTTTATTTGAAGCTATATTTAAACTTCTATTGAGCTTATAACATAAATTTCTATTTATTCTTAATTTAAACGAAAAAAAAGATCACTGATGAGTCAGTGATCTTATGCAGATAAAACTTTACGGCCTTTACGACGACGGCGCGCTAAAACTTTACGGCCATTTTTTGTGCTCATGCGTTTTCTGAAACCATGAACTTTACTATGTTTACGTTTATTTGGTTGATAAGTACGTTTTACCATGCAAAACACCTCCATCTTTATACAGTTATCTAATATACCAGATTATGCAGACTCTGATCACTTTAATAGATAAGATTTTGCGTTTCTTAGATTAAAATTCTCGTATTAGCTCATTGATTATCTAGTCATAATTCAAGCAACTACTACAATATAACAAAATCCTTTTTATAACGCAAGTTCATTTTATACTACTGCTCAATTTTTTTACTTTTATCGATTAAAGATAGAAATACACGATGCGAGCAATCAAATTTCATAACATCACCATGAGTTTGGTCCGAAGCATGAGTGTTTACAATGTTTGAATACCTTATACAGTTCTTATACATACTTTATAAATTATTTCCCAAGCTGTTTTGATACACACACTAAAAGATATTCTATAGAAGGAAAAGTTATCCACTTATGCACATTTATAGTTTTCAGAATTGTGGATAATTAGAAATTACACACAGAGTTATACTATTTTTAGCAACATATACACAGGTATTTGACATATAGAGAACTGAAAAAGTATAATTGTGTGGATAAGTCGTCCAACTCATGATTTTATAAGGATTTATTTATTGATATTTACATAAAAATACTGTGCATAACTAATAAGCAGGATAAAGTTATCCACTGATTGTTATTAACTTGTGGATAATTATTAACATGGTGTGTTTAGAAGTTATCCACGGCTGTTATTTTTGTGTATAACTTAAAAATTTAAGAAAGATGGAGTAAATTTATGTCGGAAAAAGAAATTTGGGAAAAAGTGCTTGAAATTGCTCAAGAAAAATTATCAGCTGTAAGTTACTCAACTTTCCTAAAAGATACTGAGCTTTACACGATCAAAGATGGTGAAGCTATCGTATTATCGAGTATTCCTTTTAATGCAAATTGGTTAAATCAACAATATGCTGAAATTATCCAAGCAATCTTATTTGATGTTGTAGGCTATGAAGTAAAACCTCACTTTATTACTACTGAAGAATTAGCAAATTATAGTAATAATGAAACTGCTACTCCAAAAGAAGCAACAAAACCTTCTACTGAAACAACTGAGGATAATCATGTGCTTGGTAGAGAGCAATTCAATGCCCATAACACATTTGACACTTTTGTAATCGGACCTGGTAACCGCTTTCCACATGCAGCGAGTTTAGCTGTGGCCGAAGCACCAGCCAAAGCGTACAATCCATTATTTATCTATGGAGGTGTTGGTTTAGGAAAAACCCATTTAATGCATGCCATTGGTCATCATGTTTTAGATAATAATCCAGATGCCAAAGTGATTTACACATCAAGTGAAAAATTCACAAATGAATTTATTAAATCAATTCGTGATAACGAAGGTGAAGCTTTCAGAGAAAGATATCGTAATATCGATGTCTTATTAATCGATGATATTCAGTTCATACAAAATAAAGTACAAACACAAGAAGAATTTTTCTATACTTTTAATGAATTGCATCAGAATAACAAGCAAATAGTTATTTCGAGTGATCGACCGCCAAAGGAAATTGCACAATTAGAAGATCGATTACGTTCGCGCTTTGAATGGGGGCTAATTGTTGATATTACGCCACCAGATTATGAAACTCGAATGGCAATTTTGCAGAAGAAAATTGAAGAAGAAAAATTAGATATTCCACCAGAAGCTTTAAATTATATAGCAAATCAAATTCAATCTAATATTCGTGAATTAGAAGGTGCATTAACACGTTTACTTGCATATTCACAATTATTAGGAAAACCAATTACAACTGAATTAACTGCTGAAGCTTTAAAAGATATCATTCAAGCACCAAAATCTAAAAAAATTACCATCCAAGATATTCAAAAAATTGTAGGCCAGTACTATAATGTTAGAATTGAAGATTTCAGTGCAAAAAAACGTACAAAGTCAATTGCATATCCACGTCAAATAGCTATGTACTTGTCTAGAGAGCTTACAGATTTCTCATTACCTAAAATTGGTGAAGAATTTGGTGGGCGTGATCATACGACCGTCATTCATGCTCATGAAAAAATATCTAAAGATTTAAAAGAAGATCCTATTTTTAAACAAGAAGTAGAGAATCTTGAAAAAGAAATAAGAAATGTATAAGTAGTAAACTTTGGGAAATGTAATCTGTTATATAACAGCACTAATAATAACTGTCATTTTTTACATTTCTATATACTAATGTGGCAAGATGAGCAAAACTCATTTTGTGGATAATGTTTAAAAGTCATACACATCATACACAAGTTATCAACATGTGTATAACTTCGCCAAATCTATGTTTTTAAGACTTATCCACCAATCCACAGCACCTACTACTATTACTAAGAACTTAAAACCTATATAATTATATATAAACGACTGGAAGGAGTTTTAATTAATGATGGAATTCACTATTAAAAGAGATTATTTTATTACACAATTAAATGACACATTAAAAGCTATTTCACCAAGAACAACATTACCTATATTAACTGGTATCAAAATCGATGCGAAAGAACATGAAGTTATATTAACTGGTTCAGACTCTGAAATTTCAATAGAAATCACTATTCCTAAAACTGTAGATGGCGAAGATATTGTCAATATTTCAGAAACAGGCTCAGTAGTACTTCCCGGACGATTCTTTGTTGATATTATAAAAAAATTACCTGGTAAAGATGTTAAATTATCTACAAATGAACAATTCCAGACATTAATTACATCAGGTCATTCTGAATTTAATTTAAGTGGCTTAGATCCAGATCAATATCCTTTATTACCTCAAGTTTCTAGAGATGACGCAATTCAATTGTCGGTAAAAGTACTTAAAAACGTGATTGCACAAACGAATTTTGCAGTGTCCACCTCAGAAACACGCCCAGTACTAACTGGTGTGAACTGGCTTATACAAGAAAATGAATTAATATGCACAGCGACTGACTCACACCGCCTGGCTGTAAGAAAGTTGCAGTTAGAAGATGTTTCTGAAAACAAAAATGTCATCATTCCAGGTAAGGCTTTAGCTGAATTAAATAAAATTATGTCTGACAATGAAGAAGACATTGATATCTTCTTTGCTTCAAACCAAGTTTTATTTAAAGTTGGAAATGTGAACTTTATTTCTCGATTATTAGAAGGACATTATCCTGATACAACACGTTTATTCCCTGAAAACTATGAAATTAAATTAAGTATAGACAATGGGGAGTTTTATCATGCAATTGATCGTGCATCTTTATTAGCACGTGAAGGTGGTAATAACGTTATTAAATTAAGTACAGGTGATGACGTTGTTGAATTGTCTTCTACATCACCAGAAATTGGTACTGTAAAAGAAGAAGTTGATGCAAACGATGTTGAAGGTGGTAGCCTGAAAATTTCATTCAACTCTAAATATATGATGGATGCTTTAAAAGCAATCGATAATGATGAGGTTGAAGTTGAATTCTTCGGTACAATGAAACCATTTATTCTAAAACCAAAAGGTGACGACTCGGTAACGCAATTAATTTTACCAATCAGAACTTACTAAAAATAAATATAAATAAAGGATGACGTGATTAATTAAAACGTCATCCTTTATTTTTTTGGCAAAAATAATTCTAGATGCGTATGTAAAATAAATTTGACAGCATTTTAAACAGCAAATAAAAGACGCCAATTAAATTTATGACAAATGTAACCAAAATTTAATAAGTGTGCTTATATGCCCTTTAAATTTAAAATTTTAATAGTCAATAACAAGTTGAATATAAAAGTTAAACGCCGTTAAATTGCGTTAAAAAATTGAAAATGACAGTATTGCCAAAAAATAAGAATTAATTATTTATATGTAAACGGTTTCTACCTCTATTTTAAATGAAATTTGTGACAAAAAAAGGTATAATATATTAATGACATACAAAGAAATGGAGTGATTATTTTGGTTCAAGAAGTTGTAGTAGAAGGAGACATTAATTTAGGTCAATTTCTAAAAACAGAAGGGATTATTGAATCTGGTGGTCAAGCAAAATGGTTCTTGCAAGACGTTGAAGTATTAATTAATGGAGTGCGTGAAACACGTCGCGGTAAAAAGTTAGAACATCAAGATCGTATAGATATCCCAGAATTACCTGAAGATGCTGGTTCTTTCTTAATCATTCATCAAGGTGAACAATGAAGTTAAATACACTCCAATTAGAAAATTATCGTAACTATGATGAGGTTACGTTGAAATGTCATCCTGACGTGAATATCCTCATTGGAGAAAATGCACAAGGAAAGACAAATTTACTTGAATCAATTTATACCTTAGCTTTAGCAAAAAGTCATAGAACGAGTAATGATAAGGAACTCATACGTTTTAATGCTGATTATGCTAAAATAGAAGGTGAGCTTAGTTATAGACACGGCACGATGCCATTAACAATGTTTATAACTAAAAAAGGTAAACAAGTCAAAGTGAATCACTTAGAGCAAAGTCGTCTAACTCAATATATTGGACACCTCAATGTGGTTCTATTTGCGCCAGAAGATTTGAATATTGTAAAAGGCTCTCCTCAAATAAGACGACGCTTTATAGATATGGAGTTGGGCCAAATTTCTGCTGTTTACTTAAATGATTTAGCTCAATACCAACGTATTTTAAAGCAAAAGAATAATTACTTAAAGCAGTTACAATTAGGCCAAAAAAAGGACTTAACAATGTTGGAAGTATTAAATCAGCAGTTTGCTGAATATGCAATGAAAGTAACTGATAAACGTGCACATTTTATTCAAGAGCTAGAGTCGTTAGCGAAACCGATTCATGCTGGTATCACAAATGATAAAGAAGCGTTGTCGCTGAATTATTTACCTAGTCTTAAATTTGATTATGCTCAAAATGAAGCGACACGACTTGAAGAAATTATGTCTATTCTTAGCGATAATATGCAAAGAGAAAAAGAACGAGGCATTAGCTTATTCGGACCACATCGAGATGATATAAGTTTTGATGTGAATGGCATGGATGCTCAAACATATGGTTCTCAAGGACAGCAACGTACAACAGCTTTGTCCATTAAATTAGCTGAAATTGAGTTAATGAATATCGAAGTTGGGGAATATCCCATCTTATTATTAGACGATGTACTCAGTGAATTAGATGATTCGCGTCAAACGCATTTATTAAGTACGATTCAGCATAAAGTACAAACATTTGTCACTACGACATCTGTAGATGGTATTGATCATGAAATCATGAATAACGCTAAATTGTATCGTATTAATCAAGGTGAAATTATAAAGTAACAGAAAGCGATGGTGACTGCATTGTCAGATGTAAACAACACGGATAATTATGGTGCTGGGCAAATACAAGTATTAGAAGGTTTAGAAGCAGTACGTAAAAGACCTGGTATGTATATAGGATCGACTTCAGAGAGAGGTTTGCACCATTTAGTGTGGGAAATTGTCGATAATAGTATCGATGAAGCATTAGCTGGTTATGCAAATCAAATTGAAGTTGTTATTGAAAAAGATAACTGGATAAAAGTAACGGATAACGGACGTGGTATCCCAGTTGATATTCAAGAAAAAATGGGACGTCCAGCTGTCGAAGTTATTTTAACTGTTTTACATGCTGGTGGTAAATTTGGCGGTGGCGGATACAAAGTATCTGGTGGTTTACATGGTGTTGGTTCATCAGTTGTAAACGCATTGTCACAAGACTTAGAAGTATATGTACACAGAAATGAGACTATATATCATCAAGCATATAAAAAAGGTGTACCTCAATTTGACTTAAAAGAAGTTGGCACAACTGATAAGACAGGTACTGTCATTCGTTTTAAAGCAGATGGAGAAATCTTCACAGAGACAACTGTATACAACTATGAAACATTACAGCAACGTATTAGAGAGCTTGCTTTCTTAAACAAAGGAATTCAAATCACATTAAGAGATGAACGTGATGAAGAAAACGTTAGAGAAGACTCCTATCACTATGAGGGCGGTATTAAATCTTATGTTGAGTTATTGAACGAAAATAAAGAACCTATTCATGATGAGCCGATTTATATTCATCAATCTAAAGATGATATTGAAGTAGAAATTGCGATTCAATATAACTCAGGATATGCCACAAATCTTTTAACTTACGCAAATAACATTCATACGTACGAAGGTGGTACGCATGAAGACGGATTCAAACGTGCATTAACGCGTGTCTTAAATAGTTATGGTTTAAGTAGCAAGATTATGAAAGAAGACAAAGATAGACTTTCTGGTGAAGATACACGTGAAGGTATGACTGCAATTATATCTATCAAACATGGTGATCCTCAATTCGAAGGTCAAACGAAGACAAAATTAGGTAATTCTGAAGTGCGTCAAGTTGTAGATAAATTATTCTCAGAGCACTTTGAACGATTTTTATATGAAAATCCACAAGTCGCACGTACAGTGGTTGAAAAAGGTATTATGGCGGCACGTGCACGTGTTGCTGCGAAAAAAGCGCGTGAAGTAACACGTCGTAAATCAGCGTTAGATGTAGCAAGTCTTCCAGGTAAATTAGCCGATTGCTCTAGTAAAAGTCCTGAAGAATGTGAGATTTTCTTAGTCGAAGGGGACTCTGCCGGGGGGTCTACAAAATCTGGTCGTGACTCTAGAACGCAGGCGATTTTACCATTACGAGGTAAGATATTAAATGTTGAAAAGGCACGATTAGATAGAATTTTGAATAACAATGAAATTCGTCAAATGATCACAGCATTCGGTACAGGAATCGGTGGCGACTTTGATCTAGCGAAAGCAAGATATCACAAAATCGTCATTATGACTGATGCCGATGTGGATGGAGCGCATATTAGAACATTGTTATTAACATTCTTCTATCGATTTATGAGACCGTTAATTGAAGCAGGCTATGTGTATATTGCACAGCCACCGTTGTATAAACTGACACAAGGTAAACAAAAGTATTATGTATACAATGATAGGGAACTTGATAAACTTAAATCTGAATTGAATCCAACACCAAAATGGTCTATTGCACGATACAAAGGTCTTGGAGAAATGAATGCAGATCAATTATGGGAAACAACAATGAACCCTGAGCACCGCGCTCTTTTACAAGTAAAACTTGAAGATGCGATTGAAGCGGACCAAACATTTGAAATGTTAATGGGTGACGTTGTAGAAAACCGTAGACAATTTATAGAAGATAATGCAGTTTATGCAAACTTAGACTTCTAAGCGCTGTGAACTGAACTTTTGAAGGAGGAACTCTTGATGGCTGAATTACCTCAATCAAGAATAAATGAACGAAATATTACCAGTGAAATGCGTGAATCATTTTTAGATTATGCGATGAGTGTTATCGTTGCGCGTGCATTGCCAGATGTTCGTGACGGTTTAAAACCAGTACATCGTCGTATACTATATGGATTAAATGAACAAGGTATGACACCGGATAAATCATATAAAAAATCAGCACGTATCGTTGGTGACGTAATGGGTAAATATCACCCTCATGGTGACTCATCTATTTATGAAGCAATGGTACGTATGGCTCAAGATTTCAGTTATCGTTATCCGCTTGTTGATGGCCAAGGTAACTTCGGTTCAATGGATGGAGATGGCGCAGCAGCAATGCGTTATACTGAAGCGCGTATGACTAAAATCACACTTGAACTGTTACGTGATATTAATAAAGATACAATAGATTTTATCGATAACTATGATGGTAATGAAAGAGAGCCGTCAGTCTTACCTGCTCGATTCCCTAACTTATTAGCCAATGGTGCGTCAGGTATTGCTGTAGGTATGGCAACCAATATTCCACCACATAACTTAACTGAATTAATCAATGGAGTGCTTAGTTTAAGTAAGAATCCTGATATTTCAATTGCTGAGTTGATGGAGGATATTGAAGGTCCTGATTTCCCAACTGCTGGACTTATTTTAGGTAAAAGTGGAATTAGACGTGCTTATGAAACAGGTCGTGGTTCAATTCAAATGCGCTCTCGTGCGGAAATTGAAGAACGTGGCGGTGGTCGTCAACGTATTGTTGTCACTGAAATTCCTTTCCAAGTGAATAAAGCACGTATGATTGAAAAAATTGCAGAGCTCGTACGCGACAAGAAAATTGACGGTATCACTGATTTACGTGATGAAACAAGTTTACGTACAGGTGTGCGTGTCGTTATTGATGTGCGTAAGGATGCAAATGCTAGTGTCATTTTAAATAACTTATACAAACAAACACCTCTTCAAACATCATTTGGTGTGAATATGATTGCACTTGTAAATGGTAGACCGAAGCTTATTAATTTAAAAGAAGCGTTGGTACATTATTTAGAGCATCAAAAGACAGTTGTTAGAAGACGTACGCAATATAACTTACGTAAAGCTAAAGATCGTGCCCACATTTTAGAAGGATTACGTATCGCACTTGACCATATCGATGAAATTATTTCAACGATTCGCGAGTCAGATACAGATAAAGTTGCAATGGAAAGCTTGCAACAACGCTTCAAACTTTCTGAAAAACAAGCTCAAGCTATTTTAGACATGCGTTTAAGACGTCTAACAGGTTTAGAGAGAGACAAAATTGAAGCTGAATATAATGAGTTATTAAATTATATTAGTGAATTAGAAGCCATTTTAGCTGACGAAGAAGTGTTATTACAATTAGTTAGAGACGAATTGACTGAAATTAGAGATCGTTTTGGTGATGATCGTCGTACTGAAATTCAATTAGGTGGATTTGAAGATTTAGAAGATGAAGACCTCATTCCAGAAGAACAAATTGTAATTACACTAAGCCATAATAACTACATTAAACGTTTGCCGGTATCTACATATCGCGCTCAAAACCGTGGTGGCCGTGGTGTTCAAGGTATGAATACATTAGAGGAAGACTTCGTTAGTCAATTAGTAACGTTAAGTACACATGATCATGTATTGTTCTTTACTAACAAAGGTCGTGTTTATAAACTTAAAGGTTATGAAGTGCCTGAGTTATCAAGGCAGTCTAAAGGTATTCCTGTAGTGAATGCTATTGAACTTGAAAATGATGAAATCATTAGTACAATGATTGCTGTTAAAGACCTTGAAAGTGAAGATAACTTCTTAGTGTTTGCGACTAAACGTGGTGTCGTTAAACGTTCAGCATTAAGTAATTTCTCAAGAATTAATAGAAATGGTAAGATTGCGATTTCGTTTAGAGAAGATGACGAGCTAATTGCAGTTCGCTTAACAAGTGGCCAAGAAGATATCTTAATCGGTACAGCGCATGCATCATTAATTCGATTCCCTGAATCAACGTTACGTCCTTTAGGTCGTACAGCAACAGGTGTGAAAGGTATTACACTTCGTGAAGGTGACGAAGTTGTAGGGCTTGATGTAGCTCATGCAAACAGTATTGATGAAGTATTAGTAGTTACTGAAAATGGTTATGGTAAACGTACGCCAGTTAATGACTATCGTTTATCAAATCGTGGTGGTAAAGGTATTAAAACAGCTACGATTACTGAGCGTAATGGTAATGTTGTATGTATCACTACAGTAACTGGTGAAGAAGATTTAATGATTGTTACTAATGCAGGTGTCATTATTCGACTAGATGTTGCAGATATTTCTCAAAATGGTCGTGCAGCACAAGGTGTTCGCTTAATTCGCTTAGGCGATGATCAATTTGTTTCAACGGTTGCTAAAGTAAAAGAGGATGCAGAAGACGAAACGAATGAAGACGAACAATCTACTGTATCTGAAGATGGTACTGAACAACAACATGAAGCGGTTGTAAATGATGAAACACCAGGAAATGCAATTCATACGGAAGTAATTGAATCAGAAGAAACTGACGAAGATGGACGTATTGAAGTAAGACAAGATTTCATGGACCGTGTTGAAGAAGACATACAACAATCATCAGATGATGATGAAGAATAATAAAAAAATAAGACTTCCCTATATGTAGGGGAGTCTTATTTTTATGCTAGAAAGTAATGCTATACTATATTCAATGATTAGTAATGACTAACTTTCTAATTGTTTCATTGCGTAAGGTATTTCATTGATAAGTCTTGATGGTGGCACCACATACATATCTTTTGCAAGATTTTCGCCAATAAAACTATGTGTATATGTGGCACTCATAACCGCTTCTTTTAAGTTATCAAATTGACCAACAAAACTTGTAATCATACCAGCAAGTGTATCGCCCATACCACCAGTCGCCATTGCTGGGCTACCGATTGTCAATTTAAAGTCTTCATCTTTAAAGAAAATTTCAGTGCCATGTTTTTTAAGTACAACAGTTGCGCCTAAACGATCAACTGCTTCACGATTACGCTCATATGTCTGTTCCTCAATAGGAATACCACTTAATCGCTCCCATTCTTTGAGATGCGGAGTAAAAATCACGCGACATGTAGGTAATTGCGGTTTCAGTTTACTAAATATTGTAATCGCATCGCCGTCTACGATTAAATTTTGATGCGGTTGTATATTTTGTAGTAGGAATGTAATGGCATTATTTCCTTTGAAATCAACACCAAGACCTGGACCAATTAATATACTGTCAGTCATTTCAATCATTTTCGTCAACATTTTCGTATCATTAATATCAATAACCATCGCTTCTGGGCAACGAGAATGTAATGCTGAATGATTTGTTGGATGTGTAGCTACAGTGATTAAACCACTACCGCTAAATACACATGCACGAGCCGCTAACATAATGGCGCCACCTAAGTTAGCAGATCCACCAATTAATAAAATTTTGCCATAATCACCTTTATGTGAATCTTCTTTACGCTTAGGAATGTTAATAGAATTTAACGTTTCCATAGTGATATAACCTCCCATGTAAAAGCCTTTTCCGAATTTATTCAATTTTAAAAATATATAGCAACTTTTAACAAAATGTATTATAAATTTCTGAATTCATTATTATTTGTCGTTAAATACAATAGAAAATACTATACCTGTATATGCAATTCGTCAATAGATAAATTATTAAATATGCTTACAACAATCTTAATATCCTTTAACGCACTACAATAGTGCTCTGATAATAGGTTATAAATGTACATAAAACCATTGTTTCAATAAAAATGAAAACGTATACTTCAAGAAGGATGGGTTACTTAATATAAACAAGGGGGTAACATATATGACTTTATATTTAGATGGTGAAACACTAACAATTGAGGATATTAAATCATTTTTACAACAACAATCAAAGATTGAAATTATTGATGATGCGTTAGAACGTGTCAAAAAAAGTAGAGCGGTAGTTGAACGTATTATTGAAAATGAAGAAACAGTTTATGGCATTACAACAGGATTCGGATTATTTAGTGATGTGCGTATAGACCCAACACAATACAATGAATTACAAGTGAATCTGATACGCTCACATGCCTGTGGATTAGGTGAGCCATTTTCAAAAGAAGTAGCACTCGTTATGATGGTATTAAGATTAAATACATTATTAAAAGGGCATTCAGGTGCTACCTTAGAATTAGTGAGACAATTACAATTTTTTATAAATGAACGTATTATACCGATAATACCGCAACAAGGGTCACTAGGTGCATCAGGAGATTTAGCGCCATTATCACATTTAGCATTAGCATTAATTGGTGAAGGGAAAGTGTTTTATAAAGATGTAGAAATGGATAGTGCAGAAGTATTAAAGCAATTAAATAGTCAACCTTTGAACCTTCAGGCTAAAGAAGGTTTAGCATTGATTAATGGTACGCAAGCTATGACAGCTCAAGGTGTCATTAGTTATATAGAAGCAGAAGATTTAGGTTACCAATCTGAATGGATTGCTGCATTAACGCATCAGTCTCTTAATGGCATTATAGATGCATATCGACATGATGTGCACGCTGTTCGTAATTTTCAAGAACAGATGAATGTGGCAGCGCGTATGCGTGATTGGTTAGAAGGATCAATATTAACGACGCGACAAGCAGAAATACGTGTACAAGATGCATATACGTTGCGTTGTATACCACAAATCCATGGCGCGAGTTTTCAAGTATTCAATTATGTTAAACAGCAATTGGAATTTGAAATGAATGCGGCTAATGATAATCCACTTATATTTGAGGAAGCAAATGAAACGTTTGTTATTTCAGGTGGTAACTTCCATGGACAACCTATTGCTTTTGCATTAGATCATCTTAAATTAGGTGTAAGTGAATTAGCAAACGTATCGGAACGTCGTCTAGAGCGACTAGTAAATCCTCAATTAAATGGTGATTTACCAGCATTTCTTAGTCCAGAGCCAGGATTGCAAAGTGGCGCGATGATTATGCAATATGCTGCTGCAAGTCTCGTTTCTGAAAATAAAACTTTAGCGCATCCAGCGAGTGTTGATTCTATCACTTCATCTGCGAACCAAGAAGATCACGTATCTATGGGAACTACAGCTGCTAGACATGGTTATCAAATTATTGAAAATGCAAGACGTGTGTTGGCAATCGAATGTGTTATTGCATTACAAGCAGCAGAGTTGAAAGGTGTCGAAGGATTATCACCAAAAACACGTCGCAAGTATGATGAGTTTCGAAGTATCGTGCCATCCATTACACATGACCGTCAATTTCATAAAGATATTGAAGCGGTTGCACAGTATTTAAAGCAATCAATTTATCAAACGACTGCATGTCACTAAATCGACATGAGTGATGTTTGAAATCGTTACTTGAAAAAGCAAATATAGTTTGCTATATTAAAAATAACTTAATAAGACATTGTTCGTAGGACAAGTAATATATAGTGTTCGATATCAGAGAGCTTGTGGTTAGTGTGAACAAGAATCAATATATATATGAATCTACCTACTTATTTAAAAGAACAATCGGTGATAACCGTTATTTTAGTGAAGTGCAATTTAGGTTTAGTGTATCTTTATAACTTAAATTGTTAAATAGGGTGGCAACGCGTAGACCACGTCCCTTGTAGGGATGTGGTCTTTTTTTATTTTCTAAGAAATAAAGACGTACGTCATTCCATAATAAATGATAATTATTTGGGAAAGGATGAAGGTTAATGTTAGACATTAGATTATTCAGAAATGAGCCTGACACAGTTAAGAGCAAAATTGAATTACGTGGAGATGATCCAAAAGTTGTAGATGAAATTTTAGAATTGGATGAGCAACGACGTAAATTAATTAGTGCAACAGAAGAAATGAAAGCACGTCGTAATAAAGTAAGCGAAGAAATCGCATTAAAAAAACGTAATAAAGAAAATGCTGATGATGTGATTGCTGAAATGCGCACATTAGGTGACGATATTAAAGAAAAAGATAGTCAATTAAATGAAATTGATAATAAAATGACAGGTATCCTTTGTCGTATTCCAAATTTAATAAGTGATGATGTACCTCAAGGTGAATCTGATGAAGATAACGTTGAAGTTAAAAAGTGGGGTACACCACGTGAGTTTTCATTTGAACCAAAAGCACATTGGGATATTGTAGAAGAATTGAAAATGGCTGATTTTGATCGTGCAGCAAAAGTTTCAGGTGCGCGTTTTGTATATTTAACAAATGAAGGTGCGCAATTAGAGCGTGCTTTAATGAACTATATGATTACAAAACATACAACACAACATGGTTATACAGAAATGATGGTACCACAGCTTGTGAACGCAGATACAATGTATGGTACAGGTCAATTACCTAAATTTGAAGAAGATTTATTTAAAGTAGAAAAAGAAGGATTATATACAATTCCAACTGCTGAAGTACCATTAACGAATTTCTATCGTAATGAAATTATTCAACCAGGTGTACTTCCTGAAAAATTCACTGGTCAATCTGCATGTTTCCGTAGTGAAGCAGGATCAGCAGGTAGAGATACAAGAGGATTAATTCGTTTACATCAATTCGATAAAGTGGAAATGGTACGTTTTGAACAACCTGAAGATTCATGGAATGCTTTAGAAGAAATGACAACAAACGCAGAAGCAATTCTAGAAGAGTTAGGTTTACCATACCGTCGTGTTATTTTATGTACAGGTGATATTGGATTTAGTGCAAGCAAAACATATGATTTAGAAGTTTGGTTACCAAGCTACAATGATTATAAAGAAATTAGTTCATGTTCAAACTGTACGGATTTCCAAGCGCGTCGTGCTAACATCCGCTTCAAGCGTGACAAAGCAGCTAAACCAGAATTAGCACATACATTAAATGGCAGTGGTTTAGCAGTTGGACGTACATTTGCTGCTATTGTTGAAAATTACCAAAATGAAGATGGAACAGTAACAATTCCAGAAGCATTAGTACCATTTATGAGTGGTAAAACACAAATTTCAAAACCAGTTAAATAAAGGCTTTAGCTACAAGTTTTAGAAAGTATATATCTACGTATACTTAAAGCAAGGGCAAGATACTTTAAATAATATTTTAAAAAGTGGTGACGAAGCTGTCGCCACTTTTTTTGTGCTGTAAAAGTATAATAGTGAGCCAATGCACATAATAACAATAAATTAAGTTTGTTGTTCAATGGGATGAACGCATTTCATTATAGAAACAATATGAGATAATGATGATGAACTAAAACAATCTAAAACGTAACAAGTTTGAGCAAAACTATTATAGTCAATTAAGTGATAAAAAACTGATTTCGTTGCTGTAGTATGAGTAATATCGATGGAGTAGGGGGGGAGGGGATGATGAGTATAAGTGTTTGAGACACGAATCAATATCCCAGACTCATCATTAGATATAAAAAATTATAAAATTAGTACTTAAAAATAAACACCAAATCCGCATAAAATATGGAGGTAGTCTTAAATAAAAAATTGAAAGTTCTCGAAAATAAAAAGTTAATATGAAGCTGATTAAAGACTTCGGTATGTCTAACCTCAGACAAACTGATGTCTAATGTTATTGCTTAGGGTATAGAACTGTATTAGACTAGGTATATTATTTTTTCGTAATTATAAAAATATAAAGTGACAAAGGAGGTAATTGAGATGACAACGCATTTAAGTTTTAGACAAGGCGTGCAAGAGTGTATCCCAACATTATTGGGTTATGCCGGTGTCGGTATTTCATTTGGTATTGTGGCTTCGTCTCAAAACTTTAGTATTTTAGAAATTATCTTGCTATGCCTTGTGATATATGCTGGTGCTGCGCAATTTATTATGTGCGCGCTGTTTATAGCAGGTACACCGATATCAGCGATTGTACTAACTGTATTTATCGTAAATTCAAGAATGTTCCTTTTAAGTATGTCGCTTGCACCAAACTTCAAGACATATGGGTTTTGGAACCGTGTTGGATTAGGTTCATTAGTAACTGACGAAACGTTTGGTGTTGCCATTACACCTTATTTAAAAGGAGAAGCTATCAATGATCGCTGGATGCATGGTCTTAATATTACAGCATATTTATTTTGGGTAATTCCGTGTGTAGCTGGGGCTTTATTTGGCGAATATATCTCAAATCCACAAGCATTAGGATTAGACTTTGCTATCACGGCTATGTTTATCTTTTTGGCCATTGCGCAATTTGAATCAATTACTAAATCGCGATTAAGAATTTACATAGTACTCATTATTGCCGTCATAGTAATGATGTTATCGTTAAGTATGTTTATGCCTTCATATCTAGCAATATTAATTGCAGCCACAATTTCAGCAGCGTTAGGAGTGATGATGGAACGATGATAACTCATATGAATATCTTAATACTTATTTTATTGTGTGGTATCATAACGCTATTAATTCGAATTATACCTTTTATCATGATTTCAAAAGTGCAATTGCCTGATGTTGTGGTTCGATGGCTATCATTTATCCCAATCACACTATTTACGGCACTTGTCATTGACAGCATTATTCAACAGACGCCTCATGGTGAGGGGTATACATTAAACATCCCTTACATTATCGCGCTCATTCCGACGGTTATTTTATCTATAATCACGCGTAGTTTAACTATTACAATTATTAGTGGGATTATTATCATGGCAACATTACGATTTTTCTTTTAAAAATAACTGAAAATCATTGAACAGATATTTAAACTTAGGTAAACTGTTAGTAATCAGAAAATTCTGATATACAAATCGTCTATGTTAAGATTGGGAATCGTATACACGAAAGCGATTTGGCTAACGCATGACAATGATAACAACATTTTAAATGATAAAAGTAATTCATCACTGAATCTCAACTAACACATAACAATTTCATATTTCTTATTGTGAGAAGTTGAGGGACTTGGCCCTGTGATACTTCAGCAACCGACTTTATAGCACGGTGCTAAAACCAACGAGTTACTCGAATGATAAGTATAAAGACTTCTTACTTTTCAATAGGGTGAGAAGTTTTTTTGTTTAAGGAGGAAAGAACAATGACAAATTACACAGTAGATACTTTAAATCTAGGGAAATTTATTACAGAATCTGGGGAAGTCATAGATAACTTGCGTTTGAGATATGAGCATGTCGGTTATCATGGACAACCATTAGTTGTAGTTTGTCATGCATTAACTGGCAATCATTTAACATATGGAACAGATGATTATCCGGGTTGGTGGCGAGAAATTATTGATGGGGGATATATACCCATTCACGATTATCAATTTTTAACATTTGATGTTATTGGTAGTCCTTTCGGTTCAAGTTCACCTTTAAACGACCCTCATTTTCCTAAAAAATTAACATTAAGAGATATTGTTAGAGCGAATGAACGAGGTATACAAGCGCTTGGTTATGACAAAATTAATATTTTAATAGGGGGAAGTCTTGGAGGTATGCAAGCGATGGAACTACTTTACAATCAACAGTTTGAAGTAGATAAAGCCATTATTCTTGCTGCAACAAGCCGAACATCATCTTATAGTAGAGCTTTCAATGAAATTGCGCGTCAGGCCATTCATCTTGGTGGTAAGGAAGGTCTAAGTATTGCACGCCAATTAGGTTTTTTGACATATCGATCATCGAAAAGTTATGATGAACGTTTCACACCGGATGAAGTAGTCGCATACCAGCAACATCAAGGTAATAAATTTAAAGAACGATTCGATTTGAATTGTTATCTGACACTGCTAGATGTATTGGATAGTCACAACATTGACCGAGGTCGCACAGACGTAACGCATGTTTTTAAAAATTTAGAAACGAAAGTCTTAACAATGGGCTTTATAGATGATTTGCTATATCCGGATGATCAAGTTCGTGCATTAGGTGAACGTTTTAAATATCATCGTCATTTCTTTGTACCTGATAACGTTGGTCATGATGGATTCCTACTAAACTTTAGTACCTGGGCACCTAACTTATATCATTTCTTAAATTTAAAGCATTTTAAGCGCAAGTAATAATGTATATTTTCAAAGAATGAAGCCACTAAATCACAGTTATCATATTCAAAAACATCTAGAGTACATGAGAGTGGAAATGAATTGTAAATCAAAATCAAGCTTGATTGCTATGTAGTGGGATTAAATAATCATGTTGAAAATGAAAGCACACAAAAGCGATTCAAATGAGTATGTTAATTACTTATAAAACATGAAAGTTATTATTCAATTAAATGAAATAGAAGCATACAATCTATAAATTGTTAAATTCCATTAAAGAGGTTAAAATAATAGCTATAGTTAAAAATATGGGAGTGGCTTATGTGTTTTCAAAAATACAACCTAAAGCAACAATAATTGCAACGATTACGTTGGTATTTGTCGCTTTAGCTTTATATCTAGTGCCTGGTTTAGGACTAATATTTGCATTATTTGCAACCATACCAGGTATCGTTTTATGGAATAAATCAATACAATCTTTCGGGATTAGTGCACTTATTACAGTAATTATAACAACTGTTTTAGGTAATACTTTCGTTTTAAGTGCCATCATATTAGTCTTAATTGCAAGTTTAATTATTGGTCAATTGCTCAAAGAAAGAACGTCTAAAGAAAGAATATTATACGTAACAACAGTAGCGATGAGCTTAATTTCATTAATCGCTTTTATGTTACTACAAACATTCGGAAGAATTCCACCATCAGCGAGCATAGTAAAACCTTTCAAGCAAACATTACATGAAGCGATTACGATGAGCGGTGCCGATGCGAATATGACCCAAATATTAGAAGAAGGGTTTAGACAAGCGACCGTTCAATTACCAGGTTTCATCATTATCATTACATTTTTAATCGTCTTAATTAACTTAATCGTTACATTTCCGATTTTACGAAAATTTAAAATCGCTACACCTGTATTTAAGCCACTTTTCGCGTGGCAAATGAGCGGTATTTTATTATGGATATACATTATTGTTATCATATGTTTATTATTTACAGGTCAACCGAGTGTGTTCCAGAGCATTCTTTTAAACTTCCAACTTGTGTTATCATTAGTAATGTATATTCAAGGTTTAAGTGTTATTCATTTCTTTGGTAAAGCGAAAGGTTTGCCGAATGCAGTAACGATTTTACTATTGATTATCGGTACAATACTGACACCTACGACACATATTGTAGGACTACTTGGTGTTATCGATTTAAGTTTGAATTTGAAGCGAATCATGAAAAATAATTCTAAAAAGTGAATAGAGGTGGAATAATGAATCGGCAGTCCACTAAGAAAGCTTTACTAATACCATTTGTCATCATGATCATCACAGCAATTGTTTTAATGGGTGTATGGTTTATCTTTAATAGTCTTATAGCATTAATTGCATCTATCGTTCTTGTCGTGATGATTATTGTTAGCATCGTTTTATTCAGACAAGCTTTAATGAAAATGGATAGTTATGTAGATGGTTTGAGTGCTCAAATTTCAACAACAAATAATAAAGCAATCAAACATTTACCAATTGGTATCATTGTTTTAGATGAAAATGATCACATCGAATGGGTTAACCAATTTATGACAGATCATATGGAAGCAAACGTCATTTCTGAATCTGTAAATGAAGTATTTCCAAACATTTTAAAGCAATTAGATAGAGTGAAATCCGTTGAAATAGAATATAATCAGTATCATTTCCAAGTACGTTATTCTGAGAATGATCACTGCCTCTATTTCTTTGATATAACTGAACAAGTACAAACAAATGAACTATATGAAAATTCTAAACCAATCATTGCGACATTATTTTTAGATAACTACGATGAGATTACGCAAAATATGAATGATACGCAGCGTTCGGAAATCAATTCAATGGTAACGCGTGTTATTAGTCGATGGGCAACTGAGTATAATATATTCTTTAAAAGGTATAGTTCCGATCAATTCGTAGCCTATTTAAATCAAAAAATATTAGCTGACTTAGAAGAATCTAAATTTGATATCTTGAGTCAATTACGTGAAAAAAGTGTTGGTTATCGTGCCCAATTAACATTAAGTATCGGTGTTGGTGAAGGTACTGAAAATTTAATCGACTTAGGTGAATTATCACAATCAGGCCTAGACTTAGCATTAGGACGTGGTGGTGACCAAGTTGCAATTAAAAGTATTAATGGTAATGTGCGCTTCTATGGCGGTAAGACTGACCCGATGGAGAAACGTACTCGTGTAAGAGCGCGTGTTATCTCACATGCGTTAAAAGATATCCTTGCAGAGGGTGACAAAGTCATTATCATGGGACATAAACGTCCTGACTTAGATGCAATTGGTGCAGCAATCGGTGTGTCTAGATTTGCAATGATGAATAATTTAGAAGCATACATCGTATTAAATGAGACTGACATTGATCCAACATTACGACGCGTGATGAACGAAATAGATAAAAAGCCAGAGTTAAGAGAGCGATTTATTACATCAGATGATGCTTGGGATATGATGACATCTAAGACAACCGTAGTGATTGTTGATACGCATAAACCGGAACTGGTTTTAGATGAAAATGTCTTAAATAAAGCAAACCGTAAAGTTGTTATCGATCATCATAGACGTGGTGAAAGCTTCATCTCTAATCCATTGTTGGTATATATGGAACCATATGCAAGTTCGACAGCTGAATTGGTAACAGAGTTACTGGAATATCAACCAACAGAACAACGTTTAACACGTCTTGAATCAACAGTGATGTATGCAGGTATTATTGTAGATACAAGAAACTTTACATTACGAACAGGATCAAGAACATTCGATGCAGCGAGTTATTTACGTGCACATGGTGCAGATACGATTTTAACGCAACATTTCTTAAAAGATGATGTGGATACTTACATTAATCGATCTGAATTAATTCGAACTGTAAAAGTCGAAGATAATGGCATAGCCATTGCGCATGGTTCAGACGATAAAATTTATCATCCAGTAACAGTTGCACAAGCAGCAGATGAACTGTTAAGTTTAGAAGGTATTGAAGCATCATATGTTGTTGCGAGACGTGAAGATAATTTGATTGGTATATCTGCGCGTTCACTCGGTTCAGTAAATGTTCAGTTAACAATGGAAGCACTTGGTGGCGGTGGACATTTAACCAATGCTGCAACACAACTTAAAGGTGTGACAGTCGAAGAGGCGATAGCACAATTACAACAAGCAATTACAGAACAATTAAGTAGGAGTGAAGATGCATGAAAGTAATTTTTACACAAGATGTTAAAGGTAAAGGTAAAAAAGGTGAAGTTAAAGAAGTACCAGTAGGTTATGCAAATAACTTCTTATTGAAAAAGAATTATGCTGTAGAAGCAACACCAGGTAATCTTAAACAATTAGAGTTACAGAAAAAACGTGCAAAACAAGAACGCCAACAAGAAATTGAAGATGCTAAAGCATTAAAAGAAACTTTATCAAACATTGAAGTTGAAGTTTCAGCAAAAACTGGTGAAGGTGGTAAATTGTTTGGATCAGTAAGTACAAAACAAATTGCCGAAGCACTAAAAGCACAACATGATATTAAAATTGATAAACGTAAAATGGATTTACCAAATGGAATTCATTCCCTAGGATATACGAATGTACCTGTTAAATTAGATAAAGAAGTTGAAGGTACAATTCGCGTACACACAGTTGAACAATAAAGTTGGATTGAAATAAGAGGTGTAACCATTCATGGATAGAATGTATGAGCAAAATCAAATGCCACATAACAATGAAGCTGAACAGTCTGTCTTAGGTTCAATTATTATAGATCCAGAATTGATTAATACTACTCAGGAAGTGTTGCTTCCTGAGTCGTTTTATAGGGGTGCCCATCAACATATTTTCCGTGCAATGATGCACTTAAATGAAGATAATAAAGAAATTGATGTTGTAACATTGATGGATCAATTATCGACGGAAGGTACGTTGAATGAAGCGGGTGGCCCGCAATATCTTGCAGAGTTATCTACAAATGTACCAACGACGCGAAATGTTCAGTATTATACTGATATCGTTTCTAAACATGCATTAAAACGTAGATTGATTCAAACTGCAGATAGTATTGCCAATGATGGATATAATGATGAACTTGAACTAGATGCGATTTTAAGTGATGCAGAACGTCGAATTTTAGAGCTATCATCTTCTCGTGAAAGCGATGGCTTTAAAGACATTCGAGACGTCTTAGGACAAGTATATGAAACAGCTGAAGAGCTTGATCAAAATAGTGGTCAAACACCAGGTATTCCTACAGGATATCGAGATTTAGACCAAATGACAGCAGGGTTCAACCGAAATGATTTAATTATCCTTGCAGCGCGTCCATCTGTAGGTAAGACTGCGTTCGCACTTAATATTGCACAAAAAGTTGCAACGCATGAAGATATGTATACAGTTGGTATTTTCTCACTAGAGATGGGTGCTGATCAGTTAGCCACACGTATGATTTGTAGTTCTGGTAATGTTGACTCAAACCGCTTAAGAACCGGTACTATGACTGAGGAAGATTGGAGTCGTTTTACTATAGCGGTAGGTAAATTATCACGTACGAAGATTTTTATTGATGATACACCGGGTATTCGAATTAATGATCTACGTTCTAAATGTCGTCGATTAAAGCAAGAACATGGCTTAGACATGATTGTGATTGACTACTTACAGTTGATTCAAGGTAGTGGTTCACGTGCGTCTGATAACAGACAACAGGAAGTTTCTGAAATCTCTCGTACATTAAAAGCATTAGCCCGTGAATTAGAATGTCCAGTTATCGCGTTGAGTCAGTTATCTCGTGGTGTTGAACAACGACAAGATAAACGTCCAATGATGAGTGATATTCGTGAATCTGGTTCGATTGAGCAAGATGCCGATATCGTTGCATTCTTATACCGTGATGATTACTATAACCGTGGTGGCGATGAAGATGATGACGATGATGGTGGTTTCGAGCCGCAAACGAATGATGAAAACGGCGAAATTGAAATCATCATTGCTAAGCAACGTAATGGTCCAACAGGCACAGTTAAGTTACACTTTATGAAACAATATAATAAATTTACAGATATCGATTATGCACATGCTGATATGATGTAAAAAAGTTTTTCCGTACAATAATCATTTTAGTGATAAAATTGTACGGTTTTTATTTTGTTCTGAACGGGTTGATATATGTTAAGTTTGTGTATTGAAAGTGATGGATTAGTGCTGACAACGCCTCTGTTAAAGGGTTTTTAGGACGTTTAAGACGATTTGTTAAAATGATTTTTCTTTTAAAAAGGCCGAAAATCAATGTTCGATTTTTATTTGCATTATGGTCTCGATATTGGTAGAATATCAAATGGTTAAATGAGAAAAACTTGGAGGTGCTCACATGTCATCAATCGTAGTAGTTGGGACACAATGGGGAGACGAAGGAAAAGGAAAAATAACGGATTTCTTGGCAGAACAGTCAGATGTTATCGCGCGTTTTTCAGGTGGTAATAATGCAGGCCATACCATTCAATTTGGCGGAGAAACATATAAATTACATTTAGTACCATCTGGTATCTTTTACAAAGACAAATTAGCGGTAATCGGTAACGGAGTCGTTGTTGATCCAGTTGCACTATTGAAAGAATTGGACGGATTAAATGAACGTGGCATACCTACAAGTAATTTACGTATTTCTAATCGTGCGCAAGTGATTTTACCTTACCACTTAGCACAAGATGAATATGAAGAACGTTTACGTGGTGATAACAAAATTGGTACAACTAAAAAAGGTATCGGTCCAGCATATGTAGACAAAGTTCAACGTATCGGTATTCGTATGGCAGATTTACTTGAAAAAGAAACATTCGAAAGATTATTAAAATCAAACATTGAATATAAACAAGCATATTTCAAAGGCATGTTTAACGAAACATGCCCATCATTTGATGATATCTTTGAAGAATATTATGCAGCAGGTCAACGTCTAAAAGAATTTGTAACAGACACATCAAAAATCTTAGACGATGCATTTGTAGCAGATGAAAAAGTACTTTTCGAAGGTGCGCAAGGTGTAATGTTAGATATCGACCACGGTACATATCCATTCGTTACATCAAGTAACCCAATTGCAGGTAATGTTACTGTAGGTACAGGTGTAGGTCCAACATTTGTTTCTAAAGTAATTGGTGTATGTAAAGCTTATACATCACGTGTTGGTGATGGTCCATTCCCAACTGAATTATTCGATGAAGATGGACATCATATTAGAGAAGTTGGTCGTGAATACGGTACAACAACAGGACGTCCACGTCGTGTAGGTTGGTTTGACTCAGTTGTATTACGTCACTCTCGTCGTGTAAGTGGTATTACAGATTTATCTATTAACTCTATCGATGTGTTAACTGGTTTAGACACAGTGAAAATCTGTACAGCTTATGAATTAGACGGTAAAGAAATTACTGAGTATCCAGCAAACTTAGATCAATTAAAACGTTGTAAACCAATCTTTGAAGAGTTACCAGGTTGGACAGAAGACGTAACAAATGTGCGCACTTTAGAAGAATTACCTGAAAATGCACGTAAATATTTAGAGCGTATTTCTGAATTATGTAATGTACAAATTTCTATCTTCTCAGTTGGTCCAGATAGAGAACAAACAAACTTATTAAAAGAATTGTGGTAGAACTTTATACAAGTAATACACAATGATATAAACGAATGAGCCTTCTATCTTTATTGGTAGGAGGCTTTTGCTATGTTTGCTTCTGTATCGATTCGATTATTTAGATAAAAATTACTAACGTAAAGGTGGTATTTGCTAGTCATAATTTAGAAGATTAGATGATATTTAACGAAAATTAAGATGAAATACTTGAATGTAATAAGTCTGATGTCGAAAATAGCTATTAAAATAGAGTAGACGTAAGTGTAAATGAAAGTATCTAAAATAGAAAAATTTCAAAAATAGCGTAATTATTATAATAAATAGACTGCCAATAAAATGCAATTTTTCACTTATAACATTCTTCAAAAAATAATAGCAAAATTATGTAAAAAATATCTTGTCATGGCAAGATTGGCTGTGCTATAATCTATCTTGTGCTTAAGAACGGCTCCTTGGTCAAGCGGTTAAGACACCGCCCTTTCACGGCGGTAACACGGGTTCGAGTCCCGTAGGAGTCACCATGTTTTAGGTCTCGTAGTGTAGCGGTTAACACGCCTGCCTGTCACGCAGGAGATCGCGGGTTCGATTCCCGTCGAGACCGTACAAATGCCTATCCAAGAGGATAGGCATTTTTTTACGTTTAAAATTATATCAATTGAAGACAAATGGACGAATGATAAACAAAATGATTTATCTATTCGTCCATTTTATTTATAATGTATAAACTTCTGGTAATTCAGTTGCAATGTATTAAAGACAAATGTAGAAAACAAATTCTTTAATTAGATTACCATGTGCCTTGATTAACATACTTTTTCATAGTGATAGACCAAAAGAGCCCACTTAACATAAATATAATAGTATTTATTTTCCTCACATCCACACCAATAGGAATCCCGATTTTTTCGCACCTTTAATAATATAAAAATGATTTCGTGGTCATATTATAGGGAAAGACTAATTATTATCACAATCCGCCGTGAGAAACTAATAAAAAATATTAATATATAAGTTTATATTGGAAAATAGAATTAATAGCTTATAAATGGTAAATTATATAATAGGTTACTATACGTTATAAGACGGAAAATGCGCACAATAACAAAAATAGTAAGCGACATCCTGTGATTTTTTACACAAACATAAACGATAAAGAACAAAAAATGATAAAATAATATTAATGATTTAAGAAAAGAGGTTTATGCAAATGGCTAGAAAAGTTGTTGTGGTTGATGATGAAAAACCGATTGCTGATATTTTAGAATTTAACTTAAAAAAAGAAGGATACGATGTGTACTGTGCATACGATGGTAATGATGCAGTCGACTTAATTTATGAAGAAGAACCAGACATCGTATTATTAGATATCATGTTACCTGGTCGTGATGGTATGGAAGTATGTCGTGAAGTGCGCAAAAAATACGAAATGCCAATTATAATGCTTACTGCTAAAGATTCAGAAATTGATAAAGTGCTTGGTTTAGAACTAGGTGCAGATGACTATGTAACGAAACCGTTTAGTACGCGTGAATTAATCGCACGTGTGAAAGCGAACTTACGTCGTCATTACTCACAACCAGCACAAGACACTGGAAATGTAACGAATGAAATCACAATTAAAGATATTGTGATTTATCCAGACGCATATTCTATTAAAAAACGTGGCGAAGATATTGAATTAACACATCGTGAATTTGAATTGTTCCATTATTTATCAAAACATATGGGACAGGTAATGACACGTGAACATTTATTACAAACAGTATGGGGCTATGATTACTTTGGCGATGTACGTACGGTCGATGTAACGATTCGTCGTTTACGTGAAAAGATTGAAGATGATCCGTCACATCCTGAATATATTGTGACGCGTAGAGGCGTTGGATATTTCCTCCAACAACATGAGTAGAGGTCGAAACGAATGAAGTGGCTAAAACAACTACAATCCCTTCATACTAAACTTGTAATTGTTTATGTATTACTGATTATCATTGGTATGCAAATTATCGGTCTGTATTTTACAAATAACCTTGAAAAAGAGCTGCTTGATAATTTTAAGAAGAATATTACGCAGTACGCTAAACAATTAGAAATTAGTATTGAAAAAGTATATGACGAAAAGGGCTCCGTAAATGCACAAAAAGATATTCAAAATTTATTAAGTGAGTATGCCAACCGTCAAGAAATTGGAGAAATTCGTTTTATAGATAAAGACCAAATTATTATTGCGACGACGAAGCAGTCTAACCGTAGTCTAATCAATCAAAAAGCGAATGATAGTTCTGTCCAAAAAGCACTATCGCTAGGACAATCAAACGATCATTTAATTTTAAAAGATTATGGCGGTGGTAAGGACCGTGTCTGGGTATATAATATCCCCGTTAAAGTCGATAAAAAGGTAATAGGTAATATTTATATCGAATCAAAAATTAATGACGTTTATAACCAATTAAATAATATAAATCAAATATTCATTGTTGGTACAGCTATTTCATTATTAATCACAGTCATCCTAGGATTCTTTATAGCGCGAACGATTACCAAACCAATCACCGATATGCGTAACCAGACGGTCGAAATGTCCAGAGGTAACTACACGCAACGTGTGAAGATTTATGGTAACGATGAAATTGGCGAATTAGCTTTAGCATTTAATAACTTGTCTAAACGTGTACAAGAAGCGCAGGCTAATACTGAAAGTGAGAAACGTAGACTGGACTCAGTTATCACCCATATGAGTGATGGTATTATTGCAACAGACCGTCGAGGACGTATTCGTATCGTCAATGATATGGCACTTAAGATGCTTGGTATGGCGAAAGAAGACATCATCGGTTATTACATGTTAAGTGTATTAAGTCTTGAAGATGAATTTAAACTTGAAGAAATTCAAGAGAATAATGATAGTTTCTTATTAGATTTAAATGAAGAAGAAGGTCTAATCGCACGTGTTAACTTTAGTACGATTGTGCAGGAAACAGGATTTGTAACGGGTTATATTGCTGTGTTACATGACGTGACTGAACAACAACAAGTTGAACGTGAGCGTCGTGAATTTGTTGCCAATGTATCACATGAGTTACGTACACCTTTAACTTCCATGAATAGTTACATTGAAGCACTTGAAGAAGGTGCATGGAAAGATGAGGAACTTGCGCCACAATTTTTATCTGTTACCCGTGAAGAAACAGAACGAATGATTCGACTTGTCAATGACTTGCTACAGTTATCTAAAATGGATAATGAGTCTGATCAAATCAATAAAGAAATTATCGACTTTAACATGTTCATTAATAAAATTATTAATCGACATGAAATGTCTGCGAAAGATACAACATTTATTCGAGATATTCCGAAAAAGACGATTTTCACAGAATTTGATCCTGATAAAATGACGCAAGTATTTGATAATGTCATTACCAATGCGATGAAATATTCTAGAGGCGATAAACGTGTCGAGTTCCACGTGAAACAAAATCCACTTTATAATAGAATGACGATTCGTATTAAAGATAATGGTATCGGTATTCCTATCAATAAAGTCGATAAAATATTCGACCGATTCTATCGTGTAGATAAGGCACGTACGCGTAAAATGGGTGGTACTGGATTAGGACTAGCCATTTCGAAAGAGATTGTGGAAGCGCACAATGGTCGTATTTGGGCAAACAGTGTAGAAGGTCAAGGCACATCTATCTTTATCACACTTCCATGTGAAGTCATTGAAGACGGTGATTGGGATGAATAATAAGGAACATATTAAATCTGTCATTTTAGCGCTACTCGTCTTGATGAGTGTCGTATTGACATATATGGTATGGAACTTTTCGCCTGATATTGCAAATGTCGACAATACAGATAGTAAGAAGAGTGAAACGAAACCTTTAACGACACCTATGACAGCCAAAATGGATACAACTATTACGCCATTTCAGATTATTCATTCGAAAAATGATCATCCAGAAGGTACGATTGCGACGGTATCTAATGTGAATAAACTGACGAAACCTTTGAAAAATAAAGAAGTTAAGTCCGTGGAACACGTTCGTCGTGATCATAACTTGATGATTCCAGGTTTGAGCAGTGATTTTACATTATTCGATTTTACGTATGATTTACCGTTATCAACATATCTTGGCCAAGTACTGAACATGAATGCGAAAGTACCAAATCATTTCAATTTCAATCGTTTAGTTATTGATCATGATGCTGATGATAATATCGTGCTTTATGCTATAAGCAAAGATCGCCACGATTACGTAAAATTAACAACTACAACGAAAAATGATCATTTTTTAGATGCATTAGCAACAGTGAAAAAAGATATGCAACCATACACAGATATCATCACAAACAAAGATACAATTGATCGTACGACGCATGTTTTTGCACCAAGTAAACCTGAGAAGTTAAAAACATATCGCATGGTATTTAACACGATTAGTGTTGAGAAAATGAATGCTATACTATTTGACGATTCAACCATCGTTCGTAGTTCAAAGAGTGGTGTTACAACCTACAACAATAATACAGGTGTCGCAAACTATAACGATAAAAATGAAAAATACCATTATAAAAACTTGTCCGAAGATGAAGCAAGTTCAAGCAAAATGGAAGAAACGATTCCAGGAACCTTTGATTTTATTAATGGTCATGGTGGTTTCTTAAACGAAGATTTCAGATTGTTTAGTACGAATAATCAGTCAGGCGAGCTAACATATCAACGTTTCCTTAATGGTTATCCAACGTTTAATAAAGAAGGCGCTAATCAAATTCAAGTCACTTGGGGTGAAAAAGGCGTCTTTGATTATCGTCGTTCGTTATTGCGTACCGACGTTGTTTTAAACAGTGAAGATAATAAAACGTTGCCGAAATTAGAGTCTGTACGTTCAAGCTTAGCGAACAATAGTGATATTAATTTTGAAAAAGTAACGAATATCGCTATCGGTTACGAAATGCAAGATAATCCGGATCATAATCACATTGAAGTGCAGATTAACAGTGAACTCGTACCACGCTGGTATGTAGAATATGATGGCGAATGGTATGTTTATAACGATGGGAGGCTTGAATAAATGAACTGGAAACTGACGAAGACGCTTTTCATTTTCGTGTTTATTCTTGTCAACATCGTGTTAGTATCGATTTATGTTAATAAAGTCAATCGCTCACACATTAATGAAGTTGAGAGTAATAATGAAGTTAATTTTCAGCAAGAAGAAATTAAAGTACCGGCTAGTATTTTAAATAAATCAGTTAAAGGCATACAATTAGAACAAATTACGGGGCGTTCAAAAGACTTTAGTTCTAAAGCTAAGGGCGATTCGGATTTGACCACATCAGATGGTGGAAAATTATTAAATGCAAACATTAGCCAATCAGTAAAGGTCAGTGACAATAACTTAAAAGATTTGAAAGATTATGTTAACAAACGTGTGTTCAAAGGTTCAGAATATCAATTAAGTGAAATTAGTTCTGGTTCTGTAAAATACGAACAAACGTATGATAATTTCCCGATTTTGAATAATAGTAAAGCGATGTTGAACTTTAATATAGAAGATAACAAAGCGACTAGTTATAAACAATCAATGATGGATGACATTAAGCCTACAGATGGTGCAGATAAGAAGCATCAAGTGATTGGTGTGAGAAAAGCAATCGAGGCATTATATTATAATCGTTACTTGAAAAAAGGTGATGAAGTCATTAATGCTAGACTCGGTTACTACTCAGTCGTGAATGAAACGAATGTTCAATTGTTACAACCAAACTGGGAAATTAAAGTGAAGCATGACGGTAAGGACAAAACGAATACTTACTATGTCGAAGCGACAAATAATAACCCTAAAATTATTAATCATTAATATGAATCGTAATAAGCTAGCATTGCAAGCTCATCATATGTGAGAAGCGGTGCTAGCTTTTTGCTGGTATGGTTTATTATGGCTGACGTTTTTGCGTCCTAACATGCGCATTTATTCATGTATTAAGTAGAACCGTATTGTAAAATTAACGTAACTGCTATTTTAAAAACTTTAGTATTTGTCTAATCATTGTTATAATAATTAGGACATTCATTGCACGTGATTATCAAAATTTAATTATAAGAGACCGGTCGATGAACTAAAGTTACATAATAGGAAAGGTATACAAAACAGCTAATATACTGATAGTTTCTGTAGGGAAAATCGTATATTTGCACTGATGTATATTGCAGTCATATAGAGAGAATGACTGCTTAAATAGAAAGGATGAGCCGCTTGATACGCATGAGTGTATTAGCAAGTGGTAGTACAGGTAACGCCACTTTTGTAGAAAATGAAAAAGGTAGTCTATTAGTTGATGTTGGTTTGACTGGCAAGAAAATGGAAGAATTGTTTAGTCAAATTGACCGTAATATTCAAGATTTAAATGGTATTTTAGTAACCCATGAACATATTGATCATATTAAAGGATTAGGTGTTTTGGCGCGTAAATATCAATTGCCAATTTATGCGAATGAAAAGACTTGGCAGGCAATTGAAAAGAAAGATAGTCGCATCCCTATGGATCAGAAATTCATTTTTAATCCTTATGAAACGAAATCTATTGCAGGTTTCGATGTTGAATCGTTTAACGTGTCACATGATGCGATAGATCCGCAATTTTATATTTTCCATAATAACTATAAGAAGTTTACGATTTTAACAGATACGGGTTACGTGTCTGATCGTATGAAAGGTATGATACGTGGCAGCGATGCATTTATTTTTGAGAGTAATCATGACGTCGATATGTTGAGAATGTGTCGTTATCCATGGAAGACGAAACAACGCATTTTAGGCGATATGGGTCATGTATCTAATGAGGATGCGGGTCATGCGATGACAGACGTGATTACAGGTAACACGAAACGTATTTACTTATCGCATTTATCACAAGATAATAATATGAAAGATTTGGCGCGTATGAGTGTTGGCCAAGTATTGAACGAACACGATATTGATACGGAAAAAGAAGTATTGCTATGTGATACGGATAAAGCTATTCCAACACCAATATATACAATATAAATGAGAGTCATCCGATAAAGTTCCGCACTGCTGTGAAACGACTTTATCGGGTGCTTTTTTATGTTGTTGGTGGGAAATGGCTGTTGTTGAGTTGAATCGGATTGATTGAAATGTGTAAAATAATTCGATATTAAATGTAATTTATAAATAATTTACATAAAATCAAACATTTTAATATAAGGATTATGATAATATATTGGTGTATGACAGTTAATGGAGGGAACGAAATGAAAGCTTTATTACTTAAAACAAGTGTATGGCTCGTTTTGCTTTTTAGTGTGATGGGATTATGGCATGTCTCGAACGCGGCTGAGCAGCATACACCAATGAAAGCACAAGCAGCAACAACAGATAAGCAACAAGTAACGCCAACAAAGGAAGCGGCTCATCAATCTGGTGAAGAAGCGGCAACCAACGTATCAGCATCAGTACAGGGAACAGCTGATGATACAAACAACAAAGTAACATCCAACGCACCATCTAACAAACCATCTACAGCAGTTTCAACAACAGTAAACGAAACGCGCGACGTAGATGCACAACAAGCCTCAACACAAAAACCAACTCAATCAGCAACATTCAAATTATCAAATGCTAAAACAGCATCACTTTCACCACGAATGTTTGCTGCTAATGCACCACAAACAACAACACATAAAATATTACATACAAATGATATCCATGGCCGACTAGCTGAAGAAAAAGGGCGTGTCATCGGTATGGCTAAATTAAAAACAGTAAAAGAACAAGAAAAGCCTGATTTAATGTTAGACGCAGGAGACGCATTCCAAGGTTTACCACTTTCAAACCAGTCTAAAGGTGAAGAAATGGCTAAAGCAATGAATGCAGTAGGTTATGATGCTATGGCAGTCGGTAACCACGAATTTGACTTTGGATACGATCAGTTGAAAAAGTTAGAGGGTATGTTAGACTTCCCGATGTTAAGTACTAATGTTTATAAAGATGGGAAGCGCGCGTTTAAGCCTTCAACGATTGTAACGAAAAATGGTATTCGTTATGGAATTATTGGCGTAACGACACCAGAAACAAAGACGAAAACAAGACCTGAAGGCATTAAAGGTGTTGAATTTAGAGATCCATTACAAAGTGTGACAGCAGAAATGATGCGTATTTATAAAGACGTAGATACATTTGTTGTTATATCACATTTAGGGATTGATCCTTCAACACAAGAAACATGGCGTGGTGATTACTTAGTGAAACAATTAAGTCAAAATCCACAATTGAAGAAACGTATTACAGTCATTGATGGTCATTCACATACCGTACTTCAAAATGGTCAAATTTATAACGATGATGCATTAGCACAAACAGGTACAGCACTTGCGAATATCGGTAAGATTACATTTAATTACCGCAATGGAGCGGTATCGAATATTAAGCCGTCATTGATTAATGTTAAAGACGTTGAAAATGTGACACCGAACAAAGCATTAGCTGAACAAATTAATCAAGCTGATCAAACATTTAGAGCACAAACAGCAGAGGTTATTATTCCAAATAATGCGATTGATTTCAAAGGAGAAAGAGATGACGTTAGAACGCGTGAAACAAATTTAGGAAACGCGATTGCAGATGCTATGGAAGCATATGGCGTTAAGAATTTCTCTAAAAAGACTGACTTTGCCGTGACAAATGGTGGAGGTATTCGTGCCTCTATCGCAAAAGGTAAGGTGACACGCTATGATTTAATCTCAGTATTACCATTTGGAAATACGATTGCGCAAATTGATGTAAAAGGTTCAGACGTCTGGACAGCTTTTGAACATAGTTTAGGCGCACCAACAACACAAAAAGATGGTAAGACAGTATTAACAGCGAATGGTGGTTTACTACATATCTCTGATTCAATTCGTGTTTACTATGATATGAATAAACCATCTGGCAAACGAATTAACGCTATTCAAATTTTAAATAAAGAGACAGGTAAGTTTGAAAATATTGATTTAAAACGTGTATATCACGTAACGATGAATGACTTCACAGCATCAGGTGGCGACGGATATAGTATGTTCGGTGGCCCTAGAGAAGAAGGTATTTCATTAGATCAAGTACTAGCAAGTTATTTAAAAACAGCTAACTTAGCTAAGTATGATACGACAGAACCACAACGTATGTTATTAGGTAAACCAGCAGTAAGTGAACAACCAGCTAAAGGACAACAAGGTAGCAAAGGTAGTGAGTCTGGTAAAGATGCACAACCAATTGGTAAAGACAAAGTGATGAATCCAGCGAAACAACCAGCGCCAAGTAAAGTTGTGTTGTTACCAACGCATAGAGGAACTGTTAGTAGTGGTAGAGAAGGCTCTGATCGCGCATTGGAAGGAACTGCTATATCAAGTATGAGTGGGAAACAATTGGCTAACATGTCAGCGCCTAAAGGTAGCGCACATGAGAAACAGTTACCAAAAACTGGAACTGATCAAAGTTCAAGCCCAGCAGCGATGTTTGTATTAGTAGCAGGTATAGGTTTAATTGCGACTGTACGACGTAGAAAAGCTAGCTAAAATATATTGAAAACAATACTACTGTATTTCTTAAATAAGAGGTACGGTAGTGTTTTTTTATGGAAAAAAGCTATAACCATTGATAAATATGGGATATAAAAACGGGGATAAGTAATAAGACATCAAGGTATTTATCCACAGAAATGGGGATAGTTATCCAGAATTGTGTACAATTTAAAGAGAAATACCCACAATGCCCACAGAGTTATCCACAAATACACAGGTTATACACTAAAAAACGGGCATAAATGTCAGAAAAATATCAAAAACTGCAAAAAATATTGGTATAATAAGAGGGAACAGTGTGAACAAGTTAATAACTTGTGGATAACTGGAAAGTTGATAACAATTTGGAGGACCAAACGACATGAAAATCACCATTTTAGCTGTAGGGAAACTAAAAGAGAAATATTGGAAGCAAGCCATAGCAGAATATGAAAAACGTTTAGGCCCATACACCAAGATAGACATCATAGAAGTTCCAGACGAAAAAGCACCAGAAAATATGAGCGACAAAGAAATTGAGCAAGTAAAAGAAAAAGAAGGCCAACGAATACTAGCCAAAATCAAACCACAATCCACAGTCATTACATTAGAAATACAAGGAAAGATGCTATCTTCCGAAGGATTGGCCCAAGAATTGAACCAACGCATGACCCAAGGGCAAAGCGACTTTGTATTCGTCATTGGCGGATCAAACGGCCTGCACAAGGACGTCTTACAACGCAGTAACTATGCACTATCATTTAGCAAAATGACATTCCCACATCAAATGATGCGGGTTGTGTTAATTGAACAAGTGTATAGAGCATTTAAGATTATGCGTGGAGAGGCGTATCATAAGTGATGCTTGTTAGAATGATTTTTAACAATATGAAATAGCTGTGGAAGCTTAAACAATTTGTTTATCTAAGTACTTATTTAATAATTGATTGAACTGTGATTGGCACCAGGCTGTCTGGTAAATTGAGAAGCTGGGTTTTGGAGCGTATAAATGATAGAATTAATATAAAATTCAATTTGAGGAGTAGGAGATTATGTCGAATATAAAAACAACACTAGAGACGTCCGTAGGACTAGAAAAAGACAACGATAAGCTATTTGATTATATAACTGAATTAGAGATTCAAAACACGCCTGAAAACCGGGAAGCAAAAGTTGTTATTGAAGAAAGGTTACATAAAGAATATAAATATGAATTAGATCAAATGACACCAGAGTATGGAATACAAAAAGGCAGTGTTAGAATAGGTCATGCAGATGTTGTAATATTTCATGATTCTAAAGATAAATCTCAAGAGAATATTAAAATAATAGTAGAGTGTAAAAGAAAGAATCGCAGGGATGGTATTGAACAATTAAAAACATATCTTGCAGGGTGTGAGTCTGCAGAATACGGCGTTTGGTTTAATGGAGAAGATATAGTATATATAAAACGATTGAAAAAAGCACCACATTGGAAAACAGTATTTAATATACCGAGAAATGGAGAGAACTTAGGACTACCTGAAAAAAATTCACTATCTCCGGCTACAGAATTAGTTAAAATATTTGAAATTTGCCATAATCATGTATATGCGAATGATGGACATTTAAAAGATAAAGTTTTTAATGAAATGTTAAAGATTCTATTTATTAAATTAATGGATGAAAGGAATCATACTTCAAGAATTGCTGATTTCGGTATAACTGAACAAGAATATGATGAAATATTAAACCATAAAGAAAATGATTTTAAAGTGCGAATAAATAACTTATTTAACAAGGCTAAGAATAATTACCAAGACATTTTTAATCCTAATGAAAAAATAAATTTAAAGCTATCTACATTGGCTTTTGTAGTTGGTCAAATGCAGAACTTTGATTTATCACATTCATCTAGGGACGTTAAAGGTTTAGCATTCCAAAAATTTGTATATGCTCATCAACGTGGAGATAGAGGTGAGTTCTTCACACCGGATCCTATCATTGAGTTAGCAGTTAAGATGATTAATCCCAAAATTGATGAAACGATTTTAGATCCAGCTTGCGGTACAGGAGGTTTTCTTGTAGCAGCCTTAAAACACGTAGAAGAATCAATAATAGATTTAAAAGCTGAGAGACCTATTGATTTTGAAAAAGCAAAAACAGATTATGCACTTCGAAAATTGAGAGGTATAGACTTTAATCCTGACTTAGTAAAAGTTTCTAAAATGAGAATGATTCTTGAAGATGATGGTCATACAGGAATTTTTCAAGCTAACTCATTAGATACTTTGAGAGAAATAGAAATTCAAGCATTAAAATCAGGAGCAAATAATATTAATGAGAATTCTGTCGACATCATCCTAACTAATCCACCATTTGGACGTAAAGGAACTATTACAGATAAAGATATTTTACGACAATACGAGTTAGGACATCAATGGGTAAAGAACAATGATAGCTATGAAAATTCACATAAGGTTCTAGATGATCAGGTACCAGATATACTATTTATAGAGCGATGCTATCAATTCTTAAAAAACAAAGGGAAAATGGCAATTGTATTGCCGGATAGTGTGTTAACAGGTCCGAAATTACAGTACGTTAGAAACTATATCCTGAAACGTTTTAAAGTAGTAGGAGTAGTTTCTTTACCATATGAAACGTTTATTCCACATGGTGCCAATGTTAAAGCATCAATACTTTTACTTCAAAAACTAGATTCTAAAACAATGGAAGAATTAAATACAGATGGCTACGAATCTTTCATGGTAGATATAGAGAAAATTGGTTATCAGGGAAATAAGAATGGTACATTAATTTATAAAATTGATGAAAAAGGTCAGTACATATTGGATGAAAATGGAAATAAAATATTAGATGAAGAAATAAGTGAAGCATTAGAAGGATGGACTGAGTACGAAGCAGTAAATGAGGTGTGGAGTTCATGAAGCAAGGAGTTGTAAGTTCTAAGAAATTATTTAGAAGACTCGATGTTAAATACCATTTTAATGAAAATAAAGAGATAGATAATTATGATAAACTTTGTGATTTAAAGGAACTCATTGTAAGAGATCCGAACTGTTATGGTTTCCGTTATAGCTCAGTAGGAATACCTATGATAAGAATAAGTGATATTGGTAATCCTTTTATTAATTATGATAATGTGGCTTATGTAAATGAGAGGATTCATAATAAATATAAAAAAACTCAATTACAAAAATTTGATATTCTTATGTCAGTTAGAGGAGTAAGTATAGGTAAAATCGGTATTTTTATGGGAGAATATTCAGAAGCTAACATTAGTGCGAATTTAATAATAATTAGATTAAAAAATCCATCGTATGCTCCTTATGTAGCAATGAGTCTCATATCTTCTGTCGGACAAAGCCAGATAAGTAGAAGTATCGGTGGTGGATCGAAACCAACAATTACCTCAGGATTTATTGATGAAATAGAGATCCCTACACCTCCTGAGGAAGTGCTTAAAAATATAAATCAACTTTTCTTTGAAGCATTTAATCAACGTGGGTTAGCTAAAGAATCTACAGAAATAATAGATTCAGTTTTTGATGAATTATTTAAGTATGAAGATAATAAAAAATCTGTAAGTTATACTAAAAATATTTTAGATAATAACCGATGGGATAGTCATTACCATAATCCTAAATATATAAATACTAGACGAAAAGTTGATGCCGAAAATGCAAAATATTTAAAAAATTTAGTTACTGAAGTGACAGAGAGCGTCGATAAACTTCACGAAGATAAAGTAGGTTATATAGAAATTTCTAATGTTAATAATCGTACTGGTAGAATCAACGGGATAAAATTTGATTACATTAATAAACTACCAAAAAACGGGAAAATAATATTGAAGGATGAAGACATACTAATATCTAAAGTCCGTCCATATAGAGGTTCCATAGCAATTTATAAAGAGTATAGTGCTGAATTATGCACAGCATCTAAAAGTGCTTTTGTCGTGATTAGAGCAGAAGAATTTATGTATCCTTATTATTTAACAGCTTTTCTCAGATATCGATTAGGTCTTGATCAGATAGTCATGAATCAATCTGGAACAACTTACCCTACTGTAAAGCCAGAAGAGATTATGAATGTCAAAGTCATTTTGCTAGAAGATATGAAGATGAAAGAAATAAATGAAATTTATCGTAAAAATATCGATTCAAAATATCATGAAGAAAAAAATATACAAAGTATTATAGAGCTACTAGAATCGAGTTTCTCATAATCTGTAAAACGGAAATCAATTCCTGCTTTTCCCATGATAACTTTTACTTCCTTTTAAATTTATACGAAGGTTAACTTCAAAAGTGTCGAATGACTTATTATTCAAGTAATTGTACCATCAGCACTGAGTTCTAGAGAAACATCATGTTTAGATAGCTCGTCAATTTCTCTGTCGTAAAGATATTCTCTATTTTGATCAATGATTTTCATTTTAAACAGCAGTTTTTTTAGTTCATCAGCCTCACTAAGATTTGTAAAATATTGAATTGAAACATAGAAATAAGCGGTACTTAACATGACAGCCCTCATTCATTTAGTTCGTTAAATAAATTATAAAGTTTAAATTTGGGCTGTACACTTTTAATTGTAAATAATAATGGTTTTTATTTAGGTTATAAACCCATAATTGGATACCATCTCTTTATTTAAATTCTTTGCTCCTGGCATCCTCTGAAGTAAAAGGATACAGGTATGGTGGAGTAGTATTGAGTTTTGAACTCGTGAAAATAAATTATCATCCTCTTTATTGTGATAGGGAGTGGGACAGAAATGATATTTTCGCAAAATTTATTTCGTCGTCCCACCCCA
>OKEG01000072.1_pt1 | contig 60962 bp, 54 predicted proteins | sample 1614111 | NCBI WGS metagenome assembly OKEG01 (sample SAMN04436907, study PRJEB24849) | human gut metagenome | biome: human gut; feature: NICU; material: stool | host: Homo sapiens | place: USA: Saint Louis, MO | collected 2012-04-09 | reverse complement strand
CAATACTTTATCATGTTTAAATTGTGTCACTATAACATTTTCATAAACATTATACATGACCACTATGTATTTTGTAAGTATCCGCAATTAATTCTTTACAACATATATAAATGTTTCTGACGTTATTATCATTTATGATATGATTATTTTTGCTAATGATAATGAAATTATATGAAAGGATTTACACAAATGGCGAATATCGTTTTTAAATTGTCGGATAAAGACATAACGACATTAATGTCACGCATTTCTTTTGATACTGAGAATTTACCTCAAGGTATGAAAGCACGTGCAAAGTATCAAAATACAACCGTAAATATTTACCAATCAGGTAAAGTCATGTTTCAAGGTAATCATGCAGAAGCTGTGTCTCAAGAACTTCTACCGCAGAATTCTCAATTGAATACTAATAAAACTAAAAAGAAAAATATGGCTAATTCTTTTCTTGAACAAACTTTAATGTATGATCAATTTAACTGTATTGGTAGTGATGAAGCTGGAAGTGGCGATTACTTTGGTCCATTGACTGTATGTGCTGCTTTCGTTACCAAAGAGCATGTCCCTATTTTAAAAACTTTGGGTGTAGATGATTCAAAAAAATTAACTGATACCAAAATTGTAGATCTTGCTGAGCAATTGGTTACTTTCATCCCACATTCACTATTAACACTACATAATGAAAAATATAATATTCAGCAAGCAAAAGGCTGGACTCAAGTCAAAATGAAAGCTGTTCTTCATAATGAAGCAATTAAGAATGTCCTTGAAAAAATTGATTCGTCTCAATTGGATTATATTGTGATTGACCAGTTCGCAAAACGCGAAGTGTATAGCCATTATGCATTATCCGATATACCACTTCCAAAGAAAACAAAATTTGAAACAAAAGGAGAATCGAAGTCATTAGCCATTGCAGTGGCAAGCATAATTTCTAGATACGCATTTGTTACATATATGGATCAAATATCAAAAAATATTAATATGACAATTCCTAAAGGTGCCGGTGCTAAAGTCGATGTAATCGCCGCCAAAATTATAAAAAAATACGGTATTTCACGTTTAGATACCATTTCAAAAAAGCATTTTAAAAATCGTGAAAAAGCCCAAAAAATTTTAAAGCCTCTTTGATTTATAATCATTAGAGGCTTTTATGCAGTTGTGCAAAGCATCAACTGTAATCCGCTGTGCCTCTTTGATTTATAAATGAAATGGATCCTAATAGGAAATCCTAATAGGTGATTCTATTAGGTAAGTCATACTAATTTGCTTTGCTCATAAGTATGACTTTATATGCAGTTGTGCGAAGCATCATCTGTATTCTGCTGTTCCTCTTTGATTTATAAATGAAATGGAACCTAATAGGTGATCCTATTAGGTGAGTCATACTAATTTGCTTTACTCAAATGTATGACTTTATATGCAGTGATGCAATCCATCATCTGTATTCCACTGTTTCTCTTTGACTTTTTAAATGAATCGGAACCTAATAGGTGAATCCAAAAATAAAACCCCATGTTAAGGATATCAATCTACTTCAGATATCCTAATACATGGGGTTTAAATCATTATCTAATAACAGCACCTTGTTTAATTAATGCTGCTTCAATTTCCGCTTGTACTTTTGAAACGCGTTCATCTGTCAATGTTTCTTCTGTGTCTAAATAATTCAAACGTATTGCAATTGATTTTTTACCTTTTTCTAAATGTTCGCCCTGATATACATCAAAGACAAGTGTATCTTTTAATATATTACCACCGTGTGCATGAATCGTTGATAATAAATCAGCTGCTGGAATATTTTGATTTACTTCTAATGCAATGTCACGAGACATGCCTGGGAATCTCGGAATTGGCTGGTAATTAATGTAACCTACCGACACAGCCATTAATGCATCAAAATTCAACTCAAAAACATACGTACGTTTTAAATCATTATCAGCTGCTAATGTTGGATGTAATTCACCAATAAAACCAACAACTTTATTCTCTAATAAGATTTCAGCTGTACGACCTGGGTGTAATCCATCAATATCAGCACGACGATAACTGAATTCAAGGTTTAACTTTTCAGCTACTCGATCCACGACACCTTTTGCTAAATAGAAATCAACCGTTTCTTTCTTACCTTGCCATTGATTGACTACATAATCTCCAGTTAAAATACCACTTAAATATTCAACTTGATCTGGTAGTTCACCTTCACCATTAGCAAAGAAGACATTGCCGATTTCAAATAATTTTACATCTTTATTTTTGCGTGCCACATTATATGATGCCGCTTCGATTAAATGTGGTAATAAACTTTGACGTAATGACGCATGCGCTTCACTCATTGGCATCAATAAATCAATTGTTTGACGCTGTTGCATCGCAAATGCAGTAGCATCTTCTTTAGAAACTAACGAATACGTAATAGCTTGGTCTAATCCAGCACCTTCTAACACTTCTTTAACCATTCTCGTTTTATATTGGCGATCAGTTAGCTGACCACTAGTAACTTTTTCGAAGACAGGTAACGTTGATGGAATATCGTCGTATCCATATATACGTGCAACTTCTTCAATTAAATCTTCTTTAATTGTAATATCTTTACGACGTGATGGTACTTGCACCGTAATAACATCATCATTTATTTCTGTATCAAACCCTAGTTGATTAAAAATAGTAACAATATCATTTTGTGACAAATCAAATCCAATAGTGCGATTAATTTTATCAGCAGTGATGTCGATTGGTGTAATAAATGCACCAAGTTCTCCTGAAGATACTCTATCTTTTAGCACTTTTCCGTTTGCATAAGTTTGTAATAAATAACATGCACGGTCGACTGCTTCATCTACAAATTCAGTAGCTATTCCTTTTTCAAAACGACTAGATGATTCACTGCGTAAATTTAAACGTCTTGATGTATGACGAATGGAAACAGAATCAAAAATAGCACCTTCAATAACTATATTTGATGTATGTTCTTTAACCTCTGAAAAATCGCCACCCATAACACCAGCTAATGCAATTGGAGTTTGTCCATTAGTAATGACAATATCGCTCGTTAATAATTCACGTTCTGTATCATCTAATGTTGTCATTTTTTCGCCTTCATTAGCTTGACGAACAACAATTTGTTGTGAACCAATCGCATCTTGATCAAACATGTGCAATGGTTGACCGTATTCTAATAACACATAATTTGAAATGTCGACAACATTATTAATAGGACGTATACCTGCTTTTATTAAGCGTGCTTGCATCCAAATTGGCGAGGGTTCAATTGTCACGTCGTGAACAACACGTGCACTATAATATGGTACTTTATCTTCATTTTCAATTGTCACAGTTAGTTCATCATTTGCAGATAACTCAAGCTCATTTGATGTTGTCTCTGGCTTAGTCATTTTTGTATTATATAATGCTGCAACTTCATAAGCAGTACCTATCATACTTAAGGCATCAGCACGATTCGGCGTTAAATCAAATTCCATTACTTGATCATCTAAATATAAAGCTTGTAAGGCATCTGTTCCTGGAACTTGGGATTCACTAAATACATAAATGCCTGATTCAAAACTTTTCGGTATATAATTACTTGAAATACCAATTTCTTGTAACGAACAAATCATACCTTCTGAACGTTCACCGCGTAATTTGGCACGTTTAATTTTAATACCACCAGGCAATCTTCCACCTACTTTAGCAACAATGACATATTGTCCTGCATCAACGTTCGGTGCACCACATACGATTTGTACAGGTTCGTCTTCTCCGATATCAACTTGGCAAACATTTAATTTATCAGCATCAGGATGTTTCTCTTTTGACTTAACGAAGCCGACAACTAAATTTTTGATATCTTTTGTGTAGTCAATTAAATCATCCACTTCAATACCTGTGCGCGTAATACGTTCTGCCAAATTACTTACAGAATCATCGATTGTTACATATTCTTTCAACCATTCATTTGATATCAACATTACATGTCACCTCTATCTTCTACCGCTTTAAATTGATCTAAAAATCTCACATCATTAGTATAGAAATGACGAATATCTTCTATACCATATTTCAACATTGCAATACGGTCTGGTCCCATTCCAAATGCAAATCCAGAGTACTCTGAAGAATCAAAACCAGCCATTTCTAATACATTAGGATGTACCATTCCAGCACCTAAAATTTCAATCCATCCTGTGTGTTTACACACATTACAACCTTTTCCTTTACATTTAAAACATGACACATCAACTTCAACAGAAGGTTCAGTGAATGGGAAGTAACTTGGACGTAAACGAATTTCACGATCAGCACCAAATAATTTCTTAGCTAACAATTCTAAAGTACCTTTCAAATCACTCATTTTAACGTTTTTATCAACAACTAATCCTTCAATTTGTGTAAATTGATGACTATGTGTCGCATCATCAGAGTCACGACGATACACTTTACCAGGGCAAATAATTTTAACTGGACCTTGACCATGACGTGATTCCATCGTACGTGCTTGCACTGGTGATGTATGCGTACGTAATAAAATTTCATCTGTAATATAGAAACTATCTTGCATATCACGTGCAGGGTGTGATTTAGGCAAATTCAGCATTTCGAAGTTATAATGATCTTGTTCAACTTCATATCCATTCACAATTTCATAACCTAAACCTAAGAATAAGTCTTCAATTTCTTCTATTGTACGTGTTAATGGATGCTTTGAACCGATTTCAATATGACGACCTGGTAATGATACATCAATTGTTTCTTCAGCCAATTGCTTATTTAATTTTTCTTTAACTAACATCTGTTGTCTTTCATCTAATTCATTTTGAATTGTTTGACGCAATTCATTCACTTTTTGACCAAATGCAGGTTTCTCTTCATTCGGCAAATCCTTCATCAATTTCATTAGTCCGCTAACTGACCCTTTTTTACCTAAGTATTTCACTTTAACTTCTTGCAGTGCACGTTCATCATTTGCTTCATTAATATCTACAAGCGCTTGTTGTTTTAACTCTGACATAGTTTGTTGTTCAGACATATGTCACTGACCTCCCTATTCGAACTCTTCATTTTCTGTTTATCATATTTGTTGTTTAACTAAAAAATGACTTTCATCCTCTTAAAAATAAGGGACGAAAGTCATTTCCGTGGTACCACCCAAATTTATGCCTAAGCATACACTTGTTTAATATTGATAACGGATTGTCTTTCCGACTTAAATCTCTTTAAGTAACCAAAAAGGTGAAAAGACTTTAAATAATTGGAATAACTTGCAGTCACGATTATTCTCCCTAAAACAATTATTTATATAAATGTCCATGCCTTTTTATTGGTTTATATTCAATTGTGTATGCAATCACGTAGAAATGTTCTGTTAAACAATTAATTATAATTATATCGGAAAACTTTCAACATGGTCAACCTTTCAAATGATAAAGTAAAATACTACCTGCAATCGCTACATTTAAACTTTCAGCTTTACCATAAATAGGTATGATTAAATTTTGTGTAGTATGTGCTAATAATTCAGGGTTAACACCTTCTCCCTCATTACCTAATAGTAATGCAAAAGAATCACTTGAAGTAACTTCTTTATATGCCACTGCGTTTTCAAGTGCTGTACCATAAACAGGACCATTAAATTGAGTAATAAACGTATCGAGATCTTGTGTCATAACTGGCAAATGAAAAACACTACCTTGACTCGCTCGCAACACTTTATCTTGATAAGGATCTGTCGTACCCTTCTCCATTATTACAGCATCCATTCCAGCAGCATCCGCAGTTCTAATTAATGTGCCTAAATTTCCAGGATCTTGAACACGATCGATAAGCAATACTTGTTGTGCTTTAGAAATATCATATTGTGGCTTCTCAATGATTGCGAAAAAACCTTGTGGTGTCACTGTACCTGATAAAGATTCAGCAACTTTCATGTTTATTTCAAAAACTTCTTGCGCGTATGCGATAATTTGCTGATCTAATCTTGCCGGTTCAATGGCAAATAATTGTGTAATTACAATCTCACTTTGATAAGCTTCTTCAATTAAATGCACACCTTCAATTAAAGCTAATCCAGTTTTATCCCTTTCACGTTTCTTTTTTAGCTTGTTCGCTTGTTTAATTCTATTATTTTGTGCAGAAGTAATTTGTTCCATAGATAGCTCCTCACTTTATTTTTAAAAATAAAAATATTAATCATTAATAAGATGAAAACATTTGATTGTATAGTTAATATTAATTAATCGATTTTATCACTCATATTATTTCAAATTGTATAAATTTCTTTTATCGATACTACTACTATAAATCATACGCCCCAAAATATCATTATTAATTCTTTTCTTCTTCAAAATAAATCAAAATCATATAATTGATGATTATTTTCAAAACACATTCAAATCAAACTACGTTTTAGCAATTTGTTGTTAGCATGTTTGTGTTCATTAAAAAAAAACGACCATCATCAGTATCATGTATGGTCGTTACAAAAGTTAACAATACCAATTGTCATAACAAGTACTGCAACCTCTTTAAATTCAATTATTTCATGTAACTATAGCCTATATCATATGTAATTACTTTGTTATTGATAATCGGGCTACTTTCATCTTCATTTTTACTTCTAACATGTTTATGTGCTGCTTTAAAGACATCAGATTTTAACCAATCCGTAAAAGCTTGTTTTGATTTCCAAACTGTTAAAATTTTCACTTCATCAAAATCTTCTTGTTCTAAAGTTTGTGTTACAAACATGCCATCAAAGCCTTCTAATGTTTCAATCCCATGTCTCGTGTAAAATCGTTCTATAATATCTTTTGCTGTTCCTTTTGTTAACGTCAGCCTATTTTCCGCCATAAATTTCATAATTATCCTCTTTTCTGTTTAACTTACCTTAATTATTTTTGCGACAACAACAATTCTTTTCGTTGTTTCACTATATGCATCTTCGCACGTTGATAAAGTCATTATTTTATCTTTTACCGTTACATTAACATCTGAATTAATCACAGATTTACGTTTTGTCTCATCTAAAAATTGTTGATAATCTTGATCATTTTCAAAATCTGTACGTATGTAATTATCTTTAGTAGTAGTTTTATATGCACTAAATACTTGCAATTGATATTTACCATATTTATTGTCAAATTCAATTATCTTGTGTTTTTCATAAAATGATTGCTTTAAATAATCTTCTAACACATCAAACATCGTATTATCACCGACATGGTGTCCGTATATAATAGTATTATGATTTAAATTCTTCAATTCATTTCTAAAATCCATAAAAATACTACCTTTACGTCGATGTTCTCGCTCAAAATCTAAATTTAAATAATCATGATTTGTCTTACCTTGTAGTACTGGATAATTTAATGATGTTCCTGATAATTTTATCCATCCAACAATGTCTTTATTGATTTTTTCAAGTGATTCAAATTGTGGTCTCACATGTGCTTGATGTTTGCTCATCAGCATTTGAAATTTTTGTTGTAATTTCTCATAATTTGCGCGTTCTTGCTTGTCTTCCATATATGTTTGAACAATTTTGTAACCAAAAATGATAATAATTACAACCAATAAAATTTGTACAATAGTTAAAAATCGCTTTATTCTCATAAAAATCCTCTTTTATTAACGACGTTTCTTCAGTCACTACTAAACCAGTTGTTGTACCGTTTTATATTCGATTTCGTTGACTTTGACAAATTAAGTAAATTAGCATTGGACCACCGACAATCATTAAAATAGCATTGGCTGGAATTTCTAAAGGAGGCTGTATCACTCGTCCTAATAAATCAGCCACTAACAATAGCCATGCACCAATAACTGTAGAAAACGGAATAAGTACTCTGTAATTGCCCCCAATTAGCTTTCTAACCACATGTGGCACAATAATACCTAAAAAGGCTAGTTGTCCAACAATCGCAACAGTTGCACTTGCTAAAAATACTGCTAATAAACCTGTTAGCCATCTGTAACGATCAATATTAAAACCGATACTTCTCGCTTGTACGTCATCTAAATTTAGTAAATTCAATTTAGGAGACAATAGTAATGTTAATATTAATCCCAATAATGCTGATACTGCTAATATGTATACGTCGCTCCATATTTTCATTGTTAAGCCTTGAGGAATTTTCATTAAAGGGTTTTGAGTTAAAATTTCTAAAACACCATTTAATAATACGAATAACGCAACGCCTACTAATATCATACTTACAGCATTGAATCTAAATTTAGAATGCAACAATATAATTATTAAAAATGGTATTAAACCACCAATAAAACTTAATAATGGTAAGTAAAAGTACAATTGTGGAATAAACAACATACAAAGTGCTCTCATTATAAGTGCACCTGATGAAACGCCAATGATATTCGCCTCTGCCAAAGGATTTTGTAGTGCTGCTTGTAATAATGCTCCAGAAACTGCTAACATTGCGCCAACCATCAATGCAATTAATATACGTGGTAATCGCAAATCAATGATTGAATCCACTGCTTCATTGCTACCAGTTGTAAATTTTGTAATTAGGTCATTAAATGACAATTTAATTGTACCGGTTACAAACGAAATATAAGCTGTTGCGATTAAAATGACTAACAAACATAAAAATAGTAGTTTCTTGTTATTTTTTATCATCATATCAACTCACTATTTTTTATCCTTATAAAATAAATCATATAATTGAGTCATTGCCTTATCAGCATCAACATTTGCTGTAATACCGAATGGCACTTCCTCTAAGTCATAAACATGATTATTTTTCACAGCTTTAAAATGTTTCCAAATATCATTTTGTTTAAATTCTTTTTGAAACATTTTCTTAACTTCTTCAGGCATTCCGTGTGGTAATCGTAAAATAATATCTGGATTGATATTCAACAAATTTTCAGTATTAGACGAAATATATTGACGATCTTTCACTTTAATAACATTTTCTCCACCTGCTATTTTAACTAAATCACCAATATACGATTTATCAGTTGCTACTAAATAGCTACCAGGTACACCCATTAATATTAATACTTTGGGATGTTTCTTTTGTTTAGCTGCTTTATTTTCAATTTTTTGCTTTACAGAATTTAAATGGTCATTTAATTCTTTTGCTTGTGCTTTACGATTAAATTGATCACCTAATTGTGTAATCGACTTTTGCATCCCTTTTAAACTATCAAAATCATAAAAGTAGCCTTTCATATTTAATTGTTTGTAAAATGGTTGCATTTCATCTTTAATCGTTGACACACTCAAAACATGTGTTGGTTTTAACTTTTTAACAGCTTCAACGTTCGGCTCCATTGGTTGACCAATTTCCGGTACATCTTTATAACGATTAGGCAATGTCTTATATGACGTGGGTTTGCCGACAATTGGCAAATCCAATTTGTCCAATGTCATTGTCAATGCAACAGTTGTTGGTACGATTCTGAATTCGCCGAATTTAGTTGATTCTTGAGAACTGGAAGATTGACAGCTAGTTAAGATAACGACGCTTATCACTAAAATGGTTAAATACTTTATGATTCTCAAACTTGGTTACCTCTCTTTCTGCTGTATAAATGTGCCGAAATAAGTAAAATGGTTGCTAACACAATGCCAGCTGCAAATAACATATATTGCTTTTTATGATTTGGTTCATCAAGTTCTTTAATATCACTAGATAATTGACTACTATTCTTGCTATCATCATCTCTATTAAAAGCTGGTAACGCTTTTTCTTTTTCAACTACTTTTTTCTTTTCCTTTTTTGATTTTTCATCTTTATGTTTCGGTTGCTCTTTGTGATTATTTTCAACCTTTTTTACTGTTGGAGAGCTATTTTCAACTCTTAATGTACTTGATGCTTTAGGTCGCTCGTTTTCAATCTTTTTATTACTGTTTTGTTGCACTTTATCTTTTTGTACAGGAATATCATTTAATCCTTTTTCAGTAAAAAGGCTAGTACGTCTTTCCTTAATGTCTGATTTTTGACTATCTTTTTTGTCATCAATATCTTTTTTAAGCTGATCTTGATTATTTTCTTGATTTTGATGTTTTGAAGGCACTTCTTTTGCATCGTCATGTTGTACTTTTTTCTCTTTAAAATGAATAGAATACACCATTTCTTTGTTATCTAGATCTTTCTTTTCAACCAACGTTTTAACATGCATATTGATTTTATCCATATGCTGTTCAATTAAAATTCTTACTATTGTGTCATCCTTTTCATCTTTTATAACAAAAGGAAATTCTTCATTTTTGTCATTTTGAAAAACAAGTTGTTCTTTATCAATTTTACCTTTTAGTTTTACTTGCAAGTAAATTTTACCAGTCATATCTGAAATCAATTGCGCCTTTTCATCAACTAGTTGTTGTTCCTCAGTTACATTTTTATTTTCTTGATTAAAAATTAGTAAATCTAACGCTTTATTCTCTTTTATCTTTTCATCAAAAATTGATGAAGTTAATTCTGTTTTATCTTTTGCTTCAGGTTGATTAAATTTGGCTGATGGATATTTTATCTCATCAGCCAACACGCTACCAATCATTGTTGTATATGTAAGAATACCTAAGCTAATAATAGCTATAATAGATTTTGTAGCAATTTGTTTAACATTTCTCATTATTCCACATTGCCTTTAGATTTTTTTCTAACAAACAATGTGATTGCGATTAATAATGCTAAGGATGCAACTGGTATTGCATATATATATGCAGGTGTACCAGCATTTGTTTGTGGATTTTCTACTTTGTCTTTATTCGAACTGTTAGATTCACTTTGACCAGTAGTCGCTCCATCAGATCCTTTGTCACTACCTGAAGCAGAATTTTTATCATCTTTACCTGGTGCATTAGCACCTGCTACATCAGTTGGTCCATTAAATTTATATGTAATATTGTAATGATGGTCATATTTGAAAGGTTTTCCGTTCACTTTTTCATCGATATAAACATCAATTTTCCCATCTACTTTACCGTTTAGCTTACTTACTTCAAATTCAGAAGTTCGTTCATCTTTGGCAGTATTTTTACTAATAATTCTTTCTTTATGTCCTTCGATACTCATTCCTGTAATCCAATGACTGTGGTTTACAGTAATTTGAACATACAATTTACCATTTTTCTTAATGTACTTTGCCGGTTTATTAAAATAGTCATTAGCAATCGACGTGTCATTGGTATTGTATTTGTATACCTCATAATTCAAAGTGCCACTATCCGCGGCATTTGCAGAATTACTGAATGTCGCGATGATGATAATTAACGCTAAAATCATTGTATTAAAAACTTTTAAAATATTTTTCATAACATAATCCTCCTTTTTATGATTGCTTTTAAGTCTTTACTGAAATCATAAATAATAATGATTATCATTGTCAATATTTATTTTATAATCAATTTATTATTGTTATACGAAAATAGATGTGCTAGTATAATTGATAACCATTATCAATTGCAATGGTTAATCATCTCATATAACAACACATAATTTGTATCCTTAGGAGGAAAACAACATGACAAAACATTATTTAAACAGTAAGTATCAATCAGAACAACGTTCATCAGCTATGAAAAAGATTACAATGGGTACAGCATCTATCATTTTAGGTTCCCTTGTATACATAGGCGCAGACAGCCAACAAGTCAATGCGGCAACAGAAGCTACGAACGCAACTAATAATCAAAGCACACAAGTTTCTCAAGCAACATCACAACCAATTAATTTCCAAGTGCAAAAAGATGGCTCTTCAGAGAAGTCACACATGGATGACTATATGCAACACCCTGGTAAAGTAATTAAACAAAATAATAAATATTATTTCCAAGCTGTATTGAACAACGCATCATTCTGGAAAGAATACAAATTTTACAATGTAAACAATCAAGAATTAGCAACAACTGTTGTTAACGATGATAAAAAAGCTGACACTAGAACAATCAACGTTGCTGTTGAACCTGGGTATAAGAGTTTAACTACAAAAGTACATATTGTCGTACCTCAAATTAATTACAATCATAGATATACTACGCATTTAGAATTTGAAAAAGCAATTCCTACATTAGCTGACGCAGCAAAACCAAACAATGTTAAACCGGTTCAACCAAAACCTGCTCAACCTAAAACACCTACTGAGCAAACGAAACCTGTTCAACCTAAAGTTGAAAAAGTTAAACCTGCTGTAACTGCACCAAGCAAAGCTGAAAACACACAAACTACAAAAGTTGTAAGTACTGAAGCTACAAAAGATCAAAGTCAAACACATAGTGCTCGTACAGTGAAAACAACACAAACAGCTCAAGAACAAAATAAAGTTCAAACACCTGTTAAAGATGTTGCAACAGCGAAATCTGAAAGCAACAATCAAGCTGTAAGTGACAATAAATCACAACAAACTAACAAAGTTACAAAACAAAACGAAACGCCTAAACAAGCATCTAAAGCTAAAGAATTACCAAAAACTGGTTTAACTTCAGTTGATAACTTTATTAGCACAGTTGCCTTCGCAACACTTGCCCTTTTAGGTTCATTATCTTTGTTACTTTTCAAAAGAAAAGAATCTAAATAAATCTTCGTCACACTCATAACTTAATATATTTTTTATTTTAAATTTTATTTAACCTATGTCATAGATATTCCATAATCTATAACATAGGTTATTTTTTTATAAAATAACGTTGCAATTAACTACCATTTCAATGTACAATACAAGTAATCAATTGATAATGATTATCAGTTGATAATATACAATTAGGAGTTGTTACTACAACATGAACAAACAGCAAAAAGAATTTAAATCATTTTATTCAATTAGAAAGTCATCACTAGGCGTTGCATCTGTAGCGATTAGTACACTTTTATTATTAATGTCAAATGGCGAAGCAAAAGCAGCTGAAGAAACAGGTGGTACAATTACAGAAACACAACCAAAAACTGAAGCAGTTGCAAGTCCAACAACAACAACTGAAAAAGCTCCAGAAGCTAAACCAGTAGCTAATGCTGTCTCCGTATCTAATAAAGAAGTTGTGGCCCCTACTACTGAAACAAAAGAAGCTAAAGAAGTTAAAGAAGTTAAAGCCCCTAATGAAACAAAAGAAGTTAAACCAGCAGCAAAATCCGATAACAATACATATCCTATTTTGAATGAGGAACTTAGAGAAGCGATTAAAAACCCAGCAATAAAAGATAAAGATCATAGCGCACCAAACTCTCGTCCAATTGATTTTGAAATGAAAAAGAAAGATGGCACTCAACAGTTTTATCATTATGCAAGTTCTGTTAAACCTGCTAGAGTTATTTTCACTGATTCAAAACCAGAAATTGAATTAGGATTACAATCAGGTCAATTTTGGAGAAAATTTGAAGTTTATGAAGGTGACAAAAAATTACCAATCAAATTAGTATCATATGATACTGTTAAAGACTATGCTTACATTCGCTTCTCTGTTTCAAATGGAACAAAAGCAGTTAAAATCGTAAGTTCAACTCACTTCAATAATAAAGAAGAAAAATATGATTACACGTTAATGGAATTCGCGCAACCGATTTATAACAGTGCAGATAAATTCAAAACTGAAGAAGATTACAAAGCTGAAAAATTATTAACGCCATATAAAAAAGCGAAAACACTAGAAAGACAAGTTTATGAATTAAATAAAATTCAAGATAAACTTCCCGAAAAATTGAAAGCTGAATACAAGAAGAAATTAGAAGAGACGAAAAAAGCTTTAGATGAACAAGTGAAATCCGCAATAACTGAATTCCAAAATGTACAACCAACAAATGAAAAAATGACTGATTTACAAGATACAAAATATGTTGTTTATGAAAGTGTTGAGAATAACGAATCTATGATGGATACTTTTGTTAAACACCCTATTAAAACAGGTATGCTTAACGGCAAAAAATATATGGTAATGGAAACTACTAATGACGATTACTGGAAAGATTTCATGGTTGAAGGTGAACGTGTTAGAACAATTAGCAAAGATGCTAAAAATAACACTAGAACGATTATTTTCCCATATGTTGAAGGTAAAACCCTATATGATGCTATCGTTAAAGTTCACGTAAAAACGATTGATTATGATGGACAATACCATGTCAGAATCGTTGATAAAGAAGCATTTACTAAAGCCAATGCCGATAAATCTAATAAAAAGGAACAACAAGACAACTCAGCTAAGAAGGAAACTACACCAGCTACGCCTAGCAAACCAACAACAGCACCTGTTGAAAAAGAATCACAAAAACAAGACAGCCAAAAAGATGACAATAAACAATCACCAAGTGTTGAAAAAGAAATTGATGCATCTAGTGAGTCAGGTAAAGACAAAACGCCTGCTACAAAACCAGCTAAAGGTGAAGTAGAATCAAGTAGTACAACTCCAACTAAGGTAGTATCTGCGACTCAAAATGTTGCAAAACCTACATCTGCTTCTTCAGAAACAACAAAAGGTGTTGTTCAAACTTCAGCAGGTTCTAGCGAAGCAAAAGATAATGCTCCATTACAAAAAGCAAACATTAAAAACACAAATGATGGACATACTCAAAGCCAAAACAATAAAAATACACAAGAAAATAAAGCTAAATCATTACCACAAACTGGTGAAGAATCGAATAAAGATATGACATTACCATTAATGGCATTATTAGCTTTAAGCAGCATCATTGCATTCGTATTACCTAGAAAACGTAAAAACTAATTAATCGTCTTTATATTTAATTATTAAATTAACAATTTTTAATTGGCAGATGAGGTATTCCGATACCTCGTCCGCCAATTATTTTTTGCAATATAAAAAGTCCCACTTAAAACAATCATTTTAAGCGGGACTTTTTATATTGAGTAACTAAAATTATTTAGCTGCTACTTCTTCGCCATTGTAAGAACCACAGTTTTTACATACACGGTGTGATAATTTGTATTCGCCACAGTTTGGGCATTCAGTCATACCTGGTACTGAAATTTTGAAATGCGTACGACGTTTGTTTTTTCTAGTTTTAGAAGTTCTTCTTTTTGGTACTGCCATGATATATCCTCCTTAGATTATAAACGAAAAATACTAAATGTTAGTTTAATTAACAACATTATATCATTAATTAAACTACTTATTGCTCTTTATCATATAATTGTTGTAATTTTTGAAGCCTTGGATCAACTTGTCGTGATTCTGAATCATCTTGTTCTTGCTGTTTAGCAAGCTCATCTAATTGATCCTCATCGATTACTTCCCAACCATTACCTACTGTCAACATTTGGTCACTTTGCTCTGAATAAGCTCTCATTGGTTTCTCAATAATAACTATATCCTCGACAATATCCTGAAGATTAACCATACCATCTTTAATAATGTGATAGTGTTCATCTACATCATCTTGATCATCGTTATACTGATTGTACCCTTCTAAATCAAATACTTCTGTAGTAGTTACATCTAGTGGGACTTTAACTGGTACAAGAGTACGTGCACAAGGCATTGTATACGTTCCAGTAATGTGAATATCCGCAACGACTTCTGTTGACTTAATGGTTAACTGACCTTGGATTGTAATTGGAGATAAATCAATTAAATCTAATGATTCTTTTAAATTGTCAAAACTCACCGTTTGATCAAATTCAAATGGCTTACCTTGATATTTCCTTAATTGCGTAATTGACCATTTCATATGGCTTCACCTCTAACAAGCACAAAATTTATTTTAACTTTCTAAGAACAAGTTGTCAAGATTTTTTCTTAACATATCATGTTCTGTTACAATATTAATAATGAATACCGAAAGGACGAATTGCAAATGAAAAGCGTTGGCTTAATCACAGAATATAATCCCTTTCATAATGGGCATCAATATCATATTAATCAATCTAAAAAACTTACAAATGCTGACGTTACTATTGCAATAATGAGTGGTAACTTTGTCATGCGTGGCGAACCAGCAATCTATAATAAGTTTACTCGTGCAAAAATGGCATTATCAACAGCAGATTTAGTTATCGAACTACCAGCAACTGCCAGTTTATCATCTGGCGATCATTTTGCCGAACTAGCAGTTAAAGTCGCAGATTATATGAGTGTCGATACAATTGCATTTGGTAGTGAAAATAATGATATCAAAACATTAAAGCAATTAGCTCACAGCATTAATGAAATTGAACAATCCGAATCCTTTTCACAAAAAGTAAAAGAAGGTAAAAGCTACCCTCGTATCATTAGCGAATTATTAGGGCATCATGAAGCACTAGCAAGTCCTAACAACATACTTGGTATTAGTTATCTGAAAGCAATTGCTAAACATGCTAAAAACATCAATGCAATTTCTATTAAACGAGAAAATGCTCAACATCATGATTCATTAATTCAACACCATCAGTTTGCAAGTGGTACATCTATTAGAACATCAATCATTAGTCAAGATGATCATTGGCATCATGTGGTACCTAAAGATATTCAACACCTGTACGTAACACCTCATATAACATTAAATCAAATATTCCCATATTTGAAATATCAAATCATAGCTATGACTACAGAGTCATTAAAGAATATTTATACTGTTACTGAAGGTTTTGAAAATCGTTTAAAATCTAACATTAATGAAGCAACTGATTTTCATCATTTTGTAAAATCACTAAAAACAAAGCGTTATACATATACGCATATTCAAAGACTGTTAATGAATGTATTATTAAACATTAAACTTACAGATGTTACGAGAAACATTCACGCAGTTAAAGTATTAGCAATGAACGACCGTGGCAGACAATATTTAAAGCATTTAAAAACAGCGTTCCCAGAAAGACAATATATAACCAATATTAACAAAAGCAATGCACATTACTTCACAAATGAAATCAAAGCAACACATATATACAATGCAATAAGCGGGCAACAACAAACAGATTTCAACACGCCTGTCATACAGCAATATCGTTAACAAATGAAAACAGTATTTTAGGATTGTAAACCATGATAAACCTAAAATACTGTTATTTTTATTACTTAAATTTCTTCTTCAATGCCTTTTCAACATAAGGTGGAACGAATTCAGAAATATCTGCTCGATAAGCTGCAACTTCTTTAACAATACTTGAACTTATAAATGAATAATTAGTACTAGACATCATATATAACGTTTCAATTTCATTGTTCAACTTTTTATTCATTGAAGTTAAGCGTAATTCATATTCAAAATCACTGACCGCTCTTAAACCACGTATGATTGTTTTAGCTCCTACTTGTTCACAATAATCGACTAGTAAACCACTAAATTGATGAACCTTGACATTAGGTAAATGTTTAACAGATTGTTCAATTAAATCCATACGCTCTTCTAAACTAAACGTACCTTCTTTTTTACTATTTTTAAGAACACAGACATGAATTTCATCAAATCTATCTGTACTTCTCTCAATAATGTCTAAATGACCATAAGTAATGGGGTCAAAACTACCCGGAATGACCGCTATTGTATGTTCCATGCTATTCTCCCTTTTCTAATAACAATGTGTCTGTCAACCCATAATGGTAACGTTTAATCATATTAAACGGTTGATAGTCTATTTCTTCATGATTGCTAAATTCACAAACGATGATACCATTTTCTTTCAATAAATTAAACTCTGAAATTTGTTTTAGTGCTTTATCAATAAGACCTTTATTATATGGCGGATCTAAGAAAATGACATCAAATTGAATATCACGTTTTGACAATGCTTTTAAAGCTCTATCTGCATTATTTTTATAAACTTCAGATTGTGCCTCTAAACCCAAATTCGCAAGATTTGATTTAATAACTTTTACAGCTTTAAAATTTTGATCAACAAAGATAACCTTATCCATACCTCGAGAGAGTGCTTCTATTCCAAGCGCCCCGCTTCCTGCAAATAAATCTAAACCTATACCTGACACATCATATAAACTATTAAAGATACCTTCTTTAACTTTGTCCATAGTTGGTCTCGTATTACGGCCTTCCATACTTTCTAAAGCTTTACTTTTATGTTTACCTGCAATGACGCGCATGTTGTTCACACTTCCAATTCATTTAGTTATTTAATATAATTTATTGAGAAAAAGGAGAATGATAAACCAATGAAACAAACATTTATTACACTTGGTGAAGGTCTAACAGATTTGTTCGAATTCATGACGATGATTGAATATAACCATCAACGTATTGATAAAATTATCTATTTTCATTCACCACAATCTGAAAATAAAAAGTCATCTGTAGCAATCATTATGAACCCTACAACTGGCAATCATTTCCAAGCATTTTATATCATGATTAACGCTATTAAATATCCATATCCAGATTCAAATAAAAAGTTTCAAATGATTAATGATTGTGCTGAAAAATTCGACATACCTATTTTAGGTATCGATGTACAGCCCCCTCAAGCATTTCATGATTTATCGTTATATTATAATTATTTAATTAGTGTGTTAAGGCTCCAAAAATGGATACCAGAACTTCAATAATATTAATTATATATTTCGTGTTTCTCTTTTTCGTAAGTTTTCTTTAAGTATTTATATGGTGAGCCATCAATGTGTCTAACGTATTTAAGTTGCATTAATTTATGTACAATTTGATCAACATCTTGCTCATTCACATACATAATTACAAATTTACGATCTCTATTTGAATGAACGATATGTCCATATTTTCGGATTTGTCGTTCATGTTTCATATGTTTTAAATAAACTACAATACTAGTTCTTGGGATTAAATTCATTTAAACCTCACTCCATTTATTTTCAGCATTAATCATATCATGTCTTTATTAATTTTAAAATATTAAGCTACCTTAATTATGTCTTATGTAATTGCATGATAAATGTATTTAGATTATATTAATTCAATTCTCAAGAGTATCACTATTATGATTAACCACACATTTCGCTGTAGTCAGAACTATGAATTTGTTAAGCTATAAAAGTAAACGAGGAGGATTTTTTTATGAAAAAAGTAAACAGAAACATTTTAAATGCGGTACTAGTCGGTGCTGGATTTGTAAGTAGTCTGTTAATGATAAATAAAAATAAAGTGATTACTACAAAGCAAACCATCCCTGCTTTTTTCAAAGGCAATGCACCATATATATTTGCGCATCGCGGTGGTATGGCTTTAAGACCAGAGCAAACGCAACTTGCATTTGACTATGCTAAACAATTAGGCGTTGATGGCTTTGAAACAGATGTGAGACTCACAAAAGATCAACAGCTTATCGTTTTTCATGACGCAACTGTTGATAGAACGACGAACGGCTCTGGAAAAGTTAGTGCCCATACATTAGCAGAATTAAAGAAATTAGACGCAGGTTATCACTTCAAAGATATCAATGGACTAACACCATATCGTGGTCATGCACACACAGCTATACTAACCTTCGATGAGTTGCTGAAGCAATATCCTGATATGTATATAAACGTAGACTTAAAAGATGCTCCTGAATCCTATGAAGGTTCTATCGCACCACAAATTATGTTTGATACAATTGCAGAGAATCAAGCATTTGACCGTGTTCTTGTGACAAGTTTTTATAAAGAACAAATCGTACGTTTTAATAAAATTGCACAAGGATCTGTTGCAATTGGTGCTAGCCAACAGGAAGTTACAGAGGCATTTTTAAAATATCATTTATTAGGTGGTAGGTACTACCAACCATTAGCACAAACGTTCCAACTGCCTACTCATTTTAAAGGTATTAATTTGACTTCATCTCGTTTTATCAAATGGTTAAATGATATGAATATCATTCCAGGCTATTATGGCGTAAATAGTATAGATCTGATGAATGATTTATACCAAAAAGGTGCACATACTATAGTGACTGATCGACCAGATTTAGCACAACAATTCAAACAAACAATAAACAACAAACAATAAACAAAAACATCGAGTCAGATGCTAGTAAATGGTTTCAATAACCATCTTTTTCTGACTCGATGTTTTTTATAATGAACAATTACAGGATCCGCCCGTCGCACAACCACTATGTGATGTTTGAAAGAATGGATTACCTGTTTCTATTTTGACATGTTCTGAAACAGCGTACGCAATTTTCGTAACAACTTCATCAATTAAATGTTGAAGTGCCATTTCTCTAGCTTTGTAATGCATCACAACGTCAAGCATCTCATATGCTCTTTTGCGTTGTCTTGTCTCTAACATGACTTTCTTATAATCAGGATGATATTTCCCGAAACGCATTACTTCATCATATTTCTCTTTTGATTTTAAAAATGATTGATAAAGTAAATGTGCTTCGTCATTGTTTTCGAGCGCCTGTTTAGCTTGCTCAAATGATGCATAAATATCTGATGCAACTATCATATCAGCTAGTTCATCAATATCATCTAATATCGCTAGTGAAGCTTCATTAATCATAAATACCCCTCATTGTTATTTTTCTAAGAAAATTAGTGAATAATAATCTCTCATTACATCTCCACCCATCTCATCGTATTTTGAATTTAATAGACGAGATCGATGTATATCTGAATTCATCCAACTATGGATTAATGTTGGTACATCATTAAATGCATAACCAACATTTTGAGCAGTTGTTTTATAAGTAACGTGATTTTTATCTAATTGCCCTCTTAATGCGTCCTCTGTAAATTCAACACTATCAGAACCATTAGATGTCGCTTCATATAAGTTATTAGATGCAATATGTGCTAAATCGCTATTGATTTTCAATGGTTTTAATCCTTTTAATTTTCTCATTTCATTCGTTACTTCATAAAGAGAAATTAATTGATTTGGATTTTGCTCAACTGGACGCTTATTATGCTCTTCTGACGTAGAATTAGAATTTAATTGATAAGGTTCAATATCTGCTAACATTCCTTTTGTTAAAAATCGTACACTTAGCACCTTTTTCGATTGTTGATCAGAATACACTTGTGCATATATGTTGCCATATTTAATCAGTGTTTGTGTTTTTAAATCTTCATCTGAAAGTTCAAATTCATATTTTTTACCATCAACTGTAAAGGACGGTTCTGGATTAATACTTGTATGATTAAAAATTTCTGCAGAATGTTGTCCTATTTTTAACGGACTAACATTTACTTTTTCACCTGTAGCATACACTGAAACGATTTCTTCACGTTTAGTTGAAACAATGTAATAACTGTTTTTGTCTTTAAATACATAATTTTTGTAACCATCTCTAAAAGGGTAGACACGATCTGCTTGTCCAAATTTAGAAGTAAGCACTTTAATATCTTTACCTACCCATGTACCAACACCTTCTTTAGGCTTTGGATTTTCAGCATGGTTATTTGATTTATTCACCTGTTCAGATCTATTTACTTTATTACCTTTATTCGGGTTCTCTAATACATCAAATTTTAATCTCGGTGAATAAAAAAGATATATTAAAAATCCAACTAAAAATAATACACCGACGACTCTTATAATTAACTTTTTCATCAATCAACCACCTAAAAAGTATTAATACTATTGTAAAAAACAACACATTAATTAGCAAATTTTCAACACTGACATAACTGTGTCGTTTCGATGAAACAAAATCATCTTCAGGCATAACGTTAACATCATAAAGATTTTCCCTACACTCTATATCATAACCTATCTTTATGTTTTCAGGTTGAAATTCATTATTAGGATTAAAATATGTAAAAAATGGACAGTTAAGGTATCAAATGAATACCATCAACTGTCCGACTATTCTTCATCAAAAAACCTGATAAAACAAATTGCCTTATCAGATTAGTATCATTTGTATAAGCGTATTAATGACCAAATGTTGCTTTAATCAGTGATGTCGTTTCTCCACCTGGATATAATACGTATAATAATAAGTAAACTGCTACACCTGTAATTGCAGTACAGAACCATATAACTGAAGCGAATGGCCCGAATTTGCGGTGTACATTATATTTATCTTTAAATGCTGTAATAATTTGAACTAGACCCAGAATACCACCAATTGTTGCTAAATTAATGTGGAAAAATAAGAAAATCGTATAATATTTCTTAATTGATGCTGGTCCGCCAAATGCTGTATTACCGATAAATATCGTTCTACTTGCATAGATTAAGAAAAAAGTTAAAGCAAAAACTGCTGCAGCTAACATAACATTTTTGTGTTTATTTATTTCCCTTTTCCAAATAAGTCTCCAACCAATGGCAATTAAAATTGCACTAATGACAATACATGTCGTACTAATCGTTGGTAAAATTGGAACGCCCATATTTTTCATCCTAACTTAATTAATCTAGATCAAAGTAAGTAATGAAACAATCACAGCTAACACGAAAAAGATCACTAAATAATTTAGTGAATATATAAACATTTGTGTTGCCCATTTTGTTTGATCTGAATTTTTCTTAAATGTTGTTAAACCTAATGCAATCCATCCTAAATTTAATAATGTAGCTAACACTACGAATACGACACCTAAATTTATTAGTAATAAAGGTACTGGCAATAAAATAATCAACCAGATAAACATACTGACACGTGTACGTTTAAAGCCCTTAACTGATGGTAACATTGGAATATTTGCAAGTGCATATTCATCTTTACGTTTAATAGCTAAGGCATAAAAATGAATTGGTTGCCAACAAAATACAACTAAAAACAGCGCAATCGCTGTTAAACTAATTTGTCCTTCAATTGCAACCCATCCAATTAGTGGTGGTACTGCTCCAGGAAAACTCCCAATCACTGTGTTCCATGTTGTATGTCTTTTAGACCATATTGAGTAATAAGACACATAACCTACAATCCCCATAAGACCAAGTACGCCTGATGGTATATTCAATAAAAACAAACAAATTTCTCCAACTAACATCATACCAAAACTTAAAAGTAATAAATTTTGATCTGTAATTCTATTATTTACAGTTGGTCTATTTTGTTTACTAGGCATAATACGATCAATATCTTGGTCGTAATAATTATTTAACGCACATGCGCCACCCATAATTAAAGTAGATCCTAATAGCATTAATAAAATTTGAGGTATTGATGATAAGAAGGAATGATTTGTCATTACAACTGCTAGCCATGCGCCCGCAAAAGCTGGAATTAAGTTACCTTGAACAAGTCCCATTTTAATTATCTGTTGCAATTCTTTGAAGTTAACTCTGCTAATATTTTGTGACAAAGTATGCTCTTTGCTCATAATCCCCCTCCTTAAATTTGTTCATATAAGATTATGATATCTTAGATTGCATAAAAAGACTAGGTTTAATAAAATTAAATTGTGACAAATTAACGACAAGAGAAAATGTCAATTTTGTGACACAAATAGCATTTAATTTATTGCTATAATGTATATGTTAGAAAATTTTAATAAGTAGAATCATGCATCTAAAAGAGATTAATATTTAAGCTTCAAATTTGAGTAAGCGTGGATTACACAATTATCCCAATAAAAAAATCATTACGATTAAGGTCTTTTTATGTCGTCCACTTACAATACTTGTAAAATTAAATCATATTTCCTGCGTTGGATCCCATCTTTTCATATCCTACACTCAGGTCAATTTATAGTATCATCTCAAACCCGGCTATTAATTCTAATTCTCAGTGATGCGTTTTTTTATGATGGGGTGTATAAATTGTTTGGCAAAAAGAATTTAAAATGGTTAGGTGTCGTAGCAACGTTAATGATGACATTTGTACAACTTGGTGGTGCCTTAGTTACCAAAACCGGATCAGCTGATGGTTGTGGTTCTTCTTGGCCACTATGTCATGGTGCGTTGATTCCAGAATTCTTTCCTATTGATACGATTATTGAGTTAAGTCATAGAGCCGTTTCAGCTTTATCTTTATTAATGGTCTTATGGTTAGTTATCACTGCATGGAAACATATAGGCTATATTAAAGAAATTAAACCTTTATCAATCATTAGTGTTGGATTCTTATTATTGCAAGCATTAATCGGAGCTGCTGCTGTTATTTGGCAACAAAACGATTACGTTTTAGCATTACACTTTGGTATATCATTAATCAGTTTCTCATCTGTATTTTTAATAACATTGATTATTTTCTCTATAGATCAAAAATATGAAGCTGACGAATTATATATCAAAAAGCCATTAAGACGTTTAACATGGTTAATGGCAATTATCATTTATTGTGGTGTTTACACTGGTGCACTAGTGAGACATGCGGATGCAAGTTTAGCATATGGTGGTTGGCCATTGCCATTCCACGATCTTGTACCACATTCAGAACAAGATTGGGTCCAACTCACGCATCGTATCATGGCTTTTATAGTGTTTACGATTATTATGATTACTTATATTCACGCTGTTAAAAATTATCCAAATAACCGTACTGTTCATTATGGTTATACAGCTGCATTTATACTTGTTATATTACAAGTTATCACAGGTGCATTGTCTATTATGACAAATGTTAACTTGATAATCGCACTATTCCATGCATTATTTATCACTTATTTATTTGGTATGACAACATACTTTATCATGCTAATGTTACGATCAGTAAGAAGTGACAAGCAATAACAAAAAAGCAAACCGAAATTTTAATGGCACGCCCATTAAAATTTCGGTTTTTTTATATCAATATTTAAAATCAAATCTAAGACAAGTAAAAACGAGATTACACGTCAATCGTTGTGTAATCTCGTTTTATTTTAATCATTTTAATCTGTTGCTTTCTCAATTTCAATTAATAAGTCGCCTGTGGCAATTGTATCACCATTATTCACAGTTACTTGTTTAATCACACCGTCAAATGGTGCTTGAATTGTTGTTTCCATTTTCATAGCTTCAGTAATTAGCAACGGCTGGTTAGCTTTCACAGTTTCACCTACACTAACCTTGACTTCAGTTACTGAACCTGGCATTTGCGCACCGATATGACTTGGATTACTCTTATCTGCTTTTGGCTTAACGTTCGCATTTGTATGCACATTTTCGTCTTTAATGTAAATACGTCTCGCTTGACCATTCATCGCATAGTAAATCGTTCTATTACCATTTTCATCAGGTTCACTAATCGTTTCTAGTTTAATAATTAATCGTTTACCTTTATCGATTTCGATTTCTACTGTTTCACCATTACGCATTCCAAAGAAGAATGTAGGCGTATCAAGTAACGATAAGTTTCCGTATTGATTTCTAGTTTGAATATATTGTTCATATACTTTTGGATATAATACATAACTAATAATATCTTGCTCCGTAACAGGACCTTGTTGCTCTTCTTCAAGCAACTCACGGACTTTTTCAAAATCAACTGGCTCTAGATATTCACCTGGACGAGCTGTTAATGCTTCTTGGCCTTTTAAAATAACCGCTTGTAAATCTTTATTAAAACCATTTACAGGTTGTCCTATTTCACCTTTGAAGAACGACACTACTGATTCTGGGAAATCTAATTTATAACCATCTGTAATCACGGATTGTTCATCAAGATCATTTTGAACCATATAAAGTGCCATATCACCAACTACTTTAGACGATGGCGTTACTTTTACGATATCACCAAATAAGAAGTTCACTCTGCGATACATATCTTTGACTTCATCAAATCTTTCGCCTAAACCTAAACTTTTAGCTTGTTGACTTAAATTCGAATACTGTCCACCAGGCATTTCATGTTGATAAATTTCAGTATTCGGTGATTTGATATCACTTTCAAAGTCTGAATAATAAGTACGTACAGTTGACCAATAATGACTAAGTGACTCCATACCTTCAATATCAGTTCTAAGGTGACGTGGGAAGCCATTTAATGCATAATATAACGAATTAGCGCTTGGCTGACTTGTTAAACCACTCATTGAAGCAACAGCAGTATCAATGATATCGACACCAGCATCTATTGCTTGTTTGTACGTTAATAAACCATTACCACTTGTATCATGAGTGTGAAGATGGATTGGTAAATCTACAGCTGCTTTTAACTCACCAATCAATTCGTAAGCGGCTTTAGGTTTTAATAAGCCTGCCATATCTTTAATCGCTAAAATATGGAAACCTTCACGTTCTAACTCTTTAGCTAGTTTGACATAATACTCTAAAGTATAAATGTTTGACCGCTCAGGATTTAAAATGTCACCTGTATAACAAATAGTACCTTCTGAGATTTTGCCCGCTTCTTGTACTGCCTCATTGGCAACTTTCATTTGATCTACCCAGTTTAATGAATCGAAAATTCTAAAGACATCTATGCCTGCTTTAGCACTTTCTTGTACGAATTTATGAATAACATTATCAGGATAGTTTTTATAACCAACTGCGTTTGAAGCACGTAACAACATTTGGAATAATACATTTGGAATAGCTTTACGTAGACGTTCAAGTCGTTCCCATGGGTTTTCCTTCAAGAAATTATATGCCACATCAAATGTAGCACCGCCCCACATTTCTAGTGAGAAACCATCTTTAAATACATCCGCTGTTTTGGATGCGATATTAATCATATCCTTAGTTCTAACTCGTGTAGCTAATAATGATTGATGTGCATCTCTAAAAGTTGTATCTGTTAGTAAGACATCATCCTGCTTTTTAACCCATTCAGCTACACCTTTTGGACCTACTTCATCAAGCAATTGTTTTGTACCACTAAATGAAGCAATTTTACTTGAAGATACAGTTGGAATTGATGCTAATTCATAGTCTGGTTTCGGACGTTTCTCAACATTTGGGAAACCATTAATTGTTACATTACCTATATATTCTAATGTTTTAGTACCTCTATCTAGAGACGGCTGAATGTCGAAAAGTTCTGGTGTTTCTTCAATAAATTTAGTTGTGTAATCACCACTTGTGAACTTTTTATTCTTCATTACATTAATTAAGAATGGAATATTAGTTTTAACACCACGAATACGCATTTCTCGTAATGAACGTACCATTTTTTCTTCTGCTTGTTTAAATGATATCGCATGTGTAGATAATTTTACGAGTAATGAATCATAATAAGGTGATATCTCAGCACCTTGGAAACCATCTCCAGCATCAAGACGTACACCAAAGCCACCGCTTGAACGATAAGCAATGATTGTTCCAGTATCCGGCATGAAATCATTTAACGGATCTTCTGTTGTAATACGACATTGGATGGCATAGCCCAATGTTGTAATATCTTTTTGTTGCGGCATATTAATCTCTTCACCAAATAAATCGGCACCTGCTGCAACTAAAATTTGTGTCTTAACAATATCAATTCCTGTTACCATCTCTGTAATTGTATGCTCTACTTGTACACGAGGGTTAACTTCTATAAAGAAGAATTCGTCACCAGATACTAGAAACTCAACAGTACCTGCATTGACATATTTAATATTTTCCATCAATTGAATTGCAGCATCACAAATACGTTGACGTAATGTTGGTGATAATCCAACTGATGGTGCAACTTCTACAACTTTTTGATGACGACGTTGTACTGAACAATCACGTTCAAATAGGTGTACGATATTTCCATGTTCGTCACCTATAACTTGTACTTCAATATGCTTTGGATTATCAATGTATCTTTCTATGTAAACTTCACTATTACCAAATGACTTTTCTGCTTCTGATTTTGCTCTATGGAAAGCATCTTCTAATTCACTTTCTTCACGAACAATTCTCATACCTTTACCGCCGCCACCACTTGTGGCTTTAATCATTAGCGGGAAACCAGCTTCTTCTGCAAATTCTTTTGCTAATTCATATGATTTAATTGGACCGTCTGTACCAGGAATAACTGGTAAATCTGCCTTGATAGCCGTTGTACGAGCTTTAACTTTATCTCCAAACATATCTAAATGTTCTAAATGAGGACCAATAAATTTAATCCCTTCTTCTGCACAACGACGCGCAAATTGTTCATTTTCACTTAAAAATCCATAGCCAGGATGAATCGCATCCACATTCGCTTGTTTTGCTACATCAATGATACGCTCAATATTTAAATAACTTTCAGCAGGACCTAAATCACTTCCAACTAAATAGGATTCATCTGCTTTATATCTATGTAATGAACTTTTGTCTTCATTCGAATAAATTGCAACTGTGCTGATGTCTAATTCTGCTGCCGCTCTGAATATACGAATTGCAATTTCTCCACGGTTAGCAACAAGTAACTTTTTTATTTGTTTCAATAGCGATACACTCCTCAAACTATTAGAATTTTCTAACTAATTAGATAATAAAATTTTATCTTAAAGCGCTCTGTTTTGCTATAGTTATGTTTCAAATTTTCAAAATTTAACATTCTTGAGACAATTAAAACCTCCGTTTCAAAAATAATAATTTCAAAAATGATTATGCAACAACAGGTAGTTCACGTTTTTGTTGTGAAACATTTTCGATTTCTACAACTCTAAAAATTTAAAAATAAAATTGTAAAACATCAACATTTATTATCAATAGCGATAACTTTATCTTATCATCATGATTCTAATTTCGCCACCACATTTAGTGATTTTTAGTCATAAAATTTAGTTATAATTATACGTTGTTTTGTTTATAAAATTTGATAATCATGAGTAATCTCGTAATATAAAAACAAAAAGGAAGTTAAGCGTTGTTTGCTTGCCTAACTTCCGTTATTGAACTCTTCAGTCCAATTTGACAAAGAGTATAAAAATAGCCAATGTTTAGCATTGCTTAATGACAGAAGTCATCTCGTACTAAATATTGGCTAGTAATTTTTAATTAAATTGTCTTCTTATATCAACTTTTTGTTGTTGTTTCTTTCGTTGCTGGTCTACTTTGATTTGTTTACCTACAATCAGAAGTAATCCCATAGCAATACTTAAACTAATCATTGATGATCCACCAAAGCTGATAAATGGCAATGGTACACCAGTTAATGGAATTGTTGCCGAAATCCCGCCAATGTTTACAAACGTTTGGCTTCCAAAGTATGTGGCAATACCAACACACACAAGTTTATAAAAATATGATGATGTTTTATTTGCAAACTGGAAGGCACGATATACAATAAAGAACTCTAAAGTAATAACTAGCAATCCTCCGATTAAACCTAATTCTTCGCAAATAATTGCAAAAATAAAATCTGTATGTGGTTCTGGTAAATAGCCCAATTTCATTGCACTATTTCCTAATCCTTTTCCAAATAGGCCACCGTTACCTATCGCAAGCAAAGAATTGGAAATATGGTATCCAGTTCCTGATTCGAATTGGAATGGATCTGTTAGCGTACTAAATCTGGCAGTTAAATAACTTGGTAACCAACCAGCCATTAATGCAATGACAAACACTACTAAGAATCCTAGTACTGCTGGTATACCAAATCTTAGGACTTTGTTTACCCCAATTCCTGAATAAAAAATAATCGCAACTAAAATAATTAATATTAGTAATGTTTGCCCTACGTCTTTTTGTAAGAAAACTAAAAACGTACAACCTAATGCTAATACAATAGGACTTAAAATTAATTTTGGTTTACTTAATACTCTAGGCATTTTTTTACTTATCATAAATGGGATATACAATATGATTGCAATTTTTAATAACTCAGATGCCTGTAAGTTCATAAATCCTAAGTTTATCCAACTTTTAGAACCATTAATATCTTTACCGATTACTAACGTCAGTAATAATAGCGAGACGATAGTTATAATCATACCTTTTTGCACTTTAATATTACTCAGTAATTTAACATTCATTAAAAATGCAATAAAAAATACAATTATAAAACTCATTATGACATATGCTAATTGTCGGTTGTAAAAATACGTTCCTGGAACATCGATACCACCAGTCAATGTGCCTTTAGTTGCTGGAACCATACTGGCACTATATACCATCACTAATCCAATTAAACTCAATACAATATATGTAACTAATAACGGGTAATCAATAAACTTTGAGGTTTTACCAATATACCGTAAAATACTTCTAAAATTCTTCATATATTCAGTCATCCAATTCTACAATTTATACTTCAAATGATTTCGTTTTATACTTTAATTTTAAAAATCCATGTTACTTATTATATACATGACATCGTCATAATCACAAATATTAACAGGTATCTTGAGGTAATTTATAGAATATTTGTTTACTTAATATCGTGAATTGCTAAAACCCAATAAAAGTGACTGACATGTCATCAAGAAGACAACATAACAGCCACTTTAATCAGTAATTAAACTATAAATATAAAATCGGCGCAGCTCAATTGTCGATATCTCACGCCGTTTTAATATGCTTATATATTAAACCTTAAACAAGTGTAAAAGCTTCATGTAATTTTGAAAGTTCTTTCTCAAGACGTAACATAATTTGTTTGCCATCTTCGCGGTCAACTAAACCTAATTTAACAGCAAAATCAACTTCTTTTTGAAGTCCAAACATTTGTGTATCTAGTACTTCTTCATATAATGGGCATGAAGGTAATGTTAAATTATCTAGTTGAACTTTAATCAGGTGCAAGATTTCATCAGCATCTTTAGTCAATTGTTTCAAAGCTGCATTTTTCATTGTTGTTTGTTTCGCCATGACACGCTCCCCCTCTATATAAATTCTCAAGTCTTAATAAAAGTTTATCTTACTAAATATTAAAAAGCAAGTAGATTTAAAATGTGTCGTTAGCAATTTGTGTTAAAATAATGCTATATACATTGATAGGGAGTGGGAAAATGATACAAATTAAAGGAGCCGTAAAGTTTCCTATAACATTAGATAGTACGACTTGGATTTTCGATGATAGAAAAGTTAGCATCGAAGATTTAGAAAAAGGTGTATTTGATGGTTCAAAACCAATCGACTTTGAAGATAATCATGAATGGAATCGTGCTATCCTAGAAGGACAAACTAATCCGCCTACTTTAAATTCAGAAATAAAATACAAAAAACGTGCCATGTTAGAAGGTTCATTTGTCATTAATATGACACCATTTTTCAAACATTCCGAACCACATGACTCTGCAACTACTATTCGATTATCAAATGAGCATGATCATTTAGATATACCGATAGATCTATTACCCTATTTATTTTTCCAATTTGCAAAAGACGGTAAACGACTTTACAGCGATAATGGTGTAGATAGTTTTATTTACAATCAAGAAGATGGTTATTCATATCGAATCAACCATGTAACTCATATTGAGGTGATTTAATTTGAGACAAGTGCAATGCATTATCTGTGATGCAAAAGTATTTATAGATGAGCGCACAACTGAGTCTAAACGACTTAAAAACAATCCTATTCGAACATTTATGTGCGATGATTGTAAAAGTCGACTAGACACCCCTAAACAACGTGCACAACACTATCCGCTCGATTAATATCTGAATAAACAAGTTAGAAATTTGAAAATGTGAAAGCAACAGGAACTGATAGCATTTAAACACTTTTTCAAATATTATATGCCAAAAGAGAAGCTAAGCAACTTTCATCGCTCAGCTTCTCTTTTAATATGTTAAATTATTCGTTTTCTTGCATCATTTGTTTAATACGCTTTGCTTCTTTTTCACGAACATTTTTGTTTAAAATTTTCTTTCTTAAACGTATGCTTTCTGGTGTAACCTCAACAAGTTCATCATCATTAATGAATTGTAATGCTTCTTCCAATGTTAGAATACGTGGTCTATTCATTGTTTGTGTTTGGTCTTTCGTTGCAGAACGTACGTTAGTTTGATGTTTTGTTTTAGTGATGTTAACAGTTAAATCATTTTCACGATTATGTTCACCAACAATCATACCTTCATAAACTTCAGTACCAGGTTCCATGAAGTTTACACCTCTATCTTCAAGTCCTAAAATGGCATAAGTACTTGCAGAACCTTGATCCATTGAAATTAACGCACCATTACGACGACCGCCAATTTGTGCTTTAATACGTGGTCTAAATTCTTCAAATGTATGGTTAATAATACCGTAACCTCTTGTCATTGACATAAATTCAGTCGTATAACCAATCATACCACGAGCCGGTACATTAAAGATTAAACGTGTAAGTCCATTATCAGTTGTAGTCATATCAACCATTTCACCTTTACGTGCACCTAATGATTCAATAACCGCACCTGCATTTTCTTGTGGCACTTCACATTGCACACGTTCAAATGGTTCACACATTACACCATCAATTTCTTTAATAATTACTTGTGGTTTTGAAACTTGTAATTCATAACCTTCACGACGCATATTTTCAATAAGGATTGATAAATGCAATTCACCTCGACCAGCAACTACCCATGTATCTGGAGAATCTGTGTTAGATACTTTCAAAGATACATCTGTTTCTAATTGTTGATTTAAACGTTCTTGAATTTGACGCGCTGTTACAAAGTCACCTTCACGGCCAGCAAATGGTGAATTGTTAACTTTAAATGTCATTTCAAGAGTAGGCTCATCAATACGTAGAACTGGCAATGCTTCTTGATGGTCATGTGGTGTTACAGTTTCACCAACATTAATGTCTTCCATACCTGAAACAGCAATTAAATCTCCAGCTTGTGCTTCTTCAATTTCTAAACGTTTTAATCCAAAGTAACCAAAGATTTTAGTTACTCGGAAGTTTTTCACTGTACCGTCTAATTTAATTAGTGATACATTATCTCCGACACGCATTTTACCTCTGAATACACGACCAATACCAATACGTCCAACATAATCATTGTAGTCCAACAATGCTACTTGGAATTGTAATGGCTCATCACTGTTATCAATTGGAGCTGGTACATAATCAATAATTGTTTCATATAATGATTGTAAATTATCATCTTGTTTTTCAGGATCTAAGCTAGCTGTACCATTTACTGCTGAAGCATAAACAACAGGGAATTCTAATTGTTCATCGTTTGCTTCTAATTCAATAAATAAATCTAAAACTTCATCTACAACACCCTCTGGACGTGCTGATGGTTTATCAATTTTATTAACAACAACAACAGGTTTCAGATTTTGTTCTAGCGCTTTTTTAAGTACAAAACGTGTTTGAGGCATTGTACCTTCATACGCATCTACTACTAAGACAACCCCATCAACCATTTTCATAATACGTTCTACTTCTCCACCAAAGTCTGCATGTCCTGGTGTATCCAAAATATTAATACGTGTACCTTTATAATCAACAGCCGTATTTTTGGCTAGAATCGTAATTCCACGCTCTCTTTCGATATCGTTAGAGTCCATTGCACGTTCATCGACATGTTCATTTTCTCTGAATATACCAGATTGTTTTAACAACTCATCTACTAAAGTTGTTTTACCATGGTCAACGTGAGCAATAATTGCTATATTGCGGACATCTTCTCTTTTATTAGTCATATAAATAGTTTCCTTCTTTCTTAAGTAAAATCCCACTTTTAATTACAACTTTTTTATTATATCATATAATTGAGAAAAGATAAGCAAAAGGTGGGGATAGGATGAAACAAAAAAAATCTAAAAATATCTTTTGGGTATTTTCTATATTAGCTGTTATTTTCTTAGTATTATTTAGTTTTGCTGTTGGTGCATCAAATGTACCAATGATGATTTTAACATTTATATTACTCGTTGCAACCTTTGGAATTGGATTTACTACGAAGAAAAAATATCGAGAAAACGATTGGCTATAAGTTATATCGACAATAACACGCGTTGATTAAAGACCACACATGTTCATGATGAACATTTAAATGGTTTTATATTGGCGCGTGTTTTTATTATTTAAGATATAAAAACGTAATATGTCACCTAATTGTTAGGACTACATATTACGCTTTTGGTAATTATTTTGATTTTCTTTTAAATCGTTGTTCATGTAATTGTATTAACGCATCGCGATGTGGCTCTAAATATACATCGAGGATCTCTCTATGAACACCACGATTACCAACTAAAACTGAGTTTGGGCCACCAATTGTTAGCGGTTCACCTAATAAATTAGAAGCTTGACCGTCCACCTCATTTAAAATGACTAGTCCGCCAGCAAAATCCCATGGTTGAAGTCTTGGCGTCATATATGCTTCTAAATTACCTGTAGCAACTGAAACAATTTCAAGCGCTGCACTACCATATGCCCTTGCACTTCTAGAATCATTAACAATTTCTTTAAAAATCTCTCCTAGCACAGGTTTCGTCAACCAATTCGGATTGATCCCAATAATGCTTTGTCTTAGATTTGAACTGCGTAATGGTTCTAATCGCTGGTTGCCTCGAAATGCACCTTCACCGACTTTTGCATGATATAAGACATCAGCCATCACATCATATACAAATCCTGCATAAGGTTTACCATCTATATAAATACCAATTGAAATCGCGAAATTTTCTTGTTGATGAACAAAATTCAATGTACCGTCTATTGGGTCAACAACCCATACCGTACCTTTGGAAGTATCGATGTCATGACCATGCCCTTCTTCACCTAATACTTGATGATTGGGATATGTTTCTAAAATTGTATCAAAAATAAAATCTTCTGTTGCTTTATCTACATTTGTAACAAGGTCATTCGGATTTGACTTTGTTTCAATTGTTAAATTTTGCTCCATCAATTGTTTAATTCTAATTCCTGCTTCTTGAATAAGTCCTTGGGCAAATCCATAAAGTGCCATAACATCATCTCCTAACATCTTTATTATACATCAACATTTTATAAAAATAACTTCTTATGATAAAAATGAAAATACTAATTTTAATGAGAGCGTCTTAATCCGCAATTGATAAAACATATGCTACAATATTTTTAAACACTATACAGGAGGTACTCTATGACAAAATATACATTTAAACCTAAAGATTTCAAAGCGTTCAACGTAGAAGGCTTAGACGCACGAATGGAAGCTTTAAACGAATACATACGACCACAACTCCATGAATTAGGAGGATATTTTAGTGACTTCTTTACAAGTCAAACCGGTGAAACATTTTATCCTCACGTAGCAAAACATGCTAGAAGAAGTGTGAATCCTCCTAAAGATACATGGGTTGCTTTTGCTACAAGCAAACGAGGTTATAAAATGTTACCTCATTTCCAAATTGGTATGTTTGAAGATCAACTGTTTGTTATGTTTGGAATCATGCATGAAGCAAAAGATAAAGCAACACGTGCAAAAGTTTTTGAAAGAAAATTCAAAGCTATTCAACAATTACCTGATGATTATCGTGTTTGCTTAGATCATATGAAACCTGATAAACCATTTATTAAAGATTTAACGGATGATGATTTAAAAGAAGCGATACAAAGAGCCATCAATGTGAAAAAAGGTGAATTCTTTATAGCGCGTGCAATCACACCACAAGATAAAAGATTAAAAAGTGACAAAGCATTTATTGCATTTTTAGAAGAAACCTTCGATCAGTTCTTACCATTTTATTCTGCATAAATAACTTTGTTTAAATAATAGAGCACGTAATCACAGCCATGATTTCGTGCTCTTTTTTCTTACCATTAAATCGAACATTCAAAATAATAATTCATACTTTTTAAAAAAATAAAATAAATTTAGGTTGACCTAAACATTTTATTAGGTTATTATATTGTCCATAAGAAGTAGAGGTGAGTCAAAATGAATAATAAACGACATTCAACAAATGAACAATTAAGTTTAGACGAAATAAACAATACAATTAAATTCGATCATCGCAGTTCAAATAAACAGAAATTTTTATCATTTCTTGGTCCTGGGTTATTAGTCGCTGTTGGTTACATGGATCCCGGAAACTGGATAACATCAATGCAAGGTGGCGCGCAATATGGCTATACTTTGCTATTCGTAATTCTTATTTCAAGTTTATCAGCAATGTTACTTCAAAGCATGACAGTGAGATTAGGAATAGCAACAGGTATGGACTTAGCTCAAATGACACGACATTATTTATCAAGACCTATTGCTATTATCTTTTGGATTATTGCAGAACTAGCAATTATCGCCACAGATATTGCTGAAGTTATTGGTAGTGCTATTGCTCTCAATCTCCTATTTAACATACCTTTAATCGTCGGTGCACTAATAACTGTACTTGATGTATTTTTACTACTATTTATAATGAAATATGGTTTTAGAAAAATTGAAGCTATTGTTGGTACATTAATTTTCACAGTGTTATTCATCTTTATATTTGAAGTCTATATTTCATCACCACAGTTGAACGCTGTGTTATATGGATTTATACCACATAGTGAAATCATTACAAATAACGGCATTCTCTATATTGCATTAGGTATTATTGGTGCAACAATTATGCCTCATAATTTGTACTTACATTCATCAATTGTACAATCTAGAACATACTCAAGACATAATAATGAAGAAAAGGCGCAAGCGATTAAATTTGCTACGATAGATTCGAACATTCAGCTATCAATCGCATTTGTAGTCAATTGCTTATTATTAGTGTTAGGAGCATCACTATTTTTCAACTCAAACGCTGACGATTTAGGTGGTTTCTATGATTTATATCATGCCTTAAAAACTGAACCTGTACTGGGTGCAACAATGGGTGCAATCATGAGTACATTATTTGCAGTTGCATTATTAGCGTCAGGTCAAAATTCAACGATTACTGGTACTTTAGCAGGACAAATTGTAATGGAAGGATTTTTAAGATTACACATACCAAATTGGTTAAGACGTTTAATTACACGTTCCCTTGCTGTCATTCCTGTTATCGTATGTTTAATCATTTTTAAGGGTAATGCAGCTAAAATTGAGCAGCTACTTGTATTCTCTCAAGTATTCTTAAGTATTGCTCTGCCGTTCTGTTTAATTCCATTACAATTAGCTACTAGTAATAAAGACTTGATGGGACCTTTCTATAATAAAACATGGGTTAATATCATTTCATGGACACTTATTATTATTCTAAGTATTTTAAATATCTATTTAATCGTTCAAACATTCCAAGAACTACAAGGTTAAAAATAAAACCATTAAAATGTTAGTTGTATCTAATAATTAACAACTTAACATATTAATGGTTTTTCTTTTGCTATGAACATATTAATGATAAATATACTCATCGTCCTTATGTGTAGTTTCTTTTGATTCTTTTTTAGAAATCAACATAATCATCACGATAATCCATAAGACAATTGCAATTAAATTAAAAGCCATCAAACTTACAATTATCGTGATAACAAAAAGTATAACCGATAATTTTCTACGCCCTTTAATACAAATTGTCGCAAATATACCATAAAGTGTTGAAATTAATAAAATAATTGCTAATGCACCTATTGTTGTCTGAAGCATATCTAAAGAAACTTTGCCACCGTTCTGAGATAATTGCTTCGCTAATTCTTCACGTTGTGATGCATTACCAGTTTTTAAAGAAAAATAGGATAGCCCCATAACTAATAAATAAATAATACTAATACTATTTGCAATCCAAGCCATGATTAATTCAGGTTTTCTATTCATCTTAAAATCCTTTCTTTGTTTAATATTTTAATAAGTATACTACGAGCCAATAGATATACGCACATTAATTTACTTGTATATTAACATATTTTTTATCTAATTTTTATAATAAACATCTGAATTCAGATTGATGGTAATTTAGCTGTATGGTAAAGAGAAATCGTCATTTAAAATTATGACACCTAAACACTTTAATTAAACGTTATCGATAATTAACCTCATATAAAAACCCAGATTAATAAGCAAAAGACCTCTACTTACTAATCTGGGTACCATCAATATTTATTCTTGCTCTTTTTTGTCCTTAACTTCACTTGAATTGCGTTCTTCAGAAATATCATTGTTGTAAATTTGACGTCGCTCTTCAAAATTCATTCGACGTTGACTAACTGCGCTAGGTTGATTTTTCCTACGTTCTTTCATTCGTTGGTTATAAGCTTTACGTTTTTCTTTTTTCTTAGCTTTAATTTCAGCTTTTTCTCTCTTTTGTTGTGCTTTCAATTCTTTTGGATCAACTTCAGGTTCTGCATAATAACCATCATCTTCAATACCTAGTTCTTCAGTACTTTTTTGTTTGTATTTAGCCTGTCTGGATAATACTGATGGTTCTTCCTCAATACGTTCATCATGATTATATTCACTTTCAACTGCACGTTTAGGAAATTGATCATATTTATCTCTTTCCTGTTCTTGATCATATACAGTGTTTGATTTATCCAATTCTTTTTCATATTTAGGCACATCATAATAATCATCTTTCGGTTGTTGACGCTCGTACACAGGTTCACGATAATCATATACCGGTTCGTTGTAACCTTCATAATATTGAGGTCCAACCAATTCAACTTTATCTTTCCTAATAAACATCATCATCGCGATAATAAAGAATAAAATCGGAATAATTAATGTAACGATAAGTAGTACTAACGGAATCGTTACAAAAGCTGATATTAAGAATAAAAAGCCTGATAAGATTCTTATATTCATAGAAATGAGAGCTAAAAACGAAATCAATAAACACACAATAAAGTATACAATAATAGCCCAAATACCATTTTGTAACCAAATAACAAATTGGGTTGTATTATAACCATTACCAGCTAATAATTGCTGGATAAATGCATTATTGTTTAATGTATTTTCAAGATTAGCAATCGATGTGTTATTACTAAACGAAACAAGCGCTATAAACATCGTAATGACGGTAAGCACTAATAACATAACCCAACAAAGCCAACCTAGAACTTTTTCAGTTAATCTACTTACTGGACGTTTAATTTGAGTAAATTGTTCTCCAGTCATTCGTTACAACTCCTTATAGTACTTATCCAGTTATTATAACTAAATATACAGTAAATAACTACTATTTATGTTTTTATTTTAGTGACATTTTGAAATTCAAAAAGTTTTCGTTATATTCGCTTAAAACTTCTTGTCCTAAATCTTTATACACTTCAAGTCGTTTTTGTTCTTCCTTTGTAGGATAGAAACGATGGTCGTCTTTAATCTCTTTAGGCAACAATTGTCGAGCAGCCTTGTTTGGCGTTGCATAGCCTACGAATTCAGTATTTTGCTTGTTATTTTTAGCATCTAATAAAAAATTCATAAATTTATATGCACCCTCTTTATTTTGTGCCGTTTTCGGAATTACCATATTGTCGAACCATAAATTCGATCCTTCTTTAGGAATAACATAGTTATATTTATCCCCTTCTTGCACTAGAGGTGCTGCAACACCACTCCAAACAACCGCAATGTTACCTTCATTTTGTTCAAGCATCATGGTAATTTCATCACCTACGACACCTCTTACTTGTGGTGCTAATTTAGTTAAATCTCGCTCTGCTTCTTTTAAATGGTGCGAATTACGGTCATTAAGATTATACCCAAGTTTATTCAAACTCATGCCTATAATCTCTCTAGCACCGTCAACTAGTAAAATTTGGTTTTTAAATTTAGGATTATACAATGACTTCCAACTATCAAATGATTCATTTGGATACTTTTCTTTATTATATAAAATACCTACAGTTCCAAAGAAATAAGGTAAAGAATATTTATTGCCTTTATCAAATGACATATTCATATAATCTGAATCTAAATTTTTAATATTAGGTACTTTATTATGATCTATTGGTAACAATAAATGATCTCTTTTCAATTTTTGAACTGTATATTCACTAGGAAAAGCAACATCATAATGTGTACCGCCATTGCGAATTTTGGCTTCCATCGCTTCGTTTGAATCGAAAGTTTCATAAACGACCTGTATGCCCGTTTCTTTTTCAAATTTCTTAATTAACTCTGGATCAATATATTCGCCCCAATTGTATACGTAAATTTTTTGATTTGTATGCACTTGTTCTTTAGATTTAAACCAATGACTTAAAGTAAGACAAAGCATACCCACAACTAATGCACCTATAATGAGTTGTAAAAAACGTTTCATTATTTTACACCTCGCTTGATTAGTTTTTTCTTATTTATCACGTATTGAATCAAATAATATCCTAGTATTCCTAATACAATAACAGCAAACAATAATGTTGAAATCGCATTAATTTCCATACTAATTCCTTTTCTCGCCATAGCATAAACTTCAACTGATAACACACTAAAGCCATTACCAGTAACGAAGAAACTTACTGTGAAATCGTCTAGTGAATAAGTTAAAGCCATAAAGAACCCTCCTATAATAGAAGGTAAAATATTAGGAATAATAATGTTGCTTAATAATTGTGGTTCAGTCGCTCCTAAATCTCTTGCAGCATTTAACATATTATTATTCATTTCATACAGTTGTGGTAAGACGATAATCACAACTATAGGTATGCAAAATGCAATATGAGATATTAGAACTGTCCAAAATCCTAAACCAAGACCAGTAAAATGGCCAATCGTTGTAAACATAATTAAGAATGATGCGCCTATGACAACGTCGGATGATACCATCAAGACATTATTCAATGTTAGTAAAGTTACTTTAAACTTTTTATTTCTTAAATAATAAATAGCAATGGCACCAAATGTACCAATAACTGTAGAAATTGAGGCTGCTAAAAGTGCTACAGCTATCGTATTAAAAATGACCGACATTAAATGATCATTTTGAAATAATGATTGATAATGCTCTAATGTAAAATGTTCAAAGTGAATCATATTACCAGCCGAATTGAATGAATAAAACATTAAAAAGAATATTGGGATGTATAAAATCGCTAAAAGTATCCCGATATACAGTTTTCCATACCATTTCATATGACTCACCCTCTCCCATTAGATGATTTTGTAATGATTAAAATGAATGCCATAAATACAATTAAGAATAAAGCTATAGTTGATCCCATACCATAATTTTGAATTGTTAAAAATTGCTCCTCTATTGCCGTACCTATATTTATGACTTTATTACCTGCAATTAATCTTGTAATCATAAATAATGAAAGTGATGGAATAAAGGTTACTTGAATCCCAGTCATAACACCTTCTTTTGTTAACGGCATGATTACTTTTCTAAAAGTATAGAAAGGACTAGCACCTAAATCACTTGAGGCCTGCAATAAATTATTAGGAATTGCTTTCATGCTATTAAATATAGGTAAAATCATAAATGGTATATAAATATAACTTGCCACTACTAAAAACGCACCAGTTGTAAATAATAAATTGAATGATGGTAAATTAAATAAGTGGAAAAATTGATTAATCACGCCATCGTGACTTAATAAACCTATAAAAGCATATGTCTTTAACAATAAATTTATCCATGTTGGAATAATCATTATCATTAATAAGATATTTTGAAATTTCGAGCGAGTAATATAATAGGCAGCTGGATAACTGATAGCCAACGTAATAATTGTTATTAAAGCGGCATATAAAATTGAATATGCAAACATTTTTAAATATTTTGTAGTAAAAATTTGTTGATAATTCGTGAAACTAAAATGTCCATTGATATCTAAAAATGAAAAATAAATGAGTAATACAACTGGTACAATAATAAATATAACCATCCATAATAAATACGGGATTAAGAGAAATTTATTAGTATTACGCATTGTCTACTTCCTCATAGCTTTCAATACGTTTATCAAACTCTTCTTCTGTTTCTCCAGGAACCATAATATGAATGGCTTCAGGATCAAAATAAAGACCAACTTCACTGCCTACTTCAGCTTTTTTAGTCGTTTGTATTACCCATTCATAACCTTTATTGTCTATACAACATATTTCATAGTGGACCCCTCTAAATAACATAGAATCAACAGTTGCTTTAAATAATCCTTCTTCTGCTTTGATTAATGATATATCTTCTGGTCGAATAACGACTTCTACTTTTTTATTTTCAGGAATACCCATATCGACACATTCGAAATCTTGCCCATAAATATTCACGACATAATCTCTAACCATGCGCCCTTCAACAATATTAGATTCTCCAATAAAATCAGCTACAAATCGATTCACTGGTTCGTCATATATATCTGTTGGTGTACCAAATTGTTGAATTTTCCCATCTTTTAATACAAAAAGAAAGTCACTTAGTGCTAACGCTTCTTCTTGATCATGTGTTACAAATATAAATGTAATACCTAATCTAGATTGCAATTCCCTTAATTCATATTGCATATCAGTACGCAATTTCAAATCTAATGCGGATAAAGATTCATCTAACAATAATATTTCTGGTTCATTTACGATAGCACGTGCAATTGCAACACGTTGCTTTTGTCCGCCACTCATTTCATTAATATTTCTTTTTTCATAACCTGAAAGCTTAACTAATTTTAATGCCTCAGTTACTTTTTGATCAATTTCGGTTTTTGATAATTTTTTTAATTTCAAACCGAAAGCGATATTATCATAGACGTTTAAGTGTGGAAATAATGCATAATCTTGAAAGACTGTATTCACTTTACGTTTATTTGGTGGTAAATTACCAATTGGTTTGTTTTGATAAATCACTTCACCACTATCAGGATATTCAAACCCTGCAATTAATTTTAAAATTGTTGTTTTACCACAACCTGAAGGACCTAATAATGTATAAAAGTATCCTGATTCAATATCAATATCTATGTCATCTAAGATATTAAGATCATCATAGCTTTTACTAACTGATTTTAATGATAATAACGGTTCCAAATAAGATCCCCCCTATAAATATGAAGCTGTCGCTACAATAAGTATTCGTGTTTCATTGTTTGATTCATTTGACAAACGATGATTATCTCGTGCTTTAAAATACAAAACGTCTTCTTCTTGTGCTTGATATATCTCTTTGCCTAAATTAAGTGTTATCTGACCTGACATACAATAAATAAACGTATCAGACTCTGATGGATTAAAGTTTTTATATGATGCGCCAGGCTTTAATGTTAGTATTAATGGTTCCATATCATATTCATTAGACTTTGATACTAACCAATTTAATATATAACCTTCATCATACTCATCATAAATAACTTGTTCTTCCTTCTTGTATAATACTTTTTCATTTTCACTGTCTTTAAAAAATTCACTTGGCGTCGTTCCTAACACCTCTATAATATTTAAGAAAGTTTCCATACTTGGCGACGCATGTTCACTTTCTATTTGTGAAATGTAGCCTTTCGATAAGTCTGTACGTTCAGCAAGTTCTTCTTGCGTTAAATTTTTAATTCTTCTAAGATTTTTAATTTTATTACCTATGTTCATTTATTTTTCCACCTAAAAAAGCTATATTAAGTTTACTTTTATCAAACATTTTGTTTAACACTTGATAAAGGTATCAAAATATAGCTTTATTAGCAATAGTTTTAAAGAAAAAATCCTATTAAATTGTGTTAATTTCGAACGAATTATTTTTTAGCTGTTACTCTTTGTTCTTCAGAGTGAGTTTTTACATCTTGAACTGCTTTGTAACTATTATAGCCACTACTTTTTTCGAAAGTATTAAAAATTTGTTTTTCCTCTGCTTTAGCAGGCACAATTTCTTTAAATCTTTTATATGCATCCATAAAGTCTCCTGCCGTCACGCCGGATTCATAATACTTCTCTACATGATTAAAGAAATTTATCACTGAAATCATCTCTTCATTACTCCAGTCTAAATCAATTGGATACTCATATTCCATTGTTGAACCCTCCATTTCAATTCTTTTGTTAGCATCGCTAGTATAACATGCATGTCACATGTTAACGATATCTCAAATCAATTTCCTTACACTACTTTACCTAAAACAAAAAAGCCGTAGCATATGCTACAGCTTTTTAATGACTGAATCTTTATAGATAATCAGTTATTACATTGTATGGATTGGGTATCCGATAGCTTTTTCAGCTGCTTCCATAGTCATCTCACCTAATGTTGGATGTGCATGGATTGTTAATGCGATATCTTCAGCATTCATACCAGCTTCAATTGCTAAACCTAATTCAGAGATAATATCTGATGCACCAGTACCAACTACTTGAGCACCGATTAAAGTATCATCTTCTTTAAGTGTAATAAGTTTAACAAATCCGTTAGTATCGTCTAATGATAATGCACGACCATTTGCTGCATATGGGAATTTAGAAGCTTTAATTGCTAAACCTTCTTCTTTAGCTTGCGCTTCTGAATAACCAACTGTAGCTAATTCAGGTTCAGTAAAGCATACTGCTGGCATACCAATGTAATCAACTTCAGCAGCTTGACCATCAATTGCTTCAGCAGCAACTTTAGCTTCATAGCTAGCTTTGTGAGCAAGTGGTAAACCTGGAACGATATCACCAATTGCATAGATATTGCTGATAGACGTACGGCTTTGTTTATCAACTTCTAATAATCCACGGTCAGCGAATTTAACACCTAATTCTTCTAGGCCTAATTCGTCTGTGTTTGGACGACGACCTACAGTTACTAATACATAATCAGCTTCGATTGTTTTCTCTTCGCCTTTAGCTTCATAAGTGACTTTAACTCCGTTATCTGTTTCTTCAGCTGATTTAGCCATAGCTTCAGTAACGATTTCAACACCTTTTTCTTTCATACCTTTTTTAACAGGTTGTGTCATTTGTTTTTCGAAGCCACCTAAGATATCTTTAGCACCTTCAAGGATTGTTACTTCTGAACCAAAGTTAGCAAATGCTGTACCTAATTCTGATCCAATATATCCTCCACCAACTACAACTAATTTACCTGGTACTTCTTGTAAGTTTAAAGCACCTGTTGAGTCGATAACACGTTTACCGAATTTGAAATTAGGAATTTCAATTGGTCTTGAACCTGTTGCAATGATTGCATTTTTAAAGTTGTATGTTTGTGCGCTCTTTTCGTCCATAACACGTAAGCTATTGTTATCTACGAAATATGCTTCACCTTTAACGATGTTTACTTTGTTACCTTTAAGTAAGCCTTCAACACCACCAGTTAATTTATTAACAACTGATGATTTGAATTCTTGAACTTTTTGGAAGTTTAAAGAAACACTTTCAGCAATAACACCTAAGTTTTCAGAATGTTGTGCTTCAACAAAACGGTGAGAAGCATGTAGTAATGCTTTTGAAGGAATACATCCTACGTTTAAGCAAACACCACCAAGATTACCTTTCTCAACGATTGTTACTTTTTGTCCTAATTGAGCTGCACGGATTGCAGCAACGTATCCACCAGGACCTGCTCCGATTACTATAGTATCTGTTTCAATTGGAAAATCTCCAACTACCATGTTTTACCCCTCCATTAATAATAATTCTGGATTATTTAATAAACGTTTAATGTGATTCATTGCATTTTGGCCAGTTGCACCATCAATTTGTCTGTGGTCAAAGCTTAATGATAATGCTAATACTGGTGCTGCAACAATTTCTCCATCTTTAACGATAGGTTTTTGAGCAATACGGCCAATTCCTAAGATTGCTACTTCTGGGTGATTGATAACTGGAGTGAACCATTGTCCACCAGCTGAACCGATATTACTGATTGTGCATGTTGCACCTTTCATTTCATCGGCTGTTAATTTACCATCACGTGCTTTAACAGCTAATTCGTTAATTTCATCAGAAATTTGGAAAATAGATTTACGGTCAGCATGTTTCACTACAGGTACTAATAAACCTCTATCAGTGTCCGCCGCAATACCGATATTCCAGTAATGTTTATGCACAATTTCACCAGCTTCTTCATTGAATGAAGTATTAAGTGCTGGGTATTTTTTCAATGCAGAAACAAGTGCTTTAACAACATATGGTAAGAACGTTAACTTAGTACCTTGTTCAGCTGCGATTTCTTTAAATTTCTTACGGTGATCCCATAATGCTTGAACATCAATTTCATCCATTAATGTTACATGAGGTGCAGTATGCTTAGAGTTAACCATTGCTTTCGCAATTGCTCTACGCATAGCAGGGATTTTTTCAGTTGTTTCTGGGAAGTCGCCTTCTAATGATACTGCTGCAGGTGCTGCAGGAGTTTCAGCAACTTCTTCATTTGAAGCTGAAGCAGCTGATTCATTTGAAGCTGTTGGTGCACCACCATTTAAGTATGCATCTACATCTTCTTTTGTAATACGACCATTTTTACCAGATCCTGAAACTGCTTTAATGTTAACACCTTTTTCACGTGCGTATTTACGTACTGAAGGCATTGCTTTAACAGTTCTGTTTTCATCTACTTCTTCAGTTTGAGTAGCTACAGGTGTTTGCTCTGCTGGCGCTTCCTCTTTCGCAGGTTCTTCTTTAGATGATGAATCATCATCATGACCTTTAAATTGCATATCTTCTGCATCAGGTGCATCGATTTTAACAATAACGTCACCAACTACAGCTACTGTACCTTCTTCTACCATAACTTCTTCAACAGTACCAGATACTGGTGATGGGATTTCTACTACTGATTTATCGTTTTGTACCTCAGCTAAAACATCGTCTTCTTCAATAGTATCTCCAGCTTTAACAAACCATTTTACAATTTCACCTTCGTGGATACCTTCCCCGATATCGGGTAATCTAAATTCAAATGCCACGTTTTTGCCCTCCTAAGATTTCGTAAATTAAACATTTCATTTTAATCAATGAGACTAAAATACGCTAACTTCGTTAACTTTTAAAATGTATTAAAATTCTAAAGTTTCTTTTGCTTTTTCGATGATGTCATTTTTGTTTGGTAACCAAACATTTTCAGCTTGAGTGAATGGATAAATTGTATCTGCTGCTGCAACTCTTCCAATAGGTGCTTCTAATGAAAGGATTGCACGTTCACTTAATTCAGCTACAACTGCTGCACCAACACCAGCTTGACGTTGAGCTTCTTGAACTACAACTGCACGACCAGTTTTTTCAACTGAAGCTACAATTGTGTCAACATCGATTGGTTGAACAGTACGTAAGTCAATTACTTCAACAGAATAACCATCTTTTTCAAGTTCTTCTGCAGCTTTCATTGATTCTTGAACCATTGCACCGTATGTGATGATTGAAATGTCATTACCTTCTTTTTTCACATTAGCCTTACCAATGTCAATTGTATATTCTTCTTCAGGTACTTCTTCACGGAATGAACGATACAATTTCATATGCTCTAAGTATACGACTGGGTCATTACTTCTAATAGAAGAAATTAATAAACCTTTCGCATCGTATGGGCCTGAAGGAATAACAACCTTTAGACCTGGAGATTGAGCTAAAATACCTTCTAAGTTGTCTGCGTGCAATTCAGGTGTGTGTACGCCACCACCAAATGGGCTACGAATTGTTACAGGTGCAGTTTTAGTACCGCCTGAACGGAAACGAGTACGTGCAATTTGTCCAGCAATCGCATCAAATACTTCAAATACGAAACCTAAGAATTGTACTTCCATAACCGGACGGAATCCTTCAACTGCAAGACCCATTGCTAAACCACCAATACCTGATTCAGCTAAAGGTGTATCGAATACTCTATCTTCACCAAATTCTTTTTGTAGTCCTTCAGTAACACGGAAAACACCGCCGTTAACACCAACGTCTTCACCAAAAATTAAAACATCTTGGTCATTTTTAAGTTCAGTTTTAAGCGCATCATTAATCGCTTGAACCATTGTCATTTGTGCCATGGCTTACTTCGACTCCTTCTCTTTGTAAATTTCATATTGTTCTGCTAAGTTTTGAGGCATATCTTCATACATAATTTCCATTAGAGAAGTAACAGTTTGTTTTTCAGTGTTATCAGCCTCTTTAATTGCTGCTTTAATATCAGCTTTTGCACGTTCAATAACTTCATTTTCTTTGTTTTCATTCCATAAACCTTTGTTTTCAAGGAATTTACGGAAACGCACTAATGGGTCTTTTTTCTCCCATTCAGCATCTTCGTCTGAAGTTCTGTAACGAGTTGGATCGTCACCAGCCATTGTATGAGGACCGTAACGATATGTCATAGTTTCAATTAATGTTGGACCTTCACCTGCAACAGCGCGGTCACGTGCTTCTTTAGTTGCTTGATATACAGCTAACGCATCCATACCATCAACTTGGATACCAGGAATACCTACAGCAATTGCTTTTTGAGCTAATGTTTCAGCAGCAGTTTGCTTGCTTCTTGGTGTTGAAATTGCATAGTTATTGTTTTGAATAACGAAAATTGCAGGTGCTTTATAAGCTGCTGCAAAGTTAATACCTTCGTAGAAATCACCTTGTGAAGAACCACCGTCACCAGTGTAAGTGATTGCAACTGCATTTTTACCACGTTTTTTAAGTGCAAATGCAACGCCAGCAGTTTGAACGTATTGTGCACCGATAATAATTTGTGGGCTTAATGCATTAACACCTTCAGGGAATTGATTCCCTTTGAAGTGACCTCTTGAGAATAAGAAAGCTTCAGTTAATGGTAAACCATGCCAAATAATTTGAGGAACATCTCTGTATCCTGGTAAAATGTAATCTTCTTTTTCTAAAGCGTATTGTGACGCTAATTGTGATGCTTCTTGACCAGCAGTTGGTGCATAGAAACCTAAACGTCCTTGTCTGTTTAATGAGATAGAACGTTGATCAAGGATACGAGTCCATACCATTCTTTCCATTAATTCTACTAATTGTTCATCCGTAAGATCAGGTACTAAGTCTTCATTTACGACGTTACCATTCTCATCCAAAATTTGAACCATTTCAAATTTCGATTGAGTATCATTTAAAACTTTTACTGCATCGAATTGGGCTTGTAACTTAGGAGCCATTCAATTCACCATACCTTTCCCATAATTGTATAGAAATTCATTTTATCCTTACTAATTGTACCACAAATAAATGGGACTGTTAAACCATTTGAAAAAGTTCTGTTTTAATAAAAAAAGATACAGATAACAGGAACTGTATTAGTTGTTTCCTACCATCTGTATCATATTAATTATTTAAATTGATCAACGTCTTGCTTTTCTTTACCAACCTTATTTAGTACTTTCGTATACTTATCTGATACTTCTTTTAACTTTTTATAGTTCTGTTCTATTGCTTTTGATTTTTCATTAACACCTTGTTGTGTCGCATCATTTTGATTTAAATATTTAAATAATGTTTTTTCTGAGTTTACAGCCTTTTTATATGCTTTCGCGTAATCACTGTGCAACTTATATTTTTCTTTTAATACATCATCTAATTGTTTTACTTCTTTACGTTTAACATCATTATCAATATTATCAACGTGACTTTTTGCTTTCTTAAAGTCTTGTTCAGACTTCTTAATTGCGTCTTCTTCTTTTTCAAATTCCTTTAGACGATCATCGGCATTTTTAATTAAGTCTTTTACTGCTTTACCGCGAACTGCTGTATCTTTACTATTGACATCTTCAGTTAATTTTTTCTTTTTCTCATCTAATTCAGCAATTTTCTTACCAACAGTTTTAATTGGTTCTTCATCGTCTTTAATTTTATCCACTTGCTTTAAATATGCCTTAATTTCTTTTTTATCCGTAGTACATCCTGCAAGCAAGACACTAGATGCTAATACTACTGCGATTGTTTTTCCAAATTTCATTACTTGTACCTCCACTTGCTATTTAAATTAAATGATAAATAAAATCTGCTTGGAAATCAATTTTAAACAATTACTTTATACATCTTCATTACTAAGTATATCTGTTGACAGTTACGTCATTTATAATATAATTTTTAAAGTCAAGATGATAAATAAATTTCTAAAGTATCATTGCTTGAAATCAACACTTTAATCATTTTTTTAAGCAATTAGCATATCTGAAAATTTACATATACTATCTAAAATAAACATTGGCAGTAGTTGGTTAACTTTGTACATATTTACACATAAAAATGTATGAGTATCTTAACAACCTTTTTACTGTCATTCAACTAAAACAAATTAAAATAAGGAAGGTGCAATATATGTTAACAATGAAAGACATCATTAGAGATGGTCATCCAACTTTGCGTCAAAAAGCAGCTGAGCTAGAATTACCATTAACTAAAGAAGAAAAAGAAACATTAATCGCCATGAGAGAGTTTTTAGTAAATAGTCAAGATGAGGAAATCGCGAAACGATACGGTTTACGTTCAGGTGTTGGTTTGGCTGCTCCTCAAATCAATATTTCTAAACGTATGATTGCTGTTTTAATACCAGATGATGGCAGTGGCAAATCTTATGACTATATGCTTGTGAACCCCAAAATTGTAAGTCATAGCGTTCAAGAAGCCTATTTACCAACTGGTGAAGGTTGCCTTAGTGTCGATGATAATGTTGCTGGTCTAGTTCATCGCCATAATAGAATTACAATTAAAGCCAAAGACATCGAAGGTAATGATATACAATTACGTCTAAAAGGATATCCAGCAATTGTTTTCCAACATGAAATTGACCATTTAAATGGTGTAATGTTCTATGATCACATTGACAAAGATCACCCATTACAACCACATACAGATGCTGTAGAAGTTTAAAACACATTTTTACTAACTATCAAAGCTTAGGATAAATATGATGTCCTAAGCTTTTTCTTGTACAACTTTTTCAAATAGACAACAGTTAAATATATTCACCTTTCTACCAAACTTTTTATCCCCTCATTTAAACTTTATCGTTTCATATAAAATCCTTTAATTCTTTCTTAACATTAATTTATAATCTCTACATTTATTTTAATAAACAGAACTACACATTTATTCGAAATACTTAGATTTCTAGTGAGATAAACTGCTTTATTTATTATCATTCATCATGTAAAATAAGATTTAACTGAAATTTTAGTGTTATTTCACTAATTTTTTAAAATGAACGACATGATGAACCTAGTTATTAACCGAATCGTTATTAAGTTACATTATAGAGATGATTGGAATGAATTTATCGATATATACTCCAATACGATTTTACTAGGGTTAACAATAAATTAAACAAACATTCTTAGGAGGAATTTTTAACATGGCAGTATTTAAAGTTTTTTATCAACATAACAGAGACGAGGTAATTGTGCGTGAAAATACACAATCACTTTATGTTGAAGCTCAAACAGAAGAACAAGTACGTCGTTACTTGAAAGATTGTAATTTTAATATTGAATTTATCACTAAATTAGAGGGCGCACATTTAGATTACGAAAAAGAAAACTCAGAACACTTTAATGTGGAGATTGCTAAATAATGAAACAATTACATCCAAATGAAGTAGGTGTATATGCACTTGGAGGTCTAGGTGAAATCGGTAAAAATACTTATGCAGTTGAGTATAAAGACGAAATTGTCATTATCGATGCAGGTATCAAATTCCCTGATGATAACTTATTAGGGATTGATTATGTTATACCTGACTACACATATCTAGTTCAAAACCAAGATAAAATTGTTGGCCTATTTATAACACATGGTCACGAAGACCATATAGGCGGTGTGCCCTTCCTATTAAAACAACTTAATATACCTATTTATGGTGGTCCTTTAGCATTAGGTTTAATCCGTAATAAACTTGAAGAACATCATTTATTACGTACTGCTAAACTAAATGAAATCAATGAGGACAGTGTGATTAAATCTAAGCACTTTACGATTTCTTTCTACTTAACTACGCATAGTATTCCTGAAACTTATGGCGTCATCGTAGATACACCTGAAGGAAAAGTAGTTCATACCGGTGACTTTAAATTTGATTTTACACCTGTAGGCAAACCAGCAAACATTGCTAAAATGGCTCAATTAGGCGAAGAAGGCGTTCTATGTTTACTTTCAGACTCAACAAATTCACTTGTGCCTGATTTTACTTTAAGCGAACGTGAAGTTGGTCAAAACGTAGATAAGATCTTCCGTAATTGTAAAGGTCGTATTATATTCGCTACCTTCGCTTCTAATATTTACCGAGTTCAACAAGCAGTTGAAGCTGCTATCAAAAATAACCGTAAAATTGTTACGTTCGGTCGTTCGATGGAAAACAATATTAAAATCGGTATGGAACTTGGTTATATTAAAGCACCACCTGAAACATTTATTGAACCTAATAAAATTAATACCGTACCGAAGCATGAGTTATTGATACTATGTACTGGTTCTCAAGGTGAACCAATGGCAGCATTATCTAGAATTGCTAATGGTACGCATAAGCAAATTAAAATTATACCTGAAGATACCGTTGTATTTAGTTCATCACCTATCCCAGGTAATACAAAAAGTATTAACAGAACGATTAATTCCTTGTATAAAGCTGGTGCAGATGTTATCCACAGCAAGATTTCTAACATCCATACTTCAGGGCATGGTTCTCAAGGTGATCAACAATTAATGCTTCGATTAATCAAGCCGAAATATTTCTTACCAATTCATGGTGAATACCGTATGTTAAAAGCACATGGTGAGACTGGTGTTGAATGCGGCGTTGAAGAAGATAATGTCTTCATCTTTGATATCGGAGATGTCTTAGCTTTAACACACGATTCAGCACGTAAAGCTGGTCGCATTCCATCTGGTAATGTACTTGTTGATGGTAGTGGTATCGGTGATATTGGTAATGTTGTAATAAGAGACCGTAAGCTATTATCTGAAGAAGGTTTAGTTATCGTTGTTGTTAGTATTGATTTTAATACAAATAAATTACTTTCTGGTCCAGACATTATTTCTCGAGGATTTGTATATATGAGAGAATCAGGACAATTAATTTATGATGCACAACGCAAAATCAAAACTGATGTTATTAGTAAGTTAAATCAAAATAAAGATATTCAATGGCATCAGATTAAATCTTCTATCATTGAAACATTACAACCTTATTTATTTGAAAAAACAGCTAGAAAACCAATGATTTTACCAGTCATTATGAAGGTAAATGAACAAAAAGAATCAAACAATAAATAATCAAAAAGCTACTAACTTTGAAGTGAAGTTTTAATTAAACTCACCACACATTGTTAGTAGCTTTTTCTTTATATATGATGAGCTTGAGACATAAATCAATGTTCAATGCTCTACAAAGTTATATTGGCAGTAGTTGACTGAACGAAAATGCGCTTGTAACAAGCTTTTTTCAATTCTAGTCAGGGGCCCCAACAAAGAAGCTGACGAAAAGTCAGCTTACGATAATGTGCAAGTTGGGGTGTGGGCCCCAACAAAGAGAAATTGGATTCCCAATTTCTACAGACAATGCAAGTTGGGGGTGGGACGACGAAATAAATTTTGAGAAAATATCATATCTGTCCCACTCCCGATTATCTCGTCGCAATATTTTTTTCAAAGCGATTTAAATCATTATCATGTCCAATCATAATTAAAATATCACCTATTTCTAAATTAATATTTGGATTTGGTGAAATGATGAACTCTTTGCCTCGTTTAATTGCAATAATATTAATTCCATATTGTGCTCTTATATCTAAATCAATGATAGACTGCCCCGCCATCTTTTCAGTTGCTTTCAATTCTACAATAGAATGCTCGTCTGCCAACTCAAGATAATCAAGTACACTTGCACTCGCAACATTATGCGCAATACGTCTACCCATATCACGCTCAGGGTGCACAACCGTATCTGCTCCAATTTTATTTAAAATCTTTGCATGATAATCATTTTGTGCTTTAGCAGTTACTTTTTTTACACCTAACTCTTTTAAAATTAAAGTCGTCAACGTACTTGATTGAATATTTTCACCAATTGCCACAATGACATGATCAAAGTTACGGATACCTAAACTTTTCATAACTGCTTCATCTGTTGTGTCTGCAACAACCGCATGAGTAGCAATATCACTATATTCATTCACTCTATTTTCATCATGGTCGATGGCCATTACATCCATGTCTAATGCATTCAACTCACGAACGATACTACCTCCAAAACGACCTAGACCGATGACTACATATTCTTTGCCCATACTCGCCCTCCATTAAATGATTTTCATCAATTCATTGAAAATATAAATTTAAAATTATTATAAATGAGTACCCCAACTAAATTATCTAAATGCAGCAATGCAAGTAAATGAAAGTTGGGGTATCGTCTCAACTTATGATTTATTTCCTTCAACATATTCTTTGTCGAAAACAAATAATCTTAATAATAATATTAACGATGGAAGTAATAAAAGTAAACCTAAAATAAAGACAATCACTAATGTCCAGCCCATTTCTGGATTAACATAAGCATCTGTAATTTTTACAAACGGATATAAAAGGTATGGCAATTTACTAATTCCATAGCCAAAGAACGCGAACATCATTTGTAAAATAACAAATACAAAAGCCAAACCATGCTTTTTCTTAAAGAATGTTAACAATGAAGCTAATGCAAAGAATAAGAAACTTATAGCAAACATCCACCAGTAGTCAAAAACAGCTGAATAAAAATGCTCAGAATTTTGAATGCGTAATGATAGAAATACGAATAAACAAATGATAATCATCGGTGGCCCTAAAAATATGTGCCATTGTCTTGTTAAATTATATGCAGGTTCGTCATTTGCTTTTTTAGCATAATATGTCAAAAACCCTGATGAAATATATAAAACTGAAATAATTGCCAAGAATACTACAGACCAAGCAAATGGGCTTAATAGTAACTGCACCCAATCTAAATCGATAACATTGTTTCGAACATTAATATAGCCACCTTCTGTAATAGTTAAAGCAGTTGATAATGAAGCTGGAATTAATAATCCACTTACTCCATACATGAACATCCATGCTAATTTTGTATCTTGACCATAATTTTCAAATGCATAAAAACTGTTTCTCAACGATATCATAATCAGTGCTATTGAACCTGGTATTAACAATACTGTGCCTAAATATTTGATTGACTCTGGAAAGAAACCTACGAATCCTACGAAAAAGAAAACAAAGAATACATTCGTAACTTCCCAAACTGGGTTCAAATAACGTGAAATTAAGTGATTAATTTTCTTTTCATCACCAGTTAACTTTGAATGCAATGCGAAGAAACCTGCCCCAAAATCTATAGAAGCAATAATGATGTAGCAAAATAAAAACAACCATAACACTGTTATACCTATAAATGCATAAATCATTTTTCTATTTCTCCTCCTTGCTTCTTGGCTAAGCGATTTACATCTTCATACGCCGGTTTATTTTTAAACATACGAATTAATACGTATGCACATGTATACATTAAAATGATGTACAATATGCCAAATAAAATTGTAACGAAGGTTATTCCGCCTGCTTGTGTTGCTGCTTCTGCCACGCGCATATAACCACGAACAATCCAAGGCTGTCTACCCATCTCTGTTAAGAACCATCCAAATTCTATAGCTAGCATTGAAGCTGGTCCTGTTAATAATATTCCATAAAGCATCCATTTATGAGTAGAAAACTTTCTAAGCTTTTTAAACATTAAAGTTAAGACATAAACACCTGAAATGACAAAACATAAAATTCCCATCGTTACCATTAAATCAAAGAAATAATGGACAATCATAGGCGGATGTAAACTTTTCGGAAAATCATTTAACCCTTGCACTTTAGTTTTGACACTATTATCTGCTAAGAAACTCAATAGTCCAGGTAATTCAATCGCACCTTTAACTTGCTGAGTCTTTTCATCTAACACACCAAATAATAATAATTTGGCATGGGAAGATGTATCGAAATGCCATTCATAAGCTGCTAATTTTTCAGGTTGGAATTTATGCAAAAATTTTGCAGATAAATCCCCTGCCAACATAGAAAGTAATGTTGAAAAGAATCCAACTATCATAGACATTTTCAAAGCTTTCTTATGGTAGACAGTATCTTTAGGTTGACGATTACGCAATAATTTAAAAGCTGCTATTGATGCAATAACAAATGCCATCGTCATACCGGCTGTAGTAATTACGTGAAATGATCGAACTATAAACGATGGGTTAAACATCGCTTCTATAGGTTGAACATTGACCATCTTTCCATTCTTCAACTCAAAACCTGCAGGCGTATTCATAAATGAATTCACTGAAGTAATGAAGAATGCTGAGAAAGAGCCACCAATAATTACTGGTATACTAATTAAGAAATGTGTCCATTTATTTTTAAAACGATCCCAAGTATATAAATATATACTTAAGAAAATAGCTTCAAAGAAGAACGCAAATGTTTCCATAAATAATGGAAGTGCAATAACGTGTCCACCCATTTCCATAAATGTAGGCCAAATCAATGATAATTGAAGTCCTATAATTGTACCTGTAACAACTCCCACTGCTACAGTAATTGTATAAGCTTTAGCCCATCTTTTGGCCATAGCTATATATTGAAGATCATTTTTGCGAATACCTAAAAATTCTGCAATTGCGAACATTAAAGGCATACCAACACCAATCGTTGCAAAAATGATATGAACTGCTAAAGTCATAGCTGTCAAAAACCGACTGATTTCAACTGTATCCATTTAAAAACATCACCTTTTTCTTTTTTTGATGACAACACAATGAACTTAATTATAATTGCTATAATACATATTTTTGAAACATTATGCGCTATGAAATTGTGTATAATTTATGTCAGTTCACAATGTGTTCACAAATTTGAATTTCAATGTATAATTGTGTATATTACATTAGAATAAAGCACGAAGGAGCATGATACATGTCAGAAATAATCGTTTATACGCAGAATGATTGTCCACCTTGTACATTTGTAAAAAATTATCTAAATGAGCATCAAATTGATTTTGAAGAGAGAAATATCAACAATCAACAATATCGAAACGAAATGATAGATTTTGATGCTTTTTCAACTCCGTTTATTTTGTTGAGTGGCAATCCAATGTACCATGTTGATCTTGATGAAATCAACAAAGTATTAAATATCCAAGATTAATTTTCATCTAAATCAACTTCATCATTTTTAGCTATCATAATTAAATATCGATTTTTAAATTAATTAACATTAATTAAAGAACAACATTTTGTCAATAACACCTAGTTGTTTAATTAGTTAGCAACAACATTCCATTGAAATTAACATAAATCATAAAAAAGAACCCGAAGTATTCATAATTACTCACAATGAATACTTCGGGTTTATTTATAATTCTGTCTTTCGAAAGAATTAATTATTTTACGTAGTTGTTAACTAATTCAATAACTTCTTCTTGCGTTGCACAGTCGACTGCACGGTTAGCAAGTTCAGTCATTTCATTTTTACTTAAACCATTAATTTGTCTTCTTGCTTTCAGAATAGACGTTGCACTCATAGAGAACTCATCTAAACCTAAACCAAGTAATAATGGAATAGCTGTTTCATCTCCAGCCATTTCACCACACATACCTGTCCATTTACCTTCTTTATGTGATGCTTCAATAACTTGTTTAACTAAGCGTAAGATTGAAGGGTTATATGGTTGGTATAGATATGATACACGCTCTGACATACGGTCAGCAGCTAATGTGTATTGAATTAAATCATTTGTACCGATACTGAAGAAATCTACTTCTTTAGCAAAGACATCAGCTAATGCTGCTGTTGCAGGTATCTCTACCATGATTCCTAATTCTATATCATCTGAAATGTCATGACCTTCATTTTTAAGGTTTTCTTTTTCTTCTAATAATATAGCTTTAGCTTCTCTAAATTCGTTAATTGTTGCAACCATTGGGAACATGATATTTAACTTACCATAAACTGATGCACGTAATAATGCACGTAGCTGTGGTCTGAAAATATCTTGTTGCGCAAGGCATAAACGAATCGCACGGTAACCTAAGAATGGATTCATTTCTTCAGGCAAGTTTAAGTATGATAATTCTTTATCTCCACCTATATCTAAAGTACGTACAACAACACGTTTACCGTTCATTGCTTCTAATACTTCTTTATAAGCTTCAAATTGCTCTTCTTCTGTAGGCATTTGGTCACGACCCATATATAAAAACTCAGTTCTATATAAGCCGATACCTTGTGCACCATTTTCAATAACACCTGGCAAATCATTAGGTGTACCAATATTTGCAGCAAGCTCTGCGTGAACACCATCAACTGTAACAGTATCAGCATCACGTAGTTTTTGTAATTCTTTCTTGTCAGCAAAATAACGCTCACGTTTATCTTGATAAGCGATTAACTCATCTTCAGTTGGATTAACGATTACATCACCATTTAATCCATCTACGATAATCATGTCGCCTTGTTTAACTTCTTGAGTAATTGATTTTGTACCAACAATTGCTGGAATTTCTAAAGAACGACTCATAATCGCAGAGTGACTTGTTCTTCCGCCAATGTTTGTAGCAAAACCTTGTACGAATTCTTTATTTAATTGAGCAGTATCAGATGGCGTTAAGTCATTCCCTACAATAACAACGCTTTCATCAATCATACTCGGATTTGGCAATTCTATACCTAAAATATGTGATAACACACGTTTAGAAACGTCGCGAATATCAGCCGCACGTTCTTTCATGTATTCGTTATCCATAGATTCAAAAATTGTAACAAATTGTGTTGTTACATCCGTTAATGCTGTAGCAGCATTAGCGTTTTCATTTTTAATCTTATCTTGAATTGGTTGAATTAATTCAGGGTCATCTAAAACTAATAAATGTGCATCAAAGATAGCAGCTTTATCAGCACCTAATTGAACCTCTGCATTATTTCTAATTTTAGTTAACTCAACTTTAGAAGCTTCGATAGCGTTATTGAACTTAGCAACTTCTCCTTCAACATCAGTGACTTTTTCATTTTTGTCGAATGTTAAGTCTGGCTCAACTAACAAATAAGCTTTAGCAATTGCAACACCATCAGATGCAGCAATTCCTTTAATTAATTTAGACATGATTATTTAGTCAATCCTTCTTTTGATAAGACGTCACTGATTGCTTGAATGGCGTCAGATTCATCACTACCGTCAGCATAAATTGTAATTTCAGCATCTTTACCAACACCAAGGCTCATAACACCCATGATTGATTTTAAGTTAACCTTTTTACCGTTATATTCTAATTGGATATCAGAATCGAATTTTGAAGCTGTTTGAACTAACATTGTTGCTGGTCTAGCGTGAATACCAGTCTCGTCGATGATTACATATGAATTTTGTTCCATAATTACATTTCTCCTTCGTATAGTTAGAATCTTCAATATTATTACAATACTAACTTAGTTTTATACCTTAACTTTACCAAAACCATGCTTTAAATTCAATTCGTTTAAAACCGGTTTCAGTAAAATTTGCAAATTGCAAAACTATTATAGCACCTACATGACATTTTTAATAACATTTTCGCATTTTTGAATGTGATCTTTTCCAATTTTATTCATAAAATAGTAACTAATAGATGCAGACACAGCTTGTCCTACAACAGGAAACCATTTTGTTTGTTTAGCTGCAGTTCGTTTTGCTACATCTCTAATTACAATTTTTAAAAATGCACTTGAAATTCTTTTACCAATAAATTGACTACCTTGAATTGCCGCTGCAGACATAATTCTTTCTTTCACATCATCCCCAAGGCTATTAACTTGCTTATGATCTAATCCGTATATTTTATTTACATCTTCGATAATATCTTTCATTAATTTTAAATCAACACCAAAATCTAATCCAGGAATTGGAACAACGCTCATTGTTGATGACATTAAAGACTTTCTCTTTACAATTGCTTCAGCACGTTCGCGTCTTTCTCTCAATTCTTGAATCGTCGTTGGCATTGCACCTTTTCCGCCAACATTTTCTATTTTAAAAACTGAATTACCAATTTTATTTGTTAAATTTGATGTTAAATTGTTTTTGAATCCCATTGTATCATCACCCTTCTTTTTCTCAATAAGATACTATACCCCTTTTTATCAAATTAATGTCTAATATTTACAAAAACAGCTTTTAAATATTTAGATGGCTTATAATGTGGATGTGTTTTAAAATCTTTTGGTAATCCCATAACTTCAGTTAATTCATAATCAACGCCATTCTCTTCAAGCGTCTTTTTAATAGTATTTTTAAATTGCTTTAATGGATATACACTTGCGTTTGTACATAATAATAATGTTCCTTCAGATGATAAGATATTTAAGGCGCCAGTAATTAATTTGTCATAATCTTTTTGCACTGAAAATGTACGTTTTTTGTTGCGTGCAAAGCTAGGTGGATCAATCACGATCGTGTCATAACTATGTCCATGACGTGCAGCATATTTATAGAAATCAAAAGTGTCCATGACATAAATATATTGAGATTTAGGATCAATAGCATTTAATCCAAAATTTTCTTCAGTTAAACTACGAGAACGATTAGCCAAATCTACACTTGTTGTTGAAGATGCCTCACTTGCTGCTATTACAGAAAAAGCACCTGTATAACTAAATAAGTTTAAAACATGGCGTTCTTTGGCATATTGATCCCTTAATTTCTTGCGCACTTCTTTTTGATCTAAAAAGATACCTGTCATCAAACCATCTTCAAGGTCTACATTGTAAAATGTGAAGTTTTCTTCGATAACAATTGGAAACTCAGGTGCATCGCCTTCAACAAAACCACCACTATATTCGCTGTCTTTAAATCTTACTTTTTCGTATATAGATTTATAATCAAATACTTTTCTAACCGCTTCAAGAATGGCATATTTAAATTTATAAATACCTTTTGAGTACCATTGAATCAACAAATGACCATCGTAATTGTCGATCGTTAATCCCCCAACTCCATCACCTTCAGCATTAAATAATCTAAAAGCATTTGTTCCATCTATATTAAAATAATAATCACGTTCTGCTAATGCAGTATTAAATAATTTCACAAAGAAAGCTGTGTTGATTTCTTGAGCTTTATCGTATGTTTGAACCCAACCTAATCCTTTATGTTGGCGACCAACATAAGCCGTTGCAACATATTGTGATTTATCAGTCACAATTTGAAAAATATCTCCTTCTTTTAAATGATCTTGTGAATAGATATCCTCTTCTTCAATTAAAGGATATCCATTAAAATATTTTGTTTCTTTGCCTTTGTTCAGAGTTGCTATTTTCATCTGACAACTTCCTTTCTGTGTTTCGTTGTAGTTTTATATAGATTAAATTGTTTGCCAAATTTCAATATCATCTACTTCTAATCTTACTGTTGATTTTAACAAATTAGTAATTCGAATGATATATGTTAAATTTCTACAAAGGAAATACTATATATCGTTTCGCAAATTACATATATCACTTCAACTATTTACTAGTTTTCATGATTTTACAAATGGATAACTTTTCAACTATTTTATTTGCACTAAAACTTTGTATACAATT
>OKEG01000071.1_pt1 | contig 61124 bp, 49 predicted proteins | sample 1614111 | NCBI WGS metagenome assembly OKEG01 (sample SAMN04436907, study PRJEB24849) | human gut metagenome | biome: human gut; feature: NICU; material: stool | host: Homo sapiens | place: USA: Saint Louis, MO | collected 2012-04-09 | reverse complement strand
CGAGCGGAGCCCTCAACGCCCAGCTCCATGACAGCAGTGAGGAAAACAGCTCACGCAAAGTCGTCATCGGCATCGTCATCGGCGGTATCGCGCTCATTGCCGCCCTGGGCCTTTTCGTCTCGCAAGTCGCGATGCGCAGCATCGAGAAAGAACCCATCGCCAAAGAAGGCTCGACCGTCGGCGTCAACACCCAGGGCGACCCCAACAACAAGGAAGAGCAGCCCACGCCAGCCGCCCCGAACGAGCCGCCACCCGAAATCTTCACGCAGGCCCCCACAACGCAGTGCCTCATGTCCTCGAAGCCGACGGTGTCGCGCACCCAGAGCGGGAACACTATCAAGGGCGGAGGCCTCGAATACACGGTTCCCAAGAACTGGGACTCGGAGTGGTACCAGAACGAAAACGTGCCGTACCTCTACGACACGGGCGCCTATTCGAAGCAAGTCGAGTCGTTTTGGTACAGCGTCGTCACCGTGGGCCGCATCGAGTGGCAAGAAGATGTCGAGGGCCCTTACCCCGGCACCGAGCGGATGGCCATCGCCATGTTCCAGTGCTACGCCACGCACTTCAACGTTGTCGAGCAGTTCGGCGATAACCCGAAGATCACGAACTACACGAGCAAATCGACGACCGTCGACGGAAAGCCCGCGTGGATCGTCCAGGCAACCTACGGTTTCGACCCGAAGTCGAAGGGGATACCGCTGCGCACCACAAACGCCTCGATCGTCACCGCGATCGTCGTCGAGACTCCCAAGGGGCCAAGCGCCCTCGTCTCCGACGTTGCCGCCGACCACCCCGAACACGTGAAGGGCCTCGAGGAAGCTATCGCCACCCTCAAGGTCACCGAGTAAGCGTCGGACCCTCAACTCCCCGGAAATGAGTTCGGCCCGAGCCCCTCACGGGGTTCGGGCCGTTTCTTTCTGTGCGCGGTTAATTGTCGCGGAAGATCGCGAGGATGCGGAGGATCTCCGTGTACATCCACACCACGGTCACGGCGAGGCCAAGTGCCGCCGTCCAGGCATAGGCCTTGGGGGCGCCGCTATCGACACCGTTGCGAATCACCTCGAGATCCATCACGAGGCTGTAGCTCGCGAGCGCCACGGCCACCAAGCCAATCACGATACCGAGCATGCCCGTGCGGAGGTCAGTCACGCCAAGGAGAACGAGCACGAGGTTCACGAGCGTGAACACGAAGTAGGCACCGAAGGCGATGAAGAACATCTTCGTGAGCTTCGGGCTCGTACGCAGCTTCCCCATGCGGAAAAGAACGGTGATCGAGCCGGCGACGGCGAGAGTGCCAATCACGGCCTGGAGCACGATGCCCGGGTAGACCGTCTCGAAGAACAGGCTGATGCCACCGAGGAGCAGACCCTCAAACACCGCGTAGGCGAGGGTGACCCACATGCTCGGCGTCTTCTTGAACGCGTTCACGAGAACGGTCACGAAGCTTCCGATAGCGCCAACGATCGCGGCGATCGACGCGAAAGCGAAGCCGACCTGGCGGCCTTCCTCCGTTCCCATCACGAGCGCCGTGACGGTCGGGAGCATCATGATCACGAACGCGACGGCGATGATCACGCCGAAGGTCGCGGTAATCGCGTTCATGGTGTTGCGCCATGTCATGCGGCCCGTGTCAAAGCCGGTTGCGGCCGGGCGGTTGTACATGGCTTCAAGATCGGCCGGGCTGTAGCCAGCCTGCTGGGATTGGGGAGCCTGGTAGCCCGGCGCCTGCTGCTGGGACTGACCCCACTTTTGCTGGGGCTGGCCCCACTGCTGCTGGGTGCCCGGGGCCTGGTTGTACTCCAGAGCGGGAGTGTAGCCGCCAGAGTTACGGAAAGCGGGGCTGTTGTTCAAGATTGCGTTGTTTCGCGCCACAGGGTGTCCTTTTCTCGAGGGCATCGCTACGTGCCCACAGTCTAGTTACGGCTATTTCAACGACTTTCAGGGACGCACTATTCCTCGCGGTGGTGCGATTCGAGATAGGCATCGTCGGCCTCGAGCGCGACGCTCTCACCCGCCGCACCTGCCGCAATCGCGACCATCTCTCCCGTTTGCGTCCGCAGAATGCTCACGCCGAACGTCGTATCTTCACTCTCATCATTGAGGGCGTTGATGTCATGCACGCCATCGCGATCGATCCACAGACCCGCGAACGTCACGACCATTCCGAACAGGGCGAGGCCGCCTGCGAGGTAGAGCACCGCGGAAAACCCGAAGCCGGCGCTCAGAATGAACCCACCGAACATGACGCCAAGGGAATTCGCGACATTGAATGCGCCGTGGTGTGAGGCGGCCGCGAGGGTGACGGACTTGCCGGCGTTCGTCATGAGCCACGCCTGCATAAGCGGGCTCGTGATCGAGCTCGTCGCACTCACGAGGAACACACCCACGCCGAAGCCCACCGGGTTTTCTCGCAGCGCAATGAGCAGTATGAACATCAGAATAAAAATCGGGAACACGATGAACAGGCTCGCGCGGTAGGACCAGTCCGTGAGGTGCCCCGCGATCCAATTGCCGAGCGTCATACCCGCACCCGCGAGCGCGAGGACCACGGGTATGAGCAGCTTGTCGATACCGGCAACGCTCACCGTGACATCGGCGATGTATCCGTACATCGCGAAGAAGCTCGTGAAGCCCACGCATTCGATCACGATGACCATCCACATGCGTGGTTGCTTAAACGCCCCGAGTTCGTCTCTGACGCTGCGCCCCTTTGGAGCTTCCTGCGGCGGGATCGCGAGGAACAGCAACAGGATCGACAGGGCAAACACGCCCGCCACACTCCAGTACGCGGTTCGCCACCCGAGCTGCTGGCCGAAGGCCGTGAGCAGCGGGACGCCAAGCAGGTTGGCAACCGTGAGCCCCATCAGGGCAAGCGCGATGCCCTTGCCCTGGTTACCCGGTCCCATGACGTCGGCGGCGAGAAGCGCTGCTACGCCAAAGAAGGCGCCGTGCGGAAGGCCCGCAAGAAACCGTGCCGGAATAAGCAGGCCGAAGACGGGCATCGACGCCGACAGCACTGACCCCACAAGCAGCCCGAGCGCGAGCAGCATGATGAGTTTTGGCCGGGCGATCTTCACGCCGAGGAGCGACACCGTGGGGGCACCCACGACGACGCCGAAAGCGTAAGCGCTCACCGCCCAGCCAGCCTGCGCGATGGCGTGCTCGGGATTCACAGCCATTTGCTCGGGAAGCAGCGAATGAGCGATGTCTGGCAGGATGCCCATCGACACGAACTCGCTCGAGCCGATACCGAACCCGCCGATCGCGATCGCGAACAGGGCGAATGCACGCTGAAATGGCGTCAGGGTGTCGTAGGAAGTGGGGCGCACGAGAGTCCTTCGCGGGAGATGACGGGTGGGCCGATCCGCTGCGCGCCCTCGGGCCCGGATGCACTAGTGAGAATAGTCCCTCGGGCCGAACACTGCCGAGCCGACGCGAACAATAGTGGCGCCTTCCTCGATCGCGATCTCAAGATCGTTACTCATGCCCATCGACAGCTCCTTGACAGCCTCGATGCCGAGACCGTCGCGAAGCTCCCTCAACTGACGAAGCGAGCGACGAATCTCCACCTCGTCGTCCGTGTTCGTGCCGATTGTCATGAGGCCCTCGAGCGCGAGCGAGTCACTTTCGGCGCAGCGCTCGGCGACCTCCCTGAGAACACCGAGGTCCGGCTCGTAGCCCCCCTTCGACTCCTCGCCCGAGGTGTTCACCTGGATGAGGACTCGCTGCACTTTCCCGTCGTTCGCCGCGCGCTTCTCAATGCTCGTCAGCGCGCTTTCGCGATCGATCGAGTGGACGAGATCCGCAAAGCGCGAAATGTCTCGTGCCTTATTGGACTGGATCGTGCCGATGTAGTGGCGCATGACGCCGGCCTCGTGCAGATCCTCGAGCTCGGCATGCTTGGCGAACTCCTGCTGGCGGTTCTCGCCCACGTCCACCTTGACGCCTCGCTTCTCGAAGAGCTCCACGGCCTCGCGAATCTCTTGAGCGGTGCGCGTCTTGGTCGCGAGCAGAATCAGGAGGTCATCCATCGACCGCCCGCCGCGTGCAAGCGCCGCTTCGATCCGAGGTAGAAGTTCGTCGATCTTTTCGCTCATCATGTCTTTTCGCGTCCCTTTCGCCTTCGCTCCATGCACGAGCCATCAACTCTGGTGGCCCCATATAACCGTCATATCACGGCGGCGTGCGCGAAAGACGGGACCTGGATACGTCGCACCCCCAGTGGGACTCGAACCCACACTGAAAAGATTTTAAGTCTTCTGCCTCTGCCGTTGGGCTATGGGGGCATTGCCCGAAGGGCCCCTCCATCCTAGGGGATAGGCTGAAGGCATGGCCCGCACTCTTGCCGACGCCTTGAGAGAGTTCGATGACGCACGACTCATCGAACTGTTAAACGCGCGCCGCGATCTCACCTCTCCCATCCCGCTTGGCATCGCCCCGCTCGCCGCGCGCGCCACACAGCCCGGCAGCGTCCACAGGGCACTGGGCAGTCTCGTTCTGCCCGAGCTACAACTCGCCGAGGTCTTTGCCGCCTACGCGGGGTCCGTGAGCCCGGAACAGCTCGCGCGTGCCGTGAGCACCTCGACCGAGCAGATCGCGCCGCACGTGTACAGGCTCGCGACGCTCGGCCTCGTGTTTACGGATGAGAGCGGGCGCTCGCTCGTTCCCGTGCGCGCCCTCGCCGAGGCCCTCCCCCACCCCGCTGGCCTCGCCCCTCGCCTCTCGAGCGACCCGTCGCCGGATGATGCCCGCACGATCGTCGAGGATCTCCCTGATTCACTTCGCGAAGTCGCCCACTCGCTCGCCTTCGCCCCGGCGCGTCTCACGGGCTCGCCGACCTCGTCACTCGCGAAGCAGCTCTCATCGGCACGCCTCATCACGAAAGTCAATGGAGCCGACGGCCCTCGCCTGCTCATCCCACGCACCGTCCATCTCGCCCTTCGCGACGGCATCGTCCACCGCACTTTCGCCCACGCCCCCACCCCGGGTCCCGAAGCCGCACCCGAGCGCTTCGAGGGCGCTCGCGACGCACAGGCCATCGAGGCGGCACTCGAGGCGAGCCGCATCGCGCACACGATCAGCACGTGGCACGCGGATCCACCGTCAGTACTCAAACGCGGCGGAATTCCCCTGCGCGACGCGCGCCGCCTCGCCGCCGCCGCAGGCACGAGCCACGAGACGTGGACGAGCGTCATCCACGCCGCATGGGTCGGCGGGCTCATCGGCAACGACGGCGAAACCTGGCAGGTCACGCGCGAGTACGGGGAATTTTCCGACGCTTCCCCCGCACGCCGCTGGGCCGACCTCTGCTCGGCGTACGTGCGCTCCAGCTACCTCGGCGCGCTCGCCGGAACGCGCTTCGGAGAAGTCAGCCTCGACGGCCTCACCCAAGGGGAGCCTCGCACCGGCGAAACTCCGCGCGCTGCGCTCTCGGCAAGCGTCGGAAGAAAAGGCGTGAAAGTGCGCCGGCGCCACATGCTGCGCCACCTCGCGGACTACCCCGAGCGGGAAGCGAGCGCGGCGAGTCTCGCGGAATCGCTTGCGTGGGCGTTCCCCACGGTGCAGCGCGCAGCCCTGATCGAGGAGGCGTACGCGTTCACGCGCGAGGCCGAGGCATTCGGGCTCATCGTGGACGGCGTTCCAAGCGTGCTCGCTCCCGCGGCCCTCGAATCGCTCTCGCTCGAGGAAGTGGCGGCACTCGACGTTCTCGAAGCTGCGCTCGACGAGAAGCTTCCCGAACCCGTCGACCACATCTTGCTCGACGCGGATCTCACCGTGACCGTGCCCGGCCTGCCCTCTGCGCGGGTTGCGGCGGTACTCGAATGGACCGAAATCACCTCGCGCGGCACCGGGGTTGTGGCGCGCGTGACCAGCGAGTCGATCGCGCGAGCACTGAGCGCCGGCGGCTCCGCCGATGTCCTCATGGAAGAGCTCGCGGCGCTTTCGCTCACGGGGGTTCCGGATGTGCTCGCTTACCTCGTGCGGGATGAGGCACGCAAGCGTGGCCAGGTCACCGTTGGCCCCGCGACCTCGTTCATTACGGGCGAGGAGGAACACCTGGATCGACTCATGGATTCGAGCGAGGCGCTCCGGCTTGGCCTCAAGCGGCTCGCCCCGACCGTCGTGATCTCGAGTGGGGATCCCGGTTTCGTGATGGGGTCGGCGCGCGCCGCTGGCCTTGCCCCTCTTGCCGCGGGCGGTCATGGCGCGGCGGTGGATGAGCGCACACTCAGTTCGGTGCGCGGTGGGCCCGTGGGGCTTGAGCTGGAGGCCGACGGTCGCGAGCAGGTCCTCGATGTCGACCCTTCCGAGGCGGTCGCGCGCATTCGCGCTGCCGATTCGGGGCGTCTGGAGGAGGTGAGCGTTCCTCAGCGTTTACTCGCGGCGATCGCGGACGAGCGCGAGGTGCAGATCGGCATCGTTGACGGCCGAGGCGGCACGCGCGTGCTGAGGGTCGAGCCGCTCGCGCTCGAGGGCGGGAGACTGCGTGCGCGCGATGGGGAATCGGGCGAGGAGTTCACGGTGCTAATTCACCGGGTGCTCCTGCCCTAACCCTTCCCTACTTCGTGAATTGCATAGGGGTTGTGGGGGCTATTCGCCGCAACGAAACCCCCGCAACCCCTATGCAATTCAGGGGAAAGAGTCAGTCCTGACGGGTCTCCGTGCGGTCACCCGTCCACTCCACGTGGTACGAGCCCTCCGCATCCACGCGCCGGTAGGTGTGCGCGCCGAAATAGTCGCGCTGCGCCTGCACGAGGGCCGCGGGGAGACGCTCGGCCCGCACCGCGTCGTAGTACGCAAGGGTCGAGGAAAAAACGGGCGCCGGAATTCCGACGGCTGCCGCAAACGCGACGATGCGACGCCACGCGGGGATGCACTTCGTAATTTCGGCGGTGAAGTACTCATCGGCAAGGAGCAGCGGAAGCTCGGGGTTACGCTCGTAGGCCTCGGTGATGCGGTTGAGGAAGCCCGCGCGAATGATGCAGCCGCCGCGCCAGATGCGCGCCATGTCACCGAGCTTGATGTCCCATTCGTATTCCTTGGCGCCGGCCTTGATCTCGTCGAAGCCCTGGGAGTAGCTCACGAGTTTCGCGGCATACAGCGCCTGCTGGAGGTCGCTGATGAACTGCTCGGCGTCGTCGATCCTGATCGTCTGCGTCTCGCCCTTGAGGACGGCACGTCCGGCCTCCCGCTGCTCCGTGCCACCCGAGGTCGAGCGCGCGAAGGTCGCTTCGGCGATGCCGGTGACGGGGATGCCGAGGTCGAGGGCCGTCTTCGACGTCCATGCGCCGGTGCCCTTCTGGCCAGCCTGGTCGAGGATGATGTCGACGAACGGTTTTCCGGTCACGTTGTCGGTGTGGGTGAGCACGGCCGCAGTGATCTCGATAAGGAAGGAGTTGAGGTTGCCCTCGTTCCACTTCTCGAAAACCTTGCCGATCTCGGGGGCATTCATGCCGAGCGCCTTGCTCATGAGGTCGTAAGCTTCGGCGATGACCTGCATGTCGGCGTATTCGATGCCGTTGTGGACCATCTTCACGAAGTGGCCGGCGCCGTTCTCACCAACGTGGGTGCAGCACGGGACTCCGTCCACATGGGCGGAGATCTTCTCGAACATCGGGCCGAGGCGGTCGTAGCTTGCCTTCGACCCGCCGGGCATAATCGAGGGGCCGTTGAGGGCGCCCTCTTCACCGCCGGAGACACCCGAGCCGACGAAGTGGAGGCCGCGCGCACGAAGCTCCTGCTCGCGGCGTACAGTGTCGGTGAACAGCGCGTTGCCGCAGTCCACGATGATGTCGCCCTCGTCCATGCGGGTCGCGAGTTCTTCGATCACGGCATCGGTAGCTTTGCCAGCCTTGACCATGATGATCGCGACGCGGGGCCTCTGAAGCGAGGCGACGAATTCGTCCATGGTTTCCGCGGGCACGAACTCGCCGTCCTGACCGTGCTCAGCAATCACACGCTCGGTCTTTTCCACGGAACGGTTGTGAATCGCCACTTTGAATCCGTTGCGGGCAAGGTTACGGGCGAGGTTCGAGCCCATGACCGCCATGCCGGTCACGCCGATGTCGGCGACAGAATGGGGGACGGGATCAAAGTTGGCCATGCTCGTGCGGCTCCTTCGGTGTTATGGGACTGTGGCGCAAGGTGGCGCTCGTTCACGAACAGTCTAAAAGCCTGTGCTGTGTACAGCCCCGATACGCAATAATGGGGGCCGACGGTCCCGGTCTTAGCATCGGGGTGCCATAAGCCGACCAGAGGAACAAGAGCATGACGGATCCGTACACCCCATCTCCTGGGACGTTCAGTAACCCATCAACGAACCAGCAGCAGTACCAACAACCCCAGTACTCACCTCAGGGGCAGCAGCCGAATGTGGGATACGCCCCGGGCGGCGCGTACGATGGCCCCGCCCCCGGCACCGACGTCGGCAACGACATCTCGAAGTCGTTCTCGTGGGCGTGGCAGGCCTTCACAAAGAACTGGGTCGCACTTGTCGTTCCCGGTGTGATTTGGGGAGCCATCTACCTCTTCATCCTTGCGGTGTTTTTCGTTGGCTACTTCGCTTCGATCGCGGCCATGGCCAACGCTTTCGAATCGAGCGAAAGTAACGGTACGGACGCCCTGGCTATCATCATTTTCATCCTCGTCATGTACGCCATCATGATCCTCATCCAGCTTCCGCTCGCCGCGTGGATGAGCGGCGCTGCGAGGTCGGCTGGCCTCGTGGCGCGAGGGCAAACCCCCACCATCGGCAATGGGCTCTTCCACTGGAAGACCTTCTTCACCTACATTCTTTACGTCATCCTCTCGTTCATCTCGATCATCATTCCCCTCATAGGCCCGCTGGCCTGCATGTTCTTCTTCTCGCTCGCGCCGCATCTCTCAGCGGGGCGCGACGCGGGACCGATCAGCGCCTTCAAAGACGCAGCGAACAAGGCCCTCGCGAAGCCCGCGCACGTGATCCTCACCTGGCTCGTGACCTCTGCTCTCGCTTTCGTCGTCACCATCACGGGAATTGGCATGCTTCTTATTCCCGCGGTGCTACCCTTCATGTCGCTCTTCTCCATGTCGATGATCAACCGCATCGAGGGCAAGCGCCCGGCCCCCGTTGTCTAGGGCGGGGAGTGCGGGCACAGGCGCTCTCATCGTCCAATCCGATAAATCGATCCTTCTCGAGGTTGCCCACCCGGCGGCAGAAGAAGCACGCGCGTCGATCGCGCCATTCGCTGAGCTCGAGAAATCGCCCGAGCACGTCCACACGTATCGGCTCACGAACCTGGGGTTGTGGAATGCGAAGGCTGCGGGTTTCGATGCGGAATGGGTCGTCGATGCCCTCCTCACGCATTCGCGTTTTGCCGTTCCCAACGCGCTGCTCGTGGACGTCGCCGACACGATGGAGCGCTACGGCGTTCTGAGCCTCCACAACTCTCCCGCGCACGGCCTCGTACTCCTCGCGAAGGATCAGACGATCCTGACGGAAGTTCTGCGCTCAAAGCGCATCGCGCCGCTCGTGGGGGAACGCATCGATGACACGACGGTGACTGCTCACCCCAGTGAGCGCGGCGCGCTCAAGCAGCAGCTCCTCAAACTGGGGTGGCCCGTCGAGGATCTCGCGGGTTTCGTGGACGGCGAGAGCCACCCGATTGCACTCACGGATTCCCCGAGCACATGGCAGCTTCGCCCATATCAGCGCGAGGCGGTTGAGCACTTCACGAAGGGTGGCAGCGGCGTTGTCGTGCTCCCGTGCGGATCGGGCAAGACGACCGTAGGAGCGGGCGCGATGGCGGCGCTCGAGCGCACGTGCCTCGTGCTCGTGACGAACACGGTTTCCGCCCGGCAATGGCGCCGCGAGCTTCTCGAGCGCACGTCACTCACGGAGGGCGAAATCGGCGAGTACAGCGGCGCGAAGAAGGAGATCCGACCGGTCACGATCGCGACGTATCAGGTGCTCACCTCCAAGCGTCGTGGCGTGCATCCCCATCTCGAGCTCGTGAGCGCCCGCGACTGGGGCCTCATCATTTACGACGAGGTTCATCTACTTCCGGCCCCCGTGTTTCGTATGACCGCCGACCTCCAGGCCCGGCGACGGCTCGGCCTCACAGCGACCCTCGTGCGCGAGGATGGTCGCGAGGGCGAGGTCTTCTCGCTCATCGGCCCCAAGCGTTACGACGCGCCCTGGAAGCTTATCGAGGCGCGGGGGTGGATCGCCCCGGCGGAGATGACGGAGGTGCGCGTCACGATGTCGAGCTCCGAGCGCAAGGTGTACGCCTCGGCGGAGCCGAGGGAACGGCAGAGACTCGCGGCAACGAGCCCCGAGAAAGTCCCCGTCGTCGAGCAGCTCGTTGCGCGACACCGAGGTGAGGGCACGCTCGTGATCGGTCAGTATCTCGATCAGCTCGACGAGCTTGCCGAACGCCTCGCGGCTCCAGTCGTCACGGGCGACACTCCTCTCAAGGAGCGCGAATCGCTTTTTACGCAGTTCCGCGAAGGCGAGATCGACCTTCTCGTCGTCTCGAAGGTCGCGAACTTCTCGCTCGATCTTCCAGAGGCGAGCGTGCTCATCCAGGTGAGCGGTGCTTTCGGCTCCCGTCAAGAGGAGGCGCAGCGGCTCGGCCGGATCGTGCGGCCGAAGCGCGATGGGCGCACGGCGCATTTCTACACGGTCGTGACGCGCGATACGCAGGATCAGGACTTTGCACAGAACCGGCAAAGGTTCCTCGCGGAGCAGGGCTACGGTTACACGATCCTTGACGCGCGAGAGCTCAGAGGCGGGAGCGTCTAGGCGTTGCCCCATTTTCGGCCCGGGAAGAGTCCGACGCTTGCACGCCCACGATCCGGCGCCCTTCCGTCAGTTGCCTGTCACCGAATATTTGCTCGAGGCGGGTAGGCTTCACGTATGAATTCCAAGGAATACGACGGTTTCTCCGACTCTTTTCGCGATAGCACGGCCGAGGGCGTCACGCGCGCGAACCCCGCTGGCGCGGGCGTGAATAACGCGGGCGCTGCACCCTCGTCGCAGGCAGCACCCAAGACTTCCAGCCTCGATGGAGCCGGGCAGGCGTCAGAACCTCGCACCACTGCGGGCACCCGCAGCGCAAAGGCTGAACCGGCCCCTCGCCCCACCCAGCAGGCGCACCAACAGCCGATGTCAACCGCCACCCAAGAACAGCAGGCCGAGCCGCACGGGACCCAGCCCGCCCCGAAGTCGCGCATGGCTGTCGTGTGGGCCGCGCTCATCGTCGGCGCGATTTTGCTGATCCTCCTCCTGGTCTTCGTGATTCAGAACAACGTCTCAACCGAGTTCGAGTACTTCACGTGGCACTTCAACCTTCCGCTCGGCGTGGCGATGTTGCTCGCGGCCATCGCGGGGGCGCTCATCATGGCGCTCGCGGGTTCGGTGCGGATGATTCAGATGCGCTGGGAGCTTCACAAGCTCCGCCGCAACCAGAAGTAGCGGTTCGCCACACCCGCTCCAAAGTCACAGGGAATATTCAGCAAAAATTCACCTTCGGGTTACACCATTGACCCATGAACACGGAGCAGGAGCAGGACTACGAGGCACGCCTTCTCGTAGTCGACGATGAACCGAACATTCGCGATCTTCTTGCCACGAGCCTTCGCTTCGCGGGCTTCGAGGTATTTGCGGCCTCCAACGGTGCCGAAGCCATCAAGCTGGCGACCGAGAACGAACCCGATCTAATCGTTCTGGACGTCATGCTTCCGGACATCGACGGTTTCACGGTGACGCGCCGCCTGCGCGACAAGGGCCACCACTACCCGATCCTCTTCCTCACAGCACGTGACGAAACGAAGGACAAGGTCGCCGGCCTCACGGTTGGCGGCGACGACTACGTGACGAAGCCATTCAGCCTCGAGGAGGTCGTGGCTCGCATTCGCGCGGTGCTGCGCCGCACCCACGTCGGTGTGGCCGAGCCGAGCGAAAGCGCGCTCGTCGTGGGCGACCTTCGCCTCGACGAGGACTCCCACGAGGTTACGCGTGCCGATTCGCCGATCGACCTCTCCCCGACCGAATTCAAGCTGCTGCGCTACCTCATGCTCAATGCGGGCCGCGTCGTGTCGAAAACGCAGATCCTCGATCACGTGTGGGATTACGACTGGTCTGGCGAGGTAGGCATCGTCGAGAGCTACATTTCGTATCTGCGCCGCAAGATTGACGTCGTTGGTGAGCCCATGATCCACACGAAGAGGGGCATCGGCTACGTGCTGCGTCCGGCCGATCCGCGCTGACATTGGCTCAAGCTCCGAAGGCCCGCGCTTCGCGGGCCCAACGCCCAGTCTCTCTGTGGACTCGAATTGTCGCGCTCATCGCGCTCGTTCTCGTTTCGGGAACGATCGTGACGGGCGCGCTTTCGCTGTTTCTGCTCAAGCGCACACTCATCGAAGGAGTGGATGCTGACCTCTCGGCAGCGGTGAGCCCGAGCGTCATCGCGAATCCTCGGCGCAACATTTCGCTCATCACGATGGGCTCGCCGAATGCGCAGTACACGCCCGTGGACTACGTGGTCGAGTGGCAGGATCAGTCCGGTGAGGTCCTGCAGCGAGTGGTGCAGGATTCCGACGGCGACCTGTCTCTCGAGTTTCCTTCGCTCACTCGCGAGGAAGTCATTTCCTTGCAGGGCAAGCCCTTCACCCTCGTCGCGGGCGACCGCGATTCGTGGCGCGTGCGCGCGATCGCGTCGAATGATCCGGATGGCCCCTCGGTTTTCGTGGCGCTTCCGCTTCGCAGCGTCGACAAGACGATGAACGAGATGGCGCTCATCATCGTGCTCGTGGGCACGATGGTCGTGCTCGTTGGAGTGGGGCTCGGCGGGTACGTGCTCCACTATGCGCTCGAGCCGTTGCGCGATGTCGAGAAGGCCGCGAAGAATGTCGCGGCGGGCACGCTCGGCACCCGCATTCCCGTGAGTTACTCCTCGCAAGAGGTGCATTCACTGAGCGTCGCCCTCAACGAGATGCTGATCCGCCTAGAGAAGGGTTTTCAAGCGCAGGCTGAATCGCAAGCTGAGGCGCTCGCGAGCCAGTCGCGCATGCGCCGTTTCGTCGCGGATGCCTCACACGAACTTCGCACGCCACTCGCCGCGATTCGCGGCAACGGCGAGCTGTATCGCATGGGGGCGATGCCGAACGAAGAGGATGTCGCACAAGCGATGCGGCGCATCGAGGACGAAGCCAAACGCATGGGTTCCCTCGTCGAATCGCTCTTGAGGCTCGCGCGGCTCGACGAGCAGCGCTCCTTCGACCTTGTGCCGCTCGACGCGTCGGGAATCGTGAAGGATGTCGTGCAGGACTTGCGGGCACTTGATCCCACGCGCGAGGTTGCGATCGTGGATCTCGCGGGGGCTGTGCTCGCGCCCGAGGATGTGCCGCCGCTCGGTGTGCTCGGCGACGAGGCCGCGCTTCGACAGGTCATCGTGAACCTCGTGGGTAACGCGAACAGGCACACGCCGAAGGGGTCACCGGTCGAGGTGGCGCTCGGCACGGACCGCCAGGGGAAGGCCATTATCGAGGTGCGCGATCACGGAGAGGGCATCCCCGCCGATATTCGCGAAAGGGTTTTTGAGCGGTTCTTCCGCACCGACGAGTCGCGCCAGCGCCAGCAGACGCAGGGCGGCGGCGCGGGCCTTGGCCTCTCGATCGCGGCGACGATCATGCAGCATCACAACGGCACGATCTCGATTCATCAGACCGATGGTGGCGGGGCGACGTTCCGCGTGGAGCTGCCGGGAGCCACGCTCAGCTGAGTGCGCTCCACTGCTGATGGAGGATGCGCAGCTCGTTACCGCCTCGCACCGTCACGATGCGGAACTTCCTACCGGCGGCCTCGAGGACGGTGTCAACGAGGTGGAGGTGGGGGCCTATCTCACGCGCGGTGACATCGCCGCTCACGCTCACGCCGCGGCCGCGCAGCGCCTCGACGCCCTTCGCCCACTCCTCGGCGGTCATTGTGCGCGCGCGTGTATCGATGAGATGGGGATCCTCGCCGAGGCTCGCAAGCGGTGAGGCACTGCCGAGCCACAGGGAACGCTCGAGGCTGGCAGGCGTCGGAACCTGCTCCTCCGCACCGGGCCGGGCCGCCCCCTGCTCCGCACCTGCCCCGCTGGTGGCGCCCGTGAAGCCAGGCCCCTCGTTCGGCGCCGTGCCCTTTTGGTAGGCGGTCGCGGCGGCTCGGGCGCGCTCGTCGGCGGCCTCGTTCATCTCGTTGCCCGCGTGACCCTTGACCCACTCAAAGTGGACGCTGCGCCCCTGCATCTCGCGGTCAATCGCCTGCATCAGCTCGACGTTCAGCACGGGCTTGCCGTCTTTTTTCTTCCAGCCCTTCTTCTTCCAGCCGGGCATCCACTTCGTGACGGAGTTGATGACGTACTGCGAGTCACACAGGATCACGAGGTCTTCGCCCGCGAGGCCGGCCTCGCGGCTCTGGCTGAGCAGCTCACGCACGGCGGTGAGCTCGCCAATATTGTTCGTGCCGTGGGCACTTCCGCCGGCGCTCCAACAGTCTTCGCTCACGTACCAGGCCCAGCCGGTGGGGCCCGGATTGCCGAGTGCGGAGCCATCTGCTGCTGCGGTAATCGTCATGGACATATTTTTTCACAGACACCAGCGGCAGGGCGCGCACGGAATAGAGACGCATGTGCGGGACGTTTGGTGAGAGTCCGACGGATCCGCGCATCCATCGTGCGCAGGTATGTGGAGGTTTCTTATGTCTAAGCGTCCCGACCTGGCAATTCTTGACCTTGTAGGCGTGAGCGAGGGGCAGTCCTTCGCGGAAGCGATCGAAGCGTCGATGAAGGCGGTCGAGCTCGCCGACGAGCAGGGGTACAAGCGGTATTGGTTCGCGGAGCACCACAACACCCTGAATCTCGCCTCGAACGCGACGTCACTCCTCATTGACCGCGCGGCGTCCCGCACGTCGCGGATTCGGGTGGGCTCCGGCGGCATTATGCTGCCCAACCACGCGCCTCTTCAGGTCATCGAGCAATTCGGCACCCTTACCCAATTCCACGGAGATCGAATCGATCTGGGCCTTGGCCGCGCTCCAGGTACCGATCCGCTCACGGCGCAACTCCTTGGCCGCACGAGCGCCGAACCGGAGGATTTTGCGCGGGCCGTTGCTGATATGCAGGCGTGGGCGAGCGATGACACACTCTCGCGCCACCGGATCGGAGCTTACGTGGCGCAGGGGACGAATGTACCGATGTGGGTGCTGGGCAGTTCGCTTGCCGGCGCTGGCCTCGCGGCACGGCTCGGATTGCCGTTTGCGGTCGCGAGCCACTTCGCGCCGTTCCAGTACAAAGAAGCAATCGCGCTGTATCGCCGCGAGTTCAATGCCGAAGCACCTACCGCGCAAATCGATGAGCCCCACGTGATGGTAGGCGTCAACGTTTACGTTGCGGCAACGGACCAGGAAGCCGAGCGACAGTTCTCGACTCTCCAACAGGCCTTTGCGGCGCTTGGGACAGGCAAGCGTCAGCTCATTCAGCCGCCCGCCGAGATTTCGGCTCTGCTGCCGGCACCCGTGCTCGAGCGCGTGAACGGAGCACTCGCGGTGCGCGCGGTGGGCTCTCCCGCGAAGGTTGAAGCGGAGCTTTCGCGTCTCGCGGAGGAGACCCACGCCGATGAGTTCATCGTGTCGAACTACTTCCACGACCCCGCAGCGCGGTATGAGAGCCAGCGCCTGCTTGCGCAGGCGTGGCTTGGCTAAGGGGCGGACTTACGTCCCTCCCGTCACCCTTTCTCAGATAACGATTTTGTTACCAACGTCGACCGGCGGTGATGGCGTGGCGCGCCCACTAGCCGGGTAGTGCCCTAAAGTAACTTTTAGAATGGTTAACATTAAGCAAATATACGTCTTTCTTTTATGAGTTTTCGACTTTTCCATTCCTGCCCCCAATAGCCCGCACCACATTCTTGCCGACCTTTCATTACAGTAATGATAGGCGTTCTGCGACGCTGCGATCTGCACCTTTGCATGACAGCGTCACGACCAAGCCCCACACCACCACCCACTAACCCGTAACATTGTCGTAACATTTGCTATAGCGCCGCTTCTGGTGGAGACAGCTATCGTCACATCCCGAACACCCCTCCGACCATCACGGTGTCACGTGAACCTGCCGCACCAGCATACTCACCCCCAGGAGCACCCCTCATTTCCCGAGAAATTGCGCACTTCACAAACGATTTAAAACCGGTTAGCGTCATTTTTGGACGTCCGCAACGGTGTTGTGTGGCGAATCTGTTTGCTCCTCAAACGACGAAAGTTGGAGAACTCATGGTCTTCGATGCTTTCCGCAAGCGGAACAGCCACCGCGCGGATTCCTCAGTTACCCCCATGTGGCGCCGCGGTGCCGCAGCCCTCGCCGTCGGCGCCGTCCTAGGCACCTCCGGCGTTGTTGGCACTTCCGCCCTCGCCGCTACGAACGCATGCGCTACCGAAGGTGGCATGACCACGGGCCAGCCCACCGCGGAAGAGGCTCAGGCTGCCGCTGACCGGGCGAAGGCCGCTGCTGATCAGGCACAGGCCACCGCAGACGAAGCTGCTGCCGCAGCCGACGCCGCCGCAGCCGACGCCAAGAAGCTCCAGGACGCCGCCGACCAGGCACAAGCCGAAGCCGACCAGGCACAGGCCACCGCAGCCGAGGCAGCCGACGCTGCCAAAGCAGCGGCCGCAGAAGCTGACAAGCTTCAGACCGCCGCTGAGACTAAGCAGGCCGCAGCCGACGACGCCGCCAACCTTGATCAGCAGTCCCAAGAGCGCGCCACCGAAGCAGCCCAAGCCCTCGAGCAAGCGAAGAGCGACGCCGCCCTCGCGGTGGGAACCCCTGATGAGGCAGCGGCTAACGCCGCGCTTGCGGAGGCACAGAAGAAAGCCGATAAGGCGCAGGCGCTGGCCGACACCGACGCCAAAGACGCAGAGCAAGCACAGAACGATGCCACCGAGGCACGTAACAAGGCTGACCAGGCAAAGACCGACGCCGAGAACGCACAGGCCGAAGCCGATAAGCTGCAGACCCAGGCCGACGAAGACGCCGCCGCCGCTAAGCAGGCACAGAACGAGGCCGACGAGGCAAAAGCCGCAGCCGACCAGGCCCAGGCCGTAGCCGACGAGGCTAAAGCCGCCGCCGAAGCCGCCGCTGCAGAAGCCGCCAAGCTCCAGGCCGCGGCTGAGGAAGCGCAGAGGATCGCCGACGAGATCGCTGCTGGTCTCAAAGCGAAGGACATGTGTCAGCCTGTGTACGCAGAGGTGACCGTCACCGAGGGCGAGACCGCTTACGTTGCCGCTCCTGCCTTCACCGACGAGGAGACCGGCGAAGAGCGCGACATGCCTGAAGGCACCACGTTCGCCCTCCAGGCCGGCGACATCGGAGGTGTGGAGATCGACGCCGAAACCGGCGCCATCACCGTCCACGCCACCTACGCCGCCCCCGCCAAGAACGTCTACGAAGTTCTCGTGACCTACCCCGACGGCACGACCGAGGTCGTTGTTGCAACGGTCAACGTTGTCGAAACCCCACAAGCTAAGCTCTACCAGCCGGTGTATGCACCTGCCGAGGTTGAGCGCGGCAAGGTTGGCACTATCGCAGCTCCGAAGTTCACCGATGAGGAGACCGGCGAAGAGCGCGACATGCCCGAGGGCACCACGTTCGCTCTCAAGGACGGTGAGATTAACGGCGTCAAGATCGACGAAAACACCGGTGAGATCACCGTTGAGGCGACCTACGCAGCTGTCGAGAACGTCTACGAAGTTCTCGTGACCTACCCCGACGGCTCGACCGAAGTCGTTGTCGCAACCCTCAACGTGATCGACACACCGGTTGATGAACCTGGTGAGCCCGGCCAGCCTGGTGAGCCCGGCCAGCCTGGTGAGCCCGGCCAACCCGGTGAACCCGGCGAGCCCGGCAAGCCCGGTGAACCTGGCAAGCCCGGCGAACCCGGTGAGCCCGGTGAACCTGGCGAACCCGGCAAGCCCGGTGAACCTGGCAAGCCCGGTGAGGCTGGCAAGCCTGGCGACAACGGCATGACCAAGCCGATCAAGAAGGTTCCGGCTAAGGGTGGCAAGCACGCCCTCCCGCGCACCGGTGCTGAGACCGGCGGCCTCATGGCTGCTGCTGCCTCGCTGATCGCCGGTGGCGCGGCCCTCGTGACCCGCCGCCGCAAGAGCGAGCAGTGAGCTAACGCCTCACGCACCGTTCAATAGTTGAACACACGGTGTGGCCCCCACTTCTTCGGGAGTGGGGGCCACACCCCGTTAACGCCACACCCCGTTAACATCGAGACATGAGCGAACAAGTGCGCATCATTCGCGTGAGTCACAGCGACCCCCGGGTCAGTACCCTGCACGCCGAAAAAGACGCCGAACTCGAGCCTCGCTACCGCGCCTACTACGCTGCCCATCCCGAATACCAGGGCCGTAGCGACGAAACTCTCGACCCAGCCACCATTCTCACCACGCTCCTCGCACTCAAAGGTGACAGTGCCGTTGGCACGGTTATGCTTCGCGCTCTTGCCGACCGCCTCGAAGTAAAACGACTCATCGTCGGAAAGAAATACCGAAGCCAAGGCATCGCCACACAGCTCATGGGGCACGTCGAAGAGGAAGCCTCGACCCGCGGCGCAACCGCGCTCTATCTCCACACCGGCAGCCTCCAGGAGGACGCGATCGGCCTCTACACGAAAACGGGATGGCGACGCCTCCCCCAGCTCTTCGCTCCCTACGAAGACGACGGTGTTTCCCAGTGCTACGTCAAGGAGCTCGTGCCACACTAAGGCCATGAACATTAACGCCGCTCCCGAAGAGTACACCGCCGACCAAAAAGCAGCCCTCGAACGCCTGACCGTGGCCCAAGACAATCTCGTGAAGTCTCGCGAGGCGTACGAGAAAGCCGTCGAAGGGCTCGAAGCCATCAAGGCTTACAACGAAGCTATGAAGCCCCTCATGGCGTACTACGACAACGGCTGGCTCGCCGATGTCACCACAACCGAATCAATTGATGAGCGCCCCGAAGCTGCCGGCGAGGACGAAATCTGGGACATGCACGGCGGCCAGTATGAGCTCATGCGCGAACTGCTCGCCATCTCCTCGCACTTCTTCGTTCGCGTCCCCGGCGAAGAGAAAGAAGAAGAGCAGGAAGGCTAACGTCTCCATCAAGGCATAAAGGAACCCTCGCACTCGAAAGTGCGAGGGTTCCCTATCGTTAGCGGGCGATTACATCATGCCGCCCATGCCTCCCATGGCATCCATGTCGCCACCGGCAGGAGCCTTCACCGGCTCCGGCTTGTCAGCAACGACAGCCTCAGTGGTGAGGAACAGGCCCGCGATCGACGCAGCGTTCTGAAGAGCGGAACGCGTCACCTTCACCGGGTCGAGCACGCCAGCCTCGATGAGGTTTTGGTACTCGCCGGTTGCGGCGTTCAGGCCCTCGCCAACAGGGAGCTGCTTGACCTTCGATGCGACAACGCCACCCTCGAGGCCTGCGTTCGAAGCGATCTGCTTGAGCGGAGCCTCGATCGCGACCTGCACGATCGATGCGCCGGTCGCCTCATCGCCCTCGAGCGAAAGCGACGCGAACGCGTCCTTGCCCGCCTGGATCAGGGCCACGCCACCGCCGGCGACGATGCCCTCCTCAACAGCAGCCTTCGCGTTGCGTACGGCGTCTTCGATGCGGTGCTTGCGCTCGTTGAGCTCGACCTCGGTTGCGGCACCCGCCTTGATGACGGCCACACCACCGGCGAGCTTCGCGAGGCGCTCCTGGAGCTTCTCGCGGTCGTAATCCGAATCCGAAACCTCAATCTCGCTGCGGATCTGCTTCACGCGGCCGGCGATCTGCTCGCCGTCGCCAGCACCCTCAACGATGGTCGTCTCGTCCTTCGTGACAACAACCTTGCGGGCGCGGCCAAGAACATTGAGGTCGGCGGTCTCGAGCGACAGGCCAACCTCTTCCGAAATTACGGTGCCACCGGTGAGGATAGCCATGTCCTGGAGCATGGCCTTGCGGCGATCGCCGAAGCCGGGAGCCTTCACAGCAACCGACTTGAACACGCCGCGAAGCTTGTTGACGACGAGCGCGGGAAGCGCCTCACCGTCGACGTCCTCGGCGATGATCACGAGCGGCTTGTTTGCCTGGATGACCTTGTCGAGAAGCGGCAGCAGGTCCTTGAGCTGCGACACCTTCGAGGAGGTGAGCAGGATGTACGGGTCCTCAAGAACGGCTTCCTGGCGCTCCGGATCGGTCACGAAGTACGGCGAAATGAAGCCCTTGTCGAAGCGCATACCTTCGGTGAGCTCAAGCTCGAGGCCGGTCGTGTTCGACTCCTCGACCGTGATAACGCCTTCCTTGCCGACCTTGTCGAGAGCCTCGGCGATAAGCTCGCCGATTGCCGGGTCAGCGGCCGAGATCGCGGCGGTGTTCGCGATCTGCTCCTTCGACTCGATCTCGACGGCCTGCGCAATGAGCTTCTCGCTCACGGCGGCAACGGCCTTGTCGATGCCGCGCTTGAGGGCGATCGGGTTTGCGCCCGCGGCAACGTTGCGAAGGCCTTCCTTCACGAGAGCCTGCGCGAGAACCGTAGCGGTCGTCGTGCCGTCACCGGCAACGTCATCCGTCTTCTTCGCGACTTCCTTGACGAGTTCCGCACCGATCTTTTCGTACGGATCCTCGAGTTCGATTTCCTTAGCGATCGACACGCCATCGTTCGTGATGGTCGGTGCGCCCCAGGACTTTTCGAGGACGACGTTGCGCCCCTTCGGCCCAAGGGTCACCTTCACGGCGTCAGCGAGCTGGTTCATGCCCCGCTCGAGGCCGCGGCGTGCTTCTTCGTCAAATGCGATGAGCTTTGCCATGAGTGGTAACTCCCAAAGTGTGTGAGTGTGCTCCAGCCAGGTGCCCGCGACGGACGAGCCTTGCCCTCCCCTTCACGTCTGGGTCGGTGGGGCTCTCACCTCACTGGAAAGCTCGCGGCGGCGTGTGTGGTGGGTCCGACGGTTGCCGGGGATCCGTTGTCACTCACGCCAAGCGAGTGCTAACCCATCATAAGCACTCTGAGACGAAGAGTGCTAACGCTCGCTGGGAATTTCTCTGGGAGCGTGACGGGACACCCTCAATCACCTCTCTAGGCGCGCATGGCGGATGCTATTGACGCCCTGCGGCAGTCTTTACTCGCCGTCGCCACCCTGCTCCGCACCGTCGATCTCGGCGAGATCACCCGGCTCCTCAACGATGACGACCGTAATGTTCGCCCTGTACTTATCGGACTTCTCAGCCTCGACACCGACGTACTTCGCGAGGGCCTCGGCGGTCGCCTTGTCCTCGTCGTTCTTGTAGTAGACGCCGGCGTTCTTGGCGCGTTTGCCCGTATCGGTATCGACCTTGGTCCAGCCCTGCTCTTCGAGAGCCTTCTGCCAACGGCCAGCCATGCCCTGCTTTCGCTTGCCATTGAGCACGAGAACCGGAGCTTCGCGATTGACTTCAGGAGCTGCTTCCTCGGAAGGCTCTTCGGTAGCACCCTCGCCACCGTTGTCGCTCGCGGCAGGCTTTCCATCACCGGAATCCGCCGGGGCCGAGGTCGAGGACTCCGCTGGAGCGGGAGCACCCTCACTACCCTTACCCAGACCCGACACGGCCCACAGAACGAGTGCAAGCGCAAGCAGCGCCGCGACGATCACGATGATCGTCGAAAGATTCCGCTTGAAAAACGGCTCCTCAGCACGGTGCGCGCCGTGGGCGCCCACCTGATCGGCCTCGCGGTCAAACTGGTCCGGTTCGTACGGGTACGTGCTCTGATCTGCCACGAGGTCATGCTATCGGTTAGCGCGGGTCTAAATGGCGATTGGGCACGCGGCGCGCCGGGACAACAAGCCCCATAGTGGTGCCCTCCCCCACGACGACAACGACGGCGCGACGCGCACGTCTAGGTGTACTGGTCGGGGACGTTGGTTAATCGTGAGAAGGGCGGCTGGTTGCCGCAGGCTGTGTGTGGCCGGTGGTGGTTGTAGTAGTGCAGCCAGCCGTCGAGTTCTCCGCGGCGTTCGGCCTCGGAGGTGTAGCAGCGGGCATAGGCCCAGCCGTCGGCCAAGGTCCGGTGGAATCTCTCGATCTTGCCGTTGGTCTGCGGCCGATACGGACGGGTGCGCTTGTGCTTGATCCCGAGCTCGGCACAGGTGTCTCGCCACAGGTGCGAGCGGTAGGCGCCACCGTTGTCGGACAGGACGCGCTCGACGGTGATGCCGCGGGCGTTGAACCACTCGACAGCCCGCACCAGGACCGCTGTGGCGGTGATCGAGATTTCATCGTCGTGGATCTCGGCGTAGGCCACGCGGGAGTGGTCGTCGATGACAGTGTGGACAAAGGCCTTGCCCATCAACGGGTCCCGGTACTTGTTTCTGGGGTTGTCGGGGGTGGCGGCTCGGTTCTTCTCGCCTTGTCGTCGGCCGACGTAGCGCCAGCCGCCGCCGTCGGGGATGTTGCCGAGCTTCTTCACGTCGACATGGAGCATCGCGCCGGGATGGTCGTGCTCGTAGCGACGGACCGGCTCACCGGTGGCGCGATCAACATGCGACAGCCGGTTCAGGTGGGCGTCGGTCAGGATCCGATGAACCGTCGACGGCGCGATCCCCAGCCGACAGGCCAACTGCACGGGACCTTCCCTCAAGCGGAGCCGCAGCTGGATGCAGCGCTTCGTCGTCTTCATATCGGTATTGTTGGGCGAGTGGTGTGGGCGCGAGGAGCGGTCCGGCATGGACTCGCCGGCGCGGTAGCGCTCTGCCCAGCGCTTCACGGTCGGCCAGGAGACCTGGAAGCGGGCGGCGACCTCGCTGATGGGCCAGCCCTCGTCGACGACGAGGCGACCGACGATCAGTCGATGCCGTGGGGTGAGTGCGGCGTTGGCGTGTGACACGGTGCCCTCGGGGGAATGAGTAGGAGGTCTGGTGATGGATGAAGTCCTCAAAGGAGTCGGTCCTCGGCTGCGGAGCATCCGCCTGTCGCGTGACCTGACGTTGGGCGACGTGGCCGAGGCAACAGGCTTGTCGGCCTCGACATTGTCACGACTGGAATCAGGGGGCCGGAGACCCACACTGGAGCTGCTGCTCGCGTTGTCCGCCCTGTATGACCTACCCCTGGACGATCTGGTGGGAGCCCCGCCAGTGGGAGATCCACGGGTCTATCCGCGTCCTCTACGGCGCAACGGCATGACGGTGGTGCCCCTGACGCACTTCCCGGGCCCGCAGCAAGCGCTGAAGATGGTGATTCCCAGCACGAAGTCGACGCCCGCCCTTCGCCGACACGATGGCTACGAATGGCTTTACGTTCTGTCTGGCGAACTACGGCTCATCGTCGGGGACCATGACGTGTTACTCACGGTGGGACAGGCAGCTGAGTTCGACACCACCACACCGCACTGGTTCGGTAGCACTGGGACATCGGCCGTGGAGGTCCTCAGCCTGCTGGGACTCCGAGGGCAGAGAATCCACCTCGCTGGCTCGGTGGAGGCCAACTCAGGCGCGGCGATGCACAACCGCGTGGACGAGCTGCCCTGACAGCCAGATGCCCACTCCGTAGGAAGTGTGGGCGCGCAGGCTGCCGAGCCGTGCTTGCTTGGGATTGGGGGTCTTGGCCGCCGCCACGCCCATCCCGAAACAAGGCTGCATGAGCAGCCAAGGCGCCCCCAACGTGGCCAGTCCCCATGCTACCGCGGGTATGAAACGCGGCCGCTCGAGCCAGCCTGGATCAGCGGCGGCCAGCGCAACGGCGAAGCCCGTCCCGATGGCGTAATGGGCCGCCCAGCCCAACTCCTTCTCGTGAGGGACGGGGTCGGCTGCCATGATCGAATCGTGCCGGAAGACACCGGCGGGCATGTGCCCAAGCCATCGACCAACCATCGCGTAGTCCAATGACTTGGAGCCACGAGTACGGCGCAGCATCTCCGCCACCCCGTCCATCACGATGGTTGCTCCCACGCCGACAGCAGCAGCTTGGACAAGTTCTCCGACACCGATACGCATGACCTGCACCTCTCGTAGACAGTTCCATTACCGCACACCACCAAAAGAGCCAGCAACTGTTCTTGCTGATTCAGCAAACTTGATCAACGTGCCCGGTCAGTACATCTAGGAACGCGTGCGCTCACGCAACCGTCGGACCACACTTGGCGCATACCGCACCGCCGCGGGCTCCCGCATGAGCCGCACGAGCCGCGCGTGATACCCCGCTGGCGTCAGGCCCGTGAGCCGCAAGATGTCGCGCTCCTTCGCGCCGGCGCTGCGGTACACACGCGCCTCGAGATCGAGGATCGCGCGATCTGCTTCGCTCAGCTGCGGTTCATCGGCCAGTGGCTCATCGGTCATGAATTCAAGTCTAGGCACGCCCCGTACCCTGGGGGCATGAACGAGACCGCGCTGCCTCCCCTGACCGACATTATGGCCGCCGACTGGGCCGAAGCCCTCGCGAGCGTCGAACCGAACATCCGCCAGATGGGCGCCTTCCTGCGCGCTGAGCTCGCCGCTGGCCGACGCTACCTCCCGTCGGGCGAGCGCATTTTTCGCGCGTTCGAAACCCCGCTTGCGGACGTGCGCGTCCTGATCGTCGGCCAGGACCCCTACCCGACACCGGGCCACCCGATCGGCCTGAGCTTCGCGGTCGAGCGCGACGTGCGCCCACTGCCCCGCTCGCTCCACAACATCTACCTCGAACGCGAGAGCGATCTAGGAATCCCACCGAGTGCGCACGGCGACCTCTCAGCGTGGCAAAACCAGGGCGTCATGCTCCTTAACAGGGCACTCACGGTAGCCCCCGGGGCACCCGCGTCGCATCGCGGGAAGGGGTGGGAGCAGATCACGATGCGCGCTATCGAGGCGCTCGTCGAGCGCGGTGGACCGCTCGTCGCGGTCCTTTGGGGGCGAGATGCGCGCTCGCTCGCCCCAATGCTCACCGAGGGCGGCGTCAGCACAATCGAGTCGGCGCACCCGTCGCCACTGTCGGCGCGCCGAGGTTTTTTTGGGTCGAAACCATTCTCGCGGGTGAACGCACTCCTCGCCGAAAGCGGCGCGGAGACCGTTGACTGGAACACTCCTTGATGGGTCCACTGCTGCGCAATCGCCGTACGCACGTGATCTCCCCCACCCAAGCTGCGAACCTAAAACCACTGAAACTGCACCAACCATTAAAGTTTTGGCAAAATCCCAGGTCTAAGGCCTATAGTGGCCGAACTAAACGCGCGCAAAGGCCCAAAACGTCCCACTTGCATTCGTAGAATCAAGGCCTATAGTTACGAAGTCGTTACATACCGGACCTGCCACATGGCACACCTGATTGGAGTCCACGGGAATGAACACCCCCCGCCATCACGACGAAGAGCTACGCCTCGAGCTCATCGCAGAAGCGTCAAAGGCGCTCGCCAAAGGCGGCCCCGCAGCTGTCTCCCTCCGCGACATCTCCGCGGCCTGCAACACCTCGACTACCGCCATCTACTCACTCTTCGGCGGGAAAAAGCAGCTCCTCAACTCTGTCGTTGTCAGCTCCGCCAGCGATCTCGCGAAGCACCTTACCGAGGTTAAGCGCGAACAGGATCCGGAAGATTACCTGGTTGGACTCGCAACCGCCCTCCACGACTGGGCAGTCAGCAACCCCGAACTGTTTGACGTGATCTTCAACCAGGCCGACCAGGTTCCTGACCGAGCAGCGCAGGCCAATGGGGCACCGGGAGCGGCGAGCGCAGCAGTCGCCAAGGATTCCGACGCCACCTCAGAGCCCATCGGTTTTGGCCTCTCGCGTCGAGACAACCATCTGCTTACGGCGTTCCGCGCACTCGGCACCGATATCGACGAGTTCGAAAGCATCGCAAAGCACCTCGCGCAGGCAATGTCGGAAGGCCGCACGAAGTACGGCGCCACCGTCGACACCTCCCCCTCCGATGCCACAACGCTCCTGCGCGCCGTTTGGGCGAGCGCCCACGGGTGGACTCACCTCGAGATCCAGGGCTTCATCGATTCGGCGGGCTTCAACGACTTCGTACGCGCGGCGGTGAGGGCGGCGCTCAAGGCAAGCCGCGGCTGAGCCCAGTCCCCCCGACCCTATTTCTCCCCTTGCCCTGCTTATCCTCCTGCCGCCTTCCCTTCTCCCGTGTTCCCACGTAAGTCATCACGCAAAAAGGGCGGCTCCGCACGTCCTACTAGGTGCAGCAAACAGGGGGGGCGCCGCCTCAGCAGCGCCCCCATCGTTGAGCGAATCGCCCGGGCCCCATGAAATAGGTCCCGGGCAGCAGCGAATCAGGCTTCGAGGCCCACGCGGTACCCCGTAGCCACCGCCTGAGCGACCTTCGCCACCTTCGACACGTCACCCGCGGTACGGAACTCGGTTCCCGCAGCCTCGAGCTCGGAGGCGAGCGCATTCTCGCTGCGCATACCGATCGCGAGCACCACGGTCTCGGCATCGACGGTGAGCTGGGAACCGTCGGCCTCGAACACCGCGCCCGAGCCGGTCACCTCCACGAGACGGTGCCCCGTGTTCATGGGGACGCCGGCCTTCTTGAGCTTCGAGGTGACCGAGATGAGGTTCATGTGGAACGCCCCAGCCCCGAGCTCCGGCGCCATCTCGTACACGGCGACCTCGCCACCGTTTGCCGCAATTAGCTCAGCAGTTTCGAGGCCGGTCATGCCGGACCCCACGACAATCGCGCGGCCCGCGACCTCGCGAGTACCTCCCAGAACGTCGATCGCATCCACAACATTGTCGCCATCGATGCCGGGAATGTTCGGCACGATTGGGGCTGCGCCGGTCGCGACGATCACGGCGTCAGCACCGAACGCACGCACGTCCTCGACCCCGAAACGAGTCGACAGCCGCACGTCAACGCCGGCCTTCTCGAGACGGTGGGTGTAGTTCTCGACGAGCCAGCCCATCGGGTCCTTGCCGGGCGGGTTGGTGCCGGGCACGACCTGACCGCCGAGGGTGTCCATCGCCTCGACGAGGGTGACTTTCGCGCCGCGCTTCGCGAGTGTTTCGGCAGCTTCACAGCCCGCAGGGCCGCCACCGATCACGAGAGCCGTGCGGCCTTCGGCATTGCGCTCTGGTTCGATCGGGAACTCCGATTCGAACCCACAGCGCGGGTTGACGGCGCATTCGACATGGCCGCCAGAGAAGAGCGCCTCGAAGCAGTACATGCAGCCGATGCAGCGGGTGATGTCCGCGTCACGACCTTCGATGGCCTTGATGCCCCACTGCGGGTCGGCAAGCCACGAGCGGCCCATCGCGATGAGGTCCACGAGGCCGTCGTTGAGCATCTTCTCGGCCTGCTCGGGTTCGCGGATGATCGAGACGCCCATGACAGGGATGCTCACGGCGTCGCGAACGGCGCGAATCATCGGGTCGCGCCAGTTGCGCGGAGTATTGACGGGCTCGATGACGGTGATGCCCGTTTCATAGGTGCCCGACGACACCGAGATGAGGTCGGCACCGTGCTCCTCGCACACCTTAGCGATCCGCACGCCGTCAGCAACCTCGTTACCTACACCGGGCATGCCGATCAAGTCGTAGCACTGTGAAATCGAAAGTCGCACCGAGATCGGGAAGTCGGGGCCCACAACCTCGCGCACGCCATCGAGAATCTCCACGAGGAAGCGGCAGCGATTCTCGAACGAACCGCCGTACTCGTCCTCGCGCTTATTGGTGCGAGGCGAGAGGAACTCGTCGATAAGGTAACCGTGAGCGCCGTGGATCTCCACGCCGTCCGCACCGGCTTCCTTCGCGCGGCGCGCGCCGTTGATGAAGTCCTGCACGAGGCTCTTCACTTCCTCGTTTTCAAGGGCGCGCACGGGGGCCTTGGTGAGCTCGGATCGCACGGCGGAGGGTCCGACGGTGACCTGCCCCTTATTGAGCTGGGGAAGGCCCTGGTTGCCAGGGTGCTGGAGCTGGAGGAAAATCTTTGAGCCTCGCGCGTGAACGGCCTCGATGGCTTCGGCGAGCTGCGGGACCAGTTCGTCGCGCGTGACGGAGAGCTGGTTGGGAGTTCCGGGGCCGTGCTCGTCGTTGATGCGCGTGATCTCGCTGATGAGGAGGCCGCAGCCTCCTTCGGCGCGTTCGAGCCAGTACTTGAGAAGGCGCGGGCCAACCGTGCCGTCGGGATTTGCGAGGTCGCTGCCCATGGGGGTCATGACAAGGCGGTTGGGGATCTCGACGGTGTTGACGGTGAATGGGGTGGCAAGTGTGCGCACGGTTTGCGGTGCGGCGGTCATGGGAGTCCTTCGCTGTGTGTTGAGAACCACAACTTACTTGTGACCCACACTACGCCTCTAAATTCTTAGACGCGGGGACCTTCGGGGGCTTCGCGCGCTCCCGAGTATGTCCTGGCAGCACTCACAGTCGTTATGGCCAGAGCACACGAAAAAATCCCAGGCCTGACGACTCGAAGTCGCCCCGACCTGGGATTTCCTTGGAGCTGAAGATGGGGCTCGAACCCACGACCTGCTGTTTACAAGACAGCTGCTCTACCAACTGAGCTACTTCAGCATTGCGGCGCTCGCACTAGTGTAGCGTGCGCCGCGAATTTAGTTACCGGAATCGCTTGCGCCGCCGGCATCGCTCGCACCACCGGCGTCGCTCGCACCAGGCGTGCCCGAGGAGGCCACGGCTTCCTTCAGAGCACCGGGCTGCTGCCAGGCACCGTCGGCCCCCCACTCCTTGCCGTTGATGAACACGGCCGGGGTTGCCGGCGAGAGTTTCGCGCCGGCGGGTTCGAGCACGTCTGTCGCGTAGCGGCGGAATTTCTGGTCCTTGATGCACGAGAGGGTGCTGTCCTTCGCTCCGGCCTGTTTGGCGTACGTGACGAGCTCTCTATCGCTCAGTCCGGGGCCGCCCTCGGCCGGTTGGTTGGCGAAGAGGAGTTCGTGGAACTTCAGGAACACCTCAGGCGAGTCTTCGAAGGTGCACACGGCGGCTCCGCCGGCACGGGCGGAGTACTCCGTTGTGGACATCTTCTTGGAAAGGAAGGTGCGCACGTGGAAGTTCACGGTCGCATCGCCGCTCTCGATCATCTCGTGGAGGTCGGCGCTGTTGATCTGTTCGAAGTTGCCACAGAACGGGCACATGTAGTCGAACACGACGTCGACGACGGGTTTCGTATCGTCGGCCTTGAAGGCGAGAGTGGGCTCTTCCTTGCTGATAGAAGCTGGCTGGTTGAGCGGCAGTTCAGGCTCAGGCGCGTTCGCCTTATAGATCAGGTAGCCGAGTCCAGCGACGAGTGCGAGTGCCACGACGACGATGGCGGCGATGATCGCCATGCGGGCGCGCTTTTGACGGCTCAGCTCTTTTTCGCGCTGCTTGCGAAGCTCGATACGCTGCGCTTCGCGCACGTCCTGCGCTGACGGCTTCTCGGCCATTAATCCTCCGGAGGGGTCGAATGCGGTAAACGGCGAATCGCCGCGTGCCAGCTTAGAGGATACGCGCGTGGATGCCTCATTTCCTCCAGGGCGAGATGTCTTCGAGGCGGAATTCACCCACGTAGGGGAAGTAGTCGATGTGTCCGCCGCGCGAGGCAATCGTGAAGCACACGGCTGCGATGAGCACGAGGAGAAGGGCGGTGAAGATCGCGGTCCACAGCCCGCTCGGTGTGGCTGCGTGCAAAAGGCGGTGGCTGCCGTAGCGCGTCGTGCGTGAGCCGATACCCCACCACAGCGACAGGGTCGTAACGCCCACGAGCACTCCCGCGTACACGGCGTAGTGCACCTCGAAGCGCGCGAGCCACACGAGTAGGGCGTCGGTCGCGAGCAGAACGCCGGCCGTGACGATTACGGGGATGAGCGCTTGAAGGAGCGCCTCGAGAAGGGCACCGAAGAATCGCGGTACCGCCAAGAGCGCGATCGAAGCGGTGATCCCACCCGAGCCTTTCCCTCTGTCCTGGCCTTTTTCCTGCGCGATCCATGAACGCTGCCACGTTCGTGCAAGGGCTGTCATCAGCACGAGCAGGATGAGCGCGGCGAGCGGCACGAGTGCGCCGAAGGCGGTGAAGAGCACCATGCCGAGCAGCACGAGCGCTGTGCGGCGCTTGGGCTCGCGCAAGTGGTAGGGCAGGGGCATCGCGTACGGCTGCGCGCCGGGGGCCGGAGGGTACTGCGCCGCGGGGAAAGGGCCCTGCAGGCCAGCAGCTGGCATGGGCGCCTGCGGCGTCGGTTCCGACGGTTGCCACGCGGGCATCGCACCCGCGTGCGGAGCGACGGGCGGCGCGGCAGGGGTCGAGATGGGCGCGAATCGGGCCGTGGGAGTTTCATCGAGAACGGGCATGACTTGGGTGGGTTCCTCGTTGGAGACATCCCACTCATCCGTGTCGTCCAATTCATCAGTGGCGTCATGCATTGCCCCCGTGCTCTCCTCCTCTCCCCCTCCGAGGCTCAGTGGGCTATACGGAGGTATCGGCGCCGTTGCCTCAGCTGCGCGAGCTGCTTCACCCGATGGTGCCGCGGCGCCCGAGCCTGCCGTTCCGGCGCCGATTGGGCCATCGAGTGTGCCGCGTTCACCTGTCTCAATCCGAGAAGTCGGGAGCTCGGCGGGGGTGGAAGGGGAGGACGGGGACGAGGAGGTTGGGTCGTAGTTCCCATACACCCATGCATCCACATCGTGCTCGAGTGCCTCGATGAGCTTCTCCGGCGGCGTGCGATCGCTAGGCTCAGGGGCAAACGCGCCCTTGAACCATTCAATGCACGGCTCCGGCAGCCCTTCGAGGTCGGGGCCAGCCATCGTGGCGAGGTTGTAGACCGTGCCGAGTCGCCCTTTGCCGAAAGGCGGGAAGCCGGTCGCGGCGTGGGCGAGCATCGCGGCCCAGGCCCACCAGTCGGCAGCGGCGTCGACGATGTTGTTGCTGATCACCTCAGGGGCAAGGTAGGAGATCGTGCCCATCATGAGCCCCGTTGAGGTCATGCGGGACTCTTCGGCGGCTTGGGCGATGCCGAAGTCGATAATGACCGGATCGACTGGGTCGATGTCGAAGTCGAAGTGCGAGCCGTTACCGGTGCGAAGCATGATGTTGCTTGGTTTGAGGTCGCGGTGCACGATCCCCTTCTCGTGAACGTCAAGAAGGGCCTTGCCGAGCGGCAAGCCGATTTCGCGTACGCATCGCAGCGGAAGGTGCCCCCAGTCGTCAATGACTTTCTGGAACGTGGGGCCCGAGATGTACTCGGTGACGAGGAAGGCGACATCGAGGTCGAATTCGGCATCGAGCACGCGAGAGACGTTCGGGTGATTGACGCGCTGAAGCGCGCGCATCTCTCGGCTCAGTCGGGCGCGGGCGCGCTCGTCGCCGGCGATTTCAGGCCGAAGCACCTTGAGGGCAACGTCGAGTCCGGCCGCATCGGTTGCGCGGTAGACGATCCCCATTCCCCCACTGCCGATGCGTTCATGAATGGCATAGCCCGAGTCGACGAGCATCTCACGAAGGTGCGATTCGTAGAAACTGGGGCGGCGCTGGGGTGTGCGCGCGCCGAAGTTGCCGCCTGGATTCGTGGGGGTACTCATGCGCCCCATGCTACCGATCCCCTCAGGCGGAGCCCTGAAGCCGCCCCACCCCTTGAATCTAATACCCCTAGGGGGTATGTTGGATGCCGTGGCGCCCACCGCGACCACACGAACCAGGACCATCACAAACATCAAGGAGCACACCATGACCACCTCGACCTTCAAGATCACGGGCCTCACGTGCGGCCACTGCGTCAATGCCGTTAAAGAAGAGGTCGGCGAACTCGCTGGCGTTGAGAGCGCCGAAGTCGAACTCGTCAAGGGCGGCGAATCGACCCTCACGATCCAGGCAGATCGCGCCCTCACCAAGGCCGACATCGCCCCCGCAATCGAGGAAGCCGGCGAAAGCTACGCCATCGTCGGATAGCTCCTCCCCCATCCTGAACCCGGCCGCACCACACCGCGAAGGACCCCATGAACAGCACTGAAACCCACACCGCACCGCGCACCGTTACCCTCGATGTCACCGGCATGACGTGCGCGAGCTGCGTCGCGCGCGTGGAGAAGAAGCTGCGGCGCGTGGGCGATGTCGACGCGGTCGTCAACCTCGCACTCGAACGCGCGAGCGTGCAGGTGAGCGACCCGTCGATCACCGATGCGCAGCTCGTCGAAGCCGTCGAAAAGGGCGGCTATGGAGCGCACGTGCGGGAGGCGGCAGCCGAAAGCACATCGATCCACGGCCCCGACACAAGCGCCGAGGAGCGCGCCGCGCGCGACAAGCGCGACACGCTAATCCGCACGGTCCTCGCAGCGATCCTCTCGGTGCCAATTTTCCTCATCTCAATGATCCCGGCGTTGCAGTTCCCCGGCTGGCAGTGGGCGATGCTCGTTCTCGCGACGCCGGTCGTGTTCTACTGCGGCGCGCCATTTCACCGTGCGACCTGGGTGAACATCAAGCACGGCGGCTTCACGATGGACACCCTCGTCACGATGGGAACGTTTGCCGCGTACCTGTGGTCGATCTGGGCCCTTCTCTTCGGCGGCGCAGGCGAAATCGGCATGACGATGGACATGAGCCTCGGCGCCGCTTTCAGCCGGAACCACCACGGTGCGCACGAAATCTACTTCGAGTCGGCAGCGGTCATCACGACCCTCGTGCTCGTGGGGCGCTACGCGCAAGCCCGCGCCATCCACCAGTCGAGCGCAGCTATCCGTTCGCTGCTTGACCTCGGCGCGAAGAATGCCACCATCATGGAGCTTCAGTCCGACGGCAGCACCGCCGAAGTCGACGTCCCGATCGGCGCGGTGCGCGTCGGTGACGTATTCGTCGTGAGGCCCGGGGAGAAGGTCGCGACAGACGGCGTGGTCCTTGAGGGTGCCTCAGCCATCGACCGCTCGATGCTCACGGGAGAAAGTATCCCCGAGGACGTCGCGCCCGGAACCGAGGTCACGGGCGCAACGGTCAACACCACGGGCCGGCTCCTTGTGCGCGCTACGCGCGTGGGCGCCGACACCGAGCTCGCCCACATCGCGAAAATGGTCGAGGATGCGCAAGCTTCCAAAGCTCCCGTGCAGCAGCTCGTTGACAAGGTCTCGAGCATCTTCGTGCCCGTCGTCATCGTGCTCGCAGTCCTCACGCTCGTCGCGTGGCTCGCACTCGGGGGCACCACGGAACAGGCATTCACCGCGGCCGTCGCCGTTCTGATCATCGCATGCCCGTGTGCGCTCGGCCTCGCAACCCCCACGGCCATCATGGTGGGCACGGGCCGTGGCGCCGAACTCGGTATCCTCATTCGCTCGGCAAGCACGCTCGAGAGCTCTCGCGACATCGCAACGATCGTTCTCGACAAGACCGGCACTCTCACGAGCGGCGCGATGCGTGTGCACTCCGTGACACCCGCCGAAGGCTGGAGCGAAGCAAACGTCCGCGCGCTCGCGGGTACCGCCGAATCGGGTTCGGAACACCCCATCGCGCGCGCGATCGTGGAAGCGGCCGGCGGCAGCAGCGATGCCCTCACACTCGAGGATGCGCGGGCTCACGTCGGCCGAGGCCTCACGGCGCGCGTGAGCGGGTCGCTCGGGGGAATAACGGGGCCGTGGGAGGTTGAGATTACCGCGGCATCCGACGCTGGCCAGGCAAGCGCCGGAACCGAAAATCCCGCCGTGCCAGCCTGCCCGCCCCTCTCGCCGCTTCCCTCCGCGAAGCCGAGCAGGCGGGTCACACGACCTCCATCGTGCGCGTCAACGGCGAGATTGCGGGGCTCGTGCGCGTGAGCGACACCGTGAAGCCCGAAGCGACGAAGGTCGTTGAGGAGATTCGCGCGCTCGGCATCGAGCCCGTCATGGCGACCGGCGACAACCCTGCCGCGGCCGAGCACATTGCGCGCGAAGTCGGCATCGAGAAGGTTCACGCCTCGCTTACCCCCGCGGCAAAACTCGACCTCGTGAAGTCCCTTCGCGGCGAAGGGGCAAGCGTCGCGATGGTTGGCGATGGCATTAATGACACGGCGGCCCTCGCCGAAGCCGATCTTGGCTTCGCGATGGGCACCGGCACCGATGCCGCGATGAACTCGGGCGACATCGTGCTCACGGGCGGCGATATCGCGCAGATTCCCACCGCGATCCGCCTTTCGCGGGCGAGCGTGCGCACGATCCGCTGGAACCTCTTCTGGGCATTCATCTACAACGTCATCGCCATTCCGCTCGCGATGCTCGGGCTCCTTGGCCCCGTGATCGCGGCCGCGGCCATGGCCTTCTCCAGCGTTTTCGTGGTGAGCAATTCGCTGCGGCTCAAGCGGTTCCAATAACAATTGTTCTGTTCTCATGATCTCCAGGAAAATAGGAGTCAGCTCGCCCTAGGGTGAAGCCATGAGATCTGAACTCTTTTCACCCGAACACCAGGAAGTCCAGACCAACGACCGCTGGGCTCTCCAGTCCAAGCGAATGCTGCGCTGCCGTCTCAATCCCGGCGCACCCGAAATCGTCTCCTCCTCCGGGGCCATGGTCGCCTACCAGGGCGAGATGAAGTTCAAGTACCAGGGTTCTGGCGGCGGCATGAAGCTCGTCAAGAAGCTGGCCACCGGCGAGGGCGCCAACATGATGCGCACCACCGGCAACGGCGAAATCTTCTTCGCCAAGAACGGCTCGCAGATCTTCCTCATCCAGCTCGAAGGAGAAGCCCTCTCCCTCAACACCTCGAAGATGCTCGCTTTCGACTCGAGCATCGAGTGGGACATCAAGATGATCGGCGGCGGCCTCGGCGCGGGCCTCGTCGCGGGCGGCTTCACGAACCTGTTCCTCCAGGGACACGGCATGGTCGCGATCGCCTCGCACGGTGAGCCGCTCCTGCTCGACTGCTCGCAGCAGCCCACGTATGTGGATCCGCAGGCCGTCGTGTGCTGGTCGGCAAACCTCCAGCCGCAGATCAAGAACGATTTTAATGCCGGTGCACTCATTGGCCGCGGCTCGGGCGAAGCCTTCCAGCTGGCCTTCCACGGCCCCGGTTTTGTGGTTGTGCAGCCGGCCGAATACTAAAAACACCATCCACTCTTGAGGGTCTAGAAAGGCGGCCCGGCACGCCCCGCGACGGGGGCGCCGAGCCGCCTTTCTACACCCTCGGTTTTCCTTCGTGGAGGGCCCGACGGCACCTGAGCGCTCGTCGGGCCGCACGCTGCTCACACTTTCTCGCCCAAGACGAGCTTTAACGCTAGGCTCGAGTATCGAAAAGCCCGAAGTGCACACGCACCGGGCATACCCGCCGAGCTCAAGGACCTCCGTGACCAGCACCTTCACCGACATCCCGTTCCGCATCGCCGTGATTGGCTCCGGCCCGGCCGGCGTGTACGCGGCGGAGACGTTCAACAAGACGCCGCACGTCAAGAAGGGCCGGCTCGCAATCGAGGTCGATATTTTCGATGCGCTACCCACACCGTTCGGCCTCATTCGCTACGGAGTCGCCCCCGACCATCCGCGCATCAAGGGCATCACGACAGCACTTCACCGCATCCTCGACCGTCGCGACATGCGCTTCTTCGGCAACGTCGCATTCGGCACGGATCTGACCCTCGAGGACCTGCGCGAACGCTACGACGCGATCATTTTCGCCACGGGAGCACTCAAGGACGCCCAACTCGACATCCCCGGGATCGACCTCGAGGGTAGCTTCGGCGCTGCCGACTTCGTCGCGTGGTACGACTCGAACCCCGATTACCCGCGCGAATGGCGACTCGATGCCGAATCCGTTGCCGTGATCGGTAACGGCAACGTCGCGCTCGATGTCTCGCGAATGCTCGCCAAAAGCGCCGACGAGCTCCTTGCGACCGAGATCGCCGACAACGTCTACGAAGGCCTCAAAGCCTCACAGATCACCGACGTGCATGTATTTGGCCGCCGCGGCCCCGCCCAGGTGAAGTTCTCCCCGCTCGAAACGCGCGAGCTCGCCCATCCGAAAGGCGTGCAGGTCATCCTCGACGAGCGCGATTTCGCGCAGATCAGCGACGAGGAATGGGAGCGCATCCGCGCCGATAAGCGCATCGATCAGGTCGTGAGCACGTTCGAGGGCTGGCTCGAAGCGCAGAAGGAGCTCGAGGCGAGCGGCGCTGAGCCCACGGACCGCGATGGCGGCGAGGTCAAGCGTCGGCTCCACCTCCATTTCTGGCACCGGCCCGTCGAAGTGGTCGGCGAGGACGGCCGCGTGACGGGCATGCGATTCGAGCGCACCCGGATCGCCGACGACGGCATGCTCGAGGGCACCGGCGAGATTGTCGAGTACGACGTCCAGCAGGTCTACCGCGCCGTCGGCTATTTCGGCTCGGAGTTGCCCGGGGTTCCCTATGACCCGGTGCGCGGCGTTATCCACAACGACGAGGGCCGTGTCACGACCGCCGAGGGCGCTGTTGTGCCCGCGTGCTACGCGAACGGCTGGATCAAGCGTGGGCCCGTTGGGCTGATCGGTGCCACGAAATCGGACGCAATCGAGACCGTCACCCACATGATCGAAGACATCGAGGAAGGCGTGCTCGAGCCGTGCCCGGATCGCGACCCCGACTCGATTGTTCGCCTGCTCGATGAGCGCGGCATCCGCTACGTCGATTGGGACGGGTGGCTGCGCCTTCACGACCACGAGATCCAGGCGGGTGCGAAGCGGAAGGATTCCGACGGTAACGCACGCCCATCGCTCAAGGAGATCGACCGCGAGCAGATGATCCGGATCGCGCGCGGCGAATAACCGGCGCGCCACACGCTGCTAGCGGCGGATGCTCGCGAGGTAGTCGGCGATACGGTCGATCGCGTTCTCGAGCACGTCCACGTCGGGCAGGGTCACGACGCGGAAGTGGTCGTGTGTGGGGATGTTGAATCCCGTGCCTTTTGTGATGAGGATTTTCTTTTGGCGAAGCAGGCCGAGTGCGAATTCTTCGTCGTCCTCGATCTTGTACATGTCGAGGTCGATCTTCGGGAACATGTAGAGCGCCCCCTTCGCCTTGTTGACGCTTACGCCGGGGATCCGTGCAAGAGCCTCGTAGGCGACATCGCGCTGCTCACGCAGCCGGCCACCTGGGGCCACGAGGTCATTGATCGTTTGATAGCCGCCGAGCGCCGTGGGGATCACGTGCTGCGCGGGAGCATTGGCGCATAGGCGCATGTTCGAGAGCATGTCGAGGCCTTCGATGAAGCCTTTGGCATGCTCTTTCGGCCCGTACAGCACCATCCAGCCGGCACGGAAACCCGCGACCCGGTAGGCCTTGGACAGGCCGTTGTAGGTGATCGTGAAGAGGTCGGGGGCGAGCGAGGCGATCGAGGTGTGGGTCGCGTCGTCGTAGAGGATCTTGTCGTAGATCTCGTCGGCGAGGATCATGAGCCCGTGCTTGCGGGCGATGTCGACTATGCCTGTGAGGTTCTCTTTCGTGTACACCGCACCGGTGGGGTTATTGGGGTTGATGACGACGATGGCTTTGGTGCGGGGCGTGACCTTGTCGGAGATGTCTGTAAGGTCGGGCAACCAGTCGTTGTCTTCATCGAGGCGGTAGTGCACGGGAGTCCCGCCTGCGAGGGTGACACACGCGGTCCACAGCGGGTAGTCGGGCATGGGGATGAGCACCTCGTCGCCGTCGTTGACGAGTGCTTGAGCGGTGAGCTGGATCAGCTCGCTCACTCCGTTGCCGAGGTAGATGTCGTCGAGGTGGAGCCCTGGCAGGCCGCGGGTCTGGTAGTGCTGGGCGACGGCGCGACGGGCCGCGACGATGCCTTTGGAATCGGTGTAGCCCTGGGAGACATGAGCCTGGCGGATGAAGTCGACGAGGATCTCGTCGGGCGTTTCGAAGCCGAACGGCGCGGGGTTGCCGATGTTGAGCTTGAGAATGCGGTGCCCCTCGTTCTCCATGCGCGCAGCCTCGTCGAGGACCGGCCCGCGGATGTCGTAGAGGACGTTCTGTAGCTTCGCCGCCTGCGTGAATTCCATGGGCTGAGTGTACTCCCTACCCTCCGCGGTCAATCTCCACACGCTCTGCGCTTCCTCGACCCCGACACCGGACCAGGATCCCCGAGGCTGCCCCTGCCCGTCATCTTCTCCGCCCTGACTGCGGAGGTAGACGCGGGTTTATTTTGGTGCGAAAATAAGTGGGTCACGGACGCCCCAAGCACAAAGGATCTCCTTCATGCCACTCGCCCGCACCGCCCACGCCACCGCTGCTTCGCGTTCTTTCCGCGCGTTCCGCTCCTGTGCCACTCGCGCTCTCGAAACCGAGCGCGCGCTCTATCTGAGTCGCGCGGGGGTGGGCATCGTCCTCGACCTGACCGAGGGCCGCATGCCCGCGGTCGCCTATTGGGGCTCCGACCTCGGCGACCTCACGCGCGACGAGCTCGACCTCATCCTTGATGCTGCAACGGTCGCCCCGAACCAGAACGCCCTCGACATTCCCCCACGCACGGGCCTCCTCCCCCAGGATGCCGACGGTTGGCTCGGCGAGCCCGGCCTCCTTGGCGGGCGCGACAACGGCTCCGGCTTCGCTCCGCGACTCGGCCTTGTGGCGCACACGCTACGGCAGAACGCGCCCGACGGTTCCGGAGAAAAAGACGTCCTCTCCCTCACGCTCGAGGATGCCGCCCTCGGTCTCGAAGTCGTGCTCACCCTCGAACTACTGAACTCTGGGCTCGTGCGCATGCGCGGCACGCTCACCAATCGCGGAAAGGGAAACTACCGGCTGCAGTCGTTCACGATGGCGCTCCCGGTGCCGTCGGAAGCGAACGAAATCCTTGATTTTGCTGGCCGCTGGACCCGCGAGCGCGAACCTCAGCGCTTGCCCGTGCGCGTGGGCCAGCACCTGCGCGAGAATCGCCGCGGGCGCACCGGGGCCGATTCGGCGTTCCTCATGCACGTGGGCGAGCGGGGCTTCACCTACTCGTCCGGCGAGGTATGGGCGCTGCACACGGGCTTTTCGGGCCAGCACCGTCACGTCGTGGAGCGTACGAGTGCGGGAGAGACAGTCCTTGCGGGCGGCGAAGGGCTTTTCGCGGGCGAGGTTGTACTCGCGGAAAACGAGAGCTATGAGTCACCGTTCGTGTACGCGAGCTACGGCGTGGGCCTCGACGAGGTCGCGCAGCGCTTCCACGCGTGGCTGCGCTCGCGCGAGAACCACGTGGACACGAGCCGCCCCGTCACCTTGAACGTGTGGGAGGCCGTCTACTTCGATCATGATCTCGACCGTCTCAAGGATCTCGCGGATCGCGCCGCGGAGCTCGGTGTAGAGCGCTACGTGCTCGACGATGGTTGGTTTGGCGATCGCCGTGACGACTACGCGGGCCTCGGCGACTGGGTTGTCAGCACGGACGTGTGGCCGAACGGGCTCACGCCGCTCATCGAGCACGTCAAGGGCCACGGCATGCAGTTTGGCCTGTGGTTCGAGCCGGAAATGGTCAACGAGGACTCGGCCGTGGCGCGCGAGCATCCCGAGTGGATCATGAGCACGACGATGCAGCGGCTGCCCGAGCAATCGCGTCACCAGCAGGTCCTCAACCTCGCGATTCCCGAGGCGTACGCGCATGTGCGTGATCAGATGGTCCAGGTCCTCGAGGCCAACGACATCGACTACATCAAGTGGGATCACAATCGCGACCTCATCGAGGCGGGCTTTCGCGAAACCGGCCAGCCCGCGACTCACGCGCAGACCCTCGCCGCCTACCGCCTCCTCGATGAGCTGAAGGAGCGCTTCCCGGATCTCGAGATCGAATCGTGCTCATCGGGCGGTGCACGCGTTGACCTCGGCGTTCTTGAGCGCACGGACCGCGTGTGGGTATCGGACTGCATTGATCCGCTTGAGCGCCAAATGATGAATCGCTGGACGAACCAGCTGATCCCCCTGGAGCTCATGGGCTCGCACGTCGCCTCGGGCGCCTCCCACACGACTGGCCGCCTCCACTCGATCGGCTACCGCGCCGCGACCGCGCTTTTCGGGCATTTCGGCATCGAATGGGATCTGCGGCTTGCCACCGACGAGGAGATGGCGGAGCTTCGCGAGTGGGTGCAGCTATATAAGGACGAGCGCGATCTTCTTTTCACGGGCGATCGGGTGCGCGTGGATCTCGGGGACGACTCGGTCGCGCTCCACGGCGTCGTCGCGCGCGATGCCTCCCGAGCACTCTTTGCCTTCACGGCTCTCTCACGAAGCGACGCCAACCAGACGGGCCGCCTCTACTTCCCGGGTCTCGACGACGATGCGCGCTACAGGCTCGAGGTTCTCGTGCCGGGAGCGAAGCCCTCGGGTTACGTCCCCTCGCCCGTCATGAGCAGCGCTTCGGGAATCCTCGCGCCCACGCCGGGCAATGCGCGCGAATACGAGCGGCTCAACGCCGAATTCAAAGCGCGTGGAGTCACGGAACAGGTGCTGAGCGGTAGAACGTGGGCGAGCGTCGGAATGACCACCCCGATCCTGAACCCTGAAAACACGGTGCTGCTGCGCCTCACGCGCGTGAACTGACGGCCGCCACACTCCACGTCTTCCCCTTCACGCGTCCGCCCCACCTGGCTGTATCCGGTGGGGCGGACGGAGGCGTTTTGGACTGTGGTACACCGGTGCGGGGCGGGTAGGCGTTCGGTACGGTTACCGCATGAGTGAAGAAGCAACAGCGACGTCCAATCCGCTCCTCGAGGCCTCAAGCCTCCCCTACAACCTTCCCGACTTCGCCGCGATCCGCGACGAACACTACCTGCCCGCGATCGAGCAGGGCATTCGCGAAGCGCGCGAGGCCTACGCTTCGATCGCGAACGACACCTCGGAGCCCACCTTCGAGAACGTCGTCGCGGTGCTCGATCAACCGAGCCGCACCCTGAACCGCGCCGCGACCGTGTTCTACAACATCGCGAGCGCCGACGGCACCGAACCGCTCCTTGAGATCGAGTCGAAGGTGTCTGAGCTCCTCACGGAGCTCGATAACGAGCTGCACCTCAACCCGCAGATCTTCGAACGCCTCAACGCCGTGTACGAGGCCCGCGAGGAGGCGGGGCTCGACGCCGAACAGGTGCGACTCACGGAGAAGTTCCATCAGCGTTTCACGCTCGCGGGCGCGGCCCTGAGCGAGGAGCAGCGCGAGGAGCTCGCGAAGCTCAACCTCGAAATTTCCAAGGCGCAAACGGAGTTCAGCCAGCAGGTCACGCGGGACATGAATGCCGCGGCTCTTCACCTCACGAGCGAGGAGGAACTGGCGGGGCTGAGCGAGGATTCAAAGGCCGCCGCGGCGCGCGCCGCGAAGGAAGCCGGCCGCGAAGGTTGGCTGCTCACCTTTATTCTCCCGACGAACCAGCCGGCGCTCAGTTCCCTCACGAACCGCGACGTGCGCAAGCGCCTCTACGAAGCAAGCGTCGAGCGCGGCGACCGCACGTGGCAGATGGCCGCAGAGATCGCGGCGCTGCGCGCCCGCAAGGCGGCGATGCTCGGCTTCGAGGATTTCGCCTCGCTCGCCGTTGCCGACCGCACGGCCCGGACCGCCGCGGCCGTCGATGAACTGTTCGCGAAGACGAGCGCACCCGCGATGGCGAACGCCAACCGCGAGGCCGAAAAGATCGCGGTCCGCGCAAAACAGGATGGCATCGACACTCTCGAGCCGTGGGACTGGGCCTTCTACAGCGACAAGGTCAAGGCCGAAGAGTTCAGCGTGGATACCGCGGCACTTCGCCCCTACTTCGCGCTTGATCGCGTTGTTGAGGACGGCGTGTTCTACGCCGCCGAAAGACTCTATGGCATTACCTTTAAGCGCCGCGAAGACCTCGTGGGTTATCATCCCGAGGTCAAGGTCTGGGAGGTCTTCGACGCGAGCGGCGAGGGGCTCGGCCTGTTCCTCGGCGACTACTTCACGCGCGAGACGAAGCGCGGTGGCGCGTGGATGAACAACATTGTCGATCAGTCGCTCGCGGAGGGCACGAAGCCCGTCGTCGTCAACAACCTCAACATCAGCGCACCCGCCGATGGCGATGTGGCGCTCGTGTCCCTCGACGAAGTGAGCACGCTCTTCCACGAGTTCGGCCACGCCCTCCACGGCCTCTTCTCGAACGTCGCGTATGAGACCCTCTCGGGCCTCAGCGTCGAGCGCGACATCGTCGAGTACCCGAGCCAGGTCAACGAGATGTGGATGTTCCACCCGGAGATCCTGCCGAACTACGCCAAGCACGTCGAAACCGGAGAGGTCGTGCCGCAGGAGCTCATCGATGCCGTGACCGCCTCACAGCAGTGGGGCGAGGGCTTCGGCACGGTCGAGTATCTGCGCGCCGCCGCACTCGACTGGGCGTGGCACCGCCTCCCCGCCTCCCTCGAGGCCGAGCCGATCGAGGATCCGGTCGTGTTCGAGCAGGCCTCGCTCGAGGACGCGGGTCTCATGCATCCGCTCGTCGAGTCGCGCTACCGCACGAGCTATCTCAACCACACGTTCTCGGGCGGCTACGCGGCCGGCTACTACTCATACCTGTGGGCTGAGGTGTTCGACGCGGACACGGTCGCCTGGTACGAAGAGAACGGCGGGCTCACGCGCGAAAACGGCGACAAGTTCCGCGCCTACGTGCTCTCGATCGGCGCAACGCGCCCAATCCCCGAAGCCTTCAAGGATATGACGGGTCGCGAGGCCCAGTACGAGCCGCTGCTCAAGCGGCGCGGTCTGATCTAGTCGCTAGTTCACGTCAGGGGCGGCGCCTTCGGGTGTCGCCCCTTTCGTTGCAGCACGGCGTCCACGCCATCGACGCACGAACCGCACGAGCACGACGATCGCGACCACCGCCGCGATCAGGATGAACACCGCGGCGATGCCCGCAAGGATCGGCAGCAGCACCGCGAAAATCGCGAGGATCACGGCAGCAATATCCTCGATCACGCTTACGACCACGTTCGAGACAGGCTCGGGAGAGACGTTGACCGCCGCGCGAGTCGCAGCTTTCGCGCCGTGCGTGCCAAGTGCCGCAAACGTGCCCACAGCCGCGTAGACCACCGCGGTCGTCGTATCCGTCTCCCCACCAAGCAGGAAGCCGATCGCGCCGCCGGCCACGGGCCGCACGACGGTGTTGATGCCATCCCACACCGAATCGAGAAACTGCACCTTATCCGCGAAAAAATCCACGATCACGAGAATCGCGGCGATCACCAGAACGTCGGTGCGCTGCATCACCTGGGGAATCTCCTGCACCTCGAGAAAGCGCCCCGCGAGGCCGAGCACGAGCAGCATGAGGTACGGGCGCACTCCGCTCACCACGCCGGAGCTAAGGGTCATCATGAAGGCTTCCACGGCGTCTCCTTCGGGTGGGGCCAAGGGGGTGGGGTCCGACGGTGGCCGGCAACCGTCGGAACTACCGTACCCAAAGGCGGTGTGAACCGTCGCGGGTAGGGTTGACGCATGGCACAGTTTAGGCGTCCAGCATCTCTGTCCCCCCAGCGTCAAGAGGCGATCGAAGGAGGTGTCGATCCTGCCCTCAAGAATCAGGCGGCGCACGAGAGCGCCGCGGCGCTCCTGCGGGAGACGCGCGAAAATGCCCGACCCGAGGTTGTCGAGCGCGTGCTGAAACTTGTTGAGCGGGAGGGTCTCGAGGATCTCGCTGCGCTGTGGTCCGGGGCGGAACCGGCCTCGCTTCCGGGCGCCCTGTGGCGACTGTACGTCCTGCACACGTGGGTTCAGCGCGATACCGACGAGGTTCGGCGCCTGTTCGAGCTTGGCCAATCCACGGCGCCGGGCCTCACCTACCTCGTAGGGTTTAGCAATCCGCCCACGATCGATTCGATGCGCGTGACGCTCGATGCGATTCTCTCGGGCGCATTCACGGGCGATCTTTCGGTGGCGCTCTCGCGCGCGGCGGCCGTCGCGATGCTCGCCGCTTACGGATCGGCCCACGCCGCCGACTCCCCCGCCTCTCGCACCGAACTCGCGCGTTCATTCGGGACCCCCGCGACGCCCGAGGAGCTCACCAAGCGCGCCGATCGTCTCCTCAAAACCGGCGAGGCACTCAACGAGGCAGCCCGATCAGCAGCGGCCGGCACGCTCGCGTAGCAGCTAATACGTGGGGTTGAAGCACATACCCCCTTCACTGTTAGGCTTGTGTGCGCGCCGGGCCGCGGTGGCCCCGGGCTCCAACATTTGCCGCTACGAGCGGCCTTCGCGCCGACAGGCGCCCCCGGTCCGGCGCTTCACCCCTCTTCGTGAGGTGTTCGACCCTCTCCACGCCCAATTTCGTTACGTTCGAGCGGTACCCTGAGGCCATGCCGCTGTTTTCCCCTCCTCGCGAAAAGTCCGTGTATCACATCTTCACGGACCTCGCGCAATGCGTACAGGTCAGCGCAGAGACTCTAGCGGAGAGTCTCGCCCTCGAAGGAGAGGGTCGGTCCTCGGCATTCGACCGCCTCCAAACGCACATGATCGATGCGGCCGAGCTGAACCACAGGATCGCGAACAGGCTCGCCACAAGTCTCATCACGCCTTTCCAGGCCGATGCCCTTCACGGCGTCGCCGCCGCCATGAAACTGTGCGTCAACGAAATGGAACGCACGGCTGATCTCACCTTGAGGCTCAAGATTGACAAGCTTCCGAAGCGGCTTCTCGAGATTCTCTCGATCATTGAACGCGCATCAGAACTCGTCGTGCAATGCGCGTGGAAGCTCGAGAACCCGAAGCAGCTTTCCGGCTTCGACGAGGATATGCGGCGACTCACGACCCACGCTTCCGAGCATTCCCGCACCGCAATCGCCGAGTTATGGGACGACTGTTCCACCCCTTCGAGCTTTCCCTCAGCCGCGCGCTCGCGCGAAGTGATCGGCGCGCTCGAGCGCGTACTACTCGCGTTCCAGGACCTTTCGCGCTGCGTCGATTTGCTGCGCGTCAAGGACGTCTGATGCTCGCCTGGAGCATCGTTGCCCTTTCGATCGTGTGGGCGTTCACGAACGGCGCCCAGGATGCCTCAAATGCGGTGACTACCACGATCGTCACGCGAGTGCTCCCAGAGAGACTTGCCCTCGCCTACGCGGCGATCATGAACGGCGCCGGCGCGATGTTTGGCCTCGTGAGCGTTGTGTTTCTGCATCTCTCACTCGTGAGAGTCGTGGGTGTTCCCGAAGCCCTGTTTGATGAGCCTCGTACTCTTGGACTCGCGCTCGCGTGTGGTCTTTCGACCGCAATCGTATGTCTCCTGATCGGGTGGTGGCGCGGTATCCCCCTTTCGGGTTGGGTGACGACCCTCGCGTCACTCGTGGGCGCCTTCGCGGGAGCGCTTGCCGACGTGCGCCAGCTCGGCGGTATCGCCTTGCTCTTCATCCCCGTATTCATCGGGCCGCTTCTCGGCTTCGCGTTGAGCTTCCTTCTCACGCGCGCCGTGAGTGGGCTGCAATCCAAGCGCCGTCTCACGGCAGAAACGGTGCGTTGGACGCAAACCCTTACCGCGGGGCTCGTCGCTTTCGGCCACGGACTCAGCAACATTCGACTCCCGCTCGGAATCGTCGTTGTCGCGTTCGCAGGACTTGGCGAGCAAGGAACGCTCGGTTCGCACCCGCCGGGTCCTGAGTCCGACGGCTCCCTCGGTCACCTCCTTTCTTCTCACGCGGGCATGGCCGCGCTTCCGCTGTGGATCGCGGTGTTGCTTTCAAGTGCGATGGCGCTCGGCACGTTTATGGGTGGGCGCGAGATCGTTCGCACTCTTGGCCGACGCCTGACTGACCTCACGGTGAGTCAGGGTCTCGCAGCGGAAACGTCGACCGCCGCGCTGCTCTACACCGTGAGCGTGTGGCTCGGATTCCCGATGTCGTCGTCGTTCACGATCGTAGGATCGATCGTTGGATCCTCGCTCGCGACCTCGAAGAAGTCTGTCGCATGGCAGGTCTTCGGGCGCATCGCCCTGTGGTGGATACTGACGCCCCTCGCTTGTGCGGGGCTCGCGTGGGGCACGGTTGTGCTCGCCCTCCCCTAAACGCTTGCCTGCGTTTCCACATTGCTGCAAGGGCAACCTTGTAGGCTATGCGTGCAGAGCGTCACGCCCGTGATCGCGGTCCCTACTTCATACGGAGGCACACGTGTCCGATCCCTTCAACGGCAATGATCGCCCGCGCCCCACATACGGGCAGAGCGCAAACGAAGCATCCGGCCAGTACTCCCCCTATGGCCAACCGAGCGCCCCCGAGGCGCAGGGGTCGAACCAGTACCAGAGCTCACCGCAGTACTCGCAGAACGGTCAGCAGTATCAGCAGCAGAGTCAGCAGTACTCGCAGCCTCAATACACGCCCCAGGCGCCGCAGGGGGCCTTTGGCGGCTATGGCACCCCTCAGAACTATGGAGGCGCAGCACTCAAGCCCAAGCAGAAGCCTATCGGAATTGTGCTCACGCTCATCGGCGTTGCGTTCCTTGTTATTTCGCTCATCCTTGGCGGGATTGCGATATGGCGCACGGGTGCTGGTCTCATGGATGAGATAGGCGACCTCAGCTCGCTCGAAAAGACCAACAGCAAGTTCGAGGGTGGCAAAGCCACGTATGACTTTGAGGTCGACGGCTTCGAGGTTCTGGCCCTCTACATCCCGGAAGCCGATAAAGACAACGCCACCTGTAAGGCCGTCCTCGAAGACGGCACTGAACTCGAAGCTCAGACAGATGCGTCGGATAGCGACTCCCTCGACATCAACGGCCAAAAGTACGTGCCGTACAAGGACTCGTTCCTCGCTAACAATGTCAGTGGCAAGGGCACGCTCACGTGCGAGAACGTCAGCGCCGCCGTCTCCGTCATCGGCCCGATCAACCCGATCAACATGGTTGGTGGCGGCATCGGCTGGGGCATCGGCGCACTCGTTACTGGTCTCATCGGCGGCCTTCTCTTCTTTGTTGGTGTCGTCGTCATGATTGTTCGCGCGATCGGCCGCAGCAGGAACTAAAAGCGCCCGTGAGGGCACAAAGGCACTAAGGAGTTTTCCATGGTTCACGAACGGGCGGGGAAGCTCCCGCTTCCTTCCGACCTGATCGACCCGGCCGCGGTTGTCGACGCCTACTATTCGCTGCATCCCGATGCCGAAAATCCGGATCAGGCGGTGAGCTTCGGAACCTCCGGGCACCGCGGGAGCTCTCTCGATACTGCGTTCAATGAGGACCACATCGCAGCCACGACGCAGGCGATCGTGGAGTACCGTGCGGGACAGGGCATTCGCGGCCCGCTCTTCATGGGGCGCGATACCCACGTATTGAGCAAGCCCGCGTTCGACACCGCCCTCGAGGTGCTCGTGGGCAACGACGTCACCGTGCTCATTGACTCGAGCGATGGGTACACGCCTACGCCGGCTGTTTCACACGCGATTCTCGTGCACAATCGCGGCAAGAGCGCGAGCGATGAGTCGCGCGCCGATGGCATCGTCGTAACGCCGAGCCACAACCCCCCACGCGACGGCGGCTTCAAGTACAACCCGCCGCATGGCGGCCCCGCGGGCACCGACGCGACGTCCTGGATCGCTAATCGTGCGAACGAGATCCTCGCGGGCGGGCTTCGCGAGGTACGCCGCGTCAGTGCGGCGAAGGCGGTTGAGGGCGCCGGGCGCTACGACTTCACGACGACTTACGTCGAGGACCTTCCTTCCGTTGTGAACCTCGAGGCTATCGCGAAAGCAGGGGTGCGAATCGGCGCCGATCCTCTCGGTGGCGCGGCCGTTGAATACTGGGCCCGCATCGCCGAGCGTCACGGGCTCGACCTCACGGTTGTCAACCCCGAGGTCGATCCGACGTTCTCGTTCATGACCCTTGATGCCGACGGCATCATCCGCATGGACTGTTCGAGCCCGTGGGCAATGGCCTCGGTTCTCGAGCAGCGCGAAAAGTTTGATATCGCAACGGGTAACGATACGGATTCTGATCGCCACGGCATCGTCACGCCACAGGGCGGTCTCATGAACCCCAACCACTACCTCGCGGTTGCCATCACCTACCTGTTCAATAACCGCCCCGAATGGCCGAGCAACGCCAAGATCGGCAAGACCCTCGTCTCGAGTTCCCTCATTGACCGCGTCGGCGCAAAGATCCGCCGCGAGGTGCTCGAGGTTCCCGTGGGCTTCAAGTGGTTCGTGCCCGGCCTGCTCGACTCGTCAGTGGGCTTCGGTGGAGAGGAAAGCGCGGGGGCATCGTTCCTGCGCATGAACGGCGATGTGTGGACGACCGACAAGGACGGCATCATCCTCGCCCTGCTCGCCTCGGAAATCACGGCCGTCACGGGCAAAAACCCGCACGAGCATCTTTGCGACCTCGTTGAGGAATTCGGGGCGAGCGCCTACGCGCGAATCTCCGCACCGGCCGATCGCGAGGCGAAGGCGAAACTCAAGAACCTCTCTCCCGAGGCTGTCAGTGCCACGAGCGTCGCAGGCGAAGAGATCACGGCGATCATGACGAGTGCCCCTTCGGGTGATCCGATCGGTGGTCTCAAGGTCACGACTGAGAACGCATGGTTCGCGGCGCGCCCCTCGGGCACCGAGGACATCTACAAGATCTACGCCGAATCTTTCAAGGGCGAAGATCACCTCAAGAACGTCCAGGCCGCAGCCAAGGACGTTGTCGATGCCGCTTTGAACGAATAAGCCCTTCTCAGCGCCTCTTTTTCAGAGAATCGGGAGTGTCCGGGTGAACGGGCACTCCCGATTTCGCGACGAAGCGATGACGATTTATGCACCAATCGGTCCAGTTTTTATTACAAAACGATAACAGGGGTGACATACACACTTACTGGCGCGTACCCTAGTCACCGTTGCGCGATTCTCGCGCCGCCATTTTCGCGCTCTACATCGCTCTTTCCCGGGGAGACTGCATGTCCATTTCACGAACCGGCGCGCGCCGCACAGCGCACCACGCGCCGGCACGCAGTTTCCAGTCCCGACATCGCCGCCGTGCCGCGCGCGTGGGCGCGATCGCGTTGGCACTTTCACTGTCGGGAATCCCGGCAGCGCCTCTAGCCTTCGCGGCGGGCGATTCTACGCAACCGTCGGCACCTTCTGCCTCTGACAGCCCCACGAGCGGCGCTGAGCCGGCTGAGCCCGATGCCCCCAAGTGCGTTGTGCCGGGTGAGGAATACTTCTTCTTCGCGGGCTTCCGCTGGGTGAAGTGGTGGATTGAGCACCCGGGTGAGGATCCGTGCTTTCTCTGGCCCCCCGCGCCCGAGCCCGAACCAGAACCGTCACCGGATCCCACGGAACAACCCACCCCTGAACCGGCACCCACCGCAGACCCCACGGACACACCAACGCCAGAACCCACGCCCAAACCAGAACCATCACCGGACCCCACGGAACAACCCACCCCGGAGCCAGCACCCACCCCGGAACCGTCGGCGGAGCCCGCCCCACAGCCGAGCCCTAAGCCTGAGCCTGAGTCTGAGCAACTTCCTACGGACGCCCCGGCCGTCGCCTCCTCACCGCACGAGCGCCCCGAGTCTCTTGCACCGGATCTCGCGCCCGAGCACACCACTGAATCCGAAATCAATGCCGGGTCCGCACCGGCGGCCGAACCCCCACTCGACTCCCCCGCGCCGCTGCTCGTGCCCGAACAAGAGACTTCGGGACTCGCTCTCGCGCCGGCTCCGACGAGCCAACAAACTGAGATCCCCGCCCTCACCGTTCCCACGACCGAGGAATCGCAAACCGCCCCACCTGGCGTTCGCCTCAACCCCACGCAGGCCCCCACCGACGGTTCAACTCCGCCAGCAGATGACGTTCTCGGTGCCGACGAAGAGAAGGTCGACACGATTCTTTCCGTGTGGACCAACCCCGATGGCAGCGCCCTCGGCACACTCAAAACCATCCTCGCGAGTACGGTCGCGGTAGGCGTTGGTGTTGCCGGCGGTCTTGGTGCCCTCACGCTCAGGGCGCGCGCAAAGTGACCGTAGGGGCCCGCGAGTCAGCCTTGTTCAGGCAAGGGCAGCGCGATCCGGCCTAGGCGATCTCGCCGCGCTCACGAAGGCGCGACTTGATGAATAGCAGGATCGACGGGACCGCTCGCTCCATCTTGAGCACGGTGCGGTCGAAAAACTTCTGGCTCTCGTAGAACGGATCGGGAACCTCGAGATCCTCGGGTTCAGCAACTGCCGGTTTCGCCGGATCGAATTCGCCCCACATGTGAAGCGTGGGCGGCTCGACGCCTTCGGGAATCGCCTCGAGTTTGCGCGTCATTTCCGCGAGGTGTTTCGTGCTCATCGTGAGCACGAGGTCCCATTCGCCGAGCTGGTGGACGGGAACGGTGCGGGCTGCATGCGCATCCGGGCTATAGCCAGCGCGCTCGAGGGCAACGACGATGCGATCGTCCATGGGGAACCCTTCGGATTCGTACGTGGTTCCCGCGCTTTCAACCTCGACAAGACCCGCGAGCCCGGCCTGCTCGAGGCCAGTCTTGAGCATGACGGCGGCCGCGGGCGAACGGCAGATGTTCGCCGTGCACACTGTCAACACTCGGTACTTGCTCACGCCCCTATCTTGCCGCATTTTTGGCGCGAGCGTTAAGGGTCGTACCCGGCGCGTCTACTAGGATGGGGAGGCTCCCACCGGGGCCCTTTGCCGCGATCTGAAGTGCATGGAGGTGCGCGTTGGGTTCATACGCGTTCTCGCGACTGGATCGTCCCCACTGGTCGGCGCGCCTCGAAGATAAAAAGAACACCGCAATCGCCCGTGTGTTGCGCGCCCTCGGCTACGAAGCGCGCATCCAGCCGTATACCGCGTACGGCTCCCCCACAAAAGTACGCGTGCTCGGGCGCGTTCTCTTCGCGGGCGCCGGTACGCGCCCGGATCATTTCGATCCTCCGGTCTACGACATGCGCTCGCTTGCGCGGCGCGGCTTTCGGAATTTCACGTCGCAGATCGACCCGCACGTTCGAGTTACGGTCACCTTGAGCACCGCCAAGGGCCCACAGGTCTTTGAGACGTACGCTGACCGCTCCGGCATTATCGACGAGATCATTGGCGTAGAGCTCGCCCCCGGCATCCACGAGCTCTCCCTCAGCACCGATGGTACAAACACCGTCACGGCGAACGTCCACGTTTTCGATGATGAGGCGCAAGAAATCGCGGTTGTCAGCGACATCGACGACACGGTCCTCATCACGCTCCTGCCCCGCCCCCTCATCGCCGGGTGGAACGCCTTCGTGATCTCCCAGGCCTCCCGCCGCATCGTTCCCGGAATGGCCGTTTTCTACCAGCAGCTTCGCCGCCACTACGGTGAGAACACCCCGTTCATATACCTCTCGACGGGAGCGTGGAACGTCGCGCCCGTGCTCGAACGCTTCCTCTTCAAGAACGGGTACCCTGCCGGCCCGCTTCTCCTCACCGACTGGGGCCCCACCAACACGGGCTTCTTCCGCTCGGGCACACGCCACAAGCTCACGACTCTCGCCGCCCTGCGCGAGATGTTCCCGAACACGCGCTGGCTCCTCGTGGGCGACGACGGTCAGCACGACCCCTCGATCTACGGAAGCGTGGTCGATGAACATCCGGAATCGGTCGCCGCGGTAGCTATCCGCGAACTCACCGACAACGAGCAGGACCTCGCTCACGGCGCCGAACGCCCCCTCGCGTCGATCGGTGCCCTCGGGCGCGCCCTCGTGGATGCCGTACCGAAGGTGTGGCGCAGCACGATTGGCCTAAAGGGTTCCGACGATCGCCCGGCATCCGTCGGGCCTTCCTCAAACGGTACTGCCAGCGCCAGCTCCACGCACGCGCCCGGGACTGCTCTCGAGAGCGTGCACGAGCGCCAAGGGGTGCCGTGGGTCAGCGCACCCGATGGTTTTGGCCTTATTCGGGCGGCACGCGCGATCGGGATCCTCGGCCACCACTAAAATCAGGGTGGAGAGAGGGGCAGGCATGGGCGAGAGAACCTTTACCGTCCGCTACAACGATGGCGGTCTCGCCGACGCCGCGAGTCCGCGCGAGGCGCGCACCCGCCGCTACTGGCAGGCCCTCCTCGCGTTTTGTGCGCGGCACGTGACCGCGCTCGTTACGCTCCTCATCGCGGGAGTTCTCGCGGACATCGCCTTGAAGAAGGCGTTCGGAATCCACATCTTTTTCATTTCACTCGTCTCCTCGGGAACGGTTTTTGCACTCCTCGGGTACGTGTTCTACCGAGACGGTCGCAACCTCTACGATCGAGTGTTTCTTTCGCGTCGCGAGAACCCGCCCAGTCCACCCTTGGCGCCAACGGGCGCGGAGGCCTACGAGTGGGGTCGTGCGATCGACGGTGTCGGACTGTGGATTGACCCCGAATATCTCGGCCTCGTCGCAGACCCGGGACGCTACGAGACCTACCCGTGGAGCGATGTGCGTCTCGACAAGGCCACGTTTCGCGGGATTGGCAGGAGCGATTTGATCGTTCACTTGCCTCACCGCCACTTGCGCTACAGCGGCGACAAGCTTGGAGTGACCGCGGCAGACATCATCGCGCGCGCCTCGAGCCTCGCGCGCTAGAGCACAAGTGCCGAGGCTCCCTCTCGCGTAGTCACAGGGGTGTCGCGCCGCCCCTACAGCACGCTCGCGAGGAATGCCTTGAGCCGCTCCGAGCGCGGGTTATCGAGGATCTCGCTCGGCGACCCAGCCTCGACCGCCTTACCGCCGTCCATGAATACGACGTGGTCGGCAACCTCGCGCGCGAAGGCGATCTCGTGCGTCACGACGACCATGGTCTGGCCCTCGGCCGCAAGATCCTTGAGGACCTGGAGCACTTCGGCAACGAGTTCGGGGTCAAGTGCCGATGTCGGCTCGTCGAACAGCATGATCTCGGGCTCCATCGCGAGGGCCCGCGCGATTGCGACGCGCTGCTGCTGCCCGCCTGAGAGCTCGCTCGGATAGTGGTCGGCGCGGTCGCCGAGCCCCACGCGCTTCAGAAGCTCGAGTGCCTGTGCCCGGGCCTCGGCTTTCGACATGCCCCGCACGTGGATTGGGGCTTCGCTCACGTTCTCGAGGGCCGTCATGTGAGGGAACAGGTTGAAGCGCTGGAACACCATCGAGATGCGGGAGCGCTGCGCGGCGATGTCCTTTTCGGAAAGTTTTTGCCAGCGACCGTCGGCAAGCGGTTCCGGACCGTACCCTTGCAGCTCTCCGTCGATCAGGACTTTCCCGCCCGTGGGTTCCTCGAGTTGGTTGATGCAGCGAAGGAGCGTGGATTTACCCGAGCCCGAGGGGCCGATGAGCACGCACACGTCCCCGTCGCCTACCTCGAGGTCAACCCCCCGTAGGACGTGCAGGTCCCCGAATGCCTTATGGATGTTCTCGAGCCGAACCTTCGGCGCTACCGCCATAGTCATGTCCCCTTCCTCGCCACTGTTTTCTGTTCTTGCCACATGTGCCTCTGCGCTCACAGCTCAACCTCCGGCAGCGGGTCCTTCGGGGTTGTGCCGGCCGCGTTCACGGATGCCTGGCGCGAGGCTCGTTTGCCGGGGCGCACCGCGGCGCGATCGTCGAAGCCGCGCCCGAAGTAGCGCTCGATGTAGTACTGGCCCACCATGAGCACGCTCGTCACGGCGAGGTACCACAGCGCTGCGACGATGAGCATCGGCACGGGCTTGAACAGAAGGTTCGCGATCGAGTTCGATGCGTAGGTGAGGTCGAGCGTGAACGGCACCGCGAGGACGAGCGAGGTCGTCTTGAGCATGCCGATTGTTTCGTTGCCAAGCGGCGGGATAATCACGCGCATGGCCTGCGGAAGCACGATCCTGCGCAGGATGAGCGAGTTCTTCATGCCGAGGGATTTCGCGGCCTCGCTTTGGCCACGCTCGACGCTCGTGAGCCCCGCGCGCATGATTTCCGCGAGGTAGGCGCCTTCGTTGAGGCCGAGTGCGACCGTGGCTGCCCAGAACGCGGTAAAGAAATCTCGCGTCGAGAAGCTGAAGAGTTCGGGCCCGAACGGCACACCGATCACGACCTTCGGGATGATCACCGTGATGAGACCCCAGAAGACGAGCTGCGTGTAGACGGGCACGCCGCGGAACACGAAGATGTACGCCCACGAGACGCCGCGCAGGACGGGGTTGGAGCTCAAGCGCATGATCGCGGCGGTGAGGGCGATGATGGTGCCGATGATCATCGACACGAGCGTGAGCAGCAGGGTCCAACCAACGCCGCGAACGACCTTCACGTCGAAGAGGTAGGTGCCAACGACGTCCCATTCAAAGACCTCATTGCCTGCGGCGAAGACAATGAGCCACACGCTGAGGACCGAGGTGATGACCGCGGCGATCCATGTTCCTGGCCTCGGGGCCCGCTTCGCGCGGATCCGGTTCGGGATCGGGGTATCGATACTCGTATTCATGCCTTTTTGACCTCTGCTTTCTCGATCAGCCCCGCGTCGTTGCCCCATGCACTCATGATGGTGCGCATTGCACCAGTGTCGATGAGGTGTTGCACGGCAGCGCGCAGCGCTTCGGCGAGTTGATCTTCGCCCTTTTTGACGACGATCCCATTGAGTGCCGATTCCTCGACGTCGCCTACCTGTTCGAGGCTTCCGCGCGAACGCGCGATCGCGTAGCTCGTGACGGGTGAGTCTGCGATGAGCACATCGGCCTTACCGCCCGCGACGTTCGTGACGGCGTCTGAGTTATTGGCGTAGGCGAGGACGTCGACGGGGCGTTGGCCTTCGGCGCGGCACTGCTCATCGGCGGCGAGGGCGATTTCCTCCTGGTAGGAGCCAACCTGCACCGCGGGGCGTTTGCCGCACAACTGGTGCGGGTCAATCCCGTAGGGGTTGCCTTTCTTGACCGCGTAGGAGATGCCGGCTTCGAAGTAGCTCACCATCGTCACGGTTTGGAGCCGTTCCTCGTTGACCGTGAAGCCGGAGATTCCCACGTCGTACTTGCTTCCCACCGCGGGGATGATCTGGGAGAACACCGCCGATTCGGTGCGGGTTTTGAGACCGAACACGATGCCGAGTGCAGTGAGCAGGTCGATGTCGTAGCCGACCGCCTTGCCGTTGCTAAGGAATTCGCCGGGCGCGTAGCTCAGTTCGGCACCGTTGACGAGTTCGCCTCGCGCGCGGATCTCTTCGGGAAGGAGCGCGGCGATGTCCTCCTGGTACTCGATCCCGCTGAAGTCCACTTCGGGGATGAGGCTCGCTTCAGCCGCCAGCTCTTCGGAAGCGCGCGTGCACGCGCCGAGGCTTGGGGCTAGGGCGCTTGCCACGAGGGCGGCGGGGAGGGCTCGCAGGAATGTGCGCCTGGAGGTTCCGACGGTTGCCGCACTGGCGTCGGACCCACATTCACCGGTTTGAATCATTTTGCAATCGTATGCATGGCTATGCGATCGATGCAAGGCGTCCACAGTGTGACATACGGCGGGGTCGAAAGCCTCGGTGACGGGCATTACACTGGACCATGAACGAGAGCACCCCCACCAGCCGCGCAACCATGAATGAAGAAAGCTACGCGCATTTCCGCCGGCTCGGCACTTCGGGGCTTCTGCTCCCGCCGATCTCCCTTGGGTTCTGGCACAACTTTGGACGCGAACGCTTCGAAGGCGGCTTCGAACACGATGTTCGTGAACGCCCCAAAGCAGACTTCTCGCGCCAGCGCGAGATCGTGCACTACGCCTTCGACCACGGCATCACCCACTTCGACCTCGCCAACAACTACGGCCCGCCCGCCGGCAGCGCCGAAGAAACCTTCGGGGAAATCTTCCGCAAGGACCTCGCGGGCCACCGCGACGAGATCCTCGTGACCACGAAGGCCGGCTTTCGCATGTGGCCCGGGCCGTACGGCGATGGCGGCAGCAGGAAGTACCTGCTCGCCTCGCTCGACCAGTCACTCACGCGCCTCGGCCTCGACTACGTCGACATCTTCTACCACCATCGCCAGGACGACTCGACCCCGCTTGAGGAGTCGATGGGGGCACTCGCGCACGCCGTCAAGAGCGGCAAGGCGCTCTACGCAGGCATCTCAAACTACTCCCCCGAAAAAACCCGCGAGGCTGCAACGATGCTACGCACGATGGGTGTTCCGCTCCTTGTCAACCAGGCGAGCTACTCGATGCTCACCCGCACCCCCGAGGAGAGCCCGAGCGGTCACGCGGAAGATTCGCTCCTCGGCGTATGCGAGCGGCTCGGCATCGGGGTCGTCGCGTTCTCTCCGCTCTCGCAAGGGCTGCTCACGAACCGCTACCTCACGGGCATTCCCGAGAAATCACGCGCCGCGCAGAACGTGTTCCTCGGGGAAGACGTCGCGAAGGACCCCCGCTACCTCGAGAAGGTGCGCGCGCTCAGCCGCGTCGCCGACGACCGCGGGCAGAGCCTCGCACAAATGGCCCTCGCATGGGTTCTGCGCAAGCGCGTCGTGACATCCGCGATCGTCGGAGCGTCGAGCGTGCAGCAGCTGCGCGCGAACATCGCCGCCGCACGAACCATCGTGCGCGCGGGCGAGAGCGTTCCGGCAACACACTTCAGCGACGAGGAGATCTCGAGGATCGATGCGATCCTCGCCGATCCCGTTCCAGAGGACTGAGCATCTAACCGTCCTGGGCGGAAGCCTGCAGCTCCTGCCCGGGACTGCTCTCACTCTCGCTGCTCGCACCCTCGAACTGCGAGCGATACAGGCGCGCGTAGGCGCCGCCCGCCGCGAGAAGCTCGTCGTGGGTGCCCTGCTCGACGATGTCGCCGTGCTCCATCACGAGAATCATGTCGGCGTCGCGGATCGTCGAAAGCCTGTGGGCGATAACAAACGAGGTGCGGCCCTCACGTAGGGCGTTCATCGCGTTCTGCACGAGGACCTCGGTGCGAGTATCGACACTTGAGGTCGCCTCATCGAGAATGAGCAGCTCGGGCCGCGCGAGGAAGGCACGCGCGATCGTGAGAAGCTGCTTTTCACCGGCAGACACGCTCGAACCTTCGTCGTCGATGATCGTGTCGTACCCCTCTGGAAGCTGCTGCACGAAGTCATGCACGTGAGTAGCCTTGGCGGCTTCAAGCACCTCCTCGTCGCTCGCGTCGAGGCGACCGTAGCGAATATTCTCGCGGATCGTGCCTTTGAAAAGCCACGTATCCTGCAGCACCATCCCGGTGCGGCTGCGCAACTCATCGCGCGTCATCTCGCGCGTATCCACGCCGTCAATCGTGATCGTGCCACCATCGATCTCGTAGAAGCGCATGATGAGGTTGACGAGAGTCGTTTTGCCCGCCCCCGTGGGGCCCACGATCGCAACAGTCATCCCGGGACTCGCCACGAGTGACAAATCAGAAATGAGAGGCTTCTCGGGCGAATAGGAAAAGCGCACGTGCTCGAACCGCACCTCGCCACGACCAGGTGATGCGGCCTCGGGTTTGGGCCGGCGAGCGTCGGACCCCTCCCCCGGGCTCTCCGGGACCTGCTCCTCGGCATCCAAAAACTCGAAGATACGCTCGGCCGATGCAACGCCCGACTGAAGCTGTGTGGCCATCGAAGCGAGCTGCGACACGGGCTGCGTGAACTGGCGCGAATACTGGATGAAGGCCTGCACATCTCCGAGCGTGAGCTGCCCCGAGACGACCTTGAGGCCGCCCACGAGCGCCACCGCCGCATAGGACAGGTTCCCCGCAAACATCATGAACGGCATGATGAGCGAGCTGACCACCTGCGCACCAAAACTCGCGCGATACATCTCGGCGTTCTTCTTCTCGAAGCTCGCGCGCAGATCGTCCTGGCGACCAAAAACCGACACGATCTCGTGGCCGGAGAACGCTTCCTCAACCTCCGAGTTCACCTCGCCCGTCGCATCCCACTGCTCCCCGAAGAGTTTCTGGGCGCGCTTGCCGATCACCGCGGTAATGACAAGCGCGAGCGGGATCACGATGAGCGCCACGAGCGTGAGAATCGGCGAGATCACGAGCATCATGATGATCGTGCCGAGCACCGTGAGGCCCGAGGTGATAATGCCGCCGAGGGTGTTGTTGAGGGTGTTTTGCAGGTTATCCACGTCGTTTGTCACGCGCGACAAGAGGTCGCCGCGGCGACGCGAATCGAAGTAGCTGAGAGGCACGCGGTGCAGCTTCTCTTCGACGTCGCGGCGCAGCCTGTAGACGCTGCGATACACCACGCGAATAAGCATGCGCGTTTCGAGCCACGTGAAGAACGCCGCGAGCACATAGAGGATCGTGACGGTGAGCAGCACCGTGTTGAGCGCGCCAAAGTCGATCCCGTGACCGGGATTCAGGTCCATGCCCGAGACCATGTCCGCAAGCTGCTCTTGGCCACTCGCGCGCATTCCGGCGACAACCTGTTCCTTCGTGACGCCAGCCGGCAACCGCTTGGAGACGACACCGTTGAAGATGATGTCGGTCGCGCGGCCGAGGATCTTCGGGCCGATCACGCTCAGAATCACCGAGAGGACGCCGATTGCTATCGCGCCGAACAGCATTGCCTTTTCGGCCATGAGTTCGCGAAGGAGCCGCTTCAGCGACGGCCCGAAGTTGCGCGATTTTTGACCGGGGCGCAGGCCCCGCTCGCTCTGCTTCTTGTCCTCGCTCATTGCTTCGCCTCTTCCTCAAACTCTGAAGCCGCACCCTGCGAGGCCACAATCTCCTGATAGGTCTCGTTCGTCGCGAGGAGCTCCTCGTGCGTACCGCGCCCGACTATCCGTCCGTGATCGAGCACGAGGATCACATCGGCGCTCGTGATGGTCGATACGCGCTGGGCGACGATCACCATGAGTGCCTCGCGCGTTTCGGGTTTCAGGGCCGCGCGCAACCGCGCATCGGTTTGCAGGTCTAGCGCGCTAAAGGAATCGTCGAAAAGGTAGATGTCGGGCTTAGACAGGAGCGCCCGCGCGATCGAGAGGCGCTGACGCTGACCACCCGACACGTTCGAGCCACCCTGGGCGATCGGGGAATCGAGCCCCTCGGGCATCTCGGCAACGAAGTCGCGGGCCTGCGCAATCGTGAGGGCATGCCACACCTCTTTGTCGCTCGCCTCCGGTCGACCAAACCTCACATTTGAGGCGACCGTTCCGCTAAAAAGATACGGGCGTTGCGGCACGTAACCGAGGCGACCGTGAAGCAACTCAGGCGCCGCCTCACGCACATCCACGCCATTGATCTTGACGGCGCCGTCCGTCACGTCGAAGAGACGCGAGATGAGCCCGAGCAGCGTGGTTTTGCCCGAGCCTGTTCCGCCGATGATCGCCACTGTTTGCCCCGCGTGGGCCTCGAACGAAATGCCCTCGAGCACGGGCCGCTCCGCGCCCGGATACGCGAACGTAACGTCGTCGAACTCAAGCTCGGCGCGCTCGCTTACACGCGGATCCCCCGGTTGAACAGCGACCTCTGGGGCAGGAAGCGCCACCGAACTGTGCGTATCGAGCACCTCCGTGATGCGCTCTGCGGAGACCATCGCACGCGGAATCATCATCGTCATGAACGTCGCCATCATGACCGCAATGAGGATCTGGATGAGGTAGGAAATAAACGCGACAATCGAACCGACCTGCATCTCGCCGCGGTCGATTGGACCCGCCGCCGCGAGCAACACAAGCACCGAGCTAAACGACAGCAGAAACATGATGATCGGGTTGATAAACGCGATCAGGTGCCCCACCCGTCGATTGATCTGCGTGAAGCGCTCGTTCGACACCTCGAAACGGCCCCGCTCATGGGGCTCGCGGACGAATGCACGCACCACGCGAATGCCCGTGATCTGCTCGCGAAGAATCAGATTCAGCTCGTCAATCCTCTCCTGCATCTCGCGGAACAGGGGCGCCGCACGCAGCACGATGACACCGATCGCGACGAGCATGAGCGGCACCATGACCGCGATCAGCCACGCAAGCTGTGCCTCCTGCTGGAGCGCGAGAACGACCCCGCCGATGCCGGTAATCGGCGCGGACACGAGGAACATGAGACCGAAGAACGACAGGTTTTGAAGCTGTTGCACGTCGTTCGTGTTGCGCGTAATAAGCGAGGCAGGAGTGAAATGGCTGATTTCCTTCGCGCTGAAGGACTGCACGCGATCGAACACATCGGAGCGCACGTCCCGCGCAAGCCTCATCGCAACCCGACCCGCGAAGTAGTTCGCGGCGCAGAGGGCGAGAATATTGGCAAAGCTCACGAGGAGCATCCAGCCGGCAAGGCGCCAAATCGCGTCGATATCACCCTTGGCGATGCCAAGATCGATGATGTCAGCGTTGAGCGTGGGCAGGTAGAGGGCGGCAAGCTGCGCCGCAGTTTCGAACACCGCGACGAGCACGAGAGAAAGCCACGACATTTTTGCGTAGCGCCACAGGAGTCTCAGGAGGGTCACGAGAGAGAAGAACCTTTCGTGCTCGTGCGGGTAAGGAGAGGCCGACGCCTGCCACGCCCGCAGTGACAGTGCCAAAAGGATATAACCAATGCTGCTTCGCGACTATGGTGATCGCACACGGCCGATTCTGCCGTGCACCGAGGGGCTGTATTAGCCTTGAGCGGTGAGTAAAACGACCCAGCGCATCGTCGTCCTGATCTTCGCTCTTGCCCTCATCATCCCCGCGGGGCTCGTGGGGATCGGGCAGTTCACGCAAAACGATCAGGGCGAGCGGCAGGTGGCCGACTCCGCGCAAGACACGCGCGCAAAGGTCGATCCCGCGACCCAGCCAAAACCGACGAACACCACGGAACCATCGCGCGCGGACTTCCCGAGCATCGACGACGAAACCGAGGCGGGAGCAAAAGCAGCCACCACATATCTCTTTGCCGTGTACGCCTACATGATCGGCACCGGTGACACGAGCGCATGGCGCGAACTCATGGACCCGTCGTGCGAGGAGTGCATGCGCTTTGCCGACAATGCCGAGCAGCTCCATGCCGCCGGAGGCTGGATCGTAGGCGGCGAGATCACACTCAGCGACGAGAAGGTGACGCTCACGAAGGGCAACGGCGCGAGCGATGGCGCCTCGACAACCGCGAAGGTCGACGCGACATTCCACGAGGCCGCCGCAAAGCTCATCGATGACCCAACGCGCGAGCCCGCAACGCGCGGGGCTTCGCAGGGGAAGTTTTCCGTGGGACTTCGTTTCGTTGACGGCCACTGGCGCGTGACGTCGATGGCGGTTGGTTGAGATCACCGGCTAGATGTACTAACCCGGGACGTTGATTGACTTCTTTGCCTGCTCAACAAACGCGCGAGCGGGGGGACTCGGGTTGAAGCCATTCCAGGCGAGGAACTCGGTTCGGACAGGTCCGTCCGTGACGGGGATTACTCGTACCCGTGGGTCGTGTGGGACG
>OKEG01000068.1_pt1 | contig 62350 bp, 52 predicted proteins | sample 1614111 | NCBI WGS metagenome assembly OKEG01 (sample SAMN04436907, study PRJEB24849) | human gut metagenome | biome: human gut; feature: NICU; material: stool | host: Homo sapiens | place: USA: Saint Louis, MO | collected 2012-04-09 | reverse complement strand
GGGGCCCCAACATAGAAGCTGGCGGAAAGTCAGCTTACAATAATGTGCAAGTTGGGGTGGGACAACGATAAAGAAATACTTTTTCTATAGAAATTAGTATTTCTTATGCATGAGTTTTACTCATGTATTCCTATTTTTTTAGTACACATTAGCTGTGGCTAATGTGTAAGAACCACTACATAATAAATCATTAGTGGCTCTTTATCATTTCTGTCCCACTCCCTAGTTATAAGCATGATACTTACGAGTTGAGTATGTCATTCTTTAAATAAGGTTTTAATAGTATTAAGGTTTCATCAGCTTTATTTTGATAATCTGAATCACCGTTTAATGCAAAATTCACCATAACACCTAGTACAGCTGAAGTTAAAAAACATAATAATGTTGATTTACTTATACCTTCATTAATGACGCTTTTAGCAATTTTATTTTCTAGTTGTTTGTAAATAACAGTCTCTAGTTTTTTACTGAATAGTGCTGAAATTGAACTTTTGAATAAAACACTGAAAATGTCTTTATTGTTATATAAATATTCAAACCACTTAATATTACCAAGTTTAAAATTTATCTGCTCTTTGAAATGACATATCTCTACAAAATCTGAAATATAATCGCTCATAATACGTTCAACTAAATCATATTTATCATTGAAATGTGCGTAAAAGGTTCTTCTAACGATATCAGATTTATCACATATATCTGTCACTGTGATGTCTTCGATGTGTTGCTCTTTTAACAACGTAATCATTGTTTGTTTCAATGTCCGTTGTGTTTTTTTAATACGTTTATCCATGATATAGCTCCTAAATATTGCTCGAAAATTAAGTACCTGTGCAATAAGTCTTTTTTCACTACCTTTTAAGTTTAAAAATGATAGGTGAAGGTATATATTAGTGTAACACTTGTTATTTAAAACACAAGTGAGTAATAAAAGAGGTGATGTTAGTTGGAAAAGAAAAATATTTTAATCATAGGTGCAAGTGGTCAAATTTCTCAAGAGTTAATTGACTTATTATTAGATAAAACAGAACATCATTTAACACTTTACTTAAGAAATAAAGCGAAATTGATGAATATAGAAGATGGAAATCGCGTAACACTAATTGAAGCAGATGCAACAGATGAAGCTGCCTTGGAAAATGCATTGGATCAAATTGATGTTGTATTCGCTAGTTTAGCCGGTAATATAGATGAACAAGCTCAGGCAATTGTATCAGCAATGGAAAAGAAAAATGTACAACGACTTATTTTTGTAACTGCATTAGGTATATATGATGAGGTGCCTGGCGCATTTGGCAAATGGAACAATGACAATATTGGACCGTATCTTCCACCATATAAGAAAGCAGCAGATATTATTGAAGCATCTAGTTTAGACTATACAGTATTACGTCCCGCATGGTTGACGAACAACGATGAGATTGAATATGAAACAACAGTTAAAGGAGAAAATTTTAAAGGCACAGAAGTTTCGCGTAAAAGTGTTGCTGCATTAGGATTAGAAATCATTGAGAATCCTTCAATCCACGTTAAAGAAAGTTTAGGCGTAAATAAACCAAATACAGATGGCGATAAGCCACACTGGTTATAAGGAGTTTTCAACTTGAAAAAAGTAAATTTTAAAAGTAATAACTTAAATGTAGTAGCTAATATGTATTTCCCAGAAAATTTTGATGAAAATAATCAATATCCTGCAATTGTCGTTAATCATCCAGCAGGAGGCGTGAAAGAACAAACAGCTGGTTTATATGCAGAACGACTAGCAACTTTAGGTTATGTCACGATGGCTTATGATGCAAGTTATCAAGGTGAAAGTGAAGGACAACCACATAATTTAGAAAATCCATCATCACGTGTAGAAGATGTAAGAGCTGCTGTGGATTACTTTAATACACTTGATTTTATAGATGATAGTCGTATTGGTGCACTTGGTATTTGTGCAGGTGGTGGCTATACAATTAAAGCAGCGCAAACTGAAAAACGTATTAAAGCTGTAGTAGGCATTAGTGCTGCTGACATCGGTCAAAACTTCCGTAAAGGTTGGACGGGTAATCAAGATGAAAAAGACATTAATCCTTTATTAGAACAAGTTGCAGAACAAAGAAAAGCAGAAGCAAATGGTGCACCACAAAAGCTAGTAGGTTTTGTTCCAGAAGAACCAACTGAAGATATGGATCAAGAAACAAAAGATGGATGGGAATATTATCGTACGCCAAGAGCGCAACATGAACGTTCAATTAATCAATTTCCATTTATTAGTTTCGATCGTATCATTGAATTTACTGCATTTGATTTAGTAGATAAATTATTGATACAACCTGTGCTGTTTATCGCTGGTAGTGAAGCTGGTACATTATGGCAAAGTGAAAATGCATATGAACGTGCACTAGAACCGAAAGATATCCACATTGTAGAAGGTGCGAATCATTTTGATATGTATGACAAAGAACCATTTGTAACTGAAGCGGTTGAAAAAATGAACTCATTTTATGGTCAATATTTATAAAAATTCCCGTAAGATTGAAATGAATTTATTTAAGAGAAATGATTGGTTTTGTGTTATAACGAAAGCACCTATTTTTATAATTTGTCTTTAAAAGAGTGGAAGTGGAATACTTTTTGGAGTTAAAAAAGTGTTTCACGTTAAACAAATAGTGACAATTAGGTTTATATAAAATGAACATGATTCACTGAAAGTATGTAATAATCATTTTATTGAAATTCATCAAACAGAAAGTAATACAATCATATAAGCAAATTAAACCACGCCATCATCATCTAGAATGACTTCGGCGTGGTTTTTATAGTTGAAGCGGGGCTGAGACATAAATTAATGTCCCACATTCCCTTATCGTTCAATCGTTGTTCGATAATCGATTAAATAGATACCTTCAGGTGTTACTTTATAATTTTTAACTTTAGAGTTAGCAGCGACTATTTGATCGTTGTAAGCAATATAACTGTTTGGTACATCTCGACTTGATAATTTAATAATATCATTAGAAATATTGTGACGTTCCTTAACATCTACAGTGTGATTCAATTGATTAATTAAAGCATCAACGTTGCTATTATTGTAGTCTCCTTTATTAATAGCACCATCTTTTTTATATGCTTGATTAAAGAAATAGCCTGTATCTCCACGAGGAATCGTTCCGAAACTATACATCGTTGCATCCCATGCAGAACGGTCTTTTAAGTAACCTTCAATGTCATCAACACTTTTAATGTCGATTTCAATATTTGCTTTTTTAGCATCTGATTGTAATACTTGCGCAATTTTCGATAGCTCTGGACGACCGTCATACGTAATTAACTTAATTTTTAAAGGGTGTTCTTTTGTATAACCATCTTTAGCTAATAACGTTTTTGCTTGTTCGATATTTTGTTTGGTTAACTTAGGTTCTTTAATATATGGAATTTTATCATTAAATGGACTCGTTGCAGGTTTCGCGTAACCTTGATAAATATGATCTGCAATACCTTGTCTATCAATGATATGATCTAATGCTTCACGAACGGATTTAGTCATTTTTTTATTAGTATGATTATACATAAGTAAAGAAGTTCTAAATCCTGATTCTTTTGACACTTTTAAATTTTGATTGTTTTCTATGTCTTGAACTTTATTAACTGGGACATCAGTTATTAAATCATCTTTTTGAGATTCTAAATTTCTGACGCGATTATTGCCGTCTTCTTGGTACGTCACAGTAATATGATCAAGTTTCGGTTTACCTTGCCAATAGTCCTTAAAATTCGACAATGATATTTTTCGAGATTGCTTATAATTTTTTATTTGGTAAGGGCCTGTGCCAACAGGAGTTTGATTAACATCTGATTTAGCATCTGTATCATAAATTGCCATAAAAGGATTAGCTAATTCAGATACAAGTTCAGGGTAAGCGGAGTTGGTTTTAATTGTCAGTTTTTGACCTTTAGCGGTAATTGATGATATTGGTAATGAATATTTGACCAAGTCGCTTTTTTTCATGCTATTTTCAAGGCTAGATTTCACTTTTTCTGCAGTCAATTTTTGACCGTTTTGAAATTTAACATTATCTTTTAATTCTATATCTAACGTTGTATCATTTGGTTGATGATACGATTTCACTAATACTTTTTCTATTTTTCCTTGATCATTTGTTTTAAATAATGATTCTGCAGCACCAATCTTAACTGGTACATCTGTTTCATAAGGTGCAATAGACTTTGTTTTTAACGGTAACGAAATATTTAAGTCTTTGCCAGATGAATGCATTGAGCCACATCCTGATAACACTAATACTGCTGAAAATATAGTTGCTAGTCTTTTAAACTTCATTTCATTAACACTCTCTTTCTAATTACTATGTAAAACCCAATAATTAATATTTTAAAACTTTATTTTGTTAAAGTAAAATGTTGTTCGAGTTTAGTAATTATTAAAGTTCAATTAATTGTAGTAATTATGCTTTTTAAAAATAAATATTAGAAATGAAGTTAGCGACATGTATAGTGATTCACGACAAATATATATAACTAAGTATTGAGCAACTGCTGTAGTACTACAGCTTGATTATGTTCTGTATCTTTTGCGGCATATAACAATAGAACATGATTATGCTGATTTACAATATCCTTTAATTTTTCAAAAGCTTCTTTTTGCGTCTCATTGTCTCGCAATTCTTTTTCATATTTTTCTTTAAAAGCTCCAAAAAGTTTAGGATCATGTTGGAACCATTGTCGCAACTCAGTAGAAGGGGCAATGTCTTTTAACCAATAATCTAGGTTAGCAGTTCTTTTCGAAATACCTCTTGGCCAGACTCTATCGACTAGGATACGAATAGCGTCGGTATTATCTTTATTGTCATAAATACGTCCAATATCTACGGTCATCTTGTGAACTCCTTTCTTATGAAATTCAGTGAGCATGCATCAATGCATGTTGTGGTGGGACGACGAAATAAATTTTGCGAAAATATCATTACTGTCCCACTCCCAATTAAAAAACAGCCATGACAAAGTAAAGTCATAGCTGTTTTTGTATAGATGTCATTTATTTTTACGTTTAGTTAAATACTTCAAACCAAGTGCAAAGACCGTGTACCCGGCTATAGTTTGTATCAATGTTTTAATTAAATTATTATTTTTAACAATAATATTTGCAGTAACAATACTTACGAAATATAATGCAAATACTTTTACGTAACGTTGATTAAGTTTCATATGAGCACTAAACCTCTTTTCTCAGTTATACTGCAACGCTTAGTCTTGGAATAAATGTTTCGTAGTGTACGCGATCCATATCGTAATTTAAAGATTTAAGTGCTTCGATCATAGATTGTAAGAATTTTGTACCACCACAGATATAAATTTCAGGTTTATTTGCTAAAAATACTTGTAATTCTTCAGCGCCAATATAGCCTTGTTTATCTTTTAAGTGAGTATATAACTTAGCGTTGTCATGATGGCTTGCGATACTGTTGAAGTTGTCTTTGAAAGGTAAATGTTGTTCATTTTCAGCAACTTGAACCATCTGTGTATCTAAACCTTTGGCAGAGGCAGTTTCATACATTGCTACTAAAGGTGTGACGCCAATACCTGAACCTAAGAAAAGTTGTGGTTCAGTCGTATTCTCTAATACGAATCCACCTACAGGCGCAGCTAGATTAATCATATCGCCTTCTTTAATCTCATCGTGTAAAATTGTTGAAACTTCGCCTTCATGTTCTGTTGTGACATCACGTTTAACGCCAAAAGTTAAATGATTTTTATCACCTGATACGATAGAATAGTGACGTTTAGCTCTATATGGAAGTTTATCACTAGAAACATCAACTGTGATGTATTGGCCTGGTGTAAATTCACTAAAGTCATATTCTTCAGTTTCAACTGTAAATGATTTAATGTCTTCAGATTCTTGTTTAATATTGGTAATTTTGAATGGTTTAAAACCAATCCACATCATTTGATCATAAATTTCTTTTTCAATTTGGATGAACACATCCGCAATAGCGCCATATGCTTTCGCCCAAGCTTGAATGACAGGGTCATCTTCTTCTAATCCTGTCACGTCTTGAATAGCTTTTAATAAATTTTCCCCCACAATTGGATAATGTTCAGCATAAACTTGTAGTGCGCAGTGTTTATATGCAACTGGCATAATGACTGGTTTAATAATACTTAAATTATCGATGTTAACAGCTGCAGCCATTACTGCTTGTGCTAATGCTGAAGATTGCATGCCTCGTTTTTGGTTCGTTTGATTAAACATATTTAAAAGTTCAGGATGTGCCTTAAACATTTTCGGATAAAAAGTTGACGTAATTTCTGTTCCTTTTTCTTTAAGCAATGGCACCGTTTGTTTGATTATGTCTTTCTCTTGTTCTGTAAGCATGATACTCCTCCTTTAATCTGTCTATTTTGATTATTCTACTAAAAATTTCGATATTCAATTAATTGGTTTGAGAAAATATAAATAAAATGGCAAATTTGATAATTGTATGACATTTTTAATTTTTTAAATACTTATCAATAAGTATTGTGTACAATTGTCTGTTTGCACACCGACGATTGTACGCATTTATTTGGCTAATTCAAAAAACATTGTTGTTTTCTTAGAAAAAAGTAAACATGATAATAAAAATGTGAAAGTGTAAATAATCACTGGCGAAGTACGAAGACTAAAGACATCTAAGATGTAATCGTATACAAATTAAAAAGGTGTAAAAATTAAAATAAAATGTGAAATAAATCACAATTTAATATTGACCCAGTACTTAATGCATGTTACATTTTATATGTGAAATAAATCACAAACTTAAAAGCGGATGACACATGACCTTTTAAGTTATGCGTTGAAAATAAAAGAGATGTTTATTTGCTTTTGTATCGTCAATAAGCAGCATTAAACTAACATATTTGAAACTACACGTATGTTAGTGAATTAATCATAAGGGAGTTTTTGTAATGAACAAATTTAAAGGGAACAAAGTTGTATTAATAGGTAATGGTGCAGTAGGTTCAAGCTACGCATTTTCATTAGTAAACCAAAGCATTGTTGATGAATTAGTCATCATTGATTTAGACACTGATAAAGTTCGAGGAGATGTTATGGATTTAAAACATGCCACACCATATTCTCCAACAACAGTTCGTGTGAAAGCTGGCGAATACAGTGATTGTCATGATGCGGATCTAGTTGTCATCTGTGCTGGTGCTGCACAAAAACCTGGAGAAACACGTTTAGATTTAGTATCTAAAAACTTGAAAATATTCAAATCAATTGTTGGTGAAGTAATGGCATCAAAATTTGATGGTATTTTCTTGGTAGCTACAAATCCTGTTGATATTTTAGCGTATGCAACATGGAAATTCTCTGGTTTACCTAAAGAACGCGTTATAGGTTCTGGTACAATTTTAGATTCTGCACGCTTTAGATTATTGTTAAGCGAAGCGTTCGATGTTGCGCCACGTAGCGTCGATGCTCTAATTATTGGTGAACATGGTGACACTGAATTACCAGTATGGTCACACGCTAATATTGCGGGTCAACCTTTGAAGACATTACTTGAACAACGTCCTGAGGGCAAAGCGCAAATTGAACAAATTTTTGTTCAAACACGTGATGCAGCATATGACATTATTCAAGCTAAAGGTGCCACTTATTATGGTGTTGCAATGGGATTAGCTAGAATTACTGAAGCGATTTTCAGAAATGAAGATGCCGTATTGACTGTATCAGCATTATTAGAAGGCGAATATGATGAAGAAGATGTTTATATTGGTGTTCCAGCAGTCATCAATAGAAACGGTATTCGCAACGTCGTAGAAATCCCATTAAACGACGAAGAACAAAGCAAGTTCGCACATTCAGCTAAAACATTAAAAGATATTATGGCTGAAGCAGAAGAACTTAAATAACTTTTTATAAAATCTATACCATTCCAAAAATTGTAAAACCTTACCCCAAAAAATTGTATAAAGGGCTATTTGATACAACTTTATGTGTCGAGTAGCCCTATTTTTAATGTAGTGAAAGTCGTTGTTGAAATTAAATTCAAATCTGGCACTTAAGCTTTAATCATAGCATTAAGATGATTGTCTAGCAGAGGCGATTTGCGGGCTTACTACAGTGCATGATGAACTTAATGCTTCAAATGTAACATTAAAAATAAAAGCAACGATGTCACTTCTTACTTCGTACATCGTTGCCATTAGTTCTGTTGATATTTCGGTTAGTCTTAATCCCCGAGCAATTCTTCAATTTCATTTTTGATAACTGTAACGTGAGGCCCATAAATTACTTGCACACCAGTGCCTTGCTGGATTACACCTTTGGCACCAGTACTTTCGAGTAATACTTTATCGACTTTGTCATTTTGATGAAGTGTGACGCGTAGTCTCGTTGCACAACAGTCAACGATTTCAATGTTATCTTCGCCTCCCAAACCAGCAACAATAGTTTGTGCTCTTTCAGTAGCCTCAACTTGTTGTGCTGCAACTTTATCTTCACGACCAGGTGTTTTGAAATTAAATTTCGTAATTAAGAATCTGAAAACGATGTAATACAAACAGAACCACACAATTCCAATAGGTATGACATATAGGTAGTTTGTTTTACTATTACCTTGTAGCACACCAAAAAGTAAGAAATCGATAAAGCCTCCACTGAAGGTTTGACCAATTGTAATGTTGAAAATGTCTGCCATCATAAATGCTAATCCATCAAAGAAGGCATGGATTACATAAAGAATAGGTGCGACAAACAAGAAACTAAACTCTAAAGGTTCGGTAATACCTGTTAAAAATGAAGTGAGTGCAGCGGATAACATTAAACCGCCGACAACTTTTTTATGTTCAGGTTTAGCCGTGTGATAAATTGCAAGTGCGGCACCACATAAGCCGAACATCATCGTAATAAAACGGCCTGACATAAAGCGCGACACACCTGAATAATACTTCGTCACATCTGGATCACCAAGTTGAGCAAAGAAGATGTTCTGCGTACCTTGAACTAAGTGCCCTTTGACTTCTAAAGTACCACCAAGTGCCGTCTGCCAAAACGGTAAGTAAAAAATATGATGTAAACCGAGTGGACCTAACAATCTTAAGATGAAGCCATAAACAAAAGTACCGATGGCACCTGTTTTCGTTACAAATCCACCAACATGATAAATGCCGGCTTGTATGCTTGGCCAAATGAAAAACATCAATACACCTAAAAAGATTGCGGCAAATGCTGTAACAATAGGGACAAATCTAGAGCCACCAAAGAAACCTAAATACGGTGGTAATACCACTTTGTGATATTTGTTGTGAAGTATTGCGGTCATAATACCTGTGATAATCCCGCCAAAAACACCGGTTTCAACCGTTTGTATACCGAGCACTATGCCTTGTCCATTTTGTGCAAGTTGATCTTTTGCCAATGTGCCTGTGATAGTTAATAAGCCATTCATAGTTGCGTTCATAATTAAGAAACCGAGCAGTGCAGCTAAACCTGCAGTACCTTTATCGCTTCTAGATAATCCGATTGCGACACCAATTGCAAAGATGACTGGTAAATTTTGGAAAACAATACTACCTGCAGCTGACATTAATGTAAAAATATTTTGTAATAAGGTAATATCTAAAATAGGGTATGCTTTAACGGTGTTTGGATTACTTAATGCACCACCGATACCCAACAATAGACCTGCAGCTGGTAAGATTGCGATAGGTAACATAAAGGACTTGCCGAACTGCTGTGCTTTTTCAAATAAAGATTTCATCAACATCCCTCCTAATTATTTTCAATATAGCTTTTGAGAAATTTAATATCAATATATATTCTGTGGATGAAAATATTTTTCATAAAAATTGTTTGAATCATGTAACAATCATATAAATTGCTGTTTATATTGTTGTGAAAATGAGTTGACAAAAGTCGGTATAGTTCTGTAGACATCCTATTTTTTAGCGAGGTAAGGTGACAAAGAATATCGGATAAATTTATAAGCCATAAAATAGATAAATAGTTTTTGTATCCAAAACTATGAGAAAGTTAAAACTATTTTTCAAAATAAACATGATTAACCACATAAATAAATATACATAAGCTATCGATAACAACTTAAGAAAGGTGGAATTTTGAATGAAGAGAAAGATAATTATGGATTGTGATCCAGGACACGATGATGCAATAGCATTAATTTTAGCGGGGGCAATTGACAGTCCACTAGAGATATTAGCTGTAACCACAGTCGCAGGTAATCAATCAGTTGACAAGAATACGACAAACGCCTTGAACGTATTGGATATTATGGGACGCCAAGATATAGCAGTAGCGAAAGGTGCGGATAGGCCGTTAATTAAACCAGCTGCCTTTGCTTCTGAAATACATGGGGAATCTGGATTAGATGGTCCGAAACTACCGGCGACACCATCACGTCAAGCAGTTGCAATGCCAGCATCAGATGTGATTATTAACAAAGTGATGACGAGTGATACACCTGTAACAATTGTAGCGACAGGTCCTCTTACGAATGTAGCAACGGCATTGATTCGTGAGCCAAGAATCGCTGAGCATATTGAATCTATTACTTTGATGGGTGGTGGTACATTTGGAAATTGGACGCCTACAGCAGAATTCAATATTTGGGTAGATGCTGAAGCAGCGAAGCGTGTTTTTGAAAGTGGGATTACTATAAATGTGTTTGGTTTGGATGTAACACATCAAGTTTTAGCCGACGATCACGTGATTGAACGCTTTGAAAGTATCAATAATCCTGTTGCGCAGTTCGTCGTAGAATTATTGCAATTCTTTAAGAAGACATACAAGACTCACTTTAATATGGACGGTGGTCCAATACATGATGCTTGTACAATTTTGTATTTGTTACAACCAGAATTGTTTACAATGGTACCTGTTAATATCGAAATTGAACATCAAAGTCCACTAACTTATGGCACTATGGCTGTCGATTTAAATCATGTTACAGGTAAGCCTGCCAATGCTTATTTTGCTACAACAGTTGATGTTGAAGAAGTGTGGAACTTGATAGATCATAAGTTACGTACATACGAATAATAATACTTAATTAAATAGATACAGTTAACCCTAAGGCGCCTGATATAAGCGTCCTTAGGGTTTTTGTAGTGGATTACATTGGTCATGACAATTTGATAATGACTGAGATATGTAAATTAAAAATGCACTCGAAAAACTCGAAATACAAATAGATATGTAAAAATTTCAATTGCTTTATTTTAAAAGATTAAAATTGCAAATAATACCGATATAATTGGAATGCTGTCAAAACATCACAATGATGTACATACTCATTTTGAAAATATGTGTTCAAAGTGTGTACATCGGTGTGACGATTGATGATAAATTGAGCTCAGATGCTCAAAGGAGGATCGAACATGAACGGGGATAATCAGCAAATACTCAGAGAAATTGTATTGAATCCTACTATTCATGGTAAAGAACTTGAATCGATATTTGGTTTGTCTCGTAGACAACTAGGATATCGCATTCAAAAAATCAATTTGTGGCTTGAACAAGAGGGCTATCCAAAACTTGAAAGAACAAGCCAAGGAAATTTTATTGTAAGTTCTGAAATCATGACGTTATTCAAACGAGATGTATCGGAGCAGCAAATGTTAAACGGCAACAATATCATTTTTAGCATAGAAACACGTCGTTATTATTTAATGCTCATGCTTTTTAGTAAGGAAAACGCAATGTCTCTAAACCATTTTTCAATTGATTTACAAGTCAGTAAAAATACTGTCATTCACGATATAAATCATGTAAAAGAGCAATTGGAAGATCATGGTTTGTCACTTAAGTATTCTCGAAAACATGGTTATGAAATTGTTGGTGATGAATTTGAAGTTCGCCGTTTCTTCATTAAGTTGATTGATCAAAGGTTGAATCATGATATTACTAAAAGTGAAGTCTTAAAGGCGCTCAACTTAACATTCGAAGATATCGCATATCAAAAAGACAAGATCAAACAGGTAGAACAATTTTTGAAGAGTCGCTTTATAGACAAATCACTTAGTTCATTGCCTTATGTCCTTTGTGTGATTCGTAGACGAATTCAAAGTGGTCATGTGATTAATCCATTAAATATTAATTATCAGTATTTGAGGGATACGAAAGAATATCAAGCAACGGAGATTATGACGCAACATGAGCCGGATTTGCCAGAAGCGGAAAAGTTATATTTGACATTACACTTACTTTCAACAAGTGTGCAATGGACTGATTTGCAGGAATCAGATAACATATCGAATTTAACGATGGCCATCGCTCAAATGATTCACCATTTTGAACAAATCACTTTTATTAACATTGAAGATAAGGAGAAATTATCACAGCAACTCTTGTTACATTTAACGCCTGCTTTTTATAGGATTAAATATAACTTAACGGATCGTGATGAATTAATAAATCCTTTACAAGGAAATTATCAATCGTTATTTCATATGGTGAAACAATCATGTCAATCGTTAACTGAATATTTCGGAAAATCGTTACCTGATAATGAAATAGCATATTTAACCATGTTGTTCGGAGGTAGTTTGAGACGTCAAGATGAAAACTTCGATGGCAAGATAAAAGCTATTATCGTGTGTACACAAGGCACGTCAGTATCACAAATGATGTTATACGAGTTGCGAAACTTATTTCCAGAAATTATTTTCTTAGATGCGATTTCACTTAGAACATTTGAAAATTACACATTAGATTATGACATCGTCTTTTCGCCAATGTTTGTCCTAACACATAAAAAATTATTTATCACAAAAGTAGCGTTATCTGAAAATGAGCAACGAAAGTTACGTAAAGAAGTGATGAAGTACATTAATAAGGAATCGGCTGACATTGATAAGGAAATAAACAAGTTAATGGCATTAATTGAACGTACTACGACAGTTAATGACATTACAGAACTACGTGATGGTTTAGAAGATTTTATTGCGAATTATAATTCGATTTTAACCATTAATGGATCGATTGTCACACAAAATAAGACATTAGATTTAGCTGACTTGATACCAGCAAGGCACGTGAAAAGAATACATCATGTTGAAAATATTGATGAAGCTATTGCTAAAGCAAGTGATGTGTTAGTTGCTAATCATTTTATTGATATTAAATATATTCATGAGATGCAACAGGTATTTGATGATTCGTATATGGTTATCATGCAAAATATTGCTATTCCACATGCATACTCTGAAAAGCATGTACATAAAACAGCGATGAGTATGTTGATTTTACAAGAACCAATATACATGTCAGATGGCACAGCAATCCATATTATTGTACCTATTGCTGCTGTTGATAAAGTGACACACTTAAGAGCGTTATTACAATTGAGAGATGTGGCGCAAGACAATGACGCAATTGAGCGCATCATACAAAGTCGCAGAAATTCTGATGTTAATGAGATTTTAAAAAATTATTCAAATAAAGAAGCGAGGGAAAATGGATGGGACAGCAATTAGTGCATGAAGAAAATATAATGCTCAATTTGTCGGCAACTGATAAAGAATCCGTATTGTCACAAATGTCAGATGTTTTATTTCAAAACGGATTTGTAAAAGCAACGTTTAAAGATGCAGTTATCGACAGAGAAAAGGAATTTGCGACAGGATTACCGACGCATTTATGTTCGGTCGCCATACCACATACAGATGTCGAACATATTAACCATAGAACAATTGGTGTGGCTGTTTTAGAAAAAGAAGTGCCATTTGTTGAAATGGGAACACTTGATCAACAGACAGAAGTGAAAATTGTCTTCATGCTAGCTATGGATAAAGTGGATGATCAACTTAAACTATTACAGCAGTTGATGCAAATTTTTCAAAATGAAGAAAAATTGGAGCAGATTCTACGAACGAAAGACGAAACAATTTTAGCAACACTAATCAATGATTATTTGGAATATAACTAAAAATTAATTGGAGGAATTGAAAATGAAACAAGTATTAGTAGCGTGTGGTGCAGGTATTGCAACGTCAACAGTAGTAAATAATGCAATTGAGGAAATGGCGAAGGAACACAATATTAAAGTAGATATTAAACAAATCAAAATTACAGAAGTTGGGCCTTATGAAGACACTGCAGATTTATTAGTTACAACTGCAATGACAAAGAAAGAATATAAATTCCCAGTTATCAACGCACGTAATTTCTTAACTGGTATTGGTATTGAAGAAACAAAGCAACAAATCTTAACAGAGTTACAAAAATAACTGAATTGATATGTACCGTGGGTCAATAACATATAAATATATGCAAATTGCATATAAATGACTATCACGACAAATGATTGTTGATGACATAGAAACGCAGTGACTGTAATTCAAAGGGATTGCAGTCGAATGTAGCAAGGGTAGTCGTTGAAATGACCGTAACGACAAATGTAATCACAATTGGAAAATATCGTGACAATGCATATATAACAGGGAGGGTTTAAATATGAGTTACTTCACTGATTTTGTAAGGGGATTTTTAGATTTAGGTGCAACTGTTATTTTACCGGTTGTCATATTCTTGCTTGGCCTATTCTTTAGGCAGAAAATTGGCGCGGCATTTAGGTCTGGTTTAACAATAGGTGTGGCTTTTGTAGGGATTTTCTTAGTCATCGATTTATTAGTTAAAAATTTAGGGCCAGCAGCACAAGCGATGGTTAAAAATTTAGGCGTCAGTCTGAATGTGATTGATGTAGGTTGGCCAGCAACATCATCTATCGCTTGGGCATCATCTGTCGCAGCATTTATTATTCCACTCGGAATCATAGTTAACGTTGTATTGCTAGTAACTAAAGTGACAAAGACGATGAATGTAGATATTTGGAATTTTTGGCATTATACGTTTACAGCAGCAATGGTTTATGCCGTATCAGGCAGTATTTGGCAAGCGTTATTAGCAGCAGTTATTTTCCAAGTTATCTGTTTGAAAGTAGCAGATTGGACAGCACCGATGATGAGTGAGTTCTTTGATTTACCAGGTGTATCGATTGCTACAGGAAGTACAATTTCTTATGCACCAGGTATTTACTTAGTTAAATTGTTACAAAGAGTACCCGGTCTGAATAAGTTAGATGCTGATCCTGAAACAATTCAAAAACGTTTTGGCGCATTTGGAGAGTCTATCTTTGTCGGATTAATTTTAGGTTTAGGTATTGGTGTGTTAGCAGGTTACAAACCTGGAGACATCATTAATTTAGGAATGTCAATGGCTGCAGTAATGGTATTAATGCCTAGAATGGTAAAAATCTTAATGGAAGGTTTAATGCCAGTTTCAGAGTCTGCAAGAACATGGCTAAATAAACGTTTTGGCGAACGTGAAATTTATATAGGATTGGATGCGGCTGTAGCATTAGGTCATCCAGCGGTTATTTCGACAGCATTAATTTTAGTACCTATCACTGTTTTGTTAGCCGTTATTTTACCAGGAAACCAAGTACTACCTTTTGGTGACTTAGCAACGATACCATTTGTTGTCGCGTTTATTGTTGGTGCAGCAAGAGGAAACATTATTCATTCTGTCATTGTGGGTACGATTATGATTGCAATTTCACTATATATTGCAACAGACGTAGCACCTATTTTCACAGATATGGCGAAAGGTACGAATGTACAAATGCCAAAAGGTTCATCTGAAATTTCAAGTATTGATCAAGGTGGTAATATCGTTAACTATCTTATCTTTAAACTATTTAGTCTATTCAATTAAAAATCGAGGTGTTTGTGGTGAAAGCTTTAGTAAAAACAAGAGAAGGATATGGCAACTTAGAACTTCTTGATAAAGAAGTTGCAACACCGCTAGATGATAAAGTAAAGATTGAAGTACATTATGCAGGAATTTGTGGCACAGATATTCATACTTATGAAGGTCATTATAAAGTTAATTTTCCAGTGACATTAGGTCATGAATTTTCTGGTGAAATCGTTGAAGTTGGAGCAGACGTTAAAGATTTTAAAGTTGGTGACCGTGTCACTTCTGAAACGACATTCTATGTTTGTAATGAGTGTGAATACTGTAAATCCAAAGACTATAATTTATGCAACCATCGAAAAGGTATTGGAACACAAGTAGATGGCGCATTTACAAATTATGTCATTGCACGTGAAGAAAGTTTGCATCATATTCCAGACGAAGTATCGTACCAGTCTGCAGCTATGACAGAACCATTAGCATGTGCACATCATGGCGTTTCTAAGATTCAAGTGAACTCTGGTGATATAGCAGTTGTAATGGGGCCTGGGCCAATCGGATTACTTGTAGCACAAGTGTTAAAAAGTAAAGGCGCAACTGTTGTGGTAACTGGATTGGACAATGATAAAGTCAGATTAGGTAAAGCAGAAGCATTGCACATGGATTATGTAGTCAATTTACAACAAACAGACTTAAAAACGTATATCAATGGAATTACAGACGGTTACGGGGCAGATGTTGTTGTTGAATGTTCAGGTGCAGTTCCAGCAGCACGACAAGGTTTGGATATTTTACGCAAAAAAGGTTTCTACAGTCAAATAGGTATTTTTAAGGATGCTGAAATTCCATTTGATATGGAAAAAGTGATTCAAAAAGAAATAACAGTTGTTGGTAGTAGAAGTCAAAAGCCAGCAGATTGGGAACCTTCATTACAACTGATGGCAGATGGATTAGTGGATGCTGAAGCTTTGGTGACAAAAATATATGATATTTCGAAATGGGACGAGGCGTATCAACATTTAAAATCTGGCGAAGGTATTAAAGCATTACTTAAGCCGCTCGATTTAGATGAAAATGAAGGAGAGAATTAATATGGTAGAATCAATGCTAACTTTTATGCTTGGGCCATTGAGACAAATCACTGATTTTTATATGGAACATCTGCTTGTAAGTAATTCTATCGTCATTGCAGGTTATTTTGCGACAGGTATTTTTAAAAAGAAAAAAGTTGTGAATTAAATCAAAGTTGAGGTGATTTACAAGTGAAAGCATTGAAATTATATGGCGTGGAAGATTTACGGTATGAGGATAATGAAAAGCCAATCATTGAAAGTGCGAATGACGTTATTGTTAAAGTGCGAGCGACTGGCATATGTGGTTCAGATACGTCACGATACAAAAAAATGGGGCCATACATTAAAGGTATGCCATTTGGTCATGAATTTTCAGGTGTTGTAGATGCCATTGGAAGTGATGTTACGCATGTTAAGGTCGGCGACAAAGTCACAGGTTGTCCAGCAATACCTTGTTATCAATGTGAGTATTGTTTAAAAGGTGAATATGCACGATGTGAAAAGTTATTCGTCATTGGCTCATATGAACCTGGATCGTTCGCGGAATATGTCAAATTGCCAGCGCAAAATGTTTTAAAGGTTCCAGACAATGTTGATTACATTGAAGCAGCAATGGTTGAGCCATCAGCCGTTGTTGCGCATGGGTTTTATAAATCGAATATACAACCTGGTATGACTGTTGCAGTAATGGGGTGTGGCAGTATAGGTTTGTTAGCTATTCAATGGGCACGAATATTTGGTGCTGCACATATCATCGCTATAGATATAGATGCACATAAACTAGAAATTGCAAAATCATTGGGCGCACATCAAACAATCAATTCAAAAGAAGAAAATCTTGAGAAATTCATCGAAAATCATTACGCCAATCAAATCGATTTAGCTATAGAATCATCAGGGGCTAAAGTTACGATTGGTCAAATATTGACGCTACCTAAAAAAGGAGGCGAGGTGGTATTACTCGGAATACCATATGATGATATTGAGATTGATCGCGTTCATTTTGAAAAAATTCTGCGTAACGAGTTGACAGTATGTGGCTCTTGGAACTGTTTGTCCAGTAATTTCCCGGGGAAAGAGTGGATGGCAACCTTACATTATATGAAGACGAAAGATATTAATGTAAAGCCTATTATTTCTCATTTTTTACCGTTAGAAAAAGGCCCGGAGACATTTGATAAATTAGTTAACAAGAAAGAACGATTTGATAAAGTTATGTTTACGATTTATTAGTATGCACCTTTGAGGACGAAAACGCTGGTATAGTTATAGCTATGAAAGTGCGAATGCCGTCTGGTCTACAGATACTATCGAAATAATTCATCTTCGAATATACGTTGCTAAATAGCCGGTTTACTTGTGTGAAATATGCTTGTGAATCGGTTGTTTTGCATTTTGTATACTTAAAATGAGATGGCAATATTTGATGATTTTTAGAGTGAAAATCAAGTACAGCCACTTAATAAGATAAATTTATTATAATATATGGTAAAATGATGGCAGTAATAATGAATTTGAAAAAGAGTAAACATTAATACCTTTAACAATTTAATATCGTCAGTGTTAATGATTAACTGCATGACACAACAACTTAGAATGGTCAGTTACAAAAATACATTTTTATAAAAAATTATCACACTATTGCGACAACTGCCTTTGGCTTAATAAAAGAGGCAAATGAGCAATAGGTTAGGCTTATGTGCGGGCATAGGTCAGTAATGTATTAATGAAAATGATGTAATGACAGAATGGAGGACAACATGATTTATGCAGGTATTTTAGCAGGAGGTATTGGTTCGAGAATGGGAAACGTGCCATTACCAAAACAATTTTTAGATATTGATAATAAACCGATTTTAATTCATACAATTGAGAAGTTCATTTTAGTGAGTGAATTTAATGAGATTATTATCGCAACGCCAGCACAGTGGATTTCCCATACACAGGATATTTTAAAAAAATATAACATTACAGATCAACGTGTCAAAGTAGTTGCAGGTGGTACGGATCGAAACGAAACAATTATGAATATTATCGACTATATTCGCAATGTAAATGGAATTAATAATGATGATGTGATTGTAACTCATGATGCCGTAAGACCATTTTTAACTCAACGTATTATTAAAGAGAATATTGAAGTAGCAGAAAAATATGGTGCAGTAGATACAGTCATTGAAGCAATCGATACGATTGTAATGTCTAAAGATAAACAGAACATACACAGTATCCCTGTAAGGAATGAAATGTATCAAGGCCAAACACCACAATCATTTAATATTAAATTATTACAAGATAGTTATCGCGCCTTAAGTAGTGAACAAAAAGAAATCTTATCAGATGCATGTAAAATCATTGTCGAATCTGGACATGCAGTTAAATTGGTACGTGGAGAACTATACAACATTAAAGTGACAACACCGTATGATTTAAAAGTAGCAAATGCCATTATTCAAGGTGATATTGCCGATGATTAATCAAGTATATCAACTCGTTGCACCGAGACAGTTCGACGTCACATATAATAATGTTGATATTTATGGTAATCATGTCATCGTAAGACCTTTATACTTGTCTATTTGTGCAGCTGATCAAAGGTATTACACAGGTCGAAGAGATGAAAATGTACTGCGCAAAAAATTACCAATGTCACTAGTTCATGAAGCTGTTGGTGAAGTTGTATTTGATAGTAAAGGGGTATTTGAAAAAGGTACGAAAGTAGTAATGGTGCCGAATACACCTACAGAGCAACATCATATTATTGCGGAGAATTACTTAGCCTCTAGTTATTTTAGATCTAGTGGTTATGATGGTTTTATGCAAGACTACGTTGTGATGGCACATGATCGTATCGTTCCGCTGCCTAATGACATTGACTTGAGTACGATTTCATACACAGAGTTAGTGTCAGTAAGTTATCATGCTATACAACGATTTGAACGTAAATCTATACCTTTGAAAACCAGCTTTGGTATTTGGGGTGATGGCAACTTAGGTTATATTACTGCTATTTTGCTACGTAAGTTGTACCCAGAAGCTAAAATTTATGTATTTGGTAAGACAGACTATAAATTAAGTCATTTTTCATTTGTAGATGACATCTATACATTAAATCAAATACCAGATGATCTTAAAATTGATCATGCATTTGAATGTGTTGGAGGTAAAGGAAGTCAAGTTGCACTTCAACAAATAGTTGAACATATTTCACCAGAAGGCAGTATTGCTTTGTTAGGCGTAAGTGAATTACCCGTGGAAGTGAATACACGATTAGTACTTGAAAAAGGATTAACGTTGATTGGTAGTAGTCGAAGCGGCTCTAAAGATTTTGAGCAAGTTGTTGATTTATATCGTAAGTACCCAGACATTGTTGAAAAGTTAGCCTTATTAAAAGGACATGAAATTAATGTATGTACGATGCAAGATATCGTCCAAGCGTTTGAAATGGATTTATCGACATCTTGGGGAAAAACAGTATTGAAATGGACGATTTAATAAACCGATGGGGGAATAACAATGACAAAAACGAAACAAGCAATACATATTGATAACATATACTGGGAACGTGTTCAGTTATATATTGAAGGACATAGTGAAGGTGTCGATTTAACATCAGGACAATTTGTTCTGAGGAATTTAACCGAAACAAAAACATTAGAAGCAAATGAAATGAAAATAGACGGTAATACATTTAAATGTAGATTCAACGTCGCAATATTAGACGATGGATATTATTTACCAATGGATAAATATTTATTTGTTTATCATGACCAGTTAGAGTATATTGGACAACTTAATCCAAATATTATTGATCAAGCTTATGCAGCATTAAATGAAGAGCAAATTGAAGAATACAATGAGCTGACTACACAAAATGGAAAAGCAAACTATGTGTTAGCCAACGAAGCTAAAGTTTTCCGCAAAGGTGGGGTATCACAACATACGGTTTATACCATTACTCCAGAAATAGCAAGTGACGTTAACGAATTTGTATTTGATATTGAAATCACCTTACCTCAAGAGAAATTAGGGGTCATTGCGACAAGCGCACACTGGCTTCATAAACAAGGCCATAAAGCTTCATTTGAAAGTAGAAGTTTCTTATTTAAAGCTATTTTTAATATTACAAAGTTACTACATATTAAAAGAAGCAAAACAATATTATTCACATCAGATTCGCGTCCGAATTTATCAGGGAATTTCAAGTATGTATATGATGAGTTACTACGCCAAAAAGTAGATTTTGATTATGATATTAAAACGATATTTAAGGCGAATATTACGGATAGACGTAAATGGAGAGACAAGTTTAGATTGCCATATTTACTTGGTAAGGCTGATTATATTTTTGTCGATGATTTCCATCCATTAATTTATACGGTTCGCTTTAGACCATCACAAGAAATTATTCAAGTGTGGCATGCCGTTGGTGCTTTTAAAACAGTTGGCTTTAGTCGTACAGGTAAAAAAGGGGGTCCGTTTATCGATTCATTAAACCATCGTAGTTACACGAAAGCATATGTATCATCAGAAACCGATATTCCATTTTATGCTGAAGCATTTGGAATTAGAGAAGAAAATGTTGTACCAACAGGTGTACCACGTACTGATGTACTATTTGATGAAGCTTATGCGACACAGATCAAACAAGAGATGGAAGATGAATTGCCAATTATAAAAGGTAAGAAAGTTATTCTATTCGCACCGACATTTAGAGGTAATGGTCACGGTACGGCACATTATCCATTTTTTAAAATTGATTTTGAACGTTTAGCAAGATATTGCGAAAAAAATAATGCAGTTGTGTTATTCAAAATGCATCCGTTCGTAAAAAATAGACTTAATATTTCACGTAAACATAGACAATACTTTATCGATGTGTCAGAATATCGTGAAGTTAACGATATTCTCTTTGTTACAGACTTGTTGATTAGTGATTATTCATCTTTAATATATGAATATGCAGTATTTAAAAAGCCAATGATTTTCTATGCATTTGACTTAGAAGATTATATTACGACGCGTGATTTCTATGAACCATATGAATCATTTGTTCCAGGTAAAATTGTACAATCCTTTGATGCATTAATGGATGCTTTGGACAATGAAGATTATGAGGTTGAAAAAGTTGTGCCATTCTTAGATAAACATTTTAAATATCAAGATGGTCGCTCAAGTGAACGTTTAGTCAAAGATTTGTTTAGACGCTAATGTTGGCATATATTACTTGCCATGCAAATGAGTCATAAGGCATAGTTTTCAAAAAGGGTTCTGACAATGAAGTGAGCAACATGTCATGATGAGAAGCAGGACTATACAATGAGAATGACCTTTTGATTTTTCATGCATAAGACGATGCAATCAAAAGCAATCACCTTCCAACTGAATTGTCATTTTGTAAAATAAAATAATCAATCCAATCGTTATCTAGTTCATAAATGTGTAAACACATACGTTATGAATGGATAACGATTTTTTGTTATGTTAAAGTGGTACATTAATCATGTATTTCGTATGATAATTAACGACAAGTGTAATGGTTAAATGTATTTTATGATGAAATGCTATAATAGGCATGGTTACAATGAGCTTGCTCATACATATTAATATAATTACAAAAACACGTCGGAGGTACGACATGATTAAAACTACAATTAAAAAATTGATAGAACACAGTATATATACGACTTTTAAATTACTATCAAAATTGCCAAACAAGAATCTAATTTATTTTGAAAGCTTTCATGGTAAACAATACAGCGACAATCCCAAAGCATTATATGAATACTTAACTGAACATAGCGATGCCCAATTAATATGGGGTGTGAAAAAAGGATATGAACACATATTCCAACAGCACAATGTACCATATGTTACAAAGTTTTCAATGAAATGGTTTTTAGCGATGCCAAGAGCGAAAGCGTGGATGATTAACACACGTACACCAGATTGGTTATATAAATCACCGCGAACGACGTACTTACAAACATGGCATGGCACGCCATTGAAAAAGATTGGTTTGGATATTAGTAACGTTAAAATGCTAGGAACAAATACTCAAAATTACCAAGATGACTTTAAAAAAGAAAGCCAACGTTGGGATTATCTAGTGTCACCTAATCCATATTCGACATCGATATTTCAACATGCATTTCATGTTAGTCGAGATAAGATTTTGGAAACAGGTTATCCAAGAAATGATAAATTATCACATAAACGCAATGATACTGAATATATTAATGGTATTAAGACAAGATTAAATATTCCATTAGATAAAAAAGTGATTATGTATGCACCAACTTGGCGTGACGATGAAGCGATTCGAGAAGGTTCATATCAATTTAATGTTAACTTTGATATAGAAGCTTTGCGTCAAGCGCTGGATGATGATTATGTTATTTTATTACGCATGCATTATTTAGTTGTGACACGTATTGATGAACATGATGATTTTGTGAAAGACGTTTCAGATTATGAAGACATTTCGGATTTATACTTAATCAGCGATGCGTTAGTTACCGACTACTCATCTGTCATGTTCGACTTCGGTGTATTAAAGCGTCCGCAAATTTTCTATGCGTATGACTTAGATAAATATGGCGATGAGCTTAGAGGTTTTTACATGGATTATAAAAAAGAGTTGCCAGGTCCAATTGTTGAAAATCAAACAGCACTCATTGATGTATTAAAACAAATCGATGAGACTGCAAATGAATATATTGAAGCACGAACGGTATTTTATCAAAAATTCTGTTCATTGGAAGATGGACACGCGTCACAACGAATTTGCCAAACGATTTTTAAGTGATAACTTAAAAACAATAAAAAATTATAAATTAATTAGTTAAGTGATATAAATAATAAACGAAATGTTTGCTTGTATGTTATTATTTGTGTATGAAAACGTCTGATATAATGTAATATAGGTTTAAACAAAATATGCTAAAATATAAGCAAAATATGTATAATTTTAAGTAATACACAGACATTTAGAGTTTTGATTTTAAAATGAGTTTTCAATTGGAAAATGCAACGAAATTTAAATAATTAAATATAGATATAGTTGAATGGAGGAAGTATTTTATGAAATACGCTGGTATTCTAGCTGGAGGTATAGGCTCAAGAATGGGTAACGTACCTTTACCTAAACAATTTTTAGATTTAGACAACAAACCGATTTTAATCCATACATTAGAAAAATTTATTTTAATTAATGATTTTGAAAAAATTATTATCGCGACGCCACAACAATGGATGACGCATACAAAAGATACACTTAGAAAATTCAAAATTTCTGATGAGAGAATTGAAGTGATTCAAGGTGGTAGTGATCGTAACGATACAATTATGAATATCGTTAAACATATTGAATCAACAAATGGTATTAACGATGACGATGTTATTGTAACGCACGATGCAGTAAGACCATTTTTAACGCATCGTATCATTAAAGAAAATATTCAAGCTGCATTAGAGTATGGCGCGGTAGATACAGTTATTGATGCTATCGATACAATTGTTACATCTAAAGATGATCAAACAATTGATGCCATTCCAGTGCGTAATGAAATGTATCAAGGTCAAACACCACAATCATTCAATATTAATTTATTAAAAGAAAGCTATGCGCAGTTAAGTGATGAGCAAAAGAGTATTTTATCTGATGCTTGTAAGATTATTGTAGAAACAAACAAACCGGTTCGACTTGTAAAAGGTGAGTTATATAACATTAAAGTAACAACACCTTACGATTTAAAAGTAGCGAATGCTATTATTCGAGGTGGTATTGCCGATGATTAATCAAGTATATCAATTAGTTGCACCTAGACAATTTGAAGTTACGTATAACAACGTAGATATTTACAGTGACTATGTCATTGTACGTCCTTTATATATGTCAATTTGTGCTGCCGATCAAAGATATTATACTGGTAGCCGTGATGAGAATGTCTTATCTCAGAAATTGCCAATGTCTTTAATTCATGAAGGTGTGGGTGAGGTCGTATTTGACAGTAAAGGTGTGTTTAATAAAGGTACAAAAGTGGTTATGGTACCGAATACGCCGACAGAAAAAGACGATGTAATTGCTGAAAATTATTTAAAATCGAGCTATTTCAGATCAAGTGGACATGATGGGTTTATGCAAGATTTTGTGTTGCTAAATCATGATAGAGCTGTACCACTACCTGATGATATTGATTTAAGTATTATTTCATATACAGAGCTTGTAACAGTAAGTTTGCATGCTATTCGTCGTTTTGAAAAGAAATCTATTTCAAATAAAAATACATTTGGTATTTGGGGTGATGGTAACTTAGGTTACATTACAGCCATTTTATTACGTAAATTATATCCAGAGTCTAAAATATATGTCTTTGGTAAAACAGATTATAAATTGAGTCACTTCTCATTTGTTGATGATGTCTTCTTTATTAATAAAATACCTGAAGGCTTAACATTTGATCATGCATTTGAGTGCGTTGGTGGGCGTGGTAGCCAATCAGCAATAAATCAAATGATTGATTATATTTCACCAGAAGGAAGCATTGCACTGTTAGGTGTAAGTGAGTTCCCAGTAGAAGTTAATACACGTCTAGTATTGGAAAAAGGACTAACGTTGATTGGTAGTAGTCGAAGTGGTTCAAAAGATTTCCAAGATGTTGTAGACTTGTACATTCAATACCCAGATATTGTAGATAAATTAGCGTTGTTAAAAGGTCAAGAATTTGAAATTGCAACAATTAATGATCTTACAGATGCTTTTGAAGCAGACCTGTCTACATCTTGGGGTAAAACAGTATTAAAATGGATTATGTAAATAGAAAAGGATGAATTAACGTTGGTTAAAAGTAAGATATATATAGATAAAATCTATTGGGAACGTGTTCAGTTATTCGTTGAAGGACATAGTGAAAACCTAGATTTAGAAGATAGTAATTTTGTATTAAGAAATTTAACTGAGACACGTACAATGAAGGCGAATGATGTCAAAATAGATGGGAATCAATTCGTTTGTCGTTTCAATGTAGCTATCTTAGATAATGGTTATTACTTACCTGAAGATAAGTACTTATTAGTGAATGAGCAAGAACTTGATTATATTGCACAGTTAAACCCAGATGTGATTAATGATGCATATCAAAATCTAAAGCCAGAACAAGAAGAAGAATACAACGAATTAGAAACACAAAATGGTAAAATCAATTTCTTATTGCAGACTTACCTAAAAGAATTTAGAAAAGGCGGCATTTCAAAGAAAACGGTTTATACTGTTACACCTGAAATTTCTAGCGATGTTAATGAATTTGTCCTTGATGTTGTTGTAACGACTCCGGAAGTTAAAAGTATTTATATCGTTCGTAAATATAAAGAATTACGAAAGTATTTCCGCAAACAATCATTTAATACAAGACAATTTATTTTTAAAGCGATATTTAATACGACGAAATTTTTCCACTTGAAAAAAGGGAATACGGTGTTGTTCACATCAGACTCTAGACCAACGATGTCTGGAAACTTTGAATACATCTATAACGAAATGTTACGTCAAAATTTAGATAAAAAGTATGATATTCACACTGTTTTTAAAGCGAATATTACAGATAGACGTGGCATCATCGACAAGTTTAGATTGCCATATTTACTTGGGAAGGCAGACTACATCTTTGTTGATGACTTTCACCCATTGATTTATACAGTGCGTTTTAGACGTTCTCAAGAAGTTATTCAAGTGTGGCATGCCGTTGGTGCCTTTAAAACAGTTGGCTTTAGTCGTACTGGTAAAAAGGGTGGACCATTTATTGATTCATTAAATCATCGTAGCTATACAAAAGCTTATGTATCATCTGAAACCGATATTCCATTCTACGCTGAAGCATTTGGTATTAAAGAGAAAAATGTAGTGCCTACAGGTGTGCCACGTACTGATGTACTATTTGATGAAGCTTATGCGACACAGATCAAACAAGAGATGGAAGATGAATTACCGATTATTAAAGGTAAGAAAGTCATTCTTTTCGCACCAACATTTAGAGGTAGTGGTCATGGTACAGCACATTACCCATTTTTCAAAATTGATTTTGAACGTTTAGCAAGATATTGCGAAAAAAATAACGCGGTTGTATTATTTAAAATGCATCCATTTGTGAAAAATAGACTTAATATTGCAGACAAACATAAACAATATTTTGTTGACGTTTCTGACTTTAGAGAAGTTAATGATATACTGTTCATAACAGATTTATTGATTAGTGATTATTCATCATTAATATATGAATACGCAGTATTTAAAAAGCCAATGATTTTCTATGCATTCGACTTAGAAGATTATATTACGACACGTGATTTTTATGAGCCATATGAATCATTTGTTCCAGGTAAGATTGTGCAATCATTTGATGCATTAATGGATGCCTTGGACAATGAAGATTATGAAGGAGAAAAAGTTATTCCATTCTTAGATAAACATTTTAAATATCAAGATGGCCGATCAAGTGAGCGTTTAGTCAGAAATTTATTTGGTAGCTAAGTTTATATAGTAGTCAAAGTGGGAGAGGTATAATGATGAAATTTTCAGTAATAGTTCCAACATACAATTCAGAAAAGTATATAACAGAATTACTTAATAGCCTTGCGAAACAAGATTTTCCGAAAACTGAATTTGAAGTAATTGTTGTTGATGACTGTTCAACAGATCAAACATTACAAATCGTTGAAAAGTATCGTAATAAGTTGAACTTAAAAGTGGATCAACTTGAAACAAATTCAGGAGGCCCAGGTAAACCGAGAAACGTTGCATTAAGACAAGCAGAAGGTGAATTTGTATTATTCGTGGATTCTGATGACTATATTAACAAAGAAACATTAAAGGATGCAGCAGCATTTATTGATGAACATCATTCAGATGTTTTGTTGATTAAAATGAAAGGTGTCAATGGTCGTGGGGTACCACAATCTATGTTTAAAGAAACAGCGCCTGAAGTGACTTTGTTAAATTCAAGAATTATTTATACTCTAAGCCCGACTAAAATCTATAGAACAGCATTACTAAAAGATAATGACATTTATTTCCCAGAAGAATTAAAGAGCGCAGAAGATCAATTATTTACGATGAAAGCATATTTGAATGCAAATCGAATCAGTGTGTTAAGTGATAAAGCGTATTATTATGCTACAAAGCGTGAAGGGGAACATATGAGTAGTGCGTATGTTTCACCTGAAGACTTTTACGAAGTCATGAGATTGATTGCTGTAGAAATATTAAATGCAGATTTAGAAGAAGCCCATAAAGATCAAATCTTAGCAGAATTTTTAAATCGTCATTTTAGTTTTTCTCGTACGAATGGCTTTTCACTAAAAGTTAAACTAGAAGATCAACCGCAATGGCTGAATGCTTTAGGCGATTTTATACAAGCAGTTCCTGAACGCGTAGATGCATTGGTAATGAGTAAATTACGACCATTGTTACATTATGCGAGAGCGAAAGATATAGATAACTATAGAACTGTGGAAGAAAGCTATCGCCAAGGTCAGTACTACCACTTTGATATTGTTGATGGAAAATTGAACATTCAGTTCAATGAAGGCGAACCATACTTTGAAGGTATTGATATTGCTAAACCGAAAGTGAAAATGACAGCATTTAAATTTGATAATCATAAAATTGTTACAGAGCTAACGTTAAATGAATTTATGATTGGCGAAGGACATTATGATGTCAGACTTAAATTACATTCACGAAACAAGAAGCATACAATGTATGTACCTTTAAGTGTAAATGCGAATAAACAATATCGTTTTAACATTATGTTAGAAGATATTAAATCGTATTTACCTAAAGAAAAAATTTGGGATGTTTTCTTAGAAGTCCAAATAGGTACGGAAGTATTTGAAGTGCGTGTTGGTAATCAACGTAATAAATATGCATATACTGCAGAAACAAGTGCATTAATTCATTTGAATAATGATTTTTATAGATTAACACCGTATTTCACAAAAGACTTTAATAACATTTCGTTATACTTTACAGCTATTACATTAACGGATTCAATCTCAATGAAGTTAAAAGGTAAGAACAAAATCATTTTAACTGGTCTGGATCGTGGTTATGTATTTGAAGAAGGTATGGCTAGTGTCGTGCTAAAAGACGACATGATTATGGGAATGTTAAGCCAAACGTCAGAAAACGAAGTGGAAATCATACTTAGTAAAGATATTAAGAAGCGAGATTTCAAAAATATTGTTAAGTTAAACACTGCACATATGACTTACTCGCTAAAATAAATAATAAATGCCCTCAAATCTATGTGAACTAACATGATTTGAGGGTTTTATTTTGCTATTTATGAAATGATTATGACATTTCCCTGATTTTCATTTTCATATACATTAAATTGTATACACTGAAAATGAGGAGGTCGTCTATAATGATAAATAAAAATGACATAGTAGCAGATATAGTAACAGATTATCCGAAAGCAGCAGATATTTTTAGAAGCGTAGGTATAGACTTTTGTTGCGGTGGACAAGTAAGTATAGAAGCAGCATCCTTAGAAAAGAAAAATGTAGATTTGAACGAATTATTACAGCGTCTCAACGACGTTGAACAAACGAATACACCAGGTTCGCTTAACCCTAAATTTTTAAATGTTTCGTCACTTATTCAATATATTCAAGCAGCATATCATGAACCTCTTAGAGAAGAATTTAAAAATTTAACACCTTATGTGACGAAATTATCAAAAGTACATGGACCTAATCATCCATATTTAGTCGAGTTAAAAGAAACATATGATACATTTAAAAATGGCATGTTAGAGCATATGCAAAAAGAAGATGATGTTGATTTTCCAAAACTAATTAAATATGAACAAGGTGAAGTAGTAGACGATATTAATACAGTGATTGATGATTTAGTATCTGATCACATTGCAACGGGACAATTGTTAGTGAAAATGAGCGATTTAACATCAAGCTATGAACCACCGATAGAGGCATGTGGTACTTGGCGACTCGTTTATCAGAGATTAAAAGCACTTGAAGTGTTAACACATGAGCATGTTCATTTAGAGAATCATGTTTTATTTAAAAAAGTATCATAAATAACGCGATTAGAAACTGTTGGCAAAGTAATGTCAGCAGTTTTTCGCTATACTTAACAGAAATTTAGTGACCTGATAGTCATTATTTTGAAAAGGAAAATTGTCAACTTAGCATAAAAATTGATATAAAATTTTAATGGTATAGGTAATTAAATAGTAGTGTGTTTTTTTAATAATTTATTCATGAATTTTACATGCACTATTATGATAAAATAAACATAATTATAATTCACTGAGGTGCTATCGTGCTATCGCTAACAATGTTATTACTTGAGCGTGTAGGTTTAATTATTATTTTGGCCTATGTGTTGATGAATATTCCATATTTTAAAAACTTAATGAATCGTCGACGTACATGGAAAGCACGTTGGCAATTATGTATTATTTTCAGTTTGTTTGCCTTAATGTCTAATTTAACTGGTATCGTCATCGATCATCAACATAGTTTGTCAGGAAGTGTGTACTTCCGTTTAGATGATGATGTATCTTTAGCTAACACACGTGTATTAACGATAGGTGTCGCAGGATTAGTTGGTGGCCATTTTGTAGGTCTATTTGTTGGCGTTATTTCAGGTGTTTTCAGAGTGTATATGGGTGGGGCGGATGCACAAGTTTATCTTATCTCATCTATATTTATCGGTATAATTGCTGGTTATTTTGGTTTACAAGCTCAAAGACGCAAGCGTTACCCGAGTATTGCGAAAAGTGCCATGATTGGAATTGTTATGGAAATGATTCAAATGTTGAGCATTTTAACATTTTCCCACGACAAAGCATATGCGGTTGACCTCATATCATTAATTGCACTACCAATGATTATTGTTAATAGCGTTGGTACGGCGATTTTTATGTCTATTATCATTTCAACATTAAAGCAAGAGGAGCAAATGAAGGCTGTTCAAACACATGATGTACTGCAATTGATGAACCAGACATTGCCGTATTTTAAAGAAGGATTGAATAGAGAATCGGCACAGCAAATTGCGATGATTATTAAAAATTTAATGAAAGTATCTGCCGTAGCAATTACAAGCAAAAATGAAATCTTATCGCATGTAGGTGCAGGTAGTGATCATCACATACCAACAAATGAAATATTAACAAGTCTGTCTAAAGATGTATTGAAATCAGGAAAGTTGAAAGAAGTTCATACTAAAGAAGAAATTGGTTGTAGTCATCCGAATTGCCCGCTTAGAGCAGCTATCGTGATACCACTTGAGATGCATGGTTCTATCGTCGGTACATTGAAGATGTATTTTACAAACCCTAATGATTTAACTTTTGTGGAACGTCAACTTGCAGAAGGATTGGCAAATATTTTTAGTAGCCAAATTGAACTTGGTGAAGCCGAAACGCAAAGTAAGTTATTGAAAGATGCTGAAATTAAGTCATTACAGGCACAAGTGAGTCCACATTTTTTCTTCAATTCAATTAACACGATTTCAGCTTTAGTTAGAATAAATAGCGAAAAGGCACGAGAGTTACTATTAGAATTGAGTTATTTTTTCAGAGCGAATTTACAAGGCTCTAAGCAACATACGATTACTTTAGATAAAGAGTTAAGTCAAGTGCGTGCATACTTATCACTTGAACAAGCACGTTATCCAGGAAGATTTAATATCAATATTAATGTTGAAGACAAATATCGCGATGTGCTTGTACCACCATTTTTAATTCAAATTTTAGTTGAAAATGCCATCAAACATGCGTTTACGAATCGAAAGCAAGGTAACGATATTGACGTGTCAGTGATTAAAGAAACTGCAACACATGTACGTATTATTGTACAAGATAATGGTCAGGGTATTTCTAAAGATAAAATGCATTTGTTGGGAGAAACATCTGTAGAATCAGAATCTGGAACTGGTAGTGCTTTAGAAAATTTAAACTTACGCCTAAAAGGATTATTTGGAAAATCCGCAGCATTACAATTTGAATCGACATCGAGCGGTACCACTTTTTGGTGTGTACTTCCTTATGAAAGACAAGAGGAGGAATAAATATGAAAGCATTAATCATAGATGATGAGCCATTAGCACGTAATGAATTAACATATTTATTAAATGAAATTGGTGGTTTTGAAGAAATTAATGAGGCAGAAAATGTAAAAGAAACATTGGAAGCACTACTGATAAATCAATATGACATTATATTTTTAGATGTCAATTTAATGGATGAAAATGGTATCGAATTAGGAGCTAAAATTCAAAAGATGAAAGAGCCACCTGCGATTATTTTTGCAACTGCACATGACCAATACGCAGTACAGGCATTTGAATTAAATGCGACAGACTATATTTTGAAACCGTTTGGTCAAAAACGTATTGAACAAGCAGTCAATAAAGTTCGTGCGACTAAAGCCAAAGATGATAATAGCGCAAATGCAATTGCGAATGATATGTCGGCGAATTTTGATCAAAGTTTACCTGTTGAAATTGACGATAAAATTCACATGTTAAAGCAACAAAATATTATTGGGATTGGCACACATAATGGTATTACAACCATACATACAACGAATCATAAATACGAAACAACAGAGCCATTGAATCGTTATGAAAAACGATTGAATCCCGCTTATTTCATACGTATTCATCGTTCATATATTATTAATACGAAACACATTAAAGAAGTGCAACAATGGTTTAACTACACTTATATGGTAATATTGACAAATGGTGTCAAGATGCAAGTTGGACGTTCATTTATGAAAGATTTTAAAGCGTCGATAGGATTACTTTAACAGTAATCCTTTTTTTTATGCATTTTACCTATGATATTTTGTATTTCGGACTAAAATTCACGCAAATCGAAGTGAGCCATCTATACTTTAGTTAAATCAAACGTAGGAGGCAATGGTCGTGAAACAACAAAAAGACGCATCAAAACCAGCACACTTTTTTCACCAAGTCATTGTAATTGCTTTAGTACTCTTTGTATCGAAAATAATTGAATCATTTATGCCAATTCCTATGCCTGCATCAGTAATCGGTTTAGTATTATTATTTGTATTATTATGTACTGGTGCTGTTAAGTTAGGCGAAGTCGAAAAAGTAGGAACGACACTAACAAATAACATTGGCTTACTCTTCGTACCAGCCGGTATCTCAGTTGTTAACTCTTTAGGTGTCATTAGCCAAGCACCATTTTTAATCATTGGACTAATAATCGTCTCAACAATACTATTACTTATTTGTACTGGCTATGTCACACAAATTATTATGAAAGTTACTTCGAGATCTAAAGGTGACAAAGTCACAAAAAAGATCAAAATAGAGGAGGCACAAGCTCATGATTAACCACTTAGCACTAAACACACCTTACTTCGGAATACTGTTATCCGTTATACCATTTTTCTTAGCGACCATATTATTTGAAAAAACAAATCGTTTCTTCTTATTCGCACCGCTATTTGTCAGTATGGTATTTGGTGTAGCCTTCCTCTATTTAACAGGCATTCCGTATAAGACTTACAAAATAGGTGGAGACATTATTTACTTCTTCTTAGAACCAGCAACAATCTGTTTTGCGATTCCGTTATATAAAAAGCGTGAAGTGCTTGTTAAACATTGGCATCGTATCATCGGAGGTATTGGTATCGGTACAGTTGTAGCGTTATTAATTATTTTAACTTTTGCGAAGTTAGCACAATTTGCCAATGATGTTATTTTATCAATGTTACCTCAAGCAGCAACTACAGCGATTGCGTTACCAGTATCAGCTGGTATCGGTGGTATAAAAGAATTAACATCATTAGCAGTTATTTTAAATGGTGTCATTATTTATGCCCTAGGTAATAAATTCTTGAAGCTTTTCCGAATTACTAACCCTATTGCCCGAGGATTAGCACTTGGAACAAGTGGTCACACATTAGGTGTAGCACCAGCCAAAGAATTAGGACCTGTAGAAGAATCAATGGCAAGTATAGCTTTAGTGTTAGTTGGTGTAGTTGTTGTAGCAGTTGTGCCTGTCTTTGTAGCAATATTCTTCTAAAACGAAAAATCTAAGCAAGATAATAGCAGTTTGAGCCATTGTTATTATCGAAAAAAAACGTCTATACTCCGGTTGATAACTGGAATATAGACGTTTTGATGTATGTACTACTTTTTACTTGGGATATAAAACTGTGCATGACGATAATGAAATACGATGTCAGATGAATCAAAAGGTTTGCCAGTCATTGTATAAAACGTTTGGTGATAACGTAAACATGGTTCGCCTGCAGATAATTGTAGTAATGCCGCTTCACTTGAAGTAAGCTGGTCTACATTAAAGAAAATATCTGAAAATCCAACACGTAGTTTCATGTTTGACTCTAAATAGTCGAAGATGGAACCTTTAGCGATCTCTGCAGTTAAATATTTTACAACCTCTTTATGATAATAAGAATATTCGATACATAAAATATCTTCATCAACAAAGCGTAATCGTTCTAAATAGTACACAGTATCATTGGGATTTAACTGAAGTTCATCTTGCACAGATTTAGGTGGCGTTGCAATTTCTTCGAAAGCAAGTACCTTACTCGTCATACGATGCTCGCCTAAACTTTTAGAAAAACCATTGGTCTTAAAAACATTGATACGATTTGCATCTGCAATATTTCTCACATATATACCGCTACCTTGTGCCTGATAGATCAAACCATCTTGTTCCAATAAGCCTAATGCTTTAATGATAGTACTCTTACTTACTTGATAACGTTCTTTTAATTGCGTTACACTTGGCAACTTATCACCAGGTTTGAAATTAGAATGATGTATAAACGCATTAAGTTGCTTAGCAATATGTTCGTACTTTAACAATATTTTATCCTCATTTCACTTTATCTGTAAGTATTATAGCACAAAATATTATAATTGTATCGGCATTTACAAAATGAACCGGTACAATTATAATTATGATAAGTCATATATTTCCATTCTATTATCAAGTTGAGGGGGTAATACTTATGGGCAATAAATATAAAGATTATGCTCAAGACATCCTTACAGCTGTAGGGGGTGTCGAAAATATTGTTAATGTTTCGTATGATACGGTACGCATGACCATTCATATGCATCATGCAATTCCTTCTACTGCTAATGAAGTAACACAAATAGATGGCGTGGCGTCAGTTGATGAAAATGAAACACAGTTAGTTATCGTATTTAATGAAGAAGTAAAATATGTATATCAACAATTACAATTGTTAATGGACGACGCCAAGCATCAAGAAGATACGAATCATGATGCTGTGGATACTCAAGAAACAGAACAGAAAGCGCAAGCAAAAGTGACAACACCAATTTTAGTGAAAGCACCAATCGCTGGTCGTCGTATCTTGCTTAAAGAAGTTAGAGATTCAATTTTTAGAGAGAAAATGGTAGGCGAAGGTTTGGCAATTAAAGCTCATGAAGAATTTAAAGTGATTGCACCATTTAGTGGTAAAGTCTCAATGATTGTACCTACTAAACATGCTATCGGTATTCGATCAGAAGAAGGTGTGGACATAGTCATTCATATTGGCGTGAATACAGTTGACTTGGAAGGTAAAGGATTCAAGTGCTTTGTAAAGCAAAATGATCGTGTTGAAGCAGGGCAAACACTGCTACAATTCGATCAACAATATATTCAGGAGCAAGGTTATAACTCAGACGTTATTGTCGTTATTAGCAATTCTGCCGATTTAGGAAAAGTAGAACTGACAATGAATGAAATCATTACGACTGAAGATGTTATTTTTAAAATATTTAAAAGCTAGGAGTGTGTTGTAATAATGACAAAATTACCGCAAAATTTTATGTGGGGTGGCGCTCTTGCCGCAAATCAATTTGAAGGTGGATATGATAAAGGTGGCAAAGGGTTAAGTGTAATTGATGTTATGACGAGTGGTGCACATGGCAAAGCACGTCAGATTACAGAATCTATAGACCCCAATCACTATTATCCAAATCATGAAGGTATTGATTTTTATCATCGTTATAAGGAAGATATTGCCTTGTTTAAAGAAATGGGATTGAAATGTTTACGCACGTCGATTGCGTGGACACGTATCTTTCCGAATGGGGATGAAGATGTGCCAAATGAAGAAGGACTCGCCTTTTATGATCGTATCTTTGATGAATTAATTGCACAAGGTATTGAACCTGTTGTGACTTTATCACATTTTGAGATGCCACTTCATTTAGCGAAATATTATGGTGGATTTAGAAATAGAGAAGTTGTCGATTATTTTGTGCATTTTGCGCGTGTTGTATTTGAAAGATATAAAGATAAAGTGACATATTGGATGACGTTTAATGAAATTAATAATCAGATGGACACATCAAATCCTATCTTTTTATGGACGAATTCTGGGGTAGCATTGACAGAAAATGATAATCCTGAAGAAGTCTTGTATCAAGTAGCACATCATGAACTTTTAGCCAGTGCTTTAGCAGTTCGTCTTGGTAAAGAGATTAATCCGAAGTTTAAGATTGGAACAATGATTTCACATGTACCCATTTATCCATATTCGTGTCATCCGAAAGATATGATGGAAGCACAAATTGCGAATCGCTTACGTTTCTTTTTCCCGGATGTTCAAGTAAGAGGTTATTATCCAAGCTATGCTAAAAAAATGTTGGCACGAAAAGGATATGATTTTGGATGGCAAGAAGGGGACGACAGTATTTTACAGCAGGGCACGGTTGATTATATTGGCTTTAGTTATTACATGTCTACGGCTGTAAAACATGATGTTGATACTACAGTTGAAAACAACATCGTCAACGGTGGTTTGAATCATTCTGTGGAGAATCCGCATATCGCAACGAGTGATTGGGGTTGGGCGATTGATCCAGATGGCTTAAGATATACATTGAATGTGTTATATGATCGTTATCAGTTGCCACTTTTTATTGTGGAAAATGGTTTTGGTGCAGTTGATGAAGTGGTAGATGGACATATTCATGATGATTATCGCATTGAATATTTAAAAGCACATATTACAGCAGCGATGGAAGCAGTTGATCAAGATGGTGTAGATTTAATCGGTTATACGCCATGGGGAATTATTGATATTGTTTCATTTACAACCGGTGAAATGAAGAAACGCTATGGTTTAATATATGTTGATCGAGATAATGATGGTCATGGCACGATGGAACGCTTGAAAAAAGATTCGTTCTATTGGTATCAACAAGTGATAGCATCAAATGGAGATAAATTATAAAGGTATATTATAAATATTTTAGGGTTAGAGCCCGAGACATAAATTAATGTCTCAGGCCCTACAGTGTTATATTGGCGGGCTCCCAACACAGAAGCTGGCGAAAATACAGCTTACAATAATGTGCGAGTTGGCAGGCCCCCAACACAGAGAAATTGGAACACCAATTTCAACAGGCAATGCAAGTTGGCGGGGCCCCAACATAGAGAAATTGGAACACCAATTTCTACAGGCAATGCAAGTTGGGGAGAGACAGAAATAAATTTTGCGAAAATATCATTTTTGTCTTACTCCCTTTATCATTTCTGTTCCAATCCCGTGATGTTAAAATTTTAAGAAAAAAATAATGCCACTAACCAAGTATGTATAGTGTTAATGTTTGAGTGTTTATAAAAGTCTTTAACCAAAATTGATGACCTACTAATCAACGATAACGATATTGTTAAGTAGATGATTAGTGTCACAAAGAAATTAAAGTGACAGTCAAACATAGATACAAAGTACAGTTAGTGGCATTATATTTAGTGCTCTTTTTTAGCGACAAAAGTAATATAATTCATATCTTTACGCAATTTAGTCATCGTTTTAAACATTTTACAAAACATTGGTCGATTTTCTTTTTTTAAAGCATTGTTGATAATCTTTATAGTTCCAACAATACCTTCGTCATAAATTAAACCTTTTGGTGTCATTAAACTCATTGGACCAGTATGATAATGCACATGATTAAAACCAGCTTGATTATATAAATCTAACCAGCCAAGTTTCGTCTGCGGTGAGACATTGACATTAATTGCTGCAGATAATGATTTAACTACATGTGTGGCATGTGATTCATTAACGATGACAATATCATGTGTTAACAAGATCCCCCCAGGCTTTAAGACTCGGTAGTACTCGCGTAATGCTTTTTCCTTTATGGCGATGGGTAACATCGTTAACATTGCTTCATTTAAAACGATATCGAATTGATTGTCGTCAAAGGGCAATTTAACAGCATTCGCTTGTTGAACTTGAATATATGATTCAAGACCTGCTGCTGAAATATTTTCCTGTGCTTTTTCTAATGCTTTCTTATTTATATCAACGCCTTGAATGTGACAGCCATATGTATGAGCTAGATAAATAGATGTTGTGCACATATTACATGCCACTTCTAACACTTGTTTATCTTGTGAAAATGCCCCTTGTTGTATTAACCAATCTGTTGCTTCTTTACCACCGGGGCGTAGACGAGTTTTTCCTAATTTAGCTAAAAATGTATGACCAGCTTCTTTAGACATAGCATAACCTCCTTTTAATTGATAATTATTATCATTAATATAGCATATTTATATGCGATAATTTGGAAGTTAAAAAGATTACAAAAAATTGTCACTTCATTTATAACTAAACATGAGTTATCAAGCATAGGTTTAGTGGAAAATTATTTCTAATAGATGATGTTTTATAAAGATAAAAAAGCACAGCCATGATATACGAATGTTGCAAGTTATATGCTAAACCTTCATATCATAGCTGTGTTTGATTCATTTAAACCTGATTTACTTCTTCTAGTAGAGGAATAGATGCTTGCGCGCCGTGTTTTTGTACAGTGAGTGAGCTCGCTTTATTACCAAAATCAATAGCATCTGCTAAGTTATCTTGCGACTTGTTTAAGCGACTGACAAATGCACCAATAAATGTGTCGCCTGCAGCAGTTGTATCAATCGCATTTACTTTATAAGCTTCGATGTGTTGGCTTTGATTTTTAGTAGCAAAATATGTACCTTGCTTACCTAGCGTAATCAAAACAGTCTTAATGCCTAAAGATAAAAAGTAATTAGCATTGTCTTTCATAGATTGTTCATTAGTTACTTTAATCCCAGATAACAATTCGGCTTCTGTTTCGTTTGGCACAATAATATCGATTAGTGATAATAATTCATTAGGTAATGCTTTCGCTGGTGCAGGATTTAATACTGTCGTCACATCATGTGCCTTGGCAATTTCAAATGCAGATATAATAGCCGGGATGGGCACTTCTAATTGTGCAACGACAAAGTCTGCATTGATTATAGCGTCTTTTGCGTTAATAACATCTTCAGGTGTCATCGTCATATTCGCACCACCATAAACATAGATGGTGTTTTGTCCTTCTGCATTCACAGTGATAAAGGCTTGGCCTGTTTTTGCTTCAGTTGTTTTGATAATAAATGATGTATCAATATGAGCCGCTTTAAAATCTTCTAAGATGAAATCAGCAACGCCATCAGTGCCAATTTTAGTAATAAATGTTGTGTCTGCTTGCATGCGTGCAGTGGCAATAGCCTGGTTGGCACCTTTACCTCCGCCGAATGCTTTTTGTGCTTCTTCAACATGTAATGTTTCGCCTGGTTGTGCATATCTTTCAACTGTTAAAAATTGATCGACATTCGTTGAACCTAAAATAACAACTTTGTTGGTCATGTGTATGCTCCTTTCAAGTTATAACTTTTAAAAAGTAACATTCGATTCTAATGCAATATTAGAGTAGGGCGTTGTTTCACCAGTACGAATATTACCTTTATTTAATGGGTGAGCTAAGTTACTTTTCATTTCTTCGTGAGGAATGAAAATGATTTCGATTTCCGATGAAATCAATTGTTTAATTTGTTGCAATTGTGTAGGATTATGTTCTTTTATTTCTTCTGCTAAGTATATTTTTTGGATTTCCATTTCTTCTAACACTGTGGCTAAGACATCAATAAAGCGTGGTAAGTTTTTAGTGACAGCTAGGTCGATACGGCGATGATCATTTGGAATTGGCATGCCAGCGTCATTAATTGTTAATAGGTCAAAATGACCAATTGTCGCGATTGCTTTTGAAATATGTTCATTTAAAACAGCTGATTTTTTCATGACATCTACACTCCTTATTTTATAAATACTGTAACAGAAGCGGCTACTAAAATGAGTACTAAGCCGATAATTGTAATAACCATTTCTTTTGATGTTTTATGTTGTTTTAAGAAATAAATACCAGTTAATGTAGCAAGCACAACGGATGTTTGAGAAAGAATAAATCCAGTTGCTAAACCATTCATATTAGGTTGTGCTGAAATAAGATATGTTAAGGCACCAAATGCAAAGAAGAAACCTGAAATAATTTGTAACCATGTAATTTTATTACGAAATGGATTCTCTGCTTTCATATTCATAAAGCCATAAATGACTGCAACAATTACCATACCCATTGCTTGAGGTAAAAAGGCAGTTAGGGCATCGATAGAAGTTGCTTGCGGTGCGGCTGAATATAACCAGTATCCAAATTCACCAATTAACAGAAGAATCACTGCACGACGTAAATTTTTGGCGTTACTTGCTTCTTTGCGTTCACTCCAAACTGTCATACGCGCACCAATTAAAATAACGACTAAAGCTGTAAAGCCAATGATTTTGTGACCAATGCCCGGCCAATTTCCTAATGCAAAGACACCCCATAAAGATGCGCCTAATAATTGGAATGCTGTTGTGACAGGCATTGCACGAGATGAACCGACTAATTCGAACGCTTTAAATGTAATGATTTGTCCGAATCCCCATCCTGCACCTGATAATAAGGCGAATAGTAAATTTGTTCCAGTAGGGAAGCCACTTGATGTGACTACGGCTAATATAATAGCGAAGATTAACGTACCTACAGTAGCACCGATAATTTGATGTACGGGTTTACCACCAAACTTTGAAGCGACTGTTGGGAAGAATCCCCAGCCAATTAAGGGGCCTAACCCGATAAGTAATGCAACAATGCTCATGTTATACACCTCACGATTTGTTTTTAGTAAAACGTTTTACCAGTGCCATCGTACCATTTTTATTTGTAAAATGCATGCGTTTTCATAAAAACTGAAAACGTTTAAATCATATTTAAAAATTCATACATTATTATTTTAATTTCTAAGTGAAATAATTATGATTAAAAACCCTCAGCATTAAAGCAACGCTAAGGGCATAACAATGATGAGTAAATTTCGGAAGATACGTAGTTAGTTTGAAAGATGATAGCCAGTTGTTGCACGAATTTTTAAAGTCGTTGATAATTCAATCATATCAATGGATTTATCTAAGTGCTGTAATCGTTGAAGTAATAAGGTTAAAGATGTTTTGCCAATATCAGTTATAGGTTGTGCCACAGTAGTTAAAGGTGGTGAGACGTACGCTGCATAATCAATGTCGTCATAACCTATTAATGAGATATCTTTCGGGATACTGATGCCATGTTCAATTAATCCTCGTAAAATACCAATAGCGAGTTCATCGTTAATGGCGAAGATTGCAGTGGCAGATTGAACCATGATGTCATCAACAATGGTTAGCCCACCGTGCTTAGATAATTCAGTATGGACGATTTGTGGTTCGGGCAATTGATTCGCGCGCAAAGTATCAACAAATCCAGCGACACGAGTCGACATATTCGCCATCATGTCATATGGTGCAACAATCATCATATTGTTGTGACCGAGTTCTACTAAATGTTGTGCTGCAAGTTGTCCGCCTTGATATTCATTTGTCCGAACAAAATCTGTATAGCCTTGATGGTCATTTTGATCCAGTACGACATAAGGTACATGATGTTTCTTTAGATAGTTATTTAGGGCATCCGGGGATGAAATGTATTGTGCGATAATTAATCCGTCAATACCTCGATCAATTAAATGTTTAATATTGTCATACAAATCAGTTGCTGTAGATGTTAAAAAGCATAAATCAACATCAGATGGTTTGTGGTCATGAATACTTTGCATCAGTGCTGAGAAAAACGGATTTGTTAAGCTAGGCAAAATGACGCCAATAGTTTGAATTTTACTGCCGCGCAATTGTTTTGCATGTTTGTTAGGGGCATAGCCTAAACGTTCTGAAACGGCATGTACGTTTTTTATCGTTGTTGCGGAAAAACGACTATCATTATGATTTAAAATATGTGACACAGTTGTAACTGATACACCAGCTTCTCTAGCAACATCTTTAATTGACACTTTTTTCATATTATATTCCTTCTCTTTATTGTGTAATTAATCATACAGTTATATACCCGATTATTATATTCATCATATCATGATAAGCATTTGATGACATAAGCAGAGGTGCATGACTTTTATTGTCTACAAACAGACGTCTATAGTATGCGATTAAGGTTGAGGCGAGAGAATATATTATTAAGGTTCAATAACTTTTAATGATTATGATAACAAGAATTTTAAAATCTTTATTGTGATGAAAAATACAAAAGCCATTATTTTAAATAATGGCTTTTGTATTTGAAAAAAGTATTAAAAAATATAACGAAATGATGTGGTTAGCTCAAGATCAAACACCTTCTTATAAAACTATTAATCGTTTTAGAGTGAATCCTAATACTGATGCGTTAATTGAATCTTTATTTATTCAGTTCGCTTATTTTTATAGAAATTGATGTATATCATTTTAAAGTGATACAGATATTTCGAAACATGATTCTTCTATTATATTTAAGATTTAACTGTTTTTGGAATGATCATGTATGCAGATAATGAGCCGAGTATCATTAATACAATGCTAACGATAAATGTTACAGTTGCAGCTACACTTGGTGCATAGTTTAGTTGTAATATACTGAAAACTGTAGTACTTAATGCTATACCAAAGGCGCCACCTAGTGTACCACTCATTTTATATAATCCTGTAGCTAAACCAACTTTTTCATTAGGCATACTGAAAATTGCAATTGTAAGGCCGGGTGTTGCGACTAAACCATTTCCGATTGCGCAAATGACAAACCCAATAACAACAGCAATGATATATTGTGATGGTTGAAGTGATGTCATGCTAATAATAGTGATGCCGATGACAGGGAACAACGGACCAATGATGAGCATCAATTTGCCACCGAAACGTAATGTTGCTTTTTCACCTAAACGAATCATCGCAACTGCCACAATGGCATATGGCAATGTAACAAGTCCAGATTGCGCAGCTGATAAACCAAGGTGTGTTTGAGCATATATGAAAAAGACCACTGTTACGCCTAGACCACTATTTAAAACAAAGTTATTTAAAAATGCACCAATGAACGGACGGTTGCGTAATACTGAGAAATCAATAAAAGGTACTTCATGTCGACGTTCGATGATGATGAATATCAACGTAGTGATGATAAAAATGCTCAGACAAATGAATGAAAATGTACTAAACCAACCTTGTTCGAATCCTTGTGTTAACAATAATGTAAAGCTTCCAATCATAACAGCAAAAATAGACATACCTTTGTAATCGAATGGATGACGGTGGCTATGTTGACTTACTTTTTCAGGTGTGCCTTTTAGAAGCAATATGGCAATGAAAGCAATGACGATACTAATGATGAAATTCGTTTGCCATCCGAAATTTGTGGCAATTAAACCGCCGATAACACCAGCTAGGCCGATGCCACCAACAGTACTAATCATTAGATAACTAATCGCTCGTCTTAAATGATCTCCTTTAAATTGATTATTTAAAACGCCAACTGTTGAAGGTAACAAGATAGCTGCTGATAGACCTTGTAAAATTCTACCGATGATGAGCAGTGCAGTGATGTCCGATATAATTAATAGAAGAGATGCAAACATACTGATTATGAGACCCATGTATGTCATTCTCAGTTGTCCTATTTTATCAGCAATATCACCTGCAGCCACCATGAAGATACCTGTGGCGAAGGAAGTTAAACTAATAGATAAATTTAACACGGCAGGAGAGGTTTGATACGTTTGACCAACGAGAGGTCCTATATTAATAAATGATTGTGCAAACAACCAATATGTTAATGCAGACAACATAATCGCAATAATAATATTACTGCGTGGTGAAGATTGTGTGTTATTCACAGATGTCACTCCTTGTAAAAATTAAATATAGAAAGTCATGAGATGAAGTGAACGGATGTATAGATGATCGTTCACTCACACATAAGTCATGATTTCCTTACATATCATACCACAGTTATTGAGAATGAATATCAATTAATTGCTTGTATGATTGATTTTTTATAGTATGTTTAAGTGAAACAGCTTTATTTGAAAGTGATTAAAGTAAATGAAGGTACAGAGGAGTGAGAACAATGTGCACAGGATTTACAATACAAACTTTAAATAATCAAGTACTTCTTGGGCGCACAATGGATTATGATTATCCATTAGATGGTTCGCCAGTAGTGACGCCTAGAAATTATCGTTGGACATCTCGCACTGGCACGACAGGCCAAACGCAATATGGCTTTATTGGTACAGGAACAGATATGGAAGGTTTTATTTATGGTGATGGTGTTAATGAACATGGCGTTGCCATTTCAACACAATATTTCCGAGGTTATAGTTCATATGGCTCAACACACAAAGCGGACGCGATGAATATTACGCAAAATGAAATTGTGACATGGATTTTGGGATATACAACAAGCATTGAAGATATGAAACAACAAGCATCCCAAATACATGTTGTAGCTGTATATTTAAATGATATCGGTGAAGTTCCGCCATTGCATTATCATGTTTCCGATGCAACTGGACATTCAGTCGAAGTTTCATTTAAAGAGGGTGAAGTGGTTATAAAAGATAACCCTATTGGTGTCTTAACAAATCATCCAGACTTAAATTGGCATTATAGTAATTTAAGACAATATATCAATATTTCTCCTTATCCAGCAACAGCAAATTTATTGGAAGGTGTAACGATTGAACCTTTAGGCAATGAAGCAGGTACATTTGGATTGCCAGGTGGATTTACTTCAACTGAGCGCTTTGTGAGAATGGCATTTATGAAAGCAAACATTGCTCAAAACAATGATAAAGAAATGGATTTAATGAATGCATTTTATTTATTAGATGCGGTAAATATACCAATTGGAATTGTACGTCCGCATGATGCTGACAATCACTATACGATGTATCAGACCGTAATAAATTTAACTACAAGAACGTTATATACTAAGTATTATGGCAGCAATGAAATAGTAGCATTAAAGCTCACAGATGATTTAATTAATAGAAAAGATATGACGATTTTTAAGCCTGAGAAGCATATCACTATTAGAAAGTTGAATGACAATCAATAGCGATTGAGAATGGAATATGGTTGATATGATTTGATGGATGATTACTATCATACATTAGCGTTGAACCGTGAACATGGATGAATGATTAGTTGTTAATTTTGAAAATTTATAAAAGGTTAAACGAACGCAGTGAGAGATGTCATTTTAATATCAATGTATGGCTATTTTGTAATGACAATGTAATGAGTTTAGTAAAACATTTCGGGAATATTAAATAGTTGGAAAATGAGAATTAAATCCTTTACTCAGTTGTCTAATTCTTTTAGTATGTGCAGTACAGTTTAATTGAAAACTAACTTTAACTTTAATGGAGGATGTTTTATACATGAAAAAATTAACAGCAGCAGCGATTGCAACGATGGGCTTCGCTACATTTACAATGGCGCATCAAGCGGATGCAGCAGAAACGACAAACACCCAACAAGCACATACACAAATGTCAACACAATCACAAGACGTATCTTATGGTACTTATTATACAATTGATTCTAATGGGGATTATCATCACACACCTGATGGTAACTGGAATCAAGCAATGTTTGATAATAAAGAATATAGCTATACATTCGTAGATGCACAAGGACATACGCATTATTTTTATAACTGTTATCCAAAAAATGCAAATGCCAATGGAAGCGGTCAAACATATGTGAATCCAGCAACAGCAGGAGATAACAATGACTACACAGCGAGTCAAATCCAACAACACATTAATCAATATGGCTATCAATCAAATGTAGGTCCAGACGCGAGCTATTATTCACATAGTAACAACAACCAAGCGTATAACAGCCATGATGGTAATGGAAAGGTCAATTACCCTAATGGCACATCTAATCAAAATGGCGGACCAGCAAGTAAAGCGACAGCTAGTGGTCATGCGAAAGACGCAAGCTGGTTAACGAGTCGTAAACAACTACAACCATATGGACAATATCACGGTGGTGGTGCGCATTACGGTGTCGACTATGCAATGCCTGAAAATTCACCAGTTTACTCATTAACTGATGGTACAGTAGTACAAGCAGGTTGGAGTAACTATGGTGGTGGTAATCAAGTAACGATTAAAGAAGCGAACAGTAATAACTACCAATGGTATATGCATAATAATCGTTTAACTGTTTCAGCTGGTGATAAAGTCAAAGCTGGTGACCAAATTGCATATTCAGGTAGTACGGGTAATTCAACAGCACCTCACGTACACTTCCAACGTATGGCTGGTGGCATTGGTAATCAATATGCAGTAGACCCAACGTCATACTTACAAAGTAGATAATACAGTAAATCCCAAGTTACGATATCATACGCAACTTGGGATTTTTTCGTTTTAATAATAGGTATAAGCCCATTGCTTGTCCTCTAAAACATGTTGATAAAAAGGATCTTGGCCAATTAACTTGATATCATCTGCAAGTGCTTCAACTTCATCTAAATGATGGGTAGTTAATATAATTAAACATTTAGATTTCATGATGTTAAGTAGTTGGTGGATGTCATGTCTAGATTTCAAATCAATACCAACTGTCGGTTCATCTAAAATTAGAATTTGAGGTTGACCTAGTAAACCTACTAATATATTAATTTTACGTTTATTCCCACCAGACAATGTAGATACTTTGGCAGACGTATCATCAAAGTTTAATTGCTGTAAATATTCGTTGATAGTTGTGTTAGATATAGGTGTTTTGCAGAGTGATTTAAAGAACTTAATATTCTCAGCAACTGTCATATGCTCAAATAATGCAATATCTTGAGGTACATAACCGATATGATTTTGAATTTGTCTTTGATTCCATTTTTCACCAAAATAGGTGATGCTTCCATTGTTAGCTTTTTCAATACCAGCAATCATACGAAGTAATGTTGATTTTCCTGCGCCATTATCACCGAGTAAAATCGTTAAGCGGTTGCTATCAAATGACATGGATAAGTGATGGAAAATCTGTTTATTGCGGTATCGCTTTGTAAGATTATTAATTTCTATCATTAGATACGCTCCTTTACATGAAAATGGTCAAATATACGATACTCATAGCAAATGCATATATAAATGTCATAAATAGACGATGACTTAATGTTTGAATATGGAATAAGATGAACACAATGCCAATTTCATAAACTAATATAAGTAACAGTGATTTTAAGTAAAATACTAAGCTGAGTGGTTGTGACATGTATAAACTAACTGCCCATAATACAACCAATAACAAGGTACTATGTGTTAGTACATAGGTGCTATATAGTTTCAAGCGACTTAAGTGATATTGAGATAAACGTTGCAAAGCTGCTTGTTGGTTTAATCGATAGTGAAGTACAACTTGAACAGCACTTACACATAAAATTACAGCAAATATTAAGCTGATTGAAATGGAGTGTTGTGCTTGTTTAGTAAGCGACACAAATTTGATTTTAGATTCAGGTGTATGTTTATGATAGGACTTGTTGATAGCATCGATGGATTGATGCTGTTTCATATCCTCAAGGTGTTCATAAATAATGTTAGGAATTTGCTGTTCATATAATGAGCTACTAACAATTTCTACAGCAATACCACCTATAAAGTCATCTCTACCATATAACTGTATCGTTTCTTTTAAACGGTTCTCTTTTAATTTTTGAGAGAAACCTTTAGGAATTTGCATACTTAAAATAGCTTCCTTTTTAGTAACATCATCTTCAATATAGCTTTCATCTTCATCGACTTTTTTAATAGTTACATAGTCAGATTGTTTAATTTTATTGACGAATGATTTTGATGCAGTGGTTTGGTCTAAATCTTGAATGGTAATCGGTATTTTGAAGTTGTCATGTGCTACACGGTAACCTATACCAATAAGTACGAGTGCGATGACAATGGTTGTTACGAGCAAGATGTATTGTAACCATTGCTTGAACACAACAAGTTGTATATAAGGCTTCATTGACGATACCTCCAAACCAATACAGCTAAATTAATTATCAAAAGTGCGATGAAGCTAAGATAGAAACTAGGGTGCAGTTCTAAAATGAAGTTGTTTAAAATAATTTCTAACAATTGATTTGTTACAACTGCGAACGGTTGAATATTGAAAACGCCATTTGCTATATGTTGTAAAAAAATCGTAGGTATTGTTAAACCAGATAACACCAGGATGACAATAGCTAATATGACTTTACTAATACTATTCAACAAGCCTGTTGTTAAAAGTTCGATGAGTAATAACCACAGTATTAAAAAGGTAACATAATAGCTTAAATGAATGGCTAACGTTGGCCAATTATATAATTCAAAGGTATTCGGAATACTGAACACAATCCAAACTACACCAACGATACTCCATAACATAGTATAAAACCATGTAATCAACGCACGAATGATTAATAAACGCTCTTTAGAAAAATGAAACATTTTCAATCGCGCTTTCAATACAGTATCTTGATTCATTTTCAAAACTGTAAATAAAGATAGTGCAAAGATGAATACCGTTGCTAAAAATCCTGTAATTGCATAATAACTGCCCGTATCGTATAAATGAATCGGTTCTAAGTTGAATGCACCTGAACGGTTTAATCCTGTAATCAGCAAATCAGTCATAACATTGATACTGTCAGAATGTGATGTTTTCGGTGCTAAGTCTTGAAAAGCTAAGATGCCACCCATTGATCGCATAAGACGTTGGTAAACAGAATCTGTTAGCTGAGATAGCACGACACTTTTCATGGATTGTTGATCATATGTATATACTGAAATTGGTAGTTCACCTTGTTTATAAAATGCCTTGGTCATACCTTTATCAAAAACAAAATAGCCTTGAAGTTTATGTTTTTTTAACAAAGTATGTGCTTGCTTATCATCATATGCTTTAATGCTCACATTTTTACCTAGGTTACTCCCTTTACCAATAGAGTTTAAGATTAATTTCGTTTCACTTGATTGATCTTTATCTACGACACCTATATTAAAATGATTGTCATCTTCTGTTACATGTTGGATTGTCGTTAATGTAATAAGGAGTGCCGCTAATATAAATAGTAAATAGATAATCAAATACCACTTTTTCAATAAAAAAGAGTGGTAGATGCGAAACAAATGTATTGTTTTCATTTAACCACTCCTCCAATGATAAGATTGAAAGGCAAGATGACCTTCCAATCTTATTTTTATATTTTAGTTATTTAGATGCCTTTTTTAAAATTGATTCAAACATTTTGCCGCCATTTTTTTCGATTTCTTTTTCAAGTTTTTCACGGTCTTTTGAAGATAGACTATTGAAATCTTTCGCACCACTATCATCAAAATCAATATCTGCTTTCAATTTTGTGCTAGATTTTAAAATGAAATTAATTGGTTCTTCAGCATATTTGATGCCGATATTTAACGTAGATTTCTGAGTGTTATTTTTTACGTCAGAATCTATATTATTTTCAAAAGTGAATTCATTTTCGTCGCTATATTTATCTAATGCGACAGTGATTTTACCTTTATCTTGACGTTTTGTGCCATCTACTTTTTCTTGGTTATCTAATTTGATTTTTGATTCATCATATTCTGTCTTTTTACCAAATTCGTATTTATCACTGTATTTATTGTCTTTTTCCTTAGAAGATACGCCTTTAATTGTATATTTCGCTTCAGCATACGTGTATTTATCTTGATCGAAATCAAGTGCGTAATCTAGTTTTAACTTATCGTCTTCTAAAGTATTAGTACCTTTGATTTTAGTTTTGTTATTTTCTTTGTCTGTAATAGTAATTTCTCGTTTTACAATCGTATGTTTTTCGGTATAAATTTTAGATTGAATTTTAGCAAATTCATCCTTTTTAGTTTCTTTGACATCGTCAATTGCTTTTTTGATGTCCTTATCAAAGTCTTTTGTAGCACCTTGTTCTTCCATTAATTTTTTAAGGTCTTTATCCTTTTTAGCTTCTTCTAATACAGCTAATGTAATTTTTTTAGTGTCAGCTCTGCTAAGTGTTAACGTGACAGGTCTAACTTTGTACTTTTCACCATTAACCTTAATTTCTTCTTTTTTACCTTTATCAAAATTATCGTCATCTAATTTGTCGACAATAAGTTCGGAATATTTTTCGGCAATTTTGCTGTAGTCACTTTGTTGTGCTTGAGCATTACTAAAAAGAGTGTTTAAATTTAGTTGTTGGTTTGTAATACCATTTTCTTTTGCTATTTCTTTATCTTCACCTGTAAGTTTTGAATACGTTGATAATAAATCAGAATTATTAACACTATATTTCCCTTTAAATAATGGTGATTCGAAATAATGCTTATCTTTATCTGCAGCTAACTGGAATTTCCCTAATGCAGAGTCTGCTATTGTTGGTTCAAGATTAATCATTGATTTCTCTTTTTTAGGATCATGTCCATATGACATTTTAATTTTCGAAGCATTAACAACAGATTTAGGAATACCAAGCCCCTTAACAATTTCGTCTGATGCATCTGCGCTTAATTCTAATGAAGATAAAAATGAATTATCTTTCATCTTTTCTTGGAACTTCACTTCGTTTTCAAAACGGTCATTAAAATAATCTTTATACATTTTTGCAGTTTGTTGTTCACTTTTTAAGTATGTATTTTTCGGTGTGTTTGCAAAAAATGCATAAACTCCCCATGCGATTCCACCTATTAATAATAAGACAATAATAATAGGAATTATAATTTTTAACTTTTTAGACATTTTGCTTCCTCCCAATTATTTATGAGTTAATCATATCAGAACAATACATTTTATTAAATGGTTTATTTTAAATTTTGTTTAAATTAATAGAATTTTAGTTATAATAATGTTTAATAAGTTATTGGAAATCTAATAAACTACAAAAAATAGTTTGATTACATAATGATTCTTGAAAAATGTTGGTTAACTTAATAATATGCATTTTTTTGGCGAAGAAGATTTATTTAACTTATAAAAATATTGAAGTAAGATTGGGGAGATTATGAATTTATGGAATTGAAAGTCGATGATTTTGTAAAGAATATAAAAAGACCGTACTTAACTGTATTGGGAGTATTTGTAGTTGCCTATTCATTATTTTTTGATTCATTGATGTTTTTCTATGGCAAACTATATGATAAATTGCCTGTATATTTGCTGGTGTTTATGGCCTTTACAGCTGTAATTTTGATTATGATGTACATACAAGAGAAAAATGAGAATTACAAAGTTGAAAAAAGATATGTGGTTAGATATCTCACACTTAACGTTATTGTGGGATATACTTTGCCATTGCTTTTGGCATCTATTTATGTTTTTGGGGTAGCTGGTTTTGGATTTGACGTTTTTAATTATTGGCTAGGTATAGTGATGATGCTATTTATTTCTTGGTTAGGCTTATTTTTATTTTATAAAAATGAATTTGATAGTGAAAATCCGAATAAAGCAGTTAATGTCATAGCAATTATTATAAAATTATTTGCATTTGGTGGGTTATTCTATATTAGTACAATTGTACCTAACACTGCAGATGAAGAAAAATTTATATATACAAGTATTCTAATAAATTTAGCTTCTGATGCTCTTCTTGTTAGGTCATATTTTAATTACGCGTTATACAAGAGTATTAAGAAAGATATCGAAAATGAAGGTAAGACAATGTAAAGGAAAGACATAAAAATTAATAGGAGTCTAACCATGATAATTTTTATTTTAATAACAATATTTGCTATTTATTATATAGCTATGATTGCTAGTTTGTTTAAAAGTGAAGGTTTTTCAATAATAGGTTTAATATTAGATGTTGTTATAATGGGGACATTGATTTTTTACTATTTTATAGGCGCTCGCTTTGTTGATAATGATTTAAGCAACTTTTTAATGTTTATGGATACTGGATCATATATTTTTATGTACTTTGCAATTAAGTGTTTATGGGTGAAACCTAAGGTAGTAAATTATTTGATTGCAAAAGAATTGGGTGAATCTAAAGAGGTCATTGAAGAGCAGGAATTAGATTTACAAACATCAAAGATAAGAGGTATCTACTTTTTCATTATTTCAGTAGTGATGTTAATTATCACTAAATTAAGAATGCAACCTGAGTTACAGGCAGATGCTATATCGATGAATCCTGTATTTATTTTTGTTGGTGTTATAATCATTTTAATTTGGCTAGTACTGGATATATATCGCAAGAAAAAATACGGTATATTCTTATTCAAGACGATAGTGCCACTAGTTGTTACGACTTGGATTATTATAGTTACAATTATACTTTCGTAAACGATTTTGATTAATGGGGAATTTAGAGAACATTTCTTTGTAATTTTATAATCGAATAACATACAAAATAAAGCGACCAATTTTGCAGTGTTACGAATTGTAAACTGCGAACTGGTCGCTTTTTATTGATGTCATGATTAATTTAATGGATGTAATTATATGATGAAACTTCTGAAGCAGAGATGGTTCTTGATGAAACGATATATTCACCAATCCAGTTCATTTCTGAAATTAGAATACTTCCATCAATATTAACTTTCTCAACGTAGGCTACATGACCAAATGGACCATTTACTGTTTGTAAAATTGATCCTCGTGTTGGGTGTCTATCTACTTTGAAGCCATTGCTTGAAGCTTGGCCTGCCCAGTTTTTAGCATCTCCCCAAAATGTACTAATCGTGTGTCCATCTTTGGCGCGTTTATCAAAGACATACCATGTACATTGTCCAGCAGTATATAAGTTGTTCTTACTTGTGATAAGAGGTTGATCAATGATTTTACCGTTACCTAAAGCTAAAGGTTTACCGTCAGCAGTCTTTGCTTTGTCATTAAATTCGGCGATTTGTAATTCATCATACAATTCGTCTAAATCGATGCCTGTAATAAGCCCTTTGTTATCTTTTGAAAAAGCGTTATTTAATTCATCGTCATTGTCTTCGACATTCGGTATTGCTGGTGTCAAAGGATTGCTTGGTGACGTTTGAGGCGGTGTGTGTGAATCAATTGCGTCATTAATGTGCGTATACTGACCACTTAATGAAGAATGGTACTGATTGTTGTTAAGATCACGTTGATTTGCGTGTTGATGATTGTCGTTTGTACGTGACTGATTTTGATGATTGTTGTTTGGCGCGTTGTTTTTGTCGTATGTATAAGTATACGCGCCGGTGTCTTTATTCACTTTGAATTGTGCGTTTGGGTGTGCTTTCTTTGCTTCTTCTAATGTTTTGCTATCATTCGTGTATGCTTGAGCCGAGTTAGGCGACATACTAAATAAAGTAAGAGTTGTCATCGTCAGTAAAATTGTTTTCTTCATAATAACCATTTAATCCTTTATGTATTTAATTTAATTTTAGTATACACATTTATATTACAAAAATGAATGGTTAATTAAAAATATATGGGTATATTCAATATATTTATTTAAAAAAAGCTAAAAATACTTAAAAAACTATATACATATACTAATAATTTATATATTATTTGAGTAAGGAGCACTTTTTCAAAAAATAGTGTCCCTAAAAAGTTTTGATAAACTTAAAATATTCAGGAGGTTTCTAGTTATGGCAATGATTAAGATGAGTCCAGAGGAAATCAGAGCAAAATCGCAATCTTACGGGCAAGGTTCAGACCAAATCCGTCAAATTTTATCTGATTTAACACGTGCACAAGGTGAAATTGCAGCGAACTGGGAAGGTCAAGCTTTCAGCCGTTTCGAAGAGCAATTCCAACAACTTAGTCCTAAAGTAGAAAAATTTGCACAATTATTAGAAGAAATTAAACAACAATTGAATAGCACTGCTGATGCCGTTCAAGAGCAAGACCAACAACTTTCTAATAATTTCGGTTTGCAATAAGCATTCTGAAATTGGCAAAGTCACATTTTCTAATGTGGCTTTGCTTATCATTTTTTAAGAAAACAACTGAAAGGAAATAAGCATGAAAAAGAAAAATTGGATTTATGCATTAATTGTCACTTTAATTATTATAATTGCCATAGTTAGTATGATATTTTTTGTTCAAACAAAATATGGAGATCAATCAGAAAAAGGATCCCAAAGTGTAAGTAATAAAAATAATAAAATACATATCGCAATTGTTAACGAGGATCAACCAACGATATATAACGGTAAAAAGGTTGAGCTGGGTCAAGCATTTATTAAAAGGTTAGCAAATGAGAAAAACTATAAATTTGAAACAGTAACAAGAAACGTTGCTGAGTCTGGTTTGAAAAATGGCGGATACCAAGTCATGATTGTTATCCCAGAAAACTTTTCAAAATTGGCAATGCAATTAGACGCTAAAACACCATCGAAAATATCACTACAGTATAAAACAGCTGTAGGACAAAAAGAAGAAGTAGCTAAAAACACAGAAAAAGTTGTAAGTAATGTACTTAACGACTTTAACAAAAACTTGGTCGAAATTTATTTAACAAGCATCATTGATAATTTACATAATGCACAAAAAAATGTTGGCGCTATTATGACGCGTGAACATGGTGTGAATAGTAAATTCTCGAATTACTTATTAAATCCAATTAACGACTTCCCGGAATTATTTACAGATACGCTTGTAAATTCAATTTCTGCAAACAAAGATATTACAAAATGGTTCCAAACATACAATAAATCATTATTGAGTGCGAATTCAGATACGTTCAGAGTGAACACAGATTATAATGTTTCGACTTTAATTGAAAAACAAAATTCATTATTTGACGAGCACAATACAGCGATGGATAAAATGTTACAAGATTATAAATCGCAAAAAGATAGCGTGGAACTTGATAACTATATCAATGCATTAAAACAGATGGACAGCCAAATTGATCAACAATCAAGTATGCAAGATACAGGTAAAGAAGAATATAAACAAACTGTTAAAGAAAACTTAGATAAATTAAGAGAAATCATTCAATCACAAGAGTCACCATTTTCAAAAGGTATGATTGAAGACTACCGTAAGCAATTAACAGAATCACTACAAGATGAACTTGCAAATAACAAAGACTTACAAGATGCGCTAAATAGCATTAAAATGAACAATGCTCAATTCGCTGAAAACTTAGAGAAACAACTTCATGATGATATTGTCAAAGAACCTGATACAGATACAACATTTATCTATAACATGTCTAAACAAGACTTTATAGCTGCAGGTTTAAATGAGGATGAATCTAATAAATACGAAGCAATTGTCAAAGAGGCAAAACGTTATAAAAATGAATATAATTTGAAAAAACCGTTAGCAGAACACATTAATTTAACAGATTATGATAACCAAGTTGCGCAAGACACAAGTAGTTTGATTAATGATGGTGTCAAAGTGCAACGTACTGAAACGATTAAAAGTAATGATATTAATCAATTAACTGTTGCAACAGATCCTCATTTTAATTTTGAAGGCGACATTAAAATTAATGGTAAAAAATATGATATTAAGGATCAAAGTGTTCAACTAGATACATCTAACAAGGAATATAAAGTTGAAGTCAATGGCGTTGCTAAATTGAAAAAGGATGCTGAGAAAGATTTCTTAAAAGATAAAACAATGCATTTACAATTGTTATTTGGACAAGCAAATCGTCAAGATGAACCAAATGATAAGAAAGCAACGAGTGTTGTGGACGTAACATTGAATCATAACCTTGATGGTCGCTTATCGAAAGATGCATTAAGCCAGCAATTGAGTGCATTATCTAGGTTTGATGCGCATTATAAAATGTACACAGATACAAAAGGTAGAGAAGATAAACCATTCGACAACAAACGTTTAATTGATATGATGGTTGACCAAGTTATCAATGACATGGAAAGTTTCAAAGACGATAAAGTAGCTGTGTTACATCAAATTGATTCAATGGAAGAAAACTCAGACAAACTGATTGATGACATTTTAAATAACAAAAAGAATACAACAAAAAATAAAGAAGATATTTCTAAGCTGATTGATCAGTTAGAAAACGTTAAAAAGACTTTTGCTGAAGAACCACAAGAACCAAAAATTGACAAAGGCAAAAATGATGAATTCAACACAATGTCTTCTAACTTAGATAAAGAAATTAGTAGAATTTCTGAGAAAAGTACGCAATTGCTATCAGATACACAAGAATCAAAAACAATTGCAGATTCAGTTAGTGGCCAATTAAATCAATTAGATAATAACGTGAATAAGCTACATGCGACAGGTCGTGCATTAGGTGTAAGAGCGAATGACTTGAACCGTCAAATGGCTAAAAACGATAAAGATAATGAGTTGTTCGCTAAAGAGTTTAAAAAAGTATTACAAAATTCTAAAGATGGCGACAGACAAAACCAAGCATTAAAAGCATTTATGAGTAATCCGGTTCAAAAGAAAAACTTAGAAAATGTTTTAGCTAATAATGGTAATACAGACGTGATTTCACCGACATTATTCGTATTATTGATGTATTTACTATCAATGATTACAGCATATATTTTCTATAGTTATGAACGTGCCAAAGGACAAATGAATTTCATTAAAGATGATTATAGTAGTAAAAACCATCTTTGGAATAATGTCATTACGTCAGGTGTTATTGGTACAACTGGTTTGGTAGAAGGATTAATTGTCGGTTTAATTGCAATGAATAAGTTCCATGTATTAGCTGGCTATAGAGCGAAATTCATCTTAATGGTGATTTTAACTATGATGGTCTTCGTACTTATTAATACGTATTTACTAAGACAGGTAAAATCTATCGGTATGTTCTTAATGATTGCTGCATTGGGTCTATACTTTGTAGCTATGAATAATTTGAAAGCGGCTGGACAAGGTGTGACTAATAAAATTTCACCATTGTCTTATATCGATAACATGTTCTTCAATTATTTAAATGCAGAGCATCCTATAGGCTTGGCGCTAGTAATATTAACAGTACTTGTGATTATTGGTTTTGTACTGAACATGTTTATAAAACACTTTAAGAAAGAGAGATTAATCTAATGTTGATGAATAGCGTGATTGCTTTAACTTTTTTAACAGCATCTAGCAATAATGGCGGACTTAATATTGACGTGCAACAAGAAGAGGAAAAGCGAATCAATAATGATTTAAATCAATATGATACAACGCTATTTAATAAAGACAGCAAAGCGGTTAATGATGCGATTGCTAAGCAGAAAAAAGAACGACAACAACAAATAAAAAATGATATGTTTCAAAATCAAGCGAGTCACTCGACTCGCTTGAATGAAACTAAAAAAGTGTTATTTTCCAAATCTAACTTAGAAAAGACTTCGGAGAGTGATAAAAGCCCCTATATTCAAAACAAGCAGGAGAAAAAAATATTCCCGTACATTTTGATGTCTGTAGGGGCTTTTTTGACTTTAGGATTTGTCATTTTTTCAATTCATAAAGGGAGACGAACGAAAAATGAATCAGCACGTAAAAGTAACATTTGATTTTACTAATTATAATTACGGCACATATGACTTAGCAGTACCAGCATATTTACCGATAAAAAACTTAATAGCTTTAGTATTGGATAGTTTGGACATTTCAATATTTGATGTCAATACACAAATTAAAGTGATGACGAAAGGTCAATTACTTGTTGAAAATGATCGACTCATTGATTATCAAATCGCTGATGGAGATATTTTGAAGTTACTATAGGAGGAAAAATAGATGGTTAAAAATCATAACCCTAAAAATGAAATGCAAGATATGTTAACGCCTTTAGATGCTGAAGAAGCAGCTAAAACAAAATTACGCTTAGATATGAGAGAGATTCCTAAGTCTTCAATTAAACCAGAACATTTTCATTTAATGTACTTATTAGAACAACATTCTCCATATTTTATAGATGCTGAATTAACTGAACTACGTGACAGTTTCCAAATACATTATGACATTAATGACAATCATACACCTTTTGATAATATTAAATCATTTACTAAAAATGAAAAATTACGTTACTTACTCAATATCAAAAATTTAGAAGAAGTAAATCGTACACGCTACACATTTGTGTTGGCACCAGATGAATTATTTTTCACAAGAGATGGATTACCAATTGCTAAAACAAGAGGGTTACAAAATGTTGTTGATCCATTACCTGTGTCAGAAGCTGAATTTTTAACAAGATATAAAGCACTGGTTATCTGTGCATTCAATGAGAAACAATCATTTGATGCTTTAGTTGAAGGAAACTTAGAACTACATAAAGGAACGCCATTTGAAACTAAAGTTATTGAAGCGGCAACTTTAGATTTACTAACGGCATTTTTAGATGAACAGTATCAGAAACAAGAACAAGATTATAGTCAAAATTATGCATATGTACGTAAAGTAGGACATACCGTTTTTAAATGGGTTGCTATCGGTATGACAACGTTAAGTGTTTTATTAATTGCATTCTTAGCCTTTTTATATTTTTCAGTAATGAAGCATAATGAGCGCATTGAAAAAGGATACCAAGCATTTGTAAAGGATGATTATACGCAAGTACTAAATACGTATGATGATTTAGATGGAAAAAAATTAGATAAAGAGGCACTTTACATTTATGCCAAAAGTTATATCCAAACAAATAAACAAGGTTTAGAAAAAGATAAGAAAGAAAATTTACTTAATAACGTGACACCAAATTCAAACAAAGACTACTTGTTATATTGGATGGAATTAGGACAAGGACATCTTGATGAAGCGATTAATATTGCCACTTATTTAGATGATAACGATATTACAAAGTTAGCGTTGATTAATAAATTAAATGAGATTAAAAATAACGGAGATTTATCGAATGATAAACGTTCTGAAGAAACGAAAAAGTATAACGATAAATTGCAAGATATTTTAGACAAAGAAAAACAAGTTAAAGATGAAAAAGCGAAATCTGAAGAAGAGAAAGCAAAAGCGAAAGATGAGAAATTAAAGCAACAAGAAGAGAACGAAAAGAAACAAAAAGAACAAGCACAAAAAGATAAAGAAAAACGCCAAGAAGCTGAAAGAAAAAAATAGTATAGGACTGAGGCAAAGACAATGCATAAATTGATTATAAAATATAACAAACAATTGAAGATGCTCAATTTGCGAGATGGTAAGACATATACTATTAGCGAAGACGAGCGTGCAGATATTACGTTGAAATCGTTAGGCGAAGTCATTCATTTAGAACAAAATAATCAAGGTACTTGGCAAGCGAATCATACTTCTATTAATAAGGTGCATGTTAGAAAAGGTGACCTTGATGACATTACATTACAGCTTTATACAGAAGCTGATTATGCATCATTTGCGTATCCTTCAATTCAAGATACGATGACAATTGGACCAAATGCATATGATGATATGGTTATTCAAAGCTTGATGAATGCCATCATTATTAAAGATTTTCAATCAATACAAGAATCACAATACGTACGCATTGTGCACGATAAAAATACAGATGTATATATTAACTATGAACTACAAGAGCAATTAACGAACAAAGCTTACATTGGTGATCATATTTATGTTGAAGGGATATGGCTCGAAGTACAAGCTGATGGTTTAAATGTATTGAGTCAGAATACAGTGGCATCGTCATTAATTCGCTTAACACAAGAGATGCCACATGCACAGGCAGATGATTACAATACGTACCATCGTTCGCCAAGGATTATTCACCGTGAACCGACCGATGATATTAAGATTGAAAGACCACCACAACCAATACAGAAGAACAATACAGTGATATGGCGTTCCATTATACCGCCATTAGTAATGATTGCTTTAACTGTTGTCATCTTTTTAGTGAGACCAATTGGTATTTATATTTTAATGATGATTGGTATGAGTACAGTAACGATAGTATTTGGTATTACAACGTATTTCTCTGAAAAGAAAAAGTATAACAAAGATGTTGAAAAACGAGAGAAAGATTACAAAGCTTATTTGGATAATAAATCTAAAGAGATTAATAAAGCGATTAAAACACAACGTTTTAGTTTGAATTATCATTATCCAACGGTTGCTGAAATTAAAGATATCGTTGAAACGAAAGCACCAAGAATATATGAAAAAACATCGCATCATCACGATTTCTTACATTATAAGTTAGGTATTGCGAATGTAGAAAAGTCATTCAAATTAGATTACCAAGAAGAAGAATTTAACCAACGTCGTGATGAACTATTCGACGATGCTAAAGAATTGTATGAATTTTACACAGATGTAGAACAAGCACCATTAATCAATGATTTAAATCATGGACCAATTGCATATATTGGTGCACGACATCTCATTTTAGAAGAATTGGAGAAAATGCTAATCCAATTGTCAACGTTCCATAGTTATCATGATTTAGAGTTTCTATTTGTGACACGTGAAGATGAAGTTGAAACATTGAAATGGGCACGTTGGCTGCCACATATGACATTGAGAGGTCAAAACATTAGAGGGTTTGTTTACAATCAACGAACGCGTGACCAAATTTTAACGTCAATTTATAGCATGATCAAAGAACGAATCCAAGCTGTGCGTGAACGCAGCAGAAGTAATGAGCAAATTATTTTCACACCGCAATTAGTGTTTGTCATTACAGATATGTCATTAATTATTGATCATGTCATTTTAGAATATGTAAACCAAGATTTATCAGAATATGGTATTTCATTAATCTTTGTTGAAGATGTGATTGAAAGTTTGCCAGAGCATGTAGATACCATTATTGATATCAAGTCTCGTACTGAAGGCGAACTGATTACGAAAGAAAAAGAATTGGTTCAATTGAAATTTACACCTGAAAATATTGATAACGTCGATAAAGAATATATCGCGCGACGTTTGGCGAATTTGATACACGTCGAACATTTGAAAAATGCAATTCCTGATAGTATTACATTTTTAGAGATGTATAACGTGAAAGAAGTAGATCAGCTTGATGTGGTTAATCGATGGAGACAAAACGAAACATACAAAACGATGGCAGTACCTTTAGGTGTAAGAGGTAAAGATGATATTTTATCATTGAACTTACATGAAAAAGCACACGGACCACATGGTTTAGTTGCTGGTACCACTGGTTCGGGGAAATCTGAGATTATCCAATCATACATTTTATCGTTAGCTATTAATTTTCACCCTCATGAAGTTGCATTCCTATTGATTGACTATAAAGGTGGGGGTATGGCGAACTTATTTAAAGATTTAGTCCATTTAGTTGGTACGATTACAAACTTAGATGGCGATGAAGCGATGCGTGCCTTAACATCAATCAAAGCCGAATTGAGAAAACGTCAACGTTTATTCGGAGAGCATGATGTTAACCATATTAATCAATACCATAAGTTATTTAAAGAAGGTGTTGCGACAGAACCAATGCCACATTTATTCATTATTTCCGATGAGTTTGCCGAATTAAAATCAGAACAACCTGATTTTATGAAAGAGCTTGTATCAACGGCACGTATTGGACGTTCGTTAGGTATTCATTTAATACTTGCGACACAAAAACCATCGGGTGTTGTTGATGACCAAATTTGGTCTAACTCTAAATTTAAATTGGCATTAAAAGTACAAGATAGACAAGACAGTAATGAAATTTTAAAAACACCAGATGCAGCAGACATTACATTACCAGGTCGTGCGTATTTACAAGTTGGTAATAATGAAATTTATGAATTGTTCCAATCTGCATGGAGTGGAGCAACATATGACATCGAAGGCGATAAATTAGAAGTTGAAGATAAGACGATTTACATGATTAATGATTATGGTCAACTTCAAGCAATCAACAAAGACTTGAGTGGACTTGAAGATGAAGAAACAAAAGAAAATCAAACTGAGTTAGAAGCGGTTATAGATCATATCGAATCTATTACAACACGATTAGAAATTGAAGAAGTTAAGCGTCCATGGCTACCACCATTGCCAGAAAATGTATATCAAGAAGATTTAGTAGAAACAGATTTTAGAAAATTATGGTCAGATGATGCAAAAGAAGTGGAATTAACATTAGGACTTAAAGACGTACCAGAAGAACAATATCAAGGGCCGATGGTATTACAATTGAAAAAAGCTGGTCACATCGCGTTAATCGGAAGTCCAGGATATGGTAGAACAACGTTCTTACACAACATTATTTTCGATGTTGCAAGACACCATCGTCCTGATCAAGCACACATGTACTTGTTCGATTTCGGTACCAATGGTTTGATGCCAGTCACAGACATACCACATGTCGCTGATTACTTTACAGTAGATCAAGAAGACAAGATTGCGAAGGCGATACGGA